>Ga0255114_1000208_pt1 | contig 16987 bp, 14 predicted proteins | sample Law_Law_RepA_8h_FD_188477 | JGI IMG/M metagenome (GOLD analysis project Ga0255114, IMG submission 188477) | Freshwater microbial communities from St. Lawrence River, New York, United States - Law_Law_RepA_8h | ecosystem: Environmental > Aquatic > Freshwater > River | place: USA: New York...
GAGATGGCCTCCACTCGCGAAGGCATTGAGATCTTTGTCATCAACGACGCCAACGACAAAATGTCGGTGACGAAGGTGCCAGGCTTGCGTGACCTCATTGAAGGCTTTTTGCAGTTTGGGAGCCTCGCGCGAACTTGGTTTGCGGGCACCCATTAACAATGTGAGAACCCTCCGCTGAAAGGCTGGGACGAAGAGAACCAGCCCGGCTACGAGGTAGCCGACGAGCACTTTCCACAAAGCGACACCGGTGATCCAGGTGACAGGGAGCCAAAAAACGGTCATTGCCAAGACCCAGACGGGGGAGATCGCGATGACAGGCACGAAGGCAAAGAGGGCGGCTCGATCGAAGTCACGGCGCCGTTTAACGCTCTGACCTCGTCTTTCGTTCTCTTTCCAACTAGGAGGCATTGGCCGTCGGTCTTCCTCGGGGTCAGCGACAGGGTGTTCGCCTTATGAATCATGCCCGAAATTGAAGATAGTTCGCTGACTTATTCAAGGTTGAGGGGTTTTTGACCGAAAACAATCAGGTCAAGCAGTCTTCTGGGAGTTCATTCGTGACAAAGGTTCAAACCAACAACACTGAGGTCGTGCGTCAATCGCATCACTCGGCGCGCTTGTTGCTCGACCTCGCCCGAACTCATGAAGCCACCGAACCTGAACGATCACGGGTTCTTGTTCAACAGGCTCGAGCATTAGCTCGCGCAAATCAAGATTTTGAATGTGAAGCAGAATCGCTCTATCGGTTGGCATCATTGGCGCATTACGACGGGCAACCAGGTGATGCATTTGCAATAGCTGTTGAAGCTCGTGATTTCGCCATGGCCCACGATGTCCCGCTCGTCGTCGCATGGTCATTAAGTCTGATCGGTTTGGTGCACAGCAATTCAGGAAACCACTCAGAGGCATTGTCATGTTCGCTGCAGGCGCTTGATTGTTATCGCGGAACTGGGCACCGCATTGATGAAGGCAACATGCTCAACACCATTGCTTCGATTTACCACGAGCTTGGTGACACCGATCGAGCAATCGTGAATTACGAAGCAGCAATGAATGCGAATGCCCAACTGAATCGCCCCGATTTTGATGCCATTACCTTGGCGAACGTTGCGTCCTTGCGGGCCGAACGTGGCGAATTCGACACCGCAATCGAAATCGGTGAACGCGCCCTGGCCTTGTGTCGGATGCACGCCGTTGGATTCTTGCCTGAAGTACTTGCGGCACTCGCTGGTGCCTACGGCGGCCGAGGTGAATTTGATCAAGCCCGGACATTATTGAACGCCGCATTGGCGATGCTCGATGCGTCGAGTGTTTCTTTTGATGACGCGGTTCGCTCGAGTGTCGAACTTGCCTTCGGTCGAGTTGAGCTATCTGCGAAGAATGATGCTGAAGCGTTATCGCACTTTTGTCGTGCTCTCGGATTAGCAGAAGTGATCAGTGCCAAGCCCATTGAATTTTCGGCGCACTGCGCTTTGGCAGATTTGTATAAGGCGATGGGTAAGTTTGAAGAGGCCGTCTACCACTTAGAGAAAAAGTTCGCGATCAATCAGTCAATCTTCAATGAAGGCACTGATATCCGCATCAAGACCCTTCAAGTGGCGCACGAAGCCGAAGAGTCTCGTCAACAAGCAGAAATTTTGCGATTGCGCACGAGTGAGCTCGAAGGCTTGGTTCGTGGTCGGACAACCGAACTTGAACAGTTTCAGCTAGAGGCTCTTGAACGTTTGGCAATTCTCGGCGAATTCCGCGACACCGACACCGGTGAGCACACGGCACGCGTCGGCGACATGTGTGCCGAGATTGCGCACTTACTTGGCCAAGATCCAGCATGGTCCGAACGATTGCGTTCTGCTGCCCGTTTGCATGACATTGGCAAAGTTGCGATTCCTGATTCGATTTTGCTGAAGCCTGGTCCGTTGACGCCAGCAGAGTTTGAAGTGATGAAGACTCACACCACTCTTGGCGCGCGCATTTTGTCGGGAAGCACATCGCCTCTTGTTCAGTTGGCTGAAGAAGTGGCTCTGAATCACCACGAACGCTGGGATGGTTTGGGATACCCCAATCAAATCGGGGCGACTGATGTGCCTTTATCGGGACGGATTTGTGCAGTCGCCGATGTTTTTGATGCATTAACCAGTGAACGGGTGTACAAAAAAGCTTGGGCAGTCGAAGATGCTGTTCGCTACATCGCCCGAGCAGCAGGTACACAGTTTGACCCGACTGTGGTTGAAGCGTTTATGAAAATTGCACAGTCGAGATTGGTGACTGACCCCAATTTCGCTGATTCAATCCGCTAGAACTGCTGTATGAGTTCACATATTGACAAAGCCCCCGTCATCGCTGGTGCCGAAGCATGGAGTCACAATGGCACGAAACGCGTCGGCGCACTATGTATCCATGGCTTCACTGGAAACCCCTCGTCGATGCGTGGTGTCGCTGAAGCATTTGCTGGTGCTGGATACGACGTCGAGTTGCCACGGTTGCCGGGTCACGGAACCGCAGTCTCTGACATGATTCCGAGCCGCTGGAGTGATTGGTCTTTTGAAGTTGCCGCTGCTTACGCCCGTCTTGCGGCACGAGTCGACAAAGTGGTGGTCGCCGGATTGTCGATGGGCGGATCTTTAACGTTATGGACTGCGCTACAACAACCGTCAGTATCGGGAATTGTGTGTATCAACCCAGCATCACAACCACAGGCCGAAGAAATGATCGAGATGGTCAAAGGTATGTTGGCCGAAGGAACCGAAGTCTTCCCAGGAATTGGCTCAGACATCGCTGATCCCAACGAGAAAGAAAGCTCGTATCCCGAAACTCCACTCGCACCTTTGGTGTCAATGGTTGAAGATGGCATCAAGCCCATGTTGTCGCACTACGGTTCGTGCAAAATTCCAATGTTGTTGATCACCTCGAAGAATGACCATGTTGTTGATCCAGCAACAAGTGACGAACTGGCGGCGCAATGGGGCGGACCAGTCGAACGCATTTTGCTCGATCGCAGTTTCCATGTGGCAACACAGGACTACGACAAAGATTTCATTAACGAATCTGCACTGGCATTTGCTGCCAAAGTTACAGCGTGAGTTTTCTCTCGTATATCCCTAGCCCTGGAAGCGCGGCGATCCATATCGGGCCGTTGCAGTTACGTGCTTACGGTTTGATGATCGCACTTGGGGTCATCATCGCGGTACGTATTTGGGGTAAGCGCATGACCTTGATTGGTGTTGGCGGACCCGAAGAAGCCGCATCAATTGCTACGTGGGCAGTTCCGGCCGGTGTCATCGGCGCTCGTTTGTATCACGTGGCCACTGAGTGGGATCGTTTTTCTGATGATCTAGGTTCGATCGTCAAAGTTTGGAAGGGTGGCCTCGGTATTCCGGGTGGCATCCTGCTCGGGACAATCGTTGCAGTTGCCGTTGCGAAAAAACGCAACATGGATATCGGTCAAATGTTGTGGGCAGCTGCTCCAGCGGTTCCGGTTGCTCAAGCAATTGGACGCTTGGGTAATTGGTGGAACCAAGAACTGTTTGGTCGACCGACGACCTTGCCGTGGGCCCTCAAAATCGATGCCGAGAATATGCCCGATGGCTATGCGCCGGGCACGCTCTTCCACCCGACGTTTTTGTATGAAGCAATGTGGAACCTGGCACTCGCTGTCGTGCTCGTCATTGTCGGGCGGCGTTTAATGAATTCGCATCCCGGTCGATTAATGGCTCTATATGTGGGCGGTTATGGCCTGGGTCGTTTCTGGGTTGAAGGTTTACGCATTGATCCGGCCAAGAGCGGCGGAGGATTACGTCTCAATCAGTGGATCGCCATTTTGATGATGGTCGGTTGTGTCGTGTATTTGTTGATTGATATGCGTAGGGCTAAGAACATTTCTCAGCCAAACGACTATCGTCAGGAAGATGTCGAATCAAACTGATCTAGTTCTTGTTTCTGTCGAAAAGCCGGGTATCGGAGTCATCACTCTGAACAACCCCGATCGCATGAACGCATGGAGCGCTGCGATGTCGGCGCAGTTTTTCGCCCGTCTTGAAGAATGTCGCCTGAACCCCGAGGTTCGCGTTGTTGTCGTGACCGGTGCCGGAAAAGGGTTTTGTCCAGGTGCCGACATGGACGCGCTCAATCAGATTCGCGCGAATCCCGCAGGTGGTGCCGGCCCCGCAACAGGTGCCGGTCGATTCAGCGATTTCATTTCGTATCCCAAGCCAATCATTGCGGCGATGAATGGTGCAGCTGCAGGCGTTGGCTTTGTGTTGGCACTTTTCTGCGATCTTCGTTTCGCAGCAAGCGGCATCAAACTCACGACGTCTTTTAGTCGCCGTGGATTGATTGCTGAATATGGTTCGTCATGGGCACTTCCCAAGTTGATTGGTATGCCTCGTGCGCTTGACTTGCTGTTGTCGGGTCGTGTCATTACTGCCGATGAGGCCGAACGCATGGGCTTGGTGAATCAAGTTGTGCCAGCCGAAGAATTGATGAGTCACGTGATGGCGTACGCATCTGATCTAGCCGAGAACTGCTGCCCAACAAGTTGGGCGCATATGAAGAAGCAGGTCTACGGCGATTGGGAAATCGATGCCGACACTGCAACAACGAATTCAATTCACATGATGAACGCTTCGGTCATGCGACCTGATTTCCAAGAAGGTGTGCAGTCGTACCTCGATAAGCGGGCACCGCAGTTCGCGCCGTTTACCGAATGAGTTTTACTGGCTGATTGAACGAAGTTTTTCAGCCAGCTGTTCAGGTACGACGGGGTTGAAATACTCGCCGGCTCCAACTTCGGCTGCGGCAATAAAACGAGCCAGTCCTTTTTGACGCCATGGTGAAACGATTTCGATACTCATCCAAGGGTAAGCAACTGAACCATTGGTGGGTTGTTGGTTAATCCACATCATGTACGGCAGTGGCGTGTCAAAAAGTTGGTCAAGACGATTGATCGTGGCGATCAGCAATGTCGCTAATTCGTGACGTTGGTTTGATGAGAGCGAATGTAGGTCGCCGACCCGCTGACGTGGAGCCAAAGTAACTGCAGTGGGATAGACCGAGGCGAAAGGAACGTAACTCGTCCATTCGGCACTGTTGCTGATCAATCGTTCGGTTGTTTCGTCTGGTGTCCAGGAATTAGCGAAGAGTTGACGCGGGCGTTCTGGTACATGGTCGTAAGAATAAATCTGTCCATGCGGATGTGAAATTGTTGCACCAACTTCGGCGCCGCGATTTTCGAACACCAAGACATAATCAACATCGGGTCGCGCCGCGAGTTGTGATGTGCGGTCGGCCCAAAGATCGATGACTTTCGTGGCCTGATCTATTGAGAGCGATCCGAATGATGCATTGTGATCGGTCGTATACAAAATGACTTCGCAACGATCGTTAGGCATTGGTGGCCAGCGGTTGACGAAAGAGCGGACGTCGTAAGGCTCGGGAGCTTCAAGCCCGCCAACACAAAATGGACAATCTGATGTCACCGCATTAGTCGCCAAATTTGGTCTGGCTTGGCGATTGCCAACGACGTGTACAACTGTCCCAAGAGCAGGGTCAACACGAAGATCTTGGTCCATATGTTTAGTCTCCCTCAAATACATATGAAGATGAAATGTTTGGAGAAAATTGTTGCCTTCTGTGAGGGCTGGTTCAGGGTTGTTGGTGCGAGGCTCGTCGCCTGCTCGCCATTCTCCAACCGGATACCGCCGAATCGGTAGTCAGAGAATCGGTGATCGAGGCATCCGATGTTGTCGACCGACGACAGGCTGCGCCTCACACCCAACGTCGCCGAGCCAGCGACGAGCATCCCGGCAAGCAACATCACGAAGATGCCTAACAGCCTGATATTGGTCGTACGATTCGGGTCGTGATCGAGCATTTGTCGACCGAGACCACGAGCGTCGTTGTAGACGTACGTCGGGGGATACCGGTGGTACTTCATTGGGGTGCACGAATTGATGAGATCCCCGAGACTTGGAGTCGCCCGCCCGTGCCTTACGGTGCGATTCAATTCGTTGAGCCGATTTCGATCGTTCCGATGCACGGCGACGGATTCATGGGTCGTCCTGGTTTTCAAGCCCACCGTCGTGGGGGCCGGCATTGGTCGCCGCGTTTTGTGTACGAATCGCATTCGCTCTTGGCAAGCGATGGAGAATCAACTCTTGTCTGTCAAGCCGTCGATGAGATTGCTGAATTACGAATTGAAACACGCATCACTCTCACGTATGACAGCGTTTTGAAAGTTCAATCGACGGTTGAGAACTTCGGTGACTCGCCATTAATGCTTGACGCGTTCACGGTTTCGTTGCCACTACCAAGTCATGCTGAAGAACTTGGTGTCTTCGCCGGACGCTGGATACGAGAATTCGATCTTCAGCGATTTGCTTGGCCGTATGGCGCGTGGACGAGCGAGAATCGTTTGGGTCGCACATCACATGAGCACCCTCCTTACATCTGGTCAATGCAAACTGGTGCTGGAGAATGGGCTGGAGACGTGTGGGGAGTGCACGCGGCGTGGAGTGGCAATCACGTTGTCTATGCCGAGAAATTGCCCGACGGCCGTCGTTATATACAAAGCGGCGAACTCTTTCATGCGGGAGAGATGTGTGTATACGCCGGTGAAACCTTCAGTACAACTGAAGTTATTGGCGTTTATTCATCGCGTGGCTTGACGCCAGCTTCGTGGGGATTTCACAATGAAGCTCGCCGACGAGCACCGCGCCAAAATCTTTCGCCGCGCCCAGTTCATCTGAATACTTGGGAAGCGGTTTATTTCAATCACGATGTCAACAAGCTCAAAGAATTGGCCGATCGTGCTGCGGACGTCGGAATTGAGCGATTCGTGTTAGATGACGGTTGGTTTGGTGGTCGTCGTAATGATCGAACTGGTCTGGGTGACTGGTGGGTGTCTGATGATGTCTATCCCGATGGGTTGAAACCATTGATTGATCATGTGACCGACCTTGGAATGCAGTTTGGAATATGGATCGAACCCGAAATGGTGAACCCCGATAGTGATCTCTTGCGAGCGCATCCCGATTGGGCTCTTGCAACCGATGGGTACGACTCGGTTTTGGGACGCAACCAGTTAGTGCTCGATCTTTCTCGTCAAGAAGCGTTTGATCACGTGCTCACTCAGCTTGACGCACTGCTGACTAACCACGACATCAGTTACATCAAGTGGGATATGAACCGTTGGCATGTTCAAGGCAGTAGCGCTGATGGCAAAGCCGGAACTCATGATCAAACCGTGGCGATGTATGCGTTACTCGATGCACTGCGTGATCGTCATCCTGATGTGGAGTTTGAATCGTGTGCCTCTGGTGGCGGTCGGATTGACCACGAAATGTTGCGTCGTGTTGAACGAGTGTGGACAAGTGACAGCAACGATGCGCTTGAACGACAATTCATTCAGCGAGGCGCATCAATGGTGATCCCGCCCGAAGTGATGGGCTCACATATCGGGCCGTCTCGATCGCACACCACGGGTCGTCGGCACACGATGGCATTTAGGGGAGTGACTGCGCTCTTCGGGCACCTCGGCATCGAAGCCGACATCACACAATGTGACGACGACGAGATTGCTCAGCTCGCACAACTGATCGATATTTATCAGGGCTACCGTGATCTGCTGCATGGTGGCGACACCGTTCGTTTTGACACCTTTGCAATCTCGGCAGGCACGAGCCTCGCCCATGGCGTTTATTCACGCGACCGCACCGAGGGCCTTTTGGCGTACTGCCAACTTTCATCAGATACTTCGCTGACCCCTCCGACATGGCGAATCCCGGATTTGATTCCTGATCGCCAATATCGCGTCGACATCGTGCCAACCGACCCGTCCGGTTCGGTCATGGTGGTTGGTCCGGCCTCGCAGCAGCCCGATTGGGTGGGGCGGGCGCAAAAAGGCGAGCCATTGACCTACTCGGGTGAGTTTTTGGCCTCAGTGGGTCTACCCGCGCCCATCATGTGGCCCGAATCGGCAGTGCTCGTCCACCTGTCGTGCTCGTAGCATTGAGGTGTGTCCGAATCACCTTCTGAACGAATCTCTGCTGAGGTCGTGGTCAAAGTTTCACGCTTAGCCCGCCTTGACGTCACGCCCGATGAAGTGCAACGCATCACCACGCAAATGGCGGGAATGCTTGAACACTTCGCTGACATTGATGCTCTCGACTTGAGCGATATCGAGCCCATGACGCAGCCGTATCCACTGTCGAATGTGTTCCGGGAAGACGTCGTGGTCACGGGTCTTGATCGTGAAGAGGTGTTGGCCAATGCGCCAGCTGCTGAAGACGGACGTTTCCGAGTTCCGCCGATTGTTGGATTGGACGGCTGAGATGACAACGCACGCGAATATTCCCACGACCGCTGCTGCCATTGCTGATGGAGTTCGCTCTGGCGCATTGAAGGCCGTCGACGTTCTCGAAGCGCACCTCGCCCAAATCGCTGCTCGTGAAGGTGACATTCATGCTTTCAACTTGGTGACTGCCGACGAGGCTCGTGCGGCGGCTGCTCGTGTTGATGTCGATGTCGCCGCAGGTCGTGACCCCGGCGTTTTGGCTGGTGTGCCGATCGCGCTGAAAGACAACATGTGTACCCGCGGAATTCCGACGACATGTTCGTCGAAGATTCTTGAAGGCTGGCGCCCGCCCTACGACGCAACTGTTGTGCAGCGACTCGCCGCGGCCGGTGCAGTCGCCATCGGCAAAACCAACCTTGATGAATTCGCCATGGGCTCAAGCACTGAAAACTCGGCTTTTGGTGTCACCTTCAACCCGCGTGATATTTCGCGTGTTTCGGGTGGTTCAAGTGGTGGAAGCGCAGCCGCTGTGGCTGCTGGTTTCTCGCCGATCAGTATTGGTAGTGACACGGGTGGTTCAATTCGTCAGCCAGCGGCACTGTGTGGCGTGGTCGGTGTTAAGCCTACCTACGGAACAGTGAGCCGTTATGGCTTAGTTGCTTATGCAAGCAGTCTCGATCAGATGGGCCCGTTCTCAACTGATGTACGCGACTCAGCACTTGTACTTGAAGCAATCAGCGGTCACGACCCGATGGACTCAACATCAATTCCGCAGGCACCGTTGTCATTGCAACACGTTTTGTCACAAGGTGTTGAAGGATTACGCGTTGGTCGAATTACCGATATGCCAAGTGGCGCCGACCCCGATGTCACCGCTCGCCTTGAAGCGGCGTTTGATGCATTGACGGCCGCAGGCGCAAAGATTGTTGATGTTGAAATGCCGTCAATGAAGTACGCGCTCACTGCGTATTACCTCATCGCGCCAGCAGAAGCGAGCAGTAACTTGGCTCGTTATGACGGAGTGCGTTACGGCCTGCGCGTGAATGCAACTGACACCAATGCGATGTATAGCGCAACCCGTACCGCTGGCTTTGGCGAAGAAGTTAAGCGCCGCATCATGCTCGGAACCTACGCGTTATCGGCTGGCTATTACGACGCGTATTACGGCAAGGCACTCAAGGTTCGTCGACTCATTAGCGACGACTTCGCTCGTGCCTACGCCAAGGCCGATGTTCTGCTCACGCCTACGTCGCCCATTGTTGCGTTCCCTGTTGGCGAAAAGTCTGATGACCCGTTGGCGATGTACCTGTGCGACATCTACACAATTCCGACCAACCTTGCTGGACATCCGGCAATGAGCGTTCCATTCGGAACTGGTGCTCACGGTTTGCCAGTCGGTGTACAAATCTTGGCCCCAACTTTGGGTGAACAAGTGATGTTTAAAGTTGCTGCGTCTCTTGAACGAAGCATGATCGCGGCCGGAGGTGCAAAGTGACTGCTGCAGATAGCAAGACTCAAGGCTCGGAAATTCAGTACGACATGAGCAAGAACGAAATCAAGGTTGCTCCGAACGACGGTTCATATCTGCTTGATGGATACGAACTTGTCTGTGGTCTTGAAGTTCACGTTGAACTTGCAACCGCAACCAAGCTGTTCTCGGCCAGCGCCAATCGCTTTGGCGATGATCCGAACACGCACATTGACCCTGTCACGCTTGGACTTCCTGGCGCCTTGCCAGTACTGAACCGCCAAGCAGTTGAGCTAGCGATGCGTATCGGTCTGGCTCTGAACTGCAAGGTTCAGCCGAGCACTTTTCACCGCAAGAACTACTTCTACCCAGATATGCCAAAGGCCTATCAAATCTCGCAGTACGACCAACCGATCAACGTCGATGGTTGGCTTGAACTGCCAGGTGGAAAGAGCATCGGAGTTGAGCGCGCTCACCTCGAAGAAGACACTGGTAAGAGCACGCACATCGGCGGAACTGGTGGACGTATTCACGGCAGCGATTATTCATTGATCGACTTCAACCGTGCTGGTGTGCCACTTGTTGAAATCGTGGGTCGTCCCGATATCGCCAGTCCCGAAGAAGCGCGTCAATACGTCACCGAACTGCGCCAGATTTTGGTCGCGGTTGGTGCGTCTGACGCCAAGATGGAAGAAGGCTCGATGCGTTGCGATGCCAACGTGAGTGTGCGCAAGCCGGGCGCGCCATTGGGTATTCGTTGCGAAATCAAAAACGTCAACTCAGTTCGTTCACTTGGCCGTGCCATTGAATACGAAGCACGTCGCCAGATTGTGTTGCTTGAAGCTGGTGAAAAGATTCGTCAAGAGACTCGTCACTGGGACGAAACCGATGGTCGCACTCACACATTGCGTTCAAAAGAAGATGCCGACGACTATCGCTATTTCTTAGAGCCCGATCTCGTGCCCTTGAATCCTGATCAAGCATGGATTGATGCAGTTCGTGCTGCATTGCCGATGTTGCCGCGTGAACGTCGTTTACGTTTGTCGCAAGCGACCGGCGCTCCAGCCGACGGCGAAGCAATCATGGTGGTTGTTGAACGTGGCCAAGACGATTACGTGATGTCAGTTGGTGAAGCAGGCGCCGATGTTGCCCGCGCGCTCGTTCATGTGAAAGAAGCCTTTGCTGAACAGGGTGCAAACCCAACAGTGCCAGCAGCCGATCTCGCACAAATGATCATCATGGAAACCGGCGGCAAGTTGACCTCGACTCAAGCGAAAACTGTGTTGGCCGAAATTGTGGCGAACGGTGGTGGCGACGCTGTGGCGATCGCAGCAGCAAAAGGCTTTGAAGCCATGGATAACTCGGCCCTTGAAGCCATCGTCGATCAGGTCATTGCCGAGCAGGCAGAAGCCTGGTCGAAGTATTGCGGTGGCGAACAAAAGGCCATGGGTGCCTTGGTCGGAGCCATCATGAAGGCCAGTCAAGGTAAAGCCGACGGCAAAGCCGTGACGGCATTGCTTCTTGCCAAAAAGGGCTGAGACATACCCTTTCATAGGGCATGACTAGTCGGCTTGCCTGCGTAGACCTCGTGGTCGGGCGAATACTGTGGGGTCATGGGGATCACATCAAAACTTTCGCCGTTGCCACTTGATGATGCAGAAATTCTGAAGCAGTTGCCGGAGGCAGAACTTTTGGCTTTGCTCACTGCTGTTGCGCATATCACCGACGACCTTGAAGTGCTCGACGATCGGTTGTATCCAAACCTTTTGACTTTGCGCGAGCCACAAAGTGGTTATACCGAAGAGCAACAAACTTTGGCGCGCGACATCGTGATGCGAGGTCTGCGCAAATTCCGTGATGAACAAAAAGGGGTTCCAGCCCGTCCATCGCTTGAGCGCTTACAAGTGATCATGCAGTTCGTCGCCGGAGAGCCAGTGAGCGAACGTTACGTTCCGTTACTGCTTGAAGAACTGGCTCTCGATGGTGATCAACTCCGTGCACCGCAGTGGACCAAATCATCAATCGCTCCCGATCGAGATTTTTCAGCGATCATTATCGGTGCTGGAATGTCGGGTATTGCTGCGGCACATCGTCTACGCCAAGCAGGAGTTCCCGTCACGATCCTTGAAAAGAATGAAGATGTTGGTGGTACGTGGCTGGAGAACAAATATCCCGGTTGTCGCGTTGACATTCAAAACCACATGTACAGCTACAGTTTCGCGCAGCGGCACGACTGGCCATTTTTCTTCAGTCCGCGGCAAGTTCTGCACGAGTACTTCCGTAACTGCGCCGAAGAATTCGGTTTGCTACCCATCATCAATTTCAAGACCGAAGTTGAATCGGCGGTTTGGGATGAAGACGCACAGCAGTGGGTTGTGACCTCGATCAACGCTGCCGGAACCAAGCGTGTCGACCGCGCGAACATTTTGGTGTCTGCTGTTGGGCAATTGAATCGACCGAATTATCCCGATATCGCTGGCATTGATTCTTTCGAGGGTGATTCGTTCCATTCGGCTACTTGGAATTTCAATGTTGATCTCACCGGTAAAAAAGTTGCCGTCATCGGAACAGGTGCAAGTGCGTGCCAGTTCATTCCTCAGGTGGCAAAACAAGCGGGAGAGTTGTTTGTATTTCAGCGCACGACCCCGTGGATGATCCCGGCACCGCGTTATCAAGAAACTGTTCCCAATGGTTTCAACTGGATGCTCTCGCATGTGCCGTTCTACGCAGCGTGGTATCGCTTCTCGATGTTCTGGCGTGGCGCCGAAGGCATGTTGCCCGCAGCAACGGTTGATCCTGATTATCCGCCAACAGAAAAGTCGGTCGGTCTCATGAACGAGATGATGCGACAGATGTTGACTGAATGGACAAATGCTCTCACTGAAGGTGATGACACGCTGCGGGCGCAATTGACTCCGAACTATCCGCCACTTTCAAAGCGCTTCGTGGTGGACGACGGTGCATTTGCTCTCACATTGCGTCAGCCACATGTGAGTTTGGTGACCGACAAGATTGAGCGCATTGAAGCTGCTGGCATTCGTACTGCAGATGGGCAACTTCGTGAAGTTGACGTGATCATTTACGGAACTGGTTTCAAGGCCAGTCAGTTTTTGACCCCAATGAAGGTGACAGGTCGCAACAAAGTTGATCTACACGAGCAGTGGTCGGGGGATGCTCGGGCCTATCTGGGAGTGGTGATTCCTAACTTCCCGAACTTCTTCTGTTTGTACGGTCCTAACACCAACATCGTCGCAAATGGATCAATCATCTATTTCAGCGAGTGCGAGGTGTACTACTTGGTTGAGTGCGCAAAGATGTTGCTCGAATCAAACTTGGGTTCGCTTGATCCGTTGCAAGAAGTTCACGATGAATACAACGAACGTATTGACGCAGCCAACAAGCTGCGCACATGGGGCTTTTCGACGGTGAGCAGTTGGTACAAGAATGCGCATGGACGTAGTGCGCAAAACTGGCCGTTCAGCGTTCTTGAGTTCTGGGAACAGACTCGGGTGCCCGAAAGCAGCGATTACAAATTGGTTTCGAGGTAAGGACTGTGATGAGCGAGCACATCAAATACACGCGTGACGGCAAGATCGGCACGATCACCATTGATCGACCCGAAAAGAAGAATGCGATGACCTTTGCGATTCTTTTTGATTTCATCGAAACAGTGCAGCATGCGGGTGAAGACGATATTGCAGCGCTCGTCATCACTGGAGTCCCTGGCGCGTTTTGTGCGGGAACTGACTTGGCCGATTTATCAACCATTCCGGGGGCGCAGCGAGGTTTGCGGGGATCGGCTGAAGAAACCGAAAAATGGTGGCCCATTGTGCAGTGTCCTAAGCCGACGATCTGTGCCATTGACGGGCCTGCAGTTGGCATGGGTGCCGAATTCACGTCGCAATGCGATATTCGATTGGCGTCAACCAATGCGAAGTTTGCCTGGAACTTTGTGCATCGTGGGCTCGTGCCCGACACTGGTGCAGGAACATGGTTGCTGCCGCGAATTATCGGAGTACAAAACGCTCTGCGCCTGACTTATACAGGCGACATGATCGACGCTGCGGAGGCATTGCGGCTTGGGTATGTGCTTGAAGTTGTTGAGTCGGCCGATCTCTTGCCACGGGCTTATGAACTTGCTGAACGAATCGCCAACGGCTCGCCGCATAGTTTGAAACTCATCAAAGAACTCACGTACATGGGCCTCACTGCTCCAGTTTCAGAACATATGGAACGACATACGTCGGCAATGTCGGCAAGTTTCAAGAGTGATGATCATCGTGAAGGTGTGGCCTCGTTTCTCGAACGTCGCCCCGCGAATTTCACTGGACGTTAAGCCAAGCGTCACCCTTTTTATGAAGATCTCTACTACCCGATCGGCAACGATGTCATTATGAGAATTTTGCTAACTAACGATGATGGAATTGATTCAGTCGGATTGCATGTTTTAGCTCGTGCGATGCGTCCCTTTGGTGAAGTAGTCATTGCCGCACCCGATCGCGAGTTTTCGGGTGCTGGTGCAGCACTCGGTGCATTGCATCTCATCCAGCCCGAAGTGCATCGTGCTCATGTTGACGGTATTGATGAAGCGTGGGCTGTCACTGGGCCTCCGGCACTTTGTGTGATGTTCTCGCGTCTTGGTGCATTCGGTGCGCCGTTCGATTTGGTTGTTTCTGGAATCAACCCTGGCGCCAACGTGGGTCGATCGGTGTACCACTCGGGCACTGTGGGTGCAGCTCTCACTGCGCGCAACGGTTTGATTTCGGGTATTGCAGTCAGCCAAGCCGTCACCGGATTCGGTGTCGAGGGCCAAGGTTGGGACGAAATGTTGGTTGGTCAGAAGTGGGAGACCGCAGCATCAGTTGCTGCGGCCTTTGTCGAAGGATTGGTAGCCAACATGCCGACGACCCCGATTGTGGCCAACATCAATGTGCCGAATACCGAACTCAGTGAGATCAAGGGTTGGAAGTCGGCACGACTTGGCCATGAACCGCCGCGCCGCATGAGTACTGCCAACCTCGAACCTAAAGAGGGTCATGAAGGCAGCTTCTACGTGCGCATGGCTTGGGGAGACGCAGCCGAACTTCCGACTGACACTGATGGCGGAATGGTTGCCGATGGTTATGTTGCAGTGAGCTATCTCAGTTCGATTGTCAATACAGAACGAGATGATGTTGAAGCAGCCGAGTCGGCGATGACGCGATTGATTGCTGGCAAATAGCTTTAATGCACTTGCGCTAGATCACAACGACTGGCGTGCCGACTTGAGCGAAGTCCCAGGTGAAGTCGGCATCAAGATTGGCCTGACGCTGACAACCACCAGAGAGTCGCTGCCCGAGTTCGGCGTCGGTTTGATACGGCGAATTATCTTCAACGTGGATCGGCAACGCGTGAAAACCAATGGCACCAATGTCGGTCTTCAGCCAGCGCACCATCTTGTACAGGTAAGCCTTGCCGTTCCACGCAGTTGACACATCTGAACGGCTATACACCTTGTGGGTTCCGGGAGTTTCGTTGTTGTACTTACTTCCCGATATCAACCATGAACGGATGACGACGTTGTCGTCACCGACCGCCCAGACGCGTTGACCATTTCGGTCGTACACCAAGCGTCGACCTGATCCTGAATTTGCGGGCAGCGGGGGAGCGTCGGGACCACTCGTTGCGACCGATGAAAGTTCATAGCCAAGAAGGTCAACTGCGCCAGGGGCAGGGGGTGGAGTGCGTACGACGAGCGAAGTTTCATCGGGCCATACACCAAGTGACAAGGCTGTTTCACGACCAGTTTTTCCATCAACGAAAAGGTCGCGCTCGGTTTGGAGTTTCTTCACCGCATTGGCAGTCTCGTTGTCGTAAGTGCCGGTCGCTGTACCCGTCAAGAAACCAGCAGTGATCAACGCGTTCTGAAGGCACGTCACGCTTTCGCCAGTGTCACCAGCGCCGAGTGAGCGAACGGTCATCGTGCACGCAGTTGTCGTGGTGGGGTCATCGCCGGCAAGGTCCGCGATGTCGGTGGCAGGAACGCTTGAATCAACGCCGATCACAGTTGTGGTGGTCTCCACGCCAACAGGGGCGATGTCAACAATCGAGTTCTCAACCGCGACGGTGGTGTCGGTTGAGACTGCGCCAGAGCCCGAGCCACCGTTCACTACGGCAGCCACTAGGCAACCGAGGACAACGACGCCGATCCCGGCCATCATGATTTTGCGTTGTTGAGGTGTCGTCATAAGGGGGTCATCAGAAGTGGTTGAGGGCAAAAATTACAGCGAAATCAGGTTACTCAGCGATGGCGCGCAGGTGTTGGCATGGTGACGGGAGTCAAGTCGTCGTTGCGACTTGAAAATCAGGCTCGGAGTGCAAGAACCACAATATTCATCAGGTCGTTCCAAGCCTTGAGATCGGGCATGAGATCTTTGGCGAGGTCAACACTGGCCAGTCCGATGGCGGTTGATTGCATCATGACGGCGACGGCGTAGGGGTCGACATCAGCGCGCACAATTTTCTTGATCTGAGCCTCTTTAATGATGTCGCTGATTTGGTTCAAAAGTTGTCGCTGAATATCGGCAACATGTTTGGCAAGTACGGGGTCTTCCAAGGCGGCGGCCAAAACTTGGACACGTTCTGCACGAGCATCAACTCTGTCGGGTTGATTGGGTTGGACCGTGATCTCATTGAGAATCAACAAAGGGTCGTTCAAGTCGGCTTGACGACTAAAAGCATCTGCCACTAAATCGGTGAGGTTGCGCATCTTGCGAACAAAACGTTCGGCTAATGCGGCATTGATGAGGGCTCGGCGATTCTTAAAAAACCAATACAACGAACCAGTCGTCATATCGGCATGTTCAACAATGTCTTTCAGACGAGCGCCGTCGATGCCATCGCGATCGATCATAAAGAGGGTGCTGTCAATTAAGCGAAGGCGGATAGCGCTATCGGTATTTTCCATGCCCCGAGTCATAAGGTAAAGCCTACACATTGCTGTCGTTGCGATATGTGTGCGAATATCGTCCATGTCGCAAACTCGCTGGACAACTAGGGATATCCCTGACAGATCGGGTCAAAGCATCTGTATCACTGGAGCAAACTCCGGTCTTGGCCTTGAGGCCACCCGCAATCTTGTGGGTGCTGGAGCACATGTGATCATGGCGTGTCGCAATGTCGCCAAGGCCGAGGTGGCCGCCCAAAGCCTGCGTGCTGGCAAGGGTTCGGTCGAAGTTCGGCAACTCGACTTG
>Ga0255114_1000212_pt1 | contig 16625 bp, 12 predicted proteins | sample Law_Law_RepA_8h_FD_188477 | JGI IMG/M metagenome (GOLD analysis project Ga0255114, IMG submission 188477) | Freshwater microbial communities from St. Lawrence River, New York, United States - Law_Law_RepA_8h | ecosystem: Environmental > Aquatic > Freshwater > River | place: USA: New York...
GATCAATATTATTTCTAGGAACTAATAGTGTAGTTAGTGAAGATTTTTCGAAACTCAACTATGATCAATCTACAAATACTTTAAATATTTATGCTGGTTTAAGAATACAAGATGGTACACAAGCTAGTGGTTATATCTTGATGTCTGATAATACAGGTTTATCCTTTTGGACAGCATCTAATACCACTACATCTGGAACATCTGGAACATCTGGATCGAGTGGTTCATCTGGATCTTCCGGTTCTAGTGGAACATCTGGATCTTCCGGTTCTAGTGGATCATCTGGATCTTCCGGTTCTAGTGGATCATCTGGATCTTCCGGTTCTAGTGGATCATCTGGATCTTCCGGATCATCTGGTTCAAATGGTTCTAGTGGGACTTCTGGAACAAGTGGAACCGATGGATCTTCTGGAACAAGTGGATCTTCTGGAACCGATGGATCTAGTGGAACAAGTGGAACTTCTGGAACCGATGGATCTAGTGGATCTTCTGGAACTTCTGGTACTGATGGATCGAGTGGTACAAGTGGTACTGATGGATCGAGTGGAACTTCTGGAACCGATGGGTCGAGTGGAACTTCTGGTACTGATGGATCGAGTGGTACAAGTGGTACTGATGGATCGAGTGGTACAAGTGGTACTGATGGATCGAGTGGAACTTCTGGAACCGATGGGTCGAGTGGAACTTCTGGTACTGATGGATCGAGTGGTACAAGTGGTATAAGTGGATCAAGTGGATCAAGTGGATCTTCAGGAACTTCTGGATCAAGTGGATCAAGTGGTTCTTCAGGATCTAGTGGAACAGATGGTTCTTCTGGATCAAGTGGATCAAGTGGATCAAGTGGAACAAGTGGTTCTTCTGGATCAAGTGGATCAAGTGGTTCTTCAGGAACTAGCGGTAGCTCAGGCTCATCAGGATCTTCAGGAAGTAGTGGATCATCTGGCGCAAATGGAATAGATTCTGCGAGTTTTGAGTATTATTATAGCACTTCTACAACTGCATCGGACCCAGGAGTAGGATATTTTAGATTGAATAATGTGACTATGGGTAGCGCAACATTATTATACATTGATCAATTTGATAAAGGTGGTAATAATAATTTACAAGGTTTCTTCAGTTCTTTATCAAATTATGGATCAGTTTCTAGAAGAGGTTTTATTAAAATAACAAAACAAAGTGATTTAACTTGGTTTCAGACATATGAATTTAGCGCAACGACTGATAATACTGGTTGGTGGACTATAACTATATCTAATGTTATATCGGATGCCAACTTTACTAATAACGATCTATGTTTTGTTAGTTTTAACGTCGCTGGTCCTTCTGGAACAAGTGGATCATCAGGATCTTCAGGAACATCCGGTTCTTCTGGATCTGCTGGAACATCCGGTTCATCTGGATCTGCTGGAACAAGTGGATCTTCAGGAAGTAGTGGTTCTTCAGGAACATCAGGATCTTCAGGATCTAGTGGTTCAAGTGGAACATCAGGATCTTCAGGAACAAGTGGAACATCAGGATCTTCGGGATCTAGCGGTTCAAGTGGTACTTCAGGATCTTCAGGAACATCAGGATCTTCGGGAACATCAGGATCTAGTGGTTCAAGTGGAACATCAGGATCTAGTGGATCTTCAGGAACATCAGGATCTTCGGGAACAAGTGGCTCAAGTGGAACATCAGGATCTTCAGGATCTGCTGGAACAAGTGGTTCTTCCGGATCTGCTGGAACAAGTGGTAGTTCAGGATCAAGTGGATCTTCTGGGTCAAGTGGATCTTCCGGTAGCTCAGGATCAAGTGGTACTTCAGGATCTAGTGGTTCAAGTGGAAGTTCAGGATCTGCTGGTACATCAGGCTCATCTGGAACAAGTGGCTCATCTGGATCAAGCGGATCTTCCGGCTCTGCTGGTACATCAGGCTCATCAGGTAGTTCAGGAAGTAGTGGATCATCAGGATCAAGTGGTTCTGCTGGAACATCCGGTAGTGCCGGAACTTCTGGTTCGTCAGGCTCTGCTGGAACAAGTGGTTCATCAGGTAGTTCAGGAACAAGTGGTTCATCCGGATCAAGTGGAAGTTCAGGCTCTGCTGGTACATCAGGTAGCTCAGGTTCTGCTGGAACAAGTGGTTCATCAGGATCTGCTGGAACATCAGGATCTGCTGGAACATCTGGATCTAGTGGATCATCAGGATCTGCTGGAACATCTGGAACAAGTGGTTCGTCCGGATCTTCAGGATCGAGTGGTTCGTCCGGATCAAGTGGAACTTCAGGATCTTCAGGATCAAGTGGATCATCCGGTACATCTGGATCGAGTGGTTCGTCCGGATCAAGTGGAACTTCAGGATCTTCAGGATCAAGTGGATCATCCGGTACATCTGGATCGAGTGGTTCGTCCGGATCAAGTGGAACAAGCGGTAGTTCAGGTTCATCTGGATCTGCTGGAACAAGTGGTAGTTCAGGATCTGCTGGAACATCAGGATCTGCTGGTACTTCAGGATCTGCTGGTACAAGTGGTTCATCTGGATCAAGTGGATCTTCTGGTACAAGTGGTTCATCTGGATCAAGTGGATCTTCTGGAACAAGTGGATCATCAGGGTCTAGTGGTTCATCCGGATCAAGTGGTTCTTCTGGAACAAGCGGATCATCAGGAAGTAGTGGATCATCTGGATCATCTGGATCTGCTGGTTCATCTGGAACATCTGGTTCATCTGGAACATCTGGATCAAGTGGAACATCTGGTTCGGCTGGTACATCAGGATCTTCAGGATCAAGTGGATCTTCCGGAACAAGTGGTAGTTCAGGAAGTAGTGGATCTGCTGGATCTAGTGGATCTGCTGGTACATCCGGCACTTCGGGATCAAGTGGATCTGCTGGAACATCAGGAACTAGTGGATCATCAGGATCTAGTGGATCATCCGGATCTACCGGAACGTCAGGTTCGTCAGGTTCGTCTGGATCATCAGGATCAAGTGGTAGTTCAGGGACATCAGGAACTAGTGGATCATCAGGATCATCGGGGTCTGCTGGAACATCTGGATCATCAGGTTTAAGTGGAGTTAATGGTATTGATGGATCTTCCGGTACATCAGGTGCTAATGGTTCATCTGGTACTTCAGGTTCAAGCGGAACTAGCGGTTCTTCAGGAACTTCAGGATCATCTGGTTCTTCCGGATCAAGTGGTACATCAGGAACAAGTGGTTCTTCAGGAACTAGTGGTTCAAGTGGTACGTCAGGAACTTCAGGATCAAGCGGAACATCAGGATCAAGTGGTACTAGTGGCTCAAGTGGAACTTCAGGAACTTCAGGATCAAGTGGAACAAGTGGTTCTTCAGGATCAAGCGGTTCATCAGGCTCATCCGGATCTGCCGGAACAAGTGGCTCATCAGGATCTAGTGGATCAAGTGGTTCTTCAGGATCGAGTGGTACAAGTGGTTCATCAGGTTCATCAGGATCTAGTGGTAGTTCAGGTACAAGCGGTAGTTCAGGATCATCAGGATCTAGTGGATCTTCAGGAACATCTGGATCTAGTGGATCAAGCGGTAGTTCAGGCACAAGCGGTTCATCTGGTTCATCTGGCACGAGTGGATCTTCTGGCACGAGTGGATCTTCTGGTACAAGTGGTTCATCCGGTAGTTCAGGTACAAGCGGATCATCAGGTAGTTCAGGTTCATCAGGATCAAGTGGTAGTTCAGGATCGAGTGGTACAAGTGGATCTTCTGGATCAAGCGGATCAAGCGGATCAAGCGGATCAAGCGGATCAAGTGGTAGTTCAGGTTCTAGTGGTTCAAGTGGATCATCAGGATCAAGTGGCTCATCCGGTTCAAGTGGTAGTTCAGGTACAAGTGGCTCATCAGGTACATCAGGTAGTTCCGGATCTTCGGGTACATCCGGTAGTTCAGGATCAAGTGGTTCTTCAGGTACATCAGGGTCAAGCGGATCTAGTGGATCATCAGGTTCAAGTGGTACAAGTGGATCATCCGGTAGCTCAGGTTCTAGTGGATCTTCTGGTACAAGTGGTTCATCCGGTAGTTCAGGTACAAGCGGATCATCAGGTAGTTCAGGTTCATCAGGATCAAGTGGATCTTCGGGATCTGCTGGAACAAGTGGTTCCTCAGGATCTGCTGGAACATCAGGTTCAAGTGGATCATCCGGAAGTTCAGGATCAAGTGGTACATCAGGATCAAGTGGTAGTTCAGGAACATCAGGATCTTCAGGATCTGCTGGTACATCTGGTTCATCCGGTAGTTCAGGCTCAAGTGGATCTGCCGGAACATCAGGCTCTTCAGGATCTGCTGGAACAAGTGGATCATCAGGATCTGCTGGTACATCCGGATCAAGTGGAACAAGTGGATCATCAGGATCTGCTGGAACAAGCGGATCATCAGGAACAAGTGGTTCTGCTGGTACTTCGGGTAGTTCAGGATCAAGTGGGTCATCTGGTTCTGCTGGAACATCAGGATCAAGTGGTAGCTCAGGCTCTTCTGGATCGAGTGGTTCTGCTGGAACAAGTGGATCATCAGGATCTGCTGGAACAAGTGGATCTTCAGGATCTGCTGGAACATCTGGTTCATCCGGTAGTTCAGGATCTTCAGGATCAAGTGGAACATCCGGCTCTTCCGGAACAAGTGGATCATCAGGATCTTCAGGATCAAGCGGATCTGCTGGAACAAGTGGATCATCAGGATCAAGCGGATCTGCTGGAACAAGTGGATCATCTGGCTCTGCTGGTACTTCAGGCTCTGCTGGTACTTCAGGCTCTAGTGGTTCATCAGGTTCATCAGGTTCATCAGGTTCATCAGGTTCTGCTGGAACATCAGGCTCATCCGGATCTGCCGGAACAAGTGGCTCATCAGGTTCATCAGGATCAAGTGGATCTGCTGGAACATCAGGATCTTCAGGATCTGCTGGAACATCAGGAAGCAGTGGTTCTGCCGGTACAAGCGGTTCTTCAGGATCTGCTGGGACAAGTGGAAGTTCAGGCTCAAGTGGATCTTCAGGAACTAGTGGTTCATCAGGATCGAGTGGATCTTCAGGAACTAGTGGATCTTCAGGAACTAGTGGATCATCAGGAACTAGTGGATCATCAGGATCGAGTGGGTCATCAGGATCTGCTGGAACAAGTGGATCATCAGGATCTGCTGGAACAAGTGGTTCATCAGGATCTTCAGGATCAAGTGGATCATCAGGATCATCAGGAACATCAGGATCTTCAGGTTCATCCGGTTCAAGTGGTAGTTCAGGTAGCTCAGGATCTGCCGGAACAAGTGGAAGTAGTGGATCATCGGGCTCTTCTGGAACAAGTGGTTCTTCCGGATCGAGTGGATCTTCAGGATCTGCTGGTACTTCAGGTAGTTCAGGATCGAGTGGAACATCCGGCTCAAGTGGAACATCCGGCTCAAGTGGAACAAGTGGTTCATCAGGATCTTCTGGATCTAGTGGATCATCAGGATCATCAGGATCTTCAGGTTCATCCGGTTCAAGTGGAAGTTCAGGTTCATCTGGTACATCAGGTTCTGCTGGTACATCAGGATCTAGTGGATCATCCGGTTCAAGTGGAACATCTGGTTCAAGTGGAACATCTGGTTCATCAGGATCTTCTGGATCAAGTGGAACATCAGGATCTGCTGGATCTGCTGGATCTTCTGGAACTTCTGGTACTAGTGGAACATCCGGTTCATCCGGATCATCAGGTTCAAGTGGAAGTAGCGGATCTTCCGGTTCATCTGGAACTTCCGGTACTAGAGGAACAAGTGGTTCTTCCGGATCTTCGGGTTCAACTGGAACATCTGGATCATCAGGTTTAAGTGGAGTTAATGGTATTGATGGATCTTCCGGTACATCAGGTGCTAATGGTTCATCCGGTACTTCTGGATCTAGTGGATCTTCCGGTTCTGCTGGAACAAGTGGCTCATCTGGATCTTCTGGATCTAGTGGTTCTTCCGGATCAAGTGGAACATCAGGATCTTCTGGATCTAGTGGATCTTCCGGTTCTGCTGGATCAAGTGGAACATCAGGATCTTCTGGATCTAGTGGATCTTCCGGTTCTGCTGGATCAAGTGGAACATCAGGATCTTCCGGATCAAGTGGATCTTCCGGTTCTGCTGGATCAAGTGGAACATCAGGATCTTCCGGATCAAGTGGAACATCAGGATCTTCCGGATCATCTGGTTCAAGTGGTTCGTCCGGATCTAGTGGATCTTCTGGTACATCTGGTGCTAATGGTTCATCAGGAACATCAGGATCTTCCGGATCATCTGGTTCAAGTGGTTCTTCCGGAACATCTGGATCAAGTGGATCATCAGGATCATCAGGATCAAGTGGAACATCAGGATCTTCCGGATCATCTGGTTCAAGTGGTTCGTCCGGATCTAGTGGATCTTCTGGTTCTGCTGGATCAAGTGGAACATCAGGATCTTCCGGATCAAGTGGAACATCAGGATCTTCCGGATCAAGTGGAACATCAGGATCTTCCGGATCATCTGGTTCAAGTGGTTCTTCCGGATCATCTGGATCTAGTGGTACATCTGGTGCTAATGGTTCATCAGGAACATCAGGATCTTCCGGATCAAGTGGAACATCAGGATCTTCCGGATCAAGTGGAACATCAGGATCTTCCGGATCATCTGGATCTAGTGGTACATCTGGATCATCTGGATCAAGTGGTACATCCGGTTCTGCTGGATCAAGTGGATCATCTGGTTCTAGTGGATCATCTGGTACATCTGGTGCTAATGGTTCATCAGGAACATCTGGATCTGCTGGATCAAGTGGTTCATCCGGATCAAGTGGATCTTCTGGATCTTCCGGTTCATCAGGAACATCTGGATCTGCTGGATCAAGTGGTTCATCTGGAACATCTGGATCAAGTGGATCTAGTGGATCTTCCGGTTCTGCTGGAACAAGTGGGTCTTCTGGATCTTCCGGTTCTGCTGGAACATCCGGATCATCAGGCTCTTCCGGTTCTGCTGGTACATCTGGCACAAGTGGTTCATCCGGTAGCTCAGGATCTAGTGGATCTTCCGGTTCTGCTGGAACATCAGGAACATCCGGTTCTGCTGGATCATCTGGTTCTAGTGGATCTTCCGGTACATCTGGTTCAAGTGGAACATCTGGTTCATCAGGATCTTCTGGATCAAGTGGAACATCTGGTTCATCAGGATCTTCTGGATCAAGTGGAACATCCGGTGCTAATGGTTCAAGTGGAACGTCCGGATCTTCCGGATCAAGCGGTTCCTCAGGATCTTCCGGATCAAGCGGGACATCTGGATCTTCCGGATCAAGTGGTTCCTCAGGATCTTCCGGATCAAGCGGGACATCTGGATCTTCCGGATCAAGTGGTTCTTCCGGTGCTAATGGTTCATCTGGAACATCTGGATCTAGTGGTACATCTGGATCAAGTGGATCAAGTGGATCTTCTGGATCAAGTGGATCTTCTGGATCAAGTGGAACATCCGGTACAAGTGGAAGTTCAGGTTCATCTGGATCTGCTGGTACATCTGGAACCAGCGGCTCATCAGGATCAAGTGGTAGTTCGGGAAGTAGTGGATCATCAGGATCTGCTGGAACAAGCGGCTCATCAGGAACATCTGGTAGTTCGGGATCTGCTGGAACATCAGGATCTTCAGGTAGTTCAGGATCAAGCGGTTCATCTGGGTCTGCTGGAACAAGTGGTTCATCAGGAAGTAGTGGAAGTTCAGGTTCATCTGGATCTGCAGGTACATCCGGTTCAAGTGGATCTTCTGGTACATCCGGTTCAAGTGGAAGTTCAGGTTCTTCAGGATCTAGTGGATCTTCTGGATCATCAGGATCTGCTGGAACTAGTGGAACATCAGGATCTTCAGGATCTGCTGGAACAAGTGGCTCATCCGGCTCTGCAGGAACAAGCGGCTCATCAGGATCTTCTGGTACATCCGGATCTGCAGGCACAAGTGGTTCATCGGGTAGTTCAGGATCTGCAGGTACAAGTGGTTCTTCAGGTACATCCGGTAGTTCAGGAAGTAGTGGATCATCAGGATCTGCTGGTACAAGTGGAAGTTCAGGTAGCTCAGGATCATCAGGATCTGCTGGTACAAGTGGCTCGTCCGGGTCTTCAGGAAGTAGTGGATCTTCGGGTTCTGCTGGTACATCAGGATCAAGTGGCTCAAGTGGCTCATCAGGAAGTTCAGGCTCAAGTGGCTCTTCAGGTTCTGCTGGTACAAGTGGCTCATCAGGTACATCAGGATCATCAGGTACTCGTGGTACTTCAGGCTCATCAGGTACATCAGGATCTTCTGGTTCAAGTGGATCTTCGGGATCTGCTGGAACAAGTGGCTCATCTGGATCAAGCGGCTCATCAGGAAGTTCAGGTAGTAGTGGCTCATCAGGATCTGCTGGTACATCAGGATCTGCTGGTACATCAGGATCTTCAGGATCTAGTGGTACATCAGGAAGTTCAGGCTCTGCTGGAACAAGCGGATCTTCGGGATCTGCTGGAACATCGGGTAGCTCAGGATCTAGCGGATCTTCCGGTTCGAGTGGATCATCAGGATCTGCTGGAACAAGTGGTTCATCCGGCTCTTCAGGATCAAGTGGATCTTCAGGATCTGCTGGTACATCAGGATCTGCTGGTACATCAGGCTCTAGTGGGTCTTCCGGTACATCAGGAAGTAGTGGTAGCTCAGGATCAAGTGGTTCATCCGGCTCTGCTGGAACATCAGGTAGTTCAGGATCAAGTGGATCATCAGGATCAAGTGGTAGTTCAGGCACATCAGGATCAAGTGGATCTGCTGGAACAAGTGGATCCAGTGGCTCATCAGGAACGTCCGGTTCTGCTGGAACAAGTGGTAGCTCAGGTTCATCAGGATCTGCTGGAACAAGTGGTAGCTCAGGATCAAGTGGCTCATCTGGATCAAGCGGTTCATCCGGCACAAGTGGCTCATCTGGTACTCGTGGTACTTCAGGATCTTCTGGAACATCCGGATCAAGTGGAAGTTCAGGAAGTAGTGGATCTTCAGGCTCAAGTGGATCTGCTGGAACAAGTGGTTCATCTGGCACATCAGGTACATCTGGCTCAAGTGGATCTTCAGGATCTTCAGGATCAAGTGGATCATCTGGTACATCAGGAAGTAGTGGTAGCTCAGGATCAAGTGGATCATCAGGATCTGCTGGAACAAGTGGGTCGTCAGGATCAAGTGGTTCCTCAGGATCTTCCGGATCAAGCGGGACATCTGGATCTAGTGGTACATCTGGATCAAGTGGTTCATCTGGATCTAGTGGAACATCAGGATCATCTGGATCAAGCGGGACATCTGGATCAAGTGGAACATCTGGATCAAGTGGATCTTCAGGATCAAGTGGTTCATCTGGATCTAGTGGAACATCAGGATCATCTGGATCTAGTGGATCTTCTGGTACTTCTGGGACATCCGGATCTAGTGGATCTTCTGGTACTTCTGGGACATCCGGATCTTCCGGTTCTGCTGGAACATCAGGATCAAGTGGTTCTTCAGGAACTAGCGGTAGCTCAGGCTCATCAGGATCTTCAGGAACAAGTGGTAGCTCAGGATCAAGTGGTTCATCTGGAACAAGTGGCTCATCAGGATCTGCTGGTACATCAGGTAGTTCGGGGTCAGCTGGAACAAGTGGTTCTTCGGGATCAAGTGGAACATCAGGATCATCAGGTACTCGTGGTACATCTGGATCTTCTGGAACAAGTGGTTCATCAGGATCTTCAGGATCAAGTGGATCATCAGGCACATCAGGCAGTTCAGGATCAAGTGGTAGTTCAGGATCTTCTGGATCTTCTGGAACTTCAGGATCTGCTGGTACATCAGGTAGTTCGGGGTCAGCTGGAACAAGTGGTTCTTCGGGATCAAGTGGTTCATCGGGGTCTGCTGGTACTTCAGGTAGCTCAGGATCAAGTGGTTCTTCGGGTAGCTCAGGATCTGCTGGAACAAGCGGAAGTTCAGGTAGTAGTGGATCATCTGGGTCTGCTGGAACATCAGGTAGTTCAGGTAGTAGTGGATCGTCAGGATCTAGTGGGTCTGCTGGAACAAGCGGCTCAAGTGGTAGCTCAGGCTCAAGTGGATCTTCTGGATCTGCTGGTACATCAGGAAGTTCAGGATCAAGTGGATCATCAGGATCAAGTGGCTCTGCCGGAACATCAGGTTCATCGGGATCTTCGGGAAGTAGTGGATCATCAGGATCAAGTGGTTCTGCTGGAACATCAGGATCAAGTGGTACATCAGGTAGTAGTGGATCATCAGGATCATCGGGATCAAGTGGTTCTGCTGGAACAAGTGGCTCATCAGGTACATCAGGATCATCAGGTACTCGTGGTACTTCAGGCTCATCAGGTACATCAGGATCAAGTGGTACAAGTGGATCTTCAGGCTCTTCTGGATCAAGTGGTAGCTCAGGATCTGCTGGTACGTCCGGTAGTGCTGGAACAAGTGGCTCATCAGGATCAAGTGGATCTTCCGGATCATCTGGTTCTTCAGGATCTGCCGGAACAAGTGGTAGTTCAGGATCTGCTGGAACAAGTGGATCATCAGGATCAAGTGGATCATCAGGATCAAGTGGATCATCAGGATCAAGTGGATCATCAGGTAGTTCGGGATCAAGTGGTACAAGCGGATCAAGTGGTACAAGCGGATCATCAGGATCAAGTGGTTCTGCTGGAACATCGGGTTCTGCTGGAACATCAGGTTCATCAGGATCAAGTGGTAGTTCAGGGTCTGCTGGAACAAGTGGATCAAGCGGAACAAGTGGCTCATCTGGTACTCGTGGTACTTCAGGATCTTCTGGAACATCCGGATCAAGTGGAAGTTCAGGAAGTAGTGGATCTTCTGGATCTGCTGGTACATCTGGATCATCAGGTAGCTCAGGTAGTAGTGGTACATCAGGATCTGCTGGAACAAGCGGCTCTTCTGGGTCTTCAGGATCATCAGGAAGTAGTGGTTCTGCTGGAACATCAGGATCTAGTGGAAGTTCAGGCTCAAGTGGCTCATCAGGATCTGCTGGAACAAGTGGATCTTCTGGATCTTCAGGTACATCCGGATCAAGTGGATCTTCGGGAACTAGTGGATCATCCGGTTCTGCTGGAACAAGTGGATCATCTGGATCAAGTGGTTCTTCAGGTACATCTGGTAGTTCAGGCTCAAGTGGTAGCTCAGGATCAAGTGGTTCTGCTGGAACAAGTGGTTCATCAGGATCAAGTGGTTCATCCGGTTCTGCTGGAACAAGTGGATCTTCAGGTAGCTCAGGATCAAGTGGTTCATCCGGTTCTGCTGGAACAAGTGGATCTTCAGGTTCTTCCGGTTCAAGCGGCTCATCAGGATCTGCTGGAACAAGTGGCTCATCAGGTACATCAGGATCATCAGGTACTCGTGGTACTTCAGGCTCATCAGGTACATCAGGATCTGCTGGAACAAGTGGTTCTTCAGGTAGTTCAGGAACATCAGGATCAAGTGGTTCTTCAGGAAGTAGTGGTTCATCAGGTACTTCGGGATCAAGCGGATCTGCAGGAACAAGCGGGTCATCAGGATCAAGTGGTACAAGTGGGTCTTCAGGATCAGCCGGAACATCAGGCTCTGCTGGAACAAGTGGCTCATCGGGTAGTAGTGGTTCATCAGGATCTAGTGGATCTTCTGGTTCATCAGGATCATCCGGTTCAAGCGGATCTGCTGGAACAAGTGGCTCATCAGGTTCTTCCGGTTCAAGCGGCTCATCAGGATCTGCTGGAACAAGTGGCTCATCAGGTACATCAGGATCATCAGGTACTCGTGGTACTTCAGGCTCATCAGGTACATCAGGATCTTCTGGTTCAAGTGGTTCTTCTGGATCAAGTGGATCTTCAGGATCTGCCGGAACTTCAGGATCAAGTGGATCAAGTGGCTCATCAGGATCTGCTGGAACATCAGGTAGCTCAGGATCAAGTGGAACATCAGGTAGCTCAGGATCAAGTGGAACATCAGGTAGCTCAGGTTCAAGTGGTAGTTCAGGCTCCTCGGGATCTGCTGGAACATCAGGATCAAGTGGATCTTCGGGTACATCAGGATCTTCTGGAAGTAGTGGATCATCAGGATCAAGTGGTTCATCAGGTAGTGCTGGAACTTCTGGTAGTTCGGGATCATCCGGTACAAGTGGATCTTCCGGAACGTCAGGTTCATCAGGATCTGCTGGAACAAGTGGTTCATCAGGATCTGCTGGAACAAGTGGTTCATCAGGATCTGCTGGAACAAGTGGTTCATCAGGAACATCAGGATCAAGTGGTTCATCAGGAACATCAGGATCAAGTGGTTCATCGGGAAGTAGTGGATCTTCAGGATCTGCTGGTACAAGTGGATCTTCAGGATCATCTGGATCAAGCGGATCTTCGGGATCTGCTGGAACAAGTGGCTCATCTGGATCAAGCGGCTCATCAGGAAGTTCAGGAACATCAGGATCAAGTGGATCTTCCGGTTCATCAGGTAGTTCAGGATCTGCTGGAACTTCAGGCTCATCAGGTACAAGTGGATCAAGTGGCTCATCAGGTTCTTCAGGTTCATCAGGATCTGCCGGTACATCAGGCTCTTCAGGATCAAGTGGATCATCAGGATCTGCTGGAACTAGTGGCTCATCAGGTACATCAGGAAGTAGTGGTACTCGTGGTACTTCAGGTTCATCAGGTACTTCAGGTTCAAGTGGTTCATCAGGATCAAGCGGTTCATCAGGATCAAGCGGTTCATCAGGATCAAGTGGTACAAGTGGATCATCAGGAAGTAGTGGTTCATCAGGAAGTTCAGGATCAAGTGGTTCTGCTGGAACTAGTGGCTCATCAGGCTCTTCCGGTTCAAGTGGTACAAGTGGATCATCCGGCTCAAGTGGAAGTTCAGGATCATCAGGATCTGCTGGTACTTCAGGATCAAGTGGATCAAGCGGTTCATCAGGATCTGCTGGTACAAGTGGTAGTTCAGGATCTTCAGGATCAAGCGGTTCATCTGGCTCTTCCGGCTCAAGTGGTAGTTCAGGATCTGCTGGAACAAGTGGATCTTCCGGTTCTGCTGGAACATCAGGATCAAGTGGAACATCCGGTAGCTCAGGATCAAGTGGTTCATCCGGATCAAGTGGAAGTTCAGGCTCATCAGGTTCTGCTGGTACGTCTGGTAGTGCTGGAACAAGTGGCTCATCTGGATCTGCTGGAACAAGTGGTAGTTCAGGAAGTAGTGGCTCATCTGGATCTTCTGGAACAAGCGGTTCATCAGGATCAAGTGGATCTTCTGGTACATCTGGATCTTCTGGATCTTCCGGAACATCTCCAATATCAGGAACAGGATCTTCACCATATTTAGCTTATTGGAGTTCACAGACTAATTTATTATCTACTAAACAACCAGCTACATTAGGATTCTATTTTGATAGTAGTTCTGGTAACAAATATGCGATAAACGGTAATACTGTTAGTACATCAACACTTTCTATATTTAATACCAGTGGAGTTTATATAACACCACCTACGACAGCTACCATAGGAACGACATTATTGACACAAGCTAATGCTGCTTTAAACAATCACTATGATATATCCTCGGGTTATATTCATTACTATTCTGGTGACTCAACTACACCAAATACGAATTTATTCACATCACGAGTAGGTAGTGATCAGTGGTATGAGTTTGCTCCTGGTAACTTTGGAGATATTAGTAGTACTACAGGTATGAAATTAAATATTAGTGAGTTTGGAGTTAGATTTGGAGCTTTTTCAGCTGGTGTTGTGGCTGGTTCGGATATTCACGTTGGTTATAACAGCCAAAAAACAGGAACATTGGGATTTGATGGTATTACCTCAGGTAAAGTTACTGTCACAGTCAATGCGGCTGCTGGTACTTGGACTATGACATTACCAACAACAGCTGGATCTTCTGGTCAATTCTTACAAACAGATGGTACTGGTATTACAACTTGGGCAACTTCTGGTGGAGGTGGTGGTGGATTAACTGGATCTGGTACAACAAACTACTTCCCAAGATGGACTGGAGTTTCTTCTTTATCATCTACTTCATCAATTTATCAAGGAACTGAAAAAGTTGGTTTAATCGCAATGACATCACCAACTGCTGAGTTACATATTGATAGAGGTACTGGTAATTCATCTTTCATTAAGTTTACTACTGGAACTATTACTGGTCAAACTTCAACAGATGGTTTTGATATTGGTATTCAAGGAACAGGTATAGCAGAGATTAATCAAAGAGAAAACAATGACCTTGTAATCTACACAAATAATACAGAAAGAGTTAGAATATCTGGTTCTACTGGTTCTTTTGAGTTTGGTGGATCTGGTATTGCTTCAAGAATAAATGAATTCTCATTCGCTCCTTGGCAGTTCCAATCAGGTACTGCAGGTACTGCTGAATACTCAAGAGTTATTTCTGGTACACAAACAAGTAACGGAACTTTAACAGAGATATACACAACTGGTAACTTAAATACAAACGCTAGAATTAGTATTCCATCTGGTAAGATTATTGGATTTAACTGTGATATTGTTGCTTATAATATCACATCTGGTTCTTCTTCCTATGTTAGAAAAAGAGGTTTAATTAGAAACTTAGCTGGTACTACAGCTTTGATAGGTAGTATAACTACTGAAACAATACATTCTAATTTTGCGGCTGGATCTTCCGCATCGGTAAGTGCTGATAACACCAATGATGCCTTAGCTATTAACGTTACCGGAGTTACTTCTCAAGTGGTTAGATGGATGGTAACCACAGAACTATATGAATTAGGATTCACATAAAATTAATTATTTAATATGCCTTATATTGTTGAAAATTCAGACGGTATTTCTTTTGAGAGTGATATTTACATTACTCCTACTACTTTTAATTTTGGAACATCAAGTGATGTTGCTACTTCTTTAACATGTAGTGTTTATGTAGAAAGAGGTGGATTCTATGTTTCTTCGACTGTAACTAGCGGTGATTTATATGTGAATTCTAATTTTCATATTAATAGTACTGTTGGCTTTCCAACTCAAATATTATCAGGAGTATCAGGTGGAGTTTCTCTTGTTACTACACAAGCCGATCATATAATAATTGCTAGCTTCTCAAATGCTAACAATAATGATATTTGGTTAGGTACATCTTCTAGAATTGAAGGTAAAGAATTAATTATAAGAAGAGTGGATGGATCTACCGCAACCGTTAACATTAAATCATCACAAATTGATATAGATGATGGTAATGTTTTAACTGGTATGGTATCTCAATTAACACTGAGTAATATTGGTTATTATAGATTTGTTAGAATAGGTGGTTACTGGACAGTTATGACCTGGGCTTAAAATTTTTATAAATAGACTATGAAGTATTTATTAAGAGAATTAAATTCTGGTACCTTTTCTACATTAAATGTAAATACTGTAGTTTGGTCTGCAACGGCTAGTGGAGATTCGTCTGGTGATGGATTGAATATACCTTCAGTAACAATTAAAGGAAACGATTACAGAGTACCTGGTTTATATATTGGTGGTACTGTTAGTTGTGGAAATTTCTATGCTAATGGTCCTTGGGCAATAGGTGGATCTATTATGTATAACTCTAATAGAAATAATACAGCTGTTATAACACGAGGAACTAATTATCAGATAACTGATATTTTCACAAATCAGACAGTTTTTCTACCAGCAAGTCCTAAAATTGGTGATTATGTTTGGTATGAGAATCATAATTCATCAGGTGGTCGATTTGTTGTTACGCTTAGTGGTAATGGAATAGATATTAGATCTTCTACTAATAGTATAGCCGCAACTATTTTACAATTTGGGCTTTTTCATTATGATGGTACTTACTGGAATCATTTATATGAACCTTAAAAATATAATTAAATATGAACTTTTATAACGAAGATTATCTAAAATTTAATAGCCTTTATATATCATCTGATGGTAGAAGTGCTGGTATAGGAACATATTCTAACTCTCTGGGTTTTATGTGTGGATCTGTATCCGTTGGTTTAACAACATCTACTAGTGCAGGTGCTTCTGCTTCTTTTGTGTACGCTCCAAGAACAATCTCTATGTCTGGTAATACTACCTATAATCCTGGTACTAATTCTATTTGTTATATTAATAAAACAAACACATCTAACTTACTTCTAACAATAGCAACTCCATCAAATAATGGAATTTATTTAATTTTAAGAGTTATTTCTACTGCTTCTGGTACTGTGACTATTCAACCTTCTTCTACACAAACAAATATACTAGAAAGGGGATCCTCATCTAGTTTTGCTACCGCTTCCGTTAGATTAAACGGTACATCTGCTCCTACTTCAATAAAAATGGTTTATTATTCTAAAACATGGTATGAGATATGATATCTAAAGATGATAATTTATCAATTTATGATGATAAAATACTAACGGATATTGGATTTGAGGTTATGATGGATTGGGAAATTCCTATAATGAAATTAATGTCTAAAGAAGTTTGTAAATTTGGAGGTGATATATTAGAAGTTGGCTTTGGTATGGGTATTTCCGCAAATGAGATACAAAAGCATCAAATAAAATCACATACTATAATAGAAATAAATTCAGGTATTTATGATAAAGCTAGAGAGTGGGGTTTAGACAAAGAAAATGTTAATATAATAAATGATGA
>Ga0255114_1000234_pt1 | contig 15840 bp, 10 predicted proteins | sample Law_Law_RepA_8h_FD_188477 | JGI IMG/M metagenome (GOLD analysis project Ga0255114, IMG submission 188477) | Freshwater microbial communities from St. Lawrence River, New York, United States - Law_Law_RepA_8h | ecosystem: Environmental > Aquatic > Freshwater > River | place: USA: New York...
GTTGAAGTAACGGACAAAATACTTGGGAGTGTTAAATCCCTAACGATTAAAGCGTTGCTTGCTGCCGATACATTACCTGCTGCATCTTCTACATATACCTTGTACTCTCCCTCTGCAGACGGCACTGCGACAGTAGTAGTAGTTCCATCCGTATTGAGGGTTGATGTAGCAGTAGCTGAAAAAACAGCTGTGCCTGCTGGAGCTACCCAAATTCGATTGGTGATATCTCCTGAGGAAACTACAGTAGCTGAAACAGACCCAGATTGAATTGTATAGAATGTTGCAGGAATTACCGCATCTTGATTTGAAGGAGCAGTAGAATCAATCGTCAAGGTTAATGTCGACGAAGAAGCGGAAGTGTTTCCGGACGGGTCGACAAGTACTGCAGAAACGGTATATACGCCATCATTTAATTCCGAGAAGGTAACCGATGAAGTGCTTGAATTAACTGAAAAGCTTGGGCTTAGCGTAGTGGAAGTGGTCGTATTAGTTAGGGTAAATTGGACAGTATAATTAGCTGCTCCGCCAGTTACTGTTAACGTAGGCGTTTTATCCTTGGTGATATTATCGGTGTTGCTTGTACCGGTGTCAGAAGCATCCTCTAAATCAATTGTTGGAGCAGCTGGTGCCGTTTGATCCGATAATGTGCCTCTTACTAATGAAGTCTCGGTGTAGGAGAAATTTCTTGAATCTACAAGTGTAGACGGCGGGGTAATTTGAATTTGTTCTGTTCCTAATACTGTACCTGTCAGGGCAGGCAAGCCTACAATAACAGTTGTTCCCGAGATGGTCGCACTGGTAGATACATTTGATGTTAATGATACAGTCCCAGAAGTAATGGATAAGGTAAAGCTGTTTGCAGTAAGTGTTTGTGTAGAAAGTAGCGCTTCATTAAACTGAACGGTAGCACTTGTATTTGTAGGATTTAGCGTTATCGCTGTAATAACAGGACCAGACTTGTCTATGTATATGGCGCTTGTGGCAGCCAGATTCCCACTTGTAGGAATGGAGAGCGCTAAATTATTTGTTCCATCTGTGATGGTTGTTCCGTTAGGCAGTTCTAGGGCAACTGCATCTAATTTTCCATTCGTGTAGTCACCATCATCTACCGTCAACAAAAAATTTAGGTAGCGTGTAGCATTTGAAGAAGTAGCACTTGCATAAGGTCTAAGATCATCAGAACCTATATAGACCGCTGTTTTTGTTTGAGTACCCGAACTGTTTTTTACATTTAAAACAAGTGTGGGTGAATTTGTTCCCGATATGGCAACAGATTCTGAGGTAGTTACAGTAAGTGTAATAGTCCCCGAAGTGTACGTACCATTGGTTCCCGTTACAGAAGTAATGGTAGGCAAGGCTCCTTGTTGCACTATGGCTTTATTATCCGCAAAACTTGTAATAGGCGCAGATACACGTTTGTATTGGTTAGTCGTACCTGTACCTCCAGATCCATTCTCAATCTTTACATGACTCCCCTTTATGGTAATAAATCCATCGTTTGTCATGGAAAGTGAATTACCACTATTTCCTGGATCAATAGCTTCAAGGCCCACAAACTTGATGGTGGAAATAGTTAAATCCCTTGTATCCCCTGTTGCTTTGTATTGCTGAACATAATTGGTATTGATTCCCCAACGATCAACGGTTTCGTAAGTTGAAGCTAAATAGGTACCGGGGCGCACATCAAATGCGCCTATAAAACGCCCGCCCCAATAATGCCTTTGAGTAAATCCATTATCGTAGGTGATTTCATAATAGGCTGAGGATGGAGTAAATCCATTCTTCAATCTAATTTGTAAGGGGTAATTAAATTTAAATTGAGGAATAATTGTGGCACCAGAAGTTGGGTAAGTGCCATCATTTCCTGAAGCAGCGGTGAGATTAATGATTTTAGGAACATCGGGTCTAATTATTAAATTAGAAGTATGACTTTGTAATGAGCTAATATTATAAAGATCAATTTTTGCCTCATGATAAAAATCTAAGACTGACTCTTCGCTCATGCTAAAACTAGTAAGCGCTATATTTCCTCCGCCTAAAACAAAATCTCGTTCTTGTATTGTATAGATAAGTTGCCATCCATTTCCAATAGCTGACTGAGTAAAATTGGCTGTTGTACCTGTTAAGGTTGTTGATGTGGTGTGGGTCAATCCGTCCACACTAAAATTTCCTATATTTAATGTTGCAGTAAAAGTACCATTTGCTGCAAGCTTTACTTGTTGATCAAAATCTATCCTAATCGCTATTTTATCTCCAGGAATAAGAGTATTCCCACGTACATCTTGACATGTCAACATGCACCCTACAGTTCCTGCGGTGCATGGGTTATTGTAAGCATCAAAATATTTACACTCTACCGGCCTTGCTACCCTAACACTTGTAATTCTGGGCCTATCAATATCGATGTAATAGGACAAAGAACTCCTATACCATGATCCTGGAAAATTACCAAACTTTACATTTCGATTAAATCCAGCCTCAAGTTGGGTGAAATTTTCAACCCCAGTTTGGCCTTTTTGCCCTAACCTTAAATGAAAGACGTTTCCCGCCTGTACAGATGGTCCATATTTATGGATTATGTCATATCCTCCAATAGTATTAGGCACTCCAAAATCATCGTTTCCAGCTAATACTGTTGCTTTAAAAAAAAGTTGCTCTGTCAAACGATCAGAAGTGAATCCAGTATACAGATCTGCGTTTATAGCTGGATCAAGAAATACTGCAGTGACACTAGAGGTGCCTGTACTTAACTTGATAGAAGGGGCTGTTGCAAATGAACTTGGCAGAACAATTGGATCTGATAAGGTAACTTTGGCAATGATTTCATTTTTGAATTTTCCTACATTATTTGGACCATACCAAGTTGGGGAATGTGGATTGACAAGTTGAGTTGTAAAAATTTCTACACCACCACCGTAATTAAATTGTCTTGTTTTTGAACCGTTAGAGAAAAAAACTTCTTTGTTGCTATTAGTAAATACTGAAAATGCTTCACTTTTTTCAAAACCATATGAACCATTGGGCTCCGACCAAAAAGCGAAGTTTGGTGTGGCTTCGGGAGCTCCAAAATAGTTTTGGCTGTTACCCGCTGAGTAATTTCTAAATCGTTTCCAGCTACTTCCACTGTAGTATAACAATTTTGTATTGTTGGTAACATTTGGTCCTCCTCCAGTGCTGTACCATAACCCCCCCATCATCCAAAGTCTATCGTACTTATCAAGTTCCGCAAAGTAGTTTTTAGAGGAAGTAATGCCTGCGGGTATATCCTTAAAATCATAAGTGCTACCTGATTTACTAATGACAAGACCTTTAATCGGAGCGGCACAACATTTGCTAAAGGGGTTGTTACTGGTTAGATCTCCATCGAAATTGATGATTTGCCTAGGAGAACTTTCATGGTAGGTTAACCACAATTTATTATCACCGCTACTACCGTGTATTGACCGGAATAGCTTAAAGCCAGAACCCGTAAACCCACTACTTTTTATTGAAACAGGGGATCCTAATGCATTTCCATTGTTCGCCAATATTCGCATCGTTAGGTTACCAGCAACACCATCATCGGAAAGAAAAAAATGTGTTTCTGTGAGTGGTGTATTATTGGGTTCTCTAAGATTTTCTGCGAAAAATTCACCAAAAGATCCTGTAAAAATAGTTGTCTTAGTTTCAAATTTGTCACCACTGTATTGAACAATAGTATTCTCTTCTTTCAAAAAGAGTTTGACACCTGAAGTAGTAGTAACCAGCGCTGTACTTGGTAAATATTTATCTGATCTACCTGCCGTTTTTAGTGCCGGAATAATTACACGATTGGTTCGTAAGGACTTATCACTTTCAAAAATTATAACATTAAGGGTGGAATTAGATGTAATTGTTGAATAATTTGCTGTGTGTGTTCTGTATAAAACATACAAGGCCCCTTGAGCATCAAAAGTAGCGCTAATGGGAAAAATACGAGTAGTTTCCTCATTATTAGTACCGGCAATATCTGGGTATCCTGATAAAACACTAGAAATTGCGTTAGTGCCAAATACCACCTCGTACACACTTTGGCCTGAGATATAAAATAATTTGCCGTTTTTGTCTTTGAAATTTATGGGCGACACATGGACATTACCAGTAGGTATATCTTGCCAGCCACTGCCTGTTTGAGCCTGGGTGGAAAATATTGTACAAATAGAAAGAAAAAAAGTAATATACAAGTTCCGCATAGAAAAAAATCTGGATAGAAAATATTCAAAATTATACCAAGTCCTAAAAAAGTGTATATATTTTACACAAACATGTATTTTTTATGTACAAACAAGACATAAAGTATCGGAATAACTAAATAAAATCTAATAATTAACTATTTTTGCACTTTGATGTAATAATTAAATTGATTTTCAGAGCAAACACACACTAAATTTTTTGAATGAAGATTGAATATTTTATTAAACCTAGTTGGAAAAATCTCATACTAACAATATTAATTTGGCATGCTGGAATTGCATTTTATATTTTAATTGCAGGATATTCAGAATATTCTCTTTTTAACAGATACACCTTTTATGTAACTTATTCATGGACAGGACTATTATTGTGCTATTTTACTGTGATTTGGTCGATTCCAAAGTTTTTTTTAAAGAAGAAATATATTGCTCTATTAATTTCAAATATATTCTTATTAATATTATTTGTAATTATCAGATATTATTACAATACTTTCCTCTACCAATATGAATATTACGAGTATAAAAATGGAATATACGTACCTGGAAATATATATGATATCATTTCAAGAGGACTATCAAGAGGATTATCTTTTATATTAATTGCATATGTATATCGTTTTTTTATTGATTGGATAATTATTGATAGAATAAAAAATAAATTAGAAAACGAAAAATTAAAATCAGATCTTAAGTCACTCCGCTATCAATTAAACCCACACTTTTTATTTAACATAATCAATAATATATATTATTTATCGCTAATAAAATCAGATAAAACAGCAAAATCGCTAATACAATTATCAGACTTACTTCGCTATGTCTTAGATGAAAAAGAAGATTTAACAGAAATTCAAAATGAAGTAGATTATCTAAAAAAGTTTATTGAACTTCACAAACTCAGATTTTCAGATGCAATAGTGCATTTTAATGTTCAAGAAGATATACAAAACTGTAAATTAAAAATACCCCCCATGCTGTTATTAACATTCATTGAAAATGCATTTAAGCACGGCTCGAAAGAAACAATCAGTGATCCAATTAAAATTGAATTAATCTTATCTGACGATAAATTAACTTATACAGTAGAAAATACAATAGGAGAAAGTATTTCTAAAGATAAAACAAGTGGAATAGGCCTTAAAAACCTTAACCAAAGATTACAATTGTTATATCCAAATAAACACAAGGTGATTTTAACAAATAACAATAATCATTTTTTTGCTAAACTAATTATACAATACAATTGATGATAAATGCTATTGCCATAGATGACGAGCAAAATGCGCTTGGAATTATCACAGAATTTTCAAATAAAATAAGTGATGTCAACATTGTAAAAACTTTTACAGATCCAATAATTGCATTAGATTATATACTTAATCATCAAATTGATTTAATTTTTTTAGATATCCAAATGAGTAAACTAAATGGATTAGATTTAGCAAAAAGAATTTCCAATAAAAATTTACAAATAATATTAACGACAGCATATCCAAATTTTGGATTAGAAGCATTTGATCTAGACATAATTGATTACTTAGTAAAACCCATCCCCTTTGAAAGGTTTGAAAGAGCAATTAATAAAGCTAAACTTATAATTCATAATTTGATTCAATTACCAATTCAAGAAAAATTAGAAATTCTTCCCGAAATCGATGATTTTTTATTTATAAAATCGAGTTATTCAACCTTCAAATTGAAAATTAGTGACATCATATTCATTGAAGGAATGAGGAACTACATTGCGATCCATACAACAAAAAATAAATATACTATTCTAGAAAATTTAAAGAAGATAGAAAGTCAATTGAACATTTATAAGTTCGTACGTATCCATAAGTCATATATAGTTTCACTAAAACACATAAATAAGATTGAGAAGGAAACTGTTCATATTCTTAAAAATAAATTACCAATTGGGGAAACTTATAAATTAAAATTAAAAGAGACAATCAAAAATTATAAATAAAAAACATAATATATCCATACCAATTTTCATCGTTTACAACGCGTTTTATAAACAACCATTTTTTGCTTAAGTTCTACCAATTCAGCTTCTATTTCAATCGAACTCATCCCCGCGAAGGGCACAAACCCTGTCACGAAAGTGACGGGGTTTTTTAATGCGAGTTGCGAATCAAGCTTGCTTGAATGAGCACACGAGCATTAAAAAACCCAACGAAATGCGAAGCATTTAGTTGAAAGGGTTTGGGTAAACCCACCTTTTAGGAAGACGTTTTAAACGAAGTGAAAAAAGGGCAGTCCTGTTAAAAAATCAATCCCTATCCTCCATGTACATGCATGGTTTTAACTTCTGCAATTACACTGTGGTAATATTTGTACCAATGTGACTTTCCTAATTTTTTTGCCTCAATATGTTGTGGTTCACTAGCCCAAGCGCGCACTGCATCCATATCTCTCCAATAACTTATAAATGCTCCTCTTCCATCGTGCTTAAAACTTTCGTAGCCTAAATAACCGGGCATTTGCTTAGCAAGCTCTAATGTCAAATCATCATATGCTGCATATCCATCTAAGTTATCAGACAGGTAGTAATTAAAAATAGAAGCAATATAGGGTGGCTGTGGCGCCTCTTTGTTTTTCCAATGTATCATAATAAACAAAGATATTTATTTGTCGTAATGAAATCGACATTGAAGAATATAACATTTCTGGTCTATACCTTTCTTCCCATCAACTTTGTAAACTAATCGGTGGTCACCTGTAATCCTCCTAGACCAATATCCTTTTAGATTATATTTTAGCGGCTCGGGTTTTCCAATACCCTGAAAAGGAGTTTTTTTAATTTCTTTTAATAACTCTTTAATTTTATTGACCGTATCAATATCAGTCTCTATCCAATATTCAAAGTCTTCCCAAGCATTTATTGTAAATTCGAAATTCATTTTTTACAAATCAAAGGTTCGTGTTTTCTGATTCTCCAACTGGTCGATTGACTCCCTTAACTGATCTCTGTTTGCAGCAGTAGATAACAGATGTCCTGTTTCTGTTAGCGAATTGTATTCTTTTAAAGATATCATAACCACAGCTTCCTCTGTCTGACGAGAAACAATGATGGTATCCGATGATTTACATATGTCATCAAGATACTTTTTCATGTTACTTCTTAATTGTGAGATTGAAACAGCTTGCATAAAATTAAAATTTATAGAAGCAAATGTACATATATTTGTACAGATTTATGTACAAATATGGAGAATTTGAATAAAATCGAAGATTTTCATTAGTTGCAGCCCATTTACCGCAAATACACAATTCTTATCTCAATAAACACCGGGATTACTATAGCCTTTGGAAAATATACTAATTTCATGAATATGGAATACAATAACCCCCACATACCTATTGCAGCTATCCCGCAGTTCCAAGAAATCACTTTACAACGCGTAGAGCCTGATTACAAAAAAGTACTGTATTTTAATTGGAGTATTGTATTTATCATTTTTGTTGGCATATTAGTTGCTGTATTTATCACAAACAAAGAACTCCATGTCTGGTGGCCAATAACCATAGCTGTAGTAGCAGTATTACTTGGCATTGCATTTACCGTTGCTTCTATCGAGATAGGATTTAAAAATAAATCTTGGGCGGTTAGAGATAAAGACATCCTATTTAAAAATGGATGGTTATTTCAGAGTACCCATATCATTCCGTTTACAAAAGTGCAACACTGTATTTTAAAAACAGGCCCAATAAGCCGGAGGTACAAACTTGCTTCACTTCGTTTTATGACGGCTGCAAGTCATGAAAGGGATATAAGCATTAACGGATTATCACAGATAGATGCCGAAAAAATTAAGGGCTGGATCATGGAAAAAAATATAGAACATGGAAGAGAAGCAATTTGATTGGTATACCCCACAAAAATTGTCCCCATACGCCTTTCTTTTTATTGTTGGGAAAGTCATCAAACAATCATGGGCGTTTTTGCTCCTATTTATTGGCGGCAAATTTCTAAAAAAAGAAAAAGGTATAGCTGAATTAGGAATGGGCTATTTCATCCTAATCATAATTGGCTTTATAGTAGTCGCATCTATCCCCTATGTGATTCAGTATTTAAGATTTAGAATATTTATAAAAGGGAACGATCTTATTGTTTTAAAAGGCCTATTTACTAAAAAGATAATCACAATACCCATTAACAAAATACAATCAGTACATGCGGTACAGAGTTATTTACACCGTTTTACAGAAACCTGCGAATTAAAAATAGAAACTGCTGGAGAAGAAGACACTGAAGTAGAAATTAAAGCCATCGACGAGGAAAAAGCATTTGCAATACAAGAACTTTTAAAAACTAAGCCTGCAACAAATGATACAATTGCAACAGCTGAGCCTGAAACCATTTTAGGTGTTGGCTTTTGGGATATCATAAAACTTTCTATTTCCGAAAATCATGCAAAAACTTTTCTACTCATCCTCGCTTATTTACTTACAAAAATGGATGATGTAAGAAATTTATTTGGCATCGATACGGCAAAAACAATCAATCAAGAAGCAGATAAAATCAACTATACCACAAATATCATATTAGCTTTTACGGTAACCGTTCTTGTTATTACGCTGATTGTTTCGTTTATCAGGGTACTACTTCGTTACTATAATATGAAACTAAAAATATCAGAAAAAGGTTTTGAAACAGAGTGGGGATTTTTACAAACACAAAGAAAATTATTGATAAAAGAAAATATTCAGTCAATTAGTTGGAAAAACAATTTGTTGCAAAAAATATTAGGCATTAAAATTTTACGGGTATTTATGGCGGGCGAAAAATTAACCAACCCGAAAGTGTGGATTAGACTCCCTATTATGAGGGAGCGCTTGCTTGCACAAATAAGTTCCATTTATCAAAGTATCTGGCCATCACAAGTTGCCCCAGCTAATGGAATTGACTCGTCTTACAAATGGCGCAACACCCTCATTATTGTTACACCCCTAGCTGTAACAGCAGCCGTTATTGTGTATTTCAAATCGCCATGGTTAACACTTATACCGCTTGCTGTATTAATTTATTTTACAATCAACAATATTATACTTCAACACAATTATACTTTTTGGTTTCATCAAAATAGTATTCAAATTATAAAGGGTGTTTGGGGACGTGAACAAACCCTATTAAACTTTAAAAATGTGCAGCACGTTGTTATAAAAACAAGCCCTTTTTTACGGGCCCATCATTTGTGCACACTCGTTTTACATTCGGCCGGGGAAGAGCCATTTACAATCCCCTTTATCCCCGTTGCACAAGCCAACTACATTGCCAACTGGTGCCTCGTTCGCGTTGAGTTTCCAGAAATCATATAAACATTCATTTTTATTAAGATATTTGCACCTATGAACACAAAGGCACAAACCCCCATTATGCCCACTATTTTTGCGGGCCTCTATTTACTCGTTCATTTCATCCCAGATTTAGGCGCGTCGGACGTAATGGGACCTCAATGGTTATACACCAGCTGTATAGACTTACTAGGCATTGCTTTTATAGGTATGCACCGCCAGCATTATGCGGAAGCAATTCAGGGTGTTTTCAAGTATAAGTTTACCATCGTATTTACTTTTTTAGTGGTCTGGGCTGCACTCTCCTATTTCTATGCCATTAATCCCACCGAAACACTCGTAACAGGCGCTAGATTAATAACCACTTACCTCGTTTTTATTATACTCTCTATTTTATTTTACAAACAACCGCTACCAGCATTATTAACGGGTATTTCGGTTATCATGGCGTTTGTACTACTATACGATTCTTTGGTGTTGTTAAAAACCTTTTCGAGCAACCTCACCACCATGGGCCTCGATGAAAACATTATTAATTTAAGAGGCAACCATGGTAATAAAAACGTGATGGCAGCTAGCCTACTCATCAAATTTCCATTTGTACTCTGGCTTATCATTAATAATAAATTACTAGGTAAACTACTCGCCGCTTTTGTACTGGTAATGGGTGTAACAGGGCTACTCATTTTAAATACCAGGTCTACCTATGTGGGACTTATAATTATAGCAATCATTTTTATAGCTACTACCCTGTACTTTAAGAATAAACAAAATAAAAAAGCGATCCTTACACAAATTGCGTATTTAATCATACCCGTTGTTATCGGCTACTTTATTGCCAATGTATTTTTAGATACCGCCGTGCAAATGCAAGATACACAAGGTGGGTACGGCACGGTTACCAAAAGAATTGGAGACATTACGGTAGCTAGTGAAGAAAACAGTAGACTTCGTTTATGGAAAAACGCCATCGACTATTCGATCAAACATCCGCTCATTGGTTGTGGTTATGGTAACTGGAAACTGGCTTCTATTCCGTACGAAATTTTTCATACCACAGAGCTTTTTGTACCCTACCACGCACACAACGATTTTTTTGAAATGTTTGCAGACCTTGGCGTACTAGGCGGCATTAGCTTTGCCCTTTTATTTTTACTAGTACCCATCGTCACTTTTAGTATTTGGAAAAATAAATCTTTTAACCATTTACATCTATCAGCTACTATACTATTTATGGCGGTTACCTGTTATGCAGTAGACGCCTTTTTAAATTTCCCTGCTGAGCGTACCGCTATGCAATCGATACTAGCTATTGCAGCAGCATTAATTTTTATACCGCTCAGCTACCAACAAGAAAATACAAAACTTCGTACAACACTCATGGGTGTATTTTTTAGTATTGCGCTACTAGCCATCATTCCTTCTATTTATGTTCATAAACTCACCTATGATTCTTTAAAGATTCAAAAGTTTGTAATGGGCGAAGTAAACACAGATCCTGTTATGAAAACAGAAGACGTAGAAAAATTACCTGCTATTCCAGATATGTCTTCTTCCACCCTTCCTTTAAAAGCTATGATAGCGCGTTATTATATTAGAGACAAAAAATACGATGAAGCCCTAGCCTTATTAAAAGAAAGCGAAAACGTAAATCCGCACCTCTATTACAACGACTTTTTAAGAACCGCTATTTACGCCGCAAAAAATAATTTTGACAGCGCATTAATTAGTAGCAAAAAAGCATTTTACAACTGGCCCAATGCAACTAGTTATTATAAGAATTTAATTTTTGCAGCATCCAAAAAGAAAGATAGCACCGAAATTAAAAAAGCATTTAACTTAATTGTAGATCATTTTAATACGCCATTTACTTGGAACAACTATTTATTAGGCATGTATGAAGTAAGGGGTTCTGCAAATACTTATTTGAACAATATGCTAGACAGTGCTGCTAAAATGTTTCCTGCAGACGCTGCCACTTGGGCTCAAACCAGGGCACTCTTTAATAGAACCGCAGTTGACGCCAACAATAAAACTATAAATGATTATACGGTGGATGGTCTTAAAGCCTTTCAACAAGGCCAATATGTTAAGGCAGCAAACTGTTACATGAAAGCCGCAAACATTGACCCTACCAACTATACCCACGCCGAAAATGTAGGGATTTGTTTGTACACCGCTCAAAAATACACAGACGCCATTACTTACTTTAATAAATCCATTGCCGTTGGCACTTCTACCACCGGAAAATCTGAATATTATTTAGGCATGAGCTATATCGCTAGCGGTAAAAAAATAGAAGCGTGTAATGCATTACAACTAGCCAACAATAAAAAATATCCGGACGCAGCGGCTTCTATAAAAAGTAATTGCCAATAAAATTTCTCAAAATTTTGGACATAAAAATGGCGGCATGCGTAAAACGCGTGCCGCCATATATTTTTACTAGACTATTTAATTTAAGCTAATTCAAAACGGTCTAGGTTCATTACTTTATTCCATGCGGCAACAAAATCATGAACAAATTTTTCTTTCGCATCATCAGAAGCATACACTTCTGCAAGTGCACGTAATTCTGTGTTAGAACCAAATACTAAGTCTACTCTTGTTGCTGTCCATTTAGCAGCTCCAGTAGCTCTGTCTGTTCCTTCAAAAGAATTTTGTCCTGTTGATTTCCAAGTAGTATTGTAATCGATCAGGCTTGTGAAAAAATCGTTGGTTAATACACCTGGACGATTTGTTAACACCCCATGATTTGATTCATCATAATTGGTATTTAATACACGCATACCACCAACAAGCACTGTCATTTCAGGAGCTGTAAGGTTTAGTAAATGTGATTTATCGAGTAACATTTCTTCAGAAGAAATAAGCGTTTTAGGCTTGATGTAGTTACGGAAACCATCTGCAGTTGGTTCTAATACACCAAAAGAAGCAACATCTGTTTGCGCATCTGTAGCATCAGTTCTACCAGGTGTAAATGGAACAGTAACGTTGCATCCACCATCTTTAGCAGCCTTTTCTACACCAGCAGCTCCAGCAAGTACAATTAAATCTGCAATAGAAACTTGTTTGCCTCCAGTTGCTGCAGCATTAAATCCTTGTTGAATAGCTACTAACTTATCCAACACTTTAGATAATTGTGCAGGATTGTTTACTGCCCAATATTTTTGAGGCGCTAAACGAATTCTTGCACCATTAGCTCCACCTCTTTTATCCGTTCCACGGAAAGTTGATGCAGAAGCCCAAGCAGTAGATACTAATTCAGAAACAGTTAAGCCAGAAGCCAACACCGTAGCTTTTAACTGCGCAATATCAGCAGCATCAATAAGTGTATGGTTAACGGCTGGAACTGGGTCTTGCCAAATTAAAACTTCCTGTGGCACTTCTGATCCAACATAACGAGCACGAGGACCCATGTCACGGTGTGTTAATTTAAACCAAGCTCTTGCAAACGCATCTGCAAACTGATCGGGATTTTCATAAAACCTTTTTGAGATGGGTGCATACGCAGGATCCAATATCATTGCCAAATCTGTAGTTAACATAGTTGGCGCATGTGAAATAGATGGATCATGTGCATCAGGCACAGTACCAGCACCACCGCCATTTTTAGGCTTCCACTGATGTGCACCAGCAGGGCTCTTTACAAGCTCCCACTCAAACTTAAATAAGTTTTCGAAGTAGTTATTGCTCCATTTAGTAGGGGTAGTTGTCCATGCACCTTCTAAACCAGAAGTGATGGTATGAACACCACTACCAGTACCAAAAGTATTTTTCCAACCAGTGGCTTGCTCTTCAATACTTGCACCAGCAGGCTCTTTACCTACATATTTACCTGGATCTGCAGCACCATGTGTTTTACCAAATGTGTGACCACCCGCAATAAGTGCAACAGTTTCTTCATCATTCATTGCCATACGTGCAAAAGTTTCACGAATGTCTTTTGCAGAAGCAATTGGATCAGGATTACCGTTAGGACCTTCTGGATTTACGTAAATCAATCCCATTTGAACAGCCGCTAATGGATTTTCTAAATCTCTATCGCCACTATAACGCTTATCTCCTAACCACTCACGCTCAGAACCCCAATATACATCTTCGTGTGGCTCCCATACATCTTCTCTACCACCTGCAAAACCAAAAGTTTTGAAGCCCATAGATTCAAGCGCACAGTTACCGGTTAAAATCATTAAATCACCCCATGATAATTTTTTACCGTACTTCTTTTTAATAGGCCATAAAAGTAAACGTGCTTTATCAAGGTTGGTATTATCAGGCCAGCTATTAAGTGGTGCAAAACGAAGCATACCAGCTCCTCCGCCACCTCTACCATCTGTTGTACGGTAGGTACCGGCACTATGCCAAGCCATTCTAATAAAGAAAGGACCATAATGACCATAATCGGCAGGCCACCAAGCTTGAGAATTGGTCATCAAATCAAAAATATCTTGCTTAACTGCCTTTAAGTCTAATGTTTTAAATTCAGAAACATAGTTAAAGGTCGAATCCATTGGATTAGACTTTGCTGTGTGCTGACGTAAAATGTTTAATCGAAGTTGATTAGGCCACCAATCGGTGTTTCTTGTCCCACTTCCTGCACTACCCATTTTAGCGGTAGCACTAGCAACTGTTGCTCCTGTGTAAGGGCATTTTCCTTCTGCGCTTGTATTTTCCATATTAGTATATTTTAATGCGTTATGAGTTACAAAATTAAATCATTTAAACACCTGATTTGTCATTTTGTTGTCATGATTATGAGCTAGTTACCCACCAAATTTATCTCCCCATTATTGAATGGTTGCGGCGGGTCTTTTTTGAGTACCTGGCTTATTTGTCAGATCATCTCCAAGGGCGGTTCTATAACTATCCGCAATGGCGTTAAGGGCCGTTACCACTGCTGGATTGTGCTTTGCCACATCAAGTGTTTCGCCGGGATCGGTGGATAAATCGTAAAGCGCCATAGGTACAGCAACAGAAGCATATTTGCCCGGAAAACCATCTTTACCCATATCTGTGGCTTTGTACGTTTGAGATTGGTGCGCAAATACCAATTTCCATACACCCTGTCTAACAGCTTTTAGGCTATTGTTGTCATAATAATAAACAAAATGTTCTCGTGGGTTGGCATTTGGCTGCCTGGTTAGTAATGAAATAATATCGACCCCGTCAATTTTGTTGGTTGGTAATTTAGTTTTAGTTAACCCTGCAATGGTAGGCAGCACATCCATGGTAGCTGCCAAATTATTACATACAGAACCTGGCGCAATAACCCCCGGATAACTCATAATGCAGGGCACTTTTACACCCCCATCCCATGCAGAGCCTTTTCCTTCACGAAGCCCGCCGGTACTGCCTGCGTGGTTTCCAAAAGTGAGCCAAGGACCGTTATCACTCGTGAAAATAATGAGTGTATTTTTTGTTAATCCATTTTTGTCTAGCGCCTTCATTACTTCTCCAATTGACCAATCTATTTCCATCATTAAATCACCAAATAAGCCAGCGCCACTTTTGTTTTTATATTTATTAGAAACCGCAATAGGTACGTGTGGCATAGAATGCGCGAGGTATAAAAAAAATGGTTTGTTTTTATTGTTGCTTATAAATTTAACAGCACGCTCTGTGTAAATGGTTGTGAGTTTAGATTGATCTTCTAAATTATTAATAGGCATGACCGGATTAAAGCCATCCAATAATTGAAGTGTTGGATATTTAGATTTTTTGGAACCAGTATCAGTTATAGGTTTACCATCATACCCAACAGGCCACATATCATTAGAATATGGAAGCCCAAGGTATTCATCAAAGCCATAAGAAGCGGGCAAATAAGGCGCTTTAGCACCCAAATGCCATTTACCAATCATACTTGTTGCGTATCCTTTTGTTTTTACAATACTTGCAATGGTTTCTTCCTGAGGGTTTAATGCAACAGTTGACCAGGGCATCAGTGCACCAGAAATACCAACTCTATTTGGATAGCATCCTGTTAATAATGCCGCCCTTGATGCACTACATACCGCCTGGGCTGCATAAAAATTAGTGAAGCGCATACCACTAGACGCAAGCTTATTCAAATTAGGTGTATGGTATGGAATGCCTCCATACACTTCTGGATCACCATAGCCCATATCATCCATAAATATGAGCACAACATTGGGTGTGGTGGTATCCTTTAAAATAGGAGGCGCTGTAATAAACAAATTAACAATAGATAGCAGGCAGGTAAGTAACATAAAATAAATTAAGTATATTTCTAAGGTAAACAATAATAAATAATTAATCTAACAGGCAGCACTATTTTCCCTAAAATCCCTACCTTTTAGAC
>Ga0255114_1000236_pt1 | contig 15708 bp, 26 predicted proteins | sample Law_Law_RepA_8h_FD_188477 | JGI IMG/M metagenome (GOLD analysis project Ga0255114, IMG submission 188477) | Freshwater microbial communities from St. Lawrence River, New York, United States - Law_Law_RepA_8h | ecosystem: Environmental > Aquatic > Freshwater > River | place: USA: New York...
TCCTGACGCACAAAGAATGCTATTACCGCAGTTGCCAGTGCAGGAACACCTGCACGTACTCCTTCAATAGCACATAACGTAAACGCCTTCATAACATAACCAAACGTGGCAGTATCTGGTATGTGCTTTGCTTCCCACTCCATATTGAATGCGGGTCCAGCACTAGCCATAAATGCACCAAGTGCAATCCATACCAGTCTACTCCAGGCTATGTTCATCTTTGTGTCTTAGTCTTTTCCTCTAGGACTCTAAGTCGTTCCTTGACATTCTGCAACTCTTTATCCAGTCGTACAATCTCAACTCGCATATCGTGGATGCTGCTCTTCAGGTCTTTATACTGAATCTCACTTTGTGTTGTAAGGTTAGCCAGCATAATCTCAAGCTTGTCTACTTTACGTACAAACGTAAATGATGCGCCTAAGAATGACGATACGCCAGTGAGCAAAGTAGAAAGTACTACTGGGAGGATGTCTTTAGCTTCCATCGGAACCACCTGTAACTGGAGGGATTGCAAATGGAGAACCTGGCATACGCAAAAATGTATCAAGTTGAGACCACAATCTCATACGAGTCTCGTTGTACCAATTTCCCCAGAAGGCACGTTGAGCAACAGATGGGTCATCCGTATTCTTTAATGCCAACTTGTAGGCAGCGTAACTAGCCCACATTCTTAACTGCAAGTCATCAGGAATAACCGTAACAGATGTAGCACCAATATCACCAAGTGTGCCACAACCATAAACAGTAAATACAGTGGATGCTGATGGAGCAGGATAAATCCTTATCTGGTAATCACCAGAGCGATACCAATACTTAGGCGTACCAGCCGCTGTAGACTCGAACGTGGGGTCATATGCCCTTAGGGTAGGTTCACTACAGTGGACTAGGTTTGTAAGCCCAGATTGGACAGTAAGAGGAAACCACATACTACTAGCGTCGTTCACCGTTGAAGCGTCAGTTGGTACATAGGTTGAGTCTAGGCTAATGCTAGACAAGTTGATAATAGGATTGGACTGAGTAACTGTTCCTTTTGCTGGAACGTATATACAAGTCCTACACGTTTCTTTAATAGCTTCGTTGAGGTAAACCTCAATCGTTTGATTGGTCGTAGTCGTAACAGTTCCTGAACCATCGCCAACTTCACCTACTGAGGAGTTAGTTGCTTCGTTCAAGAGGCGAATAACCTCTGATGTAAGTGTAGTCAGGGTTGCCATTAAACTGTCCTTCGACCATAGATAGCAGAGTTAGATTCAACCATACCCAGTCTATCTAAATATTCTGCCTTGTATATAGCAAGTACATTAGCATCCTTCATCTGCATAGCACGAGAGTAAAGAACACTAAAAACAAGACAGTCATGTGCTGAGTCTGGTAATGGACACTCTTGGTCATCTGCCAGAGGTACAGCATTACCATTCGTATCGTACTGCCATATCATTCCAGGCTGACAGTAACCTTCAATCATCACGCCGTTTGTAACACTTGAGATTGGCGTAGGAAGGAACCTAAGCCTATTCGTTGCATAAAGTATGCAAGCGTCAATAACAGCGTCACCTTGAGTCCTATAGCGGTCTACTTGCCTATCAGCAAAGTCTAATAGTCGTAGCCGTCGGTACTCGTTATCTTCTAACTTGAATACTCCCCTAATACGATACATATCAGGGGAGCAATACTCGTCTGTACCATCTTCTAAGTCTAGGTAACGTCTGCCAAACAAACAGTCTGTTTTACGGGCTATCTGATTGGCAGCTTCCAACACTAGGTATTCCAAGCCAAATGGGTCAAGGTCTTGCTTGCTACCAAAGTGGTGCAAACCTATCATCCTGACCTTTTGTTTGATTTCACCTAGTGTCATCTTGTTACCTTAGTCTAATTAGAGACCGACCGAACCGTCACGTCCATTCACAATTGCAGCCATCAGGATTGTTACCGTCCCAGCACCACTTGATGTAGTGCCAGTAATCTGAAGCTGAATATATGGTCGTGGTGTCAACAATGGAAGGTAAACAACCTTTGTTACACTTACAGTCGTATCAAGCGCAGTAGCAGCAGTAACTGGAACTGAAGAGGAAAGCGCACCGGCGTTTCCACTTGTTGTTGCAGCAGTACTTCCAACTACACTAAGTGTTGGTGTTCCTGCACCAGATACAGATGCATTGTTCTGGTAGATAACCTTGACGAACTGTGGGCTATTCTGACCGTTGTTACCAACGAGTGCAGCAGCTGTAGATGTCTTGGTATCTGCCTGAGAACCAAATGCAGCAGCGTCTGCTACAATCTCATTCCAGGTTTGGAATACATCAGATGCAACTGTATATGCCTTGCTACCAGAGTATGTAGCAACAGTCTGAAGGTTACCAGAGCCAGAAACAGGAGCCTGAGCAATTGTCCCAGTTCCGTCAGCAACAGTAGAGAATTTGAAGGAAGCCTTCTTATCACGTGCCATTTATTTTCTTCCTTTCTATTATGCGACTCGGCAGAACAAGCGACCAACAGCACGAGTGTGTGGAATCCACAAACCGATACCCCAGTCGAAGACAACGTTGTGCATGATGCCATTTTCCTTGGAAAGACCAAGGTAGGTTGGCTTGAATGGTCCACTCTGCCATCCCTGTGCATATCCAGTTCCATAACGAACTGCATAGATAGAGGAAGCTGTAGAACCTGTAATACCAGATGCGGTCTGAGTATCCGAGATTACACTCGTAGTACCGTCAGCCTTACGACCAACTGTACGAATGGTTGCATTCTTGTACTTCTCAACTGGGCGGTCGAACGAGTCACGAGTGACATCAAAACCAGCACCAATACCCATAAGGCGGATAGCAAACTCAACAGAACGCTTTGTCTTCTCAGACATATACAGAACAACACCATCTCCATCTGGGGAGTTCATGTTGTCAAGTAACTGCTGGAGGTAAGCAAAGAATGCGTTGGCATTACCAGCTACGGTTGTAGTAGAGACATCAATACGTGCAGCGTCTGGTGCAATCAAAGACATTTCAGAAGGAATGTCAAAGTCACTAGGGTTGTCCATACGATAAGCAAGACCCGGAAAACAGTCAATATTGCCTGTTAGCGGGTTATTATTAACGAACTTATCGTTGAAGTCGTAAGCAAAACCTTCGAGGAAGATTTGTACCTGAGCTTCGATTGGGTCGATGATATTCGTAGGTTGGTCGAGCAGAACGTGGTCTACAAGAATCTTGTTACGAATAAGATACATCTGCTCTTCGTAAGACTTTGGTCGACCCTTAACCGCTACCGGCTCAGAGTTAACGCCAGTCCAGTTTGGCGAAGGGATACCTGAGTTCAGGTAACGAACACCAATCTGCTTGAGCGATGGGGAAGTATAGAGAGGAATATCCTTAAGGGCATTCCAAGTCTGATGAAGAGATTTTGTGATTTCCTTGACGAGAGGGTCGTTGCTAATAGCTGCTTGGTCCGCAAGCGTCAAGGCTCCGTTAAAGTCAATAGCCATTTACTTAGCCTTTCCTACATTGTTCGATTTCGGTTGATGCCCATCAATTCTGATAGACCCATCCGACGTGGTGATTGTTGTGAGCCACCAACCACTGGAGCCGCTGAACCCGCCTGAGATTGCGGGGTCGGAGTACGTTGACCTTGAACAACCTGTTTGGTAAGTTCTGGCAAAAGTGATTGTTGAAGACTTTGAATCTGGTCGTGAACTAAACGTACTGCATCTGATGGTTTAACACCAGCAGATACAAGACTGTCCACCATATGACTCGCCTTCTGTGCCAACGGATACTGCTGGACTGCTTGCTCTCGTTCTCGTTGAACCATAAACTGACTGACTTCCTGCATAGCCTGTTCATAGCGGAACTTCTGGAGTTCAGCATCAAGCTGCAGTTGTGCAGTTGCTGGGTCAATCAAGTCTTGAGATTCAAGTTCGTGATAACGCTGTTTAATAGACTCTTCTTGAGCCTGAACCTGTTGCTGTTGAATAGCCTTCTGTAAGTCAGCAGACGATTGAAATCCCTGCTGTTCAAACTGACTAATAACATCAGCCCACTTGTCCAAGCGTTCAGAATAAGACTTAGCCTTATCATTTACTTCCCTGAACCTATCGTAAGGGATAGGACCGGGTTCCTTGGTATCGCTGACTGGCTGTGACAGATAACCGAAGTTATCGTCATTTGTGGATTGCTCCACTGGGACCGTAGCACTATCGTTAACGCCTGTTGTGCTTACAGTATCGTAGTCGGCGGCTCCACGAACTGCGTCCAAAATAGCGTTTCCAACGCCATAACCGTCTGACGCACCCGTTGATGAATCGGGTGTATGTATCATCATCTCGTCTGACAAATTTATCGTACTCCTTATTTACAAACTTGCCAACTATCCGTTGGCGTTTGGAATGATTTGATTCTTAAGTTTTTCCTTAGAGATATCAACTATTCCCTTTGCAGCATCGTTCTCCTGAGTCAGGCGTGAACGCTCCCGCATCTTTAGAAGGTCAGCTTCAGTCTTAGCAGCAACCTGAGCTTGAATCTTCTGTATATCTAATTGAGAAAGCATCTGAGCTTCCTCTGGGTTGAACCGCTTTACGGATTCAGCAGCAACCTGTTGTTGTTCCATCATCTGCTGTTGCATCATCATTGCCTGTTGAGCCATACCCTCTTCTTGGTCATTCAAGTGCTGAATAATCTTTGAGGTCTCAGGTATGTTGAGCATACTAACAACTAACTTATTAGTTGATGGGTCACCAGGGTCACCGAACAATCCCATCTGACGCATAGCAAGCAACTTCTGCAACTTCTGGTCAGGGCTATCTTCCATACTGGACCCCGGTACGTAGACAATACGATACTGACCACCACTGCGAATATGGTCAAAGGTAATGACACCCTGCTCGATATCCTCATAAGGATTAGATTCTTGGTCAACATTACCGATGAATGGAGCAACGCCAAACTGCTCTACAAGAGCAATCTCCCACTCTTTAATCTTCGCAGCTGATATCTCAATATCTGCACGTACGTAGGAATGCTGAGTGTTATCAGCACGTTGAAGGAGTTGAACAGCCTCAGCAGGTGTACCAGCAGGAGCCATCCCTTGAGATACATCATGCAGTCCAGCGATGTCCATCATGTCCTTCTCGATGTACTGGAGCATAGGGAATAGGTCACCACCAATGCCAGGCGCACGAGATACTACTGGAGGCGAAGAACCAGGGTTGTAATAAATCTTCTTGTATGTCCTACTCTCGTCGTAGTAGTCATCACCCTTATGGTTAAAGGCATCAGCACCTACGTTAGATAGACGCTGAACCATAACGTAGTCACGCTGTTGCTCAAACTGCTCAAGCATACGTGAGTACACCCGGTTATACGTCTGCTGTAATGAACACAAGTCAAATCCTAGGGAGTGTCCGTAAGGAGTACCTGAACGAGGTTGCCAGCGTAGTGGGATGAATGGAAACTCATCCTTCTTCTTGTACAACCAAGGACCAGCGTGAAGCAGTACTGAGTTAGTGCTAACTATGTATCGCCCTGACGGATACTGTTGTGACGGTTTTTCCCAGTACTCATATACAATTGCTGCACGTTTTTTAGAGTCACTCTGTGCAAGTCGTGCTGTACTAGGTGGAACCCATCCGTTACCGGAACCATTACCACCTTCAAGATATGAGTCAATATAGGAAGCGTTATTACCTGTCAACGCATCAGGGTTTACCAACTTACCAATATCGCCGTAGTTATCTACGAACCAAGATAGTGGTTTAGCAGATGCGTGAATCAACCAACGAACGTCAGCATCACGCTTTGCTGTTGGGTCTAGGAATACATCAAATGCTGGAAGAATCTCTTCTCTAACATCACCAATATTAATGTTCTCATATCCTGTAATCTCACCTGTTTCAGGAGAGAAGTAAGGCATGACCTGTTCACCTTTAGCATCCCAGTAAATCTTCAAGTAAGAAGTACCGCAGACACAAGCCCAGCGAACACGCTCTTTGAGCTGAGTCTCACGACTAAACTTACGATTGTAGTGACCACAAATGTGGTTTGCCTCATCCGAGGCAAGTAAGTCTCTTTGAGTGTGAGATAGTGGTACTGCTCGTGCGTCTGGTGCTACCTGAGTCAACTTACCAACTACACCATCAATCAAAGGACGCATCTTATTGACTGTGATGTAACGGTTAGGTTCATCCTTATTCTGCAACTGGATAAGGTTACGAGTCTGACTTGAGATACGGAACCACTGCCGTCCTTCAAAGAAGGCAATAGCCATAGCCCACTCAAGTTCCATCTCCTGCCTTGCTCGATAAGCAATATCGAACTGACCTTTGACAAACTTGATTATCTCAAGCTTCTCTTCATTTGGTGCTTCAGGTAATACCTTCCACTCATTTGAGTTATGGTCAATCGTTAGATTGTTGTTGTTGATAGTCTCATCATTTTTGAGTTCAGCTGCTCCAGGAATACCTTGAACCATACGCTTCTCAAAAGCCATAACCTTTGGTTCTGATTCCTCTTGCATCTTCTGTTCTGCAAAAGACACTAGCCCGGACATAACGTCCATACCAACAGTATTCTTATTCCTTTTGCGTTGCAGTGGAAGCCTCATCAGATGTACCAATCCTTATCGTCCCGTTCTTTTTTGACGGGGATATTCCTACGGATACAGTGTAATTCATACGCAGTATATACACACGCACAACTTACTATAAAAGCAAGTGTACCAAAGTAAATGTTCATCGGTCTCACAAGTAATCCTTCCTACCGTATCCATCATCAGCCCATAGTGGTTTCCAGTTCTGCATATCCGTTGTTTCAGGACACTTCACTGGATACTCACGCCACATCAACCCATAACGAAATGAGTCAATTGCGTGGTCACTACGTGTTCCACCATCAATATCTTCAGGGTCTCGTGGGTCAGCCATCGTATTACTTAGTTCACGTATCAAGTTAGGACAAGCATCACGCACTATGCGTAACCTTGGTCTAGTCTTATCTCCATCCATACGTGTTGCCATCAACCACTCTTTAACCCTACGCCATCCAGCCTTCCTATCCTTAACAGCCCTTACGCAGGGTAGTCCCTTCTTCCACCAAATCTCAACTGGATACTCACCAATACGTTGTGCAGGATTCTCAGGTGGGAATGTATTAGCCCAGTCAAAAGCAATAGCCTCTAACTTTGTATTCCACTTACCTTCCCTGAATCTCCTATCGACTGGTTCACCCAATTTGAATTTCTCCACTAGGAGAAGTGTATTGTCAGCTTGTCTAGATGATACGTGACCTGCTTCATAAAATTCACCAATGACATAGATATTTTCCTTCTCATCACTTGCGTAAAGTATGAATGCAGCAGGACTACCTGTACCAAAGTCATGACTTGCCCAGTAACGCCACCAGGGTTGTACCTCAACACTATCAACAACGTGCCAAGGCTCACCATCACTTCCATACTCTTTGAAGTCACCAAAGAAGCGTCCACCAACACCTACTTCGTGTTGGCACTCTCTAAGGAAGGCGATGATTCCAAAGTCATCAATCTCACGCTGACAAACCTCAACTGACTTATGTTCCCAGTTAGCAACACCACCAGTAATCTTGTAACCAGTACGACCATCATCCTTTTCGACAGGTTGATAATCTAAGTTCTCGATAGCTGGAACAATAGGTGATTGGACTCTGTTCTGTAACATATCTAACTCACCACTAAGGACACGACTCATAACAGAGTTAGCGTGAATCCTATTCTGTACAAATACGATTGCACAATCAGTACTCTTCGCTGGGAGAATAGTCTGAGTAATAGTCTGAATCTTCTTTTCAACCCTATTGACTGAGTCATCAAGTTCATCAATATCGTCCAAGATAATCATGTCAGGACGAAGGTTATCTAACTTGACACCACGTGCGCCGGTATCAAGTCCAAAGGCTAGAATATTAAACCCGTTAGCAGTACGTAGTTTTTCAGCGTTCCAACCCTTTGAATATCCATACTTATTGATGGCACGTTGAATACCACACTTCTCCATCGTGTTTGCAATATCTGCAACGTGACGGTTAGCAGCATCCTGAGTTGAACACACATATAGAAGGAATCGCCTAGTAGCCTTGACCGCAATACGACTAGAGATAAGTTCCATAGTAGTGGACTTACCACCACCACGAAACCAACACTCAATAAGTGCAGGAGGTGGATTACCAGTCTCTATACCTTCAGCCCAGTCCCAAGCACGTATGTGATGTTTAGCAAGTGGAGCCGATGCAGCATGAGGGGCATAACGCTTTAACCACTTAGAGTATTCTAATTCGTGTCCTTCAATAGGATGAGCAACTGAACCAAACTCACTTCCATCTATGTTCTCATCAAACTTTTCTTGCATTGCTTCAAGCAACGCTACAGTCAATGGCTTATTCGGACGGACGAACTTCCTCAACGCCTTCGGAGTAAGTCTCGTATTCACCTGACTCTTCTGTGCCATCAATTACCTCAGCATCAATAATCATGTCATCAATCGTGTGTTGATAAACAGCGAGCAATTTACCTACACCAGCCTTGATACCTTGTAACTCCTCCGCATTACTGACGTTGTCCTGAATGATTTTAACCATCTGCATTACAAGACTAAATGCTTGGTCCACCTCAAGAGTATAGGCTTTCTGATGAAGTAAGCGTTGCTCTGTCTCAACAATAGACGTTCTTTTCTCAATGAGTTCAATAACATCTTTGGCAGCTGCAAACTCAGTCATTACATTTTCTAAGGCTCTGCCCATTTCAGCGAACACTTCCCAGAAATCATCTGAGTACTTCTTCTCACAACACGTTCTGTATATCTCTTGTATCTTTTTGTACTGGTCAATACTTACGCCTTCAGCCGCAGCCTCAGCCCTAGTATCAAGAAGTGCAGTTATATAAGCAGCATCATCTCGAAGTGACCACAACTCAGGGTCTTCACGTAGTTCATCAATACGACCTAGTAACCTTGAACCTACGTTCCTAAACCGACCTGATGCGTTTATACTTTTAACGCCTGTCTGAAAATTAAGGGTATTAGTATTTGCTACTGCTGGTACTCCGCCGTGGCGTAAACAAAAGTTGGAGTTCTTAATTGCAAAGTTTTTACATAAGTAATTGAGCTTACCTTTAGTAATCTCTGCTTCACATAATTTGACCAAGCCACCATTACGTGTCTTATAACGAACACCATCTTTTTCCGTAATGGGGTCATCAGCCTCAGTTTTTGAACCGAAGCCTGGATAGTATCTGAACTTAGCCAATGTTTTTACTTAGTACCTTTGACAGTGTATACTCACTGTATGTCAGATATATCAGTACCAGACCATTATCGCAAAGGAACAATCCAACCAGTTGAGGCTATTAGGGACTGGGAACTAGGATTTACCCTTGGAAATGTAGTCAAGTACGTATCTCGTGCTGGCAAAAAAGAAAGTGCCAATCGTCAAGATGACTTGATGAAGGCACTCTGGTATTTAGTTTATGAGTTGAATAGCGGAGACGTTGAGTCTACTGATAAGTTCTTAAAAACTTATCAAGAACAGACTCAATTAAAATGACTGCATATCTGAATATTTTCTAGCATCATCATTTTCATCTGACTTCTTCTTCATTTCCATCGCTTTAGATGGGTTGAACCTAGACTGAGTCTGGAACCACTGTTGCATTCCAAGACGAACTTGTTGTTGTCCATCAGGTGGAAGTTTACGGAACGCTTCAGAACCAGAGAGTAATCTCATATACTCAGAACGGTCTTTAGGCTGACCCTTTTTCATAGACTGTTCTACAAGTGAAACACCATAAGCAAGAGCCTTACCTAGTGGTGTACCTTGATTAGCCTTCAAGAAGTTAAGGGTGTCACCACCAGACTCAGGTGCTTTAGGTGGTCCGAATACAGCCTTATTAGTATTACCCATACCGTAAGACATACCTGACTTCATCTTTACATCACGAGATGGTTGTCCAGAAGCAGTCAAGCCTTTATCTCTATTCTCATATACCTTTCGGACACCAGAGAAAATATCTTCAGCCATTATTTCTTCTTGCCCTTCATCATAAAGGCTGGCATCTTCTTAGCACCCTTTTTCATATCAGCCTTATCAGCCTTCATAGGCATCTTGTCCTTTGCGGACTCAACACCCATCATCTTCGACATCGACATCTTTCCCTTAGGATAAGGCATACCCATTGGCATTTTAGTTACTTCCTCTTCTTATAAATGGCAGTAGCCTTGGCTTCCTGCTCTCGACTTGGTTTGATTACCAACTTACCCTCAGCGTTGGAATGCTCTGCGTACTCGGCTTCCATTGCCTGTCGCATAGTCGGGCGATTGCCTAACTTATGCTCACGTTGCTCCATTTTCAGAAGCTCCGTTTTGGTAGGTGCTTTCTTGAGATTATGTTCTTTCGTTTCTACGGTAATCAAAGTACCCATAGAAAGATGGTTCATGTGTTTGTTCATCTCATTCAGCATTTACTTAGCCTTCCCTAATACTTTCTTTAGTCTAGGATTCTTAGCCTTTGCAGCAGGACTTGCCTTACGTGCAGAAGTTGCCAGGATAGCACCAGCACTGTCCATAGAGATACCTTGCTTCTTTGCAATCTCTGCTTGTACTACTTTGAATCCACGATGCGCTTTAGTTTTCATCATTATCTCGCTAACAATTCCAAGCCCGTAAGGACTTATTAATTCTACTGTTAGGGTCTCTTGCAGTCTTAGGGGATGTATTCTTGGCTCGCATACCTTCCATCCTAGAACAGAATGACTTACGGCGAGCAGCATCTTTAGGTGTCTTAGGATTAGGTGCTGGCGGTTTAAGGTTAGCACCAGTAGTCTTCTTAAAATGCGCTCTACCAGCAGCGTTCAATCCACCCTTAGGATTTTGGTATTTCTTGACAACGCCCATAAAACGATTGTAACGTATATCCCTAATATTACATACCTGATATTATTGTCATATGGCACAGAAATTAATCACTTCAACTGATGACCCTTTGTACATCAATGCAATCGTACACCTAGCTAATCTTCTTGATGAACGCACCTTTGGTACACCTATGGGAGTATCCCCTAAGTGGAAAGAGAAGTTTACTGGAAAGCAATATTGCGAAGAAGGCTGCATTAATGGACGTTGTCCAGGTCACAGTCTAATCTGTAATCTAGGGACTATCACCAAGCATCCAACATATAGTTTCTTTGTATTCCACCGGGAAGAATACTCGAATGGAAAGAACAATAGCGTCATCTACTTCTATGAAGATGAGGCAAAGGCTGAAACTCAGTTCAATACCCTAAAGCGGAGAGCAAGGGATGTTTGACAAGTTAACCAAACGTGAGCTTGACATCCTTCACTTGATTGCCATAGATAGGCTAACCGTTAATCAAGTTGGAGAGAAGTTACTCATCTCTAAAAGGACAGTGCATTTCCATTTACAAAACGTATACAAGAAGTGCAATATTGCGGATACTAACCGTCACCTCATAAACCTTGTATTAGATTACTCTGAATACTATAGAAACTTAGTTGACAAAGAGTAGTGTTCGTGTATACTGTCTTTGTCTGAATTGCCACCTACCTACCTGATTCAGATAACCTTTCTACCTAGATAGAGCCAGCCGTACTCCCAGCGGCTGGCTCCTCCTCATTTACATCCCAGTAGAACCGAATCCACCTACACGTACAGCATCAGCAGTCATACGTGGATACATATCAGCATCGCATTGAGCGAATACTAACTGAGCAATACGGTCTCCTGCGTTGATGTTGAACTTCACACTATTCTTTCCATTAGGCACTTTAGACAGGATGACCTTAATCTCAAGGTTATAGTCTGAGTCGATAATACCGGGCGCATTCAGCACGAATACACCATACTTGGCAGCAATGCCTGAGCGTGAGCAAACCATAGCGTAGTGACCGCTAGGGATGTCCACAGACACACCTGTAGACACAACGACTACTTGACCGTCACTCAGTTCATAGTCATCAAGTGAATATAGGTCAAATCCAGCTGCGCCAGACGTAGCCCTAGTAGGAACACGAGCTTCCTTAAACAGTAGGTTGAACATTCTTCTCTTCTTCCATCTCTTCCATTACTTCAGCAATAAAGGGGAACTGAACTTTGAACTCAGCGAATATCTTGTTAGCAAGGTCTTCGTGTTCACTCTGCGTACCGTTACCTCGACGCACGTTCATATAGTGAATCCAATTACGGATGTATGAGTTAGCGTATACCTTTGTAGGCGCACACTCAGGCAGGATAGCCCTAGCGGTTTCGTAAGCTACTCCACACTCAATCAAAGAATCATATGCGTCTTCAATCTTGCGAATTGCATCAGAAACAATGCAGTCAGCATATACCTGGACATCAGTAGGTAGAGGAATGGACAACTGTCGATTGTAGGGATGCTTTCCACGCATCTCTGGAGGTGCAATACTATCTTTGACTTCTGCATATCGTTGACTGAACTCCTGCACTCTGATACTTGAATGCCGTATGAATTGACGGCTAACCATCCTACTGGTCTTTATCTCTATCGTCCAGTTAGCCATTTCAAAGATTGACCAATGACCATTACGTATGCAGTACTTTAGTAGACGCTTGTTTTCTTTTTCAGTCCTATTGGACTGTGTGCTAGAAGAAACTCTAGCACAATAACAAATATGTTCTTCAGCATCTGGTGTAGACCAGATTGTTCTTACTTCGTTCATGTTAATCCTATAAAATCGATTATGCGTAAGTTATTTGAAACACCTGCTAATCGACAGGCACAAGCATATGCAGCACTCAAACTACAAGGAAGGCTGTTCTGCTTATACGGCGAATGTGATGTTGAACTAACACCAAAGACCTGTAAGCATGACATCAACTGGAATACACCTGAGTTGTCTGGAATATGCGAATACAAGCAACGTACGCATCGCTTTGGAACTTACTCTGACGTGATGATTACCAAGTCAAAGTGGGACTACCTACGCTCATATGACGGGTATGCAGTACTACTAACAGAGTTTACTGATGGTGACTACATAACCGAAGTCCAAGGAATACCTAACTTAGAATCAAGATTAGCTGGACCAAGAGTAAAGAGGAATGAGTTTGACGAAGCGCAGTCAGTTTTCATTCCTCTTACTTATTTCATAAAACTTGAATTATGGATACCTAAGCAAATGGGTCTGTTATCTCATCCATTGCTACAGGTGCAGAATTTGCCGACTGACCTGGCTGACCCGGTTCTCTAGTCTTTCCACTATCCAAAGGCTGAATCGTATCAGCGACAACTTCCCATACCTTGCGTTGTTGGTTGTCTTTATCAGTGTATTGGCGAACCTGCAAACGACCCTCAATAGCAACAAGTCTACCCTTAGATAGATATGTAGAAGCAAAATCCGCAGATTGACCCCAAGCTGTGACATCGAAGAAGTCCGTTTCTTTTTCCCTGCCCTTACGGTCTACTGCAACACGAAGGTTAGCAACACCCTTGCCAGTTTGAGTCATACGGTGTTCAGGGTCAGCAACTAAGCGACCTACAAGGATAACTCTATTCAGCATCAGTGACCTCTGGATTGAGTGTTACGTTGTAAGTATCTTTACTCTTGAGCGAAGATGCAATAGCCAACTCAGCAAAGTCAAGCATCAACTTAGCAGGAACTTTAGTGGAAGTCATACGAATGCGAAGCCAGGCTTCACTAGCCGTTAAACCAGACTCAATAGTGATTCCGTCATCACCAGAAAACGACAAATCGTATGTACCAGGATTAGCTGGATTGATTACGAGTTCAACCTCAGAATCCCTTGAAAAACTAATTAACTTCATTACTAACTCCTCTGACATTACCTGTCATCAGTGCCAGTATATCACAAATCACTTGACACTACTGTCAGAGTTACGTTTGAAACTGCGATTAGTCGCAGGTTTCACCAACCGTAGGTTGGAAGGTGCGTTAGTACCACCCTTTGAAAGAGGTTTCTTGTGGTCGATATCTTTACCCTTACGGGCTACTCCGTTTGCGTCCATAACTCTACGAGCCTTCTGGCGTTCCATACGGGCAGGATGTTCAGCTCTAGCGACCTGCTGTGCGTATTCTTTTTTGTAGGGTCTTTCCTTGTTGACGTACGGCATGACAGCATCATACCAAAACGTCTCTCTTACGTGCGTGTATTTAATATACATACTTAGTATGTATATATTCTTGTTAATAGGGGTATAAAATTCTTTCCCCTCCCCCCACAAGATATTTACCCCCTAATAGTCGGGTATTACACGATTCTAAGGTCTTTGATATGATGCTTTATGAGCGTTGCAAAGAAGACTAATCCATCCAAATGGAAAGCTGTTGTAGCCAAGGTAAAAGCCTCTACCAAGGGTGGTGACCCTGGTGAATGGTCGGCACGTAAAGCTCAGTTAGCCGTACAGGAATACAAGGCTTCTGGTGGTGGATACGTAGGTAAAAAGTCTTCTGATAACAGCCTTTCAAAGTGGACTGACCAGAAGTGGAAAACTAGTGATGGTAGTCCTAGTGAAGGGAAGAAACGATACCTTCCTGAGAAGGCTTGGTCTTCACTATCCGCTGGTGAGAAGGCAGCAACCAATCGCGCTAAGGCAGCTGGTAACGCACAAGGTAAGCAGTTCGTAGCGCAACCTAAGACGGTTGCAAAAAAGGTTGCTAAGTTTAGGTAGAACTAGTACACTTATCAGTAAGTATAGGGAGATTACTGAAGATGACGTTTGGTGATGTATACAACGCTATTGCGGTAGGCAAGAAGGTATCTCGTGTTCACTGGGATAGCGATAAAGCGTATCTTCGTTGGTCTGAAGCATTCAACGCTTTTGTATTCACCATAGACAATCAGGAATCAGTCCTAGATGGCATTACGTTGCCTACTGAAGACTTCTTCGCTAACGACTGGATTGTGATAGAGGAACCAGTTTGGTAGACAAATACATACTCCATTTAGGTAACTGCCTTGACTCACTCAAAGGTATGCTAGACAACTCAGTAGACTCGATTGTTACTGACCCCCCATACGGTATATCCTTCATGTCCAAGAAGTGGGACTATGACGTACCAAGTGTTGAGATATGGAAAGAATGCTTACGGGTACTCAAGCCTGGTGGATTCCTTTTATCCTTTTCAAGTACACGTACTTACCATCGAATGACCATTAATATCGAAGATGCTGGCTTTGAAATACGTGACATGATTTGCTGGACGTACAGCTCAGGTTTCCCTAAATCACATAACATCTCTGCATCCATAGATAAGAAGTATGGTCACCCTAATCGAGGTCGTGCAATACCTACTGCCTCGTCATATCAGGCGTGTGATGTAGACCAAGATAACAAGTTGACCAGTAATCCTGTTGGTCCTTATGAACCTAAGACAGATGAAGCCAAGCAATGGCAAGGTTGGGGTACTGCGCTAAAACCTAGCCAAGAACCAGTAACTATAGCACGTAAACCACTAGATGGTACGGTAGCCAATAACGTACTTGAATGGGGTACTGGAGGCATGAATATAGATGCTACACGAGTACCTATGTCTGATGAAGACTATGAAAAGTTATCTTCTGGAGTAGAACGCATACGTGAAAAAGGTGGCACTATGGGTAACTCTTGGAAGAATAGTAGTGACCTATCAGGTGCTAATCCAGTCAATCCTGCTGGTAGGTGGCCAGCAAACTTTATACATGATGGCTCACA
>Ga0255114_1000258_pt1 | contig 15133 bp, 8 predicted proteins | sample Law_Law_RepA_8h_FD_188477 | JGI IMG/M metagenome (GOLD analysis project Ga0255114, IMG submission 188477) | Freshwater microbial communities from St. Lawrence River, New York, United States - Law_Law_RepA_8h | ecosystem: Environmental > Aquatic > Freshwater > River | place: USA: New York...
GAGCAGGGCCTCCGCGAGGCTCGCATCTTCCGAGGCGGAGTCCCCGCGGCGGGTGGTCCCGGCGACCGATTCGGTGCGGACCGCCCCGTCGAAAAGCGACAGGAGCGTCTCTGGGGTCGCGCCGATCAGGGCTCCCTCCGGTTCGTCGACCAGGAAGGTATGGCAGGGTGGGTTGGCGCGCCGCAGCCGATGCAGGGTCGCGTAAAGATTGAAGGCATCCGCGTGCCGCCAGTCGAACGCGCGGCTAAGCACGATCTTTTCGAACGCACCTTCCTTGATCAGTTCCGTGGCCCGCCGAACGGCCGAAGGGAACCAATCCCCGCCCACCTCGCTCAGGACCGTCGGGACTTGGGCCCGCGGCGGGGGCGGCGTCGACCGGTAGGCGAAGCGCCGGAACTGCTCGACGCGCTGCGTCAAGCGTTCGGCGCAGCCCGGAGTCGCGGGCTCGGCGAGCGTGACGGTCGTGCGACCTTGCTCGGTGACCACCTGCCAGGCCGGTAGGAAAAGGCGGGCCTCAAGGCCCTGGGTCGCGTCCCCGGGATAGAAGGGGAAAGTGGCGATGACGCGGGGACTACCGCCAACACAGGTCAGCGACGCGTGCAGGCGGCGGAGCCAACCGTCGGCGGCGAGGAAGCGTCCGGGGCCGCGGCCGGTCCAGGTCGCGATCGGCGCGCCGGCCGCATGGGCCCGCTGGCGGGAAGGGTTTTCGAAGTAACCGCGCGGGGCGGGTTCGTCCAAGGTCTCCAGTACCGCGAGCGCATCGAGCTCGGGGACGGGAAAGGTATAGACGATATACCCCTCACCGGCGCGGAGACGTTCGGCCTCGGCTAGGGCTAGGGCTTCGTCGACTGCGGTCAGGTCGGCCACGCCACGACGATACGGAGGAAAGCCGGTTTGTCCAACTCAGGCCGGCGAAGGGGCGGACGGGGGCTCGATCGGGGGGAAAAGGATGCACTTTTCCGCCACCGCGGAGCCGGTACCCACCGTCGACCAAGCGAGCTGGCCCGCGTAATCCGTCGGGACGGGGAGGCCGATGTTCGCGAGCAGCTTGGCGGCCGTCGCAGGCATGACCGGCAGGAGCAGCGTACCGATGAGGCGCAGGCCTTCGGCGACGTAGGCCAGGCACGAATCCAGCCGGGCGCGATCGGCGGCGTCGGCCGACTTGGCGAGTTTCCACGGGGCCCGGGTCTCGATGTAGGCGTTGAGGGCGCTGACGAAGACCCAGAGGGCCTCGAGCGCATGGGAGATCTGGAATTCGGTGCAGGCTTCGTTGAACTTCGCCAGAGTCTCGGACCATAGCTTCCGCAGATGCTGTTCGTGTTCCTCGTCGGCGCCCGGCGCGGGGACCTTGCCGGCGTAGTTGCGTCCGACCATGTTAAGGAGGCGATTGACGAGGTTGCCCAGGTTGTTGCCCAGGTCGGCCTTGTAGCGGTTCTCGAAGGTGGTCGGGGAGAAGTCCGCATCCTGACCGACCACCATCTCGCGGCAAAGGTAGTAGCGGAAGGCGTCCGTGCCGTGCGAGCGCGCGAAGCCGAGCGTGTCGTTGGCGTTGCCGGCGCTCTTGGAGGCCTTCTGGTTGTTGACCGTCCACCAACCGTGGACGAGGAGCTGGCGGGGCGGCTCGAGGCCGAGCGCCTTCAGCATGCAAGGCCAGTAGACCGCGTGCGGCGGCGACAGGATGTCCTTGCCGATCACGTGCACATCCGCGGGCCAGAGACCCTGGTCCAAGACGGCGGAATAGTAATTGGTGAGCGCGTCGAACCAGACGTAGGTGACGAACGATCGATCGAAGGGCAGTTCGATGCCCCAGGTCAGGCGGGTCTTCGGGCGGGAAATGCAGAGGTCGTTCAGCGGTTCCTTGAGGAACTCGAGCACCTGGTTGCGGCGGAAACGCGGCGTGATGAAGTCGGGATGCGACTGGATGTGCTCCACGAGCCAGCCCTGGAACTGCGACAGCTTGAAGTAGTAGTTCTCCTCGGTCGTCTGGGTGACCTCCCCGTAGATTTCCGGCCACGAGCCATCCTCCGTGCGGTCTTTATCGGACAGGAACTGCTCCTGCCGGACGGAATACCAGCCGGATTTGGTCGCCTTGAAGATCAGGCCCTGGTCGAACAGGCGTTGCAGGAAGTCCTGCACGACGCGCTGATGGCGGGGCTCGGTCGTCCGGATATAGTCGTCGTTCGAGATGTTCAGTTCGGCCAGCATCGCCCGGAAGACCGCAGCCACCTCGTCGACGAGCGCCTGCGGCTCGATGCCTCGCTTCTGGGCGGTCTGCTGCACCTTCTGGCCGTGCTCATCGAGACCGGTCAGGAAATGGGTCGGATGGCCGTGCAGGCGTTGGCGCCGGGCGATGACGTCGGCCAGGACTTTCTCGTAGGCGTGCCCGAGGTGCGGGGCGCCGTTGGCGTAGTCGATCGCGGTGGTCAGGTAGAACTTGCGGGGCATGGCGGACCCTTGAGGGATAGGGAAGGAGGCAGGGCAGGACAACCCCAGAAGCACTCCTTAGCCGGCGGCCCGGACGACGTGCGGCTCGTAGGCGATCTCGAAACCGTAGCTCTGGCCGGCGCGCAGGGCGAGGGGCTTATCCCGCAGCAAGGTCTGGTAGTAATGTACCTTGCCCCAGCACGAGCGGTGGCGGGCATCCTCGCTGACGACGCGGGTCTCGGCCCAGGCGGCGTGGAAATCATCCTTGAGCACCTCGCAGCGGTGGGATTCGGGGCCGAGCACGAGCGCGTTCCCCGGCGTCATGCGCGAGTGGGTCGCGGCGATCGGCAGCACCAGGCGGAACTCGTCGAGGGTCACCGCGGCCTTGGCCGTCAGCAGGAAGCGACCGACGACGCGCCCGCCGTTGAACTCCCAGTCGACCTTGAGGGAGGCCATGTTCGCAGAGAGCTTCTCGTCGCGGTCGATGAGGTCGGGCTGCTCGTAGCGGAAGTGGTAGGTGCCGGGCTTGGTGCCCATCGCCACCTGGGCGTTCTTACCGTAGAAGGAAGGGGTGAAGGACTTCCCCGCGATCGTGAACTCCGGGATGAACGGGCTGACGGCCTGGTTGGAAGGCCAGTCGAAGACGCCCGGCATGTGCGGAAAGGCGAGGGAGTCGCTGGCGCGGTGGATACCGGCGGAGACTAGCGGCAGGATGATGTGCAGGCCGGAGGTGGGGTCCTGGTAGGAAAGCAGGCCCTGTTCCTTGCGCGGGGACTTGTCGAAGGAGAAGAAGCGGCAGACCGCCGCCTTGCCGGCCGGCTTCACGATCTCCATGGCTCCGCCGATGGTCTTGGCCAGGCGGGACCACTGCGAGAGGTAGCGGGCGGCGTCGAAGTTCGCCATGCGGGTCGTGTGGCCCGGGATGGTATCGCGTTCCGCGTCGCGGACGACGATGAGCCCGTGCTCGGCGTCGAAGAAAGTCGTGAAGAAGTTAGCGTAGAGACGGCGAACCAGGTCGCGGGCGAGGGCCTCCTTGTCCACGGGGATCCAGCGGTCGCGGAGGGCCTGCAGCAGGAGCGTGACGCAGTGCATCTGGCCATAGGCGCCGATGCCGCGACCGTAGCACCAGCCGAGGCCGTCCTCGCGCGTCGTGTCGAGGATGACGCGGAGGTATTTCTCCGCATGGGTCCGGAGCTTCGGGAGCTTCTGGTCACGCAGTTGGATGTTGGCGTGGAGCTGGAGGGCCTGGCGGATGAAGATAAGGGCGACGACCCCGTAGAGGTCGAAGGCGCCGCCGAAGTTCTCGGCGTGCGCGGCGCGGGAAGCCTCGTCATGGAAGCCGCCGGAGGCGCTGGCGTTGATGCGGTCGACGAAACGGTCGACGAGCGGTCCGGTCTCGTCCTTCTTGGTCAGGCCGAAGGAGAAGCGGCAGACCGCCTTGGCGATATCGAACGCCTGGACGTGGTCATGGTGGTCGTGCTCGATCGCGAGGCGTTCGTCGATGAGCTGACGGGTCGCCTCATCGAGCTTCTCCCAGACAGGGTTGCGCTCGCGGGTGGGGCCGAAGGCGAGCAGGCCGAGGCAGGCGAAAGCCATGCCGTTGTCGGAGCCCTTGCTGAGACGGACCTGGGCCGTGATGGTGCGGGCGACGATTTCGACGATGTTCGTGCGGTCAAGGGAGAGTTCCCCGGTGGCGCGGTAGTATTCCCCGAAGGCAAGGGCAGCGTGGCCGGGCTCGTCGGCGCGGGAGACCTCGCCGGGGACGGGGATCACAGAGCCGTCCGGGGCTAGGGAACCAAGGTTTAGTTTGAGGAGGGCCTTGGTCTGGTCTAGACACTGGCTCGCGAAATTAATCATGCGGTAAGGTTTGGGATTGGTGGGTGCGACCACCCTGTCAATCCCCCACGTAAAAAAATCGTAAGTTACCTCCCAGCGGGCACGTTAACCCGTCAGGAACGGGGCGATAGGGGCTGGAAATCGACCTCGACCGGGCAGGCTGAGAGCCGGGCCTGTAGTCTGGCCTGCGCCCGCAGCGGCCACCACCGGTAGAGGTGGATGTCGATGGGCTTCCAGAGTCCGACCCAGCCGCAGATGGTCAGGCCCTCGCGGACCCAGTCGCCCCAGCCGGCGGCGGGCAGCAGGCCGCGCAGGGCTAGAGTGACCGCTAGGAAGGTCAGCCCGATGCCGAACGCGGTACGCCCCTCTCGGAGCAGGGCGTGCAGTTCGCGCCGGCTGACCTCGGCGCGGTAGGCGAAATAATGGCGGAGGGATTGGCGGACCAATTCGGTCACCGCCGGGTCTTCCGCCTGATGCAGCACGACCCGTAGCCGCAGTTCTGGCCGGCCTTGGATGCGGAGCTCGCGCGCCCAGCTGACGATGAATTCCTCGGCGTCATGGTCCAGGTCGCGCTCGTGGAGGAACGGCGACGGGTCCATGGTGTTGAAGAGCTGACCGACGTGGTTGAGCCGGAGCTCGATCAGGCCGGGGGCGGGTTCCATCCCTCATCCTCCCACGGGAGGGCGCAACTGGTCGATGAAGAAACGCAGCCGTTGGGCGCGCATATCCGGTCGTTCACCGGCCCCGTGGCCGGCCCCGGGGACGACATGCAGCTCGAATCGATCCTTCTTGCCGGCGGCCAGTAAGGCATCGCGGAGGTCGTAGGTGCACTTCACGTCCACGTTGGAGTCCGACTCGCCGACGGTGAGGAAGAGGCGGCCGCGGAGGTTGGCGGCGTCCGTGCCGCAGGAGTTGGCCTCATACCACGGGCCGATCGGGTAGCCCATCCATTGCTCATTCCACCAGAGCTTATCGACGCGGTTGTCGTAGCAGCCGCAATCGGCCGCGCCGGCTCGGTAGAAGTCACCATGACGCAGCAAGGCGTGCGCGGTGTTCTGCCCTCCGGCCGAGCCACCGAAGATGCCCACCCGTCCCAAGTCCATCGCAGGTTCGGTCTTCGCGACCTCGGTCAGCCAGCGGATGCGGTCCGGAAAACCGGCGTCGCGCAGGTTGCGCCACGCCTCCTGATGGAACTCCTTGCCGCGGTTCCAGGTGCCGCGTCCGTCGATCTGTACGACGTAGAAGCCTTTCAGCGTGGGCTCGCGGTGATTGTTGTTCCAGAAGCCGAACGAACGCGGCACAAAGGAATCCTGCGGCCCCGCGTAGATATGCTCGAGCACCGGGTACTTCTTCTTCGGGTCGAACGGGTAGGGGCGGTTCACGACGCCCCAGATGTCGAACTTGCCGTCGCGGTCCTTCGTGTGGAATCGGATGGGTTCCTGCCACCCGGCTGCCTTGAGCTTGGCGAGGCTACCCGTGAGCAAGGTCGCTAGGGCTCGACCGTCCGCGGTGGCACGTAGGGTGAAGGTCGGGGCAACGTCGACGCGGGAGGCCGTATCGATGAAGTATTTGCGGCCGGGGGAGAATTCCACCGTATGGTGCGCGTCGCCCGGCGTCAGGTCGAGCGGGGGTCGGCCCTTCAGGTCGGTGCGGTAGAGGTGTTGCTGATAGGGGTTCTCGCCGCCTGCTCGCCCGATACCCAGGTAGAGGAGTTCGCCGGACTTCGTGTCGACCTCGACCACCTGTTTCATGATGCCGGGACCGATCGTCACCGGGTGGAGCGTCCGGCCGGTCGTGAGATCCACCAAGTACAGTTGGTTGAAGCCGCTCCGCTCCGAAGTCCAGAGGGTCCGGTTCTCATCGAGGTCGTGGCGGTAGCGACTCCCGTAGGTGAAGACGAACTTAGGATCTTCCTCGGCGAGCAGCTGCCGCCAACGGCGCGTGTCGGTCGAGAATTCGACGATCCCATGGCCCGTGAAGCCGCGCTTCACGTACTGGCTGCGGAGTCGACGACCATCGGCCGTCCAGTCGAGGCGATCCGTGTTCATCGTCAACGGGAGGACTTCCCGTGAGGGCGTCGAGGGAGCCTCCCCAGTGACGGCGAAGACCCAGGGTAGCCGCTCGGTCTTGTCGTCGCCGGGTTTGTCGTACGGGATGTCCTTCTTGGTGCCCTTGAGCGAATCGACGACGGTGTACTGGCGGATCGGTGCGACCCGTTCGCGCCAGAGCGCGAAGTGTTTGCCGTCGGGGGCCCAGGAGACGGGGCCGACCCAGCCATCCGGGGGTTTGCCATCTTGGGTCAGGGCGCGGGCCGTCTCGGGCCGTCCTTCCTCCGTCAGCAGTACATTACCCTCCTTGAGCGTTACGCGCCACCGCCCGTCCGGGGAACGTTCACCGAGGCGGGTCGACGACAGGAGGTTTTCGCGGCCGACGGACTGTCGGCGGCTGGCGGTAGTTGCCTCGGGACTCTTGTCCGGCTTCGCTCCCGTCAAGCGCCCGTCTGGTTCCAGGATCCATGCGTCGGTGTCGTTCTCCAGCCGGAGACGGCCGTCGTCCAGCGGGACGACCCGGGTGAAGGCAGGTTTAGTCGCCGCAGGTTTATCCGGCGAAAGCGCCGCGAAAGCCTTGGCGACCATCGCCGGGTCGAAGGCCGGGCCCATCTCCCCAGTCGCGCACACCACGCGCTTCCAGGCGGTGGTCGCGCCGCGCTCCGCGAAGACGAGGAATTCGCCTTTGTCGGACCAGCGGAGGTTCTCGAGGCGCGTGGCGGGTGCCTTCCAATACCAGGCGTCATACTGCTTCTGCCAATCGGCGACTTCCGGCGCGGCGGCGAAGGCCAGCAGCGGTAACCACAGCAGGGCGAGGCGAAGGGGCATGCCCCTAGGACAACCAAGGTCCGACGAGGTTCAATCAATCTTATGAACCGTCACTTCTTCGCCTTCTTGTCCTTGGGGCGAAGCGTCTCGAGGTACGCGACGACATCGCGGATCTCGGCCGGGGTTAGGATGCCGAGCATCGGGGGCATGACGGAGACGGGCAGGGTGCGAACGGCGAGTTCGTCGGCGGGAACCGTGCGTTTGGAGCCATCCGGCAGACGTACGGCATAGCTCTGGTTGATCGGGCCGGGCTCGGAGGTCACGACGCCCGCGATCATCTCGCCGTTCTTCAGGGTCAAGGTCTCTAAGCCGAAGCCCGGCACAATCTTCGCCGAGGGATTGACGAGCGACTCCGCGAGTTCGGTGTTGGACCGCTGGGACCCGACCGACTTGAGCGAGGGACCGACCTCGCTGCCTTCGTCCGACTCGAAGCGGTGGCAGGCCGTACAATTCGCGGCGAGATGCTCGTTGGCGATGGCCCGGCCGCGCTTCGGGTCGCCGCCGGCGACCAGGAGCTCGTAGGGAAGCTCAGGGGTGGCCAATTCTTCCGGCTTCCGGGTGATCGCCAGGTAGCGGCGCAAGGCGTCCTTGACCGCGGGTTCGGCGGAGGTCGCTGCGAAGGCATGGACATCGAGCCGGAGGCTATCGCCCAGCCGACCTTGGGCCAGTTTCTCAGCCAGACCGGAGCGAAGCGCGGTCGCGGCTGGAAGGGTGGAGGTGGCGATCAGGTCGACCGCGGCCTGACGTTCGACCGGCTTGAATCCCTTACCCTCGAGGAAGCGTTGCGCGGTGGTCAGGGCGTCCTCGGGCGCGATGTTCGGGAGGAGCTTGAGGGCGGCGATCCGCAGTTCCGCATCGATGCCGTCGGCGGTGGCGGCAAGCAGCGCGCCTCGGACTTCGGCGGGCGCATCCGTCTTGGTCGCCAACAGACGCAGCACCTGCAGCTTCACGGCGGTCGAAACCTGCTTGGAGGCGGTCAAGCGGAGCAACTCCGGCGTGGGGACCTCGAGACCGTATTTGACCAAGAGCTCCACGCCTAGGGCCTTCAGCGCGGGCGTCCGTAACGCGAGCAGTCCGGACTGACCGGCGCTCATCGCCGCGCCGAGTGGCCCGAGGGGACGTTCTGCGTAGCGTCGGGCGGTGCCGTCCACTAGGTCGAGCCGCGGCGGGGTGGGGAATAGCAGGAGGAGCTGGAGGGCTTCCGGCAGTAGCTCGGCGGTCTCCGGTTGCGCCTGGATCCAAGTCAGGAGGCGGGCCGCCGAAGCGGGCGTCCCGAGGCGGAGATTCTGATTCAGCGCCCGACGCAGTGCCGTGGTCGGCAACGCCGTGGGAGGATTCGTGACCATCGCCGCCAAGGCCTCCTGGGCGGCGGGGATGCCTTCGTCGTCATGGATTGCGCGGACGGCCTCATTGAGTACGTCGCGAAAGGGCGAGGCGAGCAATTGGGCGAGCGCCGGCGACCGTCGGCGCGCCAAGGCGAGCGTCGCGAAGGTGGCTTTCGCCGCATCGGCGCCCCGGGCCAAGGAAAGGAGTTCGGCTTCGGTCTGCGTACCGGCTAGACCGACCACTAGGCCATGTCGCAACCACGGTAGCTTCAGGTCGGCGGCGGCATCCTGGAAGAAAGCCGCCGCGGGCGGACGGCGTGCCGTCAGGCCGTCCTCGCCGATGCGCAGACGACCTAGGGTGAGCCCCGTTTGGATACGCACGCGCGGGTTCTTCGACGACAGCTGGGCGACCATCCGGGTGGCGATCAGGTCGTCAATCTCACCTTCCTTCGTCAGTCGCTCGCGGGGAGGCAGTCGTCCTTCGCCCAGCACTTTCAGCAGCTGGACGCGGATCTCATCAGACTCGTCGCCCAGCAGCTCGGCCACCCCGCGCAGATCGGCGAGCTTACCGTGCCGCAAGCCCATGCCCCAACCCCAGAGCGCGTGGATGCGGGCCAAGGTCGGTTGCTTCGGGTCACGGGCGATGGCGAACATCTCCGGCCACGCACCCAGCCGATCGAGGCGGAGGGAGGCGTTGACCCGCACGCGCTGGTCGGGATGCCCGAGCAGGCCGAGCAGACGCTCCCGGGGGAGGGGCGCGGTGAGCGGCAATGAAAGGATTTCGGCGGACACCGGGTCGGTCCGGGTGGCCACGTCCATGCGCCAGATCGCGCCCTTGCCATCGAGCGGGTAGCCCCCGATCCAGTCGGCGAAGTAAGCGCGCCCATCGGGCGCCCAGGACATGCCGATGCCCATGAGGCCGGTGTGGATCGTGCGCAGTCCGGTCATCCGGAAGCCATCGGCGGCGGGCTCGAGGGTGAAGGCGTCCATCTTGCCGTTCGGAAACTGGTTCAGGATGAAATGCCCGCGGATCGAGCTGTCGAGGGCGTGGCCCGGTTCGAAGAGGAAGCCCGCTGGGCCGTCGGAATAATTCGCGATGGGCGGGGTGATCGAGAGGGGCTGATCGGGAGCGCCGGCCGGCATCCACTGGTTCTCGCGCATCCAGCGGCTGGCGGTCTTCTGGTATTGGTGCTGGTTGCGCCAGCCGGAGTCCGAGCCCTCCAGGAGGTACATCAGGCGTTCACGTTCCTTCGGCTGGTCGGCGTCATTGTCCACGCCGATGATGTTACCGAACGTGTCGAAGGCGATCTCCTGCGTATTGCGGATCCCGCGGGCGAAGACCTCGAAGCCCCGGCCATCCGGCTCACAGCGGAGCACGGCACCCTCGTGGGCGAAGAAGAAACGCCGACCTTCCTGGCTCGTGACATGGCCGCCCTTGTCGCCGACGGTCCAATAGATGCGGCCGTCCGGCCCGAGGCGCAGCCCGTGCATGTCGTGTCCCGCATAGGCGATGTGGCCGCCGAAGCCCGTCGCCACGAGTTCCTTGAGTTCCGCCACGCCATCGCCGTCGGCGTCCTTGAGTCGCCAGACGTCGGGGATGGCCGTGACGTAGACCCAGCCGTCGAAATAAAGCACCCCGGCGGCGATGCCCGAGATAGGGGAGTTGAAGCCTTCGGCGAAGACGGTGATCCGATCGGCGACGCCATCCCGGTCGGTGTCGGTCAGCTTGTAGATGCGCTCCTGATGGAAGGTGAGGTCCTTCCAGTCCACCGAGCCGTCCTTATTGTGGTCCTTGAGGCTGCCGCGACCGGCCGGCAGTTTGCCGGGAGCGAGTTCTCGCTGGTAGAAGGCCAGTTTATCCGCCGGCGAGGTCAGGCCGACGTCGTCGGGGATCCAGAGGGTGTGCTCGCGGATATCGAGGTCGCCTACCTTGCGTCGAGTCGTGGAGGCGACGTAGGCGTTGCCGGCCTCGTCGAACGTCACCGACGTCGGGTCGGGCACGTTGAGCGACCCGGACCATTTCACCGGCTTCACCTCGGCCGCCGGGAGGAATGTCGCGAGGCTGAGCAGGGCGAGGAGCGGGCGCATGACGAAAGGCTCAGCCCACCAGGACCAGGTAAAGTTCCTTCGGACCGTGGGCGCCGAGGATCAGGATGCGCTCGATGTCGCCGGTCCGGCTCGGGCCGGTGATGAAAGACAGCATGCTGGGCATCTGGTCGCCATGGCGGGCCTTAGCGAGCGCCAGTGCCGAGCCGAGGTCGGGGACGACCTGGTCGGCGTCCGCGACGACCACGTGGACGTGCGGGAGGATGGACAAAGCACGGCCGCCCGAGCTGGCGCTGGAGACCAAGATGGCGCCGAGCTTCTTCACCAAGAGCTCGGAGAATTCGAACGTGCGGGCGGCGAGGTCGTCGGCTTCGGCGGCATGCGGCGTCCCCTTGAGCAGTTCCGGGTAGAAATTACGCATCATCGCCACGCAGGAACCCGAAGGGCCCACGACGACATCGGCGCCGCGGAAGACCGCGAGCGCGCGCTGATGGCGGCCTCGCGGGCGACATCCCACTGGCCGGAGTTGAACGAAGGCTGGCCGCAACAGGTCTGCGCAGAGCGAAATTCCAGCTCCTGCCCAAGGCGCTTCAGCACCTTGGCCGTCGCCAGGCCGACCTGAGGGGTCAGCTGGTCGACGAAGCAAGGAATGAAGAGGGAGACGCGCACAGGCTTAGCGGAGGAAGGCCTCGTGGAGGCCGCCGTCGACGGTGATGACCTGGCCGGTCGTCTTGCTGAGGCGATTGGTCACGAGAAGGAAGTAGGCTTCGGCCTGGTCGGCGGGGGTGATGGGGTTCTTGGTCAGGGTGCGATCGGCGTAGAAGCGGGACAGCTTCGTCGTCAGCGAATCGGTCGCCTCATCATCGGTGTAAGGGATGTTGTATTTAGCAAGCGACGCGATGACTCGGTCGCGGGGGAACATCGCCGAACCCTGCACGACGGTGGCCGGGGCCACGCCGTTGACGCGGATGAGGGGCGAAAGCTCCATGGCCATCTCGCGGACGAGGTGGTTGGCGGCGGCCTTCGAGGTGTCATAGGCGACGGAGCCCTTCTTGGCCACGGCGGCGTTGGCGCTGGTGGTCAGGACGAGGTTGCCGCGCAGACCCTGTTCCTTCCAGGTCTTGAAGGCTTCGTCGGCGACGAGGTAGCTGCCGGTCACGTTCAGGGCGAAGGTGAGGGCCCACTTGTCGTCCGGGATGTGGCCGGTGGTGTCGGGCGAGACGAAGATGCCCGCGGTCACGCAGATGGAGTCGAAGCCGCCGTAGGCGAGGGCGACCTGGTCGAGCATCTGGCGGATCGAGGCGCGGTCCATGATGTCACCGGCGAGGCCGATGGCCGGACCGCAGTTGGAGAGGCCGGTACCGGCGACGCCGATGCCGGAGCCGAGCTTGTCGGTGATCTCCTTGGCGGTGGCCTGGGCGGCCTCGACGTTCTTGTCGACGCAGACGATGTGGGCACCTTCCTTGACGAGGCGATGGGCGGTCTCCTTGCCGATGCCGGAGCCGGCGCCGACAACGATGATGACTTGGCGGGCGAGTTCCTTCTCGGCCGGCATGCGCTTCAGCTTAGCTTCCTCAAGGAGCCAATACTCGATGTCGAAGGCTTCCTGCTGGGGGAGGGCGATGTACTGGTCGATGGCCTCGGCGCCGCGCATGACCTCGACGGCGCAGTTGTAGAACTCGGCGGTGACCCGGGATTCGGACTTATCCTTGCCCCAGGCGATCATGCCGAGGCCGGGGATGAGGACGACGGTCGGGTTCGGGTCGCGCATCGCCGGGGAGTTCGGGCGCTTGCAGGCGGCGTAGTAGGCGGCGTAGTCCTTGCGGTACTGCGCGAGCGCGGCGGCGAGCTTGGTCTTCAGCGCGACGGCGTCCTCGGACTGGGGATTCCAGTTGACGTAGAGCGGCTTGATCTTCGTGCGGAGGAAGTGGTCCGGGCAGGAGGTGCCGAGCTCGGCGAGGCGCGGGGCGTCCTTCGAGTTCACGAAGCGGAGGATCTTCTCGTCGTCCTGGAGCGTGCCGATGAAACGCTTCTCGTTCGAGACCTGGCCGCGGAGCCAGGGCAGGATGGCGGCGAAGGTCGCGTGGCGTTTCGCGGTGTCGAGGGTCTGGTAAAGGGCGCCGCCGAAGGCCGCGGCGTCGCCGCCCTTGGCCTGGTACTTGCCCTCGATGTAGGCGCCGGCCTGCTCGATCATCGCGAGGGTCAGCTCATAGCAGGCCTTGTCGTCGTCGGCCCAGGAGATGAAGCCGTGCTGGCCCATCATGATGGCCTTGATGGCGGGCTGCTGGCGGGAGATTTCCTGCATGGCGAGGCCGAGCTCGAAGCCCGGGCGCATCCACGGCACGTAGGCCATCTTGCCGCCGAAGATCGACTGGGTGAGGGGCTGGCAGTTCTTGGAGGCGGCGATCGAGATGATCGCGTTCGGGTGCATGTGGTCGACGTGCTTACCCGGCAGGAAGCTGTGCAGCGGGGTATCGATCGACGAGGCGCGCGGGTTGAGGTTGAAGGTGGCGTGGTTGTACATGCCGACCATGTCGTCCTCGGCCGGAGACTTCAGGCCCTTGTCGGCGCGCGCGGCGTACGAGCGCTGGAGCCCGAGGAGCTTGTCCTGGTAGAGGGACGAGAAGTTCTCGCGGTTGCTGGTGCGGAGGTCGCCGCCGGAACCTTTGACCCAGAGGACGACGGTGTCCTGGCCGGTCAGCGGGTCCTGCTCGACGATCTTGGAGGAGGTGTTGCCGCCGCCGGTGTTGGTGATGCGCTGGTCGGCACCGAGCTTGTTCGAGCGGTAGACCAGGCGGGCGACCGGATCGAGTTTCGCGGCTTCGGCATCGTTCCAGAGGTGGGAGACGTACTTATAGGAGGACATGGTGCGTTTCGTTGGAAAGGGGAGGGTGGAGGGTTAGAGGCTTTTACGATTTCTTTAAACCATTAAACTTGGCTTGAGCGGCCGTCCAAGCGGGGGTGGTATTGGGTTTGTAAGTCACTACCTCAAAAGAGTTTCGGACGACCGTGCGCAAGGCATCGAGGTTTTTCAGTTCCTTCATGGCGATGGCTTGGACCAAGATGTTACCCGCGGCGGTGGCCTCAACCGGGCCGGCGATGACCGTCCGGCCGGTGGCGTCGGCCGTCGCCTGGTTGAGCAAGGCGTTGCGGCAACCGCCGCCGACGATGTGCAGGCGCTTCAGTTTGCGACCGGTGAGTTTCTCCATGCCGTCCATCTCGACGCGGTAGAGTAAAGCGAGCGACTCGAGGACGCAGCGGGCGATCTCGCCGTGCGTCTTCGGAACTGACTGCTTGGTCTCGCGGCAGAAAGCCTGGACCTTGGCCACCATGTCCCCGCGCTTGGCGAAGCGGACGTCGTCGGGGCGGATGAAGGAACGGAGTGACGGCGCCTGGAGCGCGAGCTTCACGATCTCGCCGTAGTCGGAGACCTCGCCTTTCTCCATCCACTCGCGCCGGCATTCCTGGAGGACCCAGAGGCCGACGAGGTTCTTGAGGAAGCGGGAGGTGCCGCCGAAGCCGACCTCGTTCGTGTACTTGGCCTTCCGGACGGTCTCGTTGACGAGCGGCTTGGGCAACTCGACGCCGAGGAGTGACCACGTGCCGGAGGAAAGGTAGGCCCAATCGTCGCCCGGGGTGGCAGGGACGGCGGCGACGGCCGCGGCGGTGTCGTGTGCGCAGGTCGTGACGACCTCGGCCTGGCCGAGACCGGTTTCCTTGGCGAGGTAGGGCAGCATCTTGCCGAGCTTCACGCCGGGGGCGACGGGTTTGGGGAAGAGGTGCTTCGGGATGCCGAGTTTTTTCAGCACGGGCCAAGCCCAATTGCGCTTACGCGTATCCCAGCACTGGCTGCCCGAGATCAGGGTCTCTTCGGCGCGGGCCTGGCCGGTGAGGAGCCAGGTGATGTAGTCGCCGATGAGCAGGAACTTATCGGCGAACTTCAGCATCTCCGGGCGGTTCTCCGCATCGTCGAAGAGCTGGTAGAGCGTATTGATCGAGATGGAAGCGATGCCGGTGCCTTCAAAGATTTCCTTCTGCGAGAACCGGCGCATGGCCAGCTCGTAGGCCTTGAAACTGCGCTCGTCGCGGTAGGTGAACGGGAGGGAAAGCAACGGGCCGTCGCCCTTGAGGAGGACGTAGTCAACGCCCCAGGAATCGCAGGCGACCGACTTGATCGAGCCGAGCTTGGCGCCCTTGGCGAGGCCGATGCGAATTTCGCGGAAGATGCGGATGATGTCCCAGCGCAGGGTGCCGTTGGCGGTGATCGCGCCGTTGGCGAAGCGATGCACCTCCTTCATGGTGAACTTGCCGGCTTTGAGCTGGCCGAGGATGACGCGGCCGGATTCGGCGCCGAGGTCGATGGCGAGGTAGTTGGACATGGTCGAGAAAAGGGTGGGGCGGCGGTTCAGAGGCCGAGCACCTTCTGGCGGTAATGCTCGTCGGGCCGGCCGGCGATGCGCTCGCACTGGGCAGTGGTGAGGAAGACGGGCCCGCCAAGGGCGGCCGCGCCGACGAAGATCTCTGCGGCTTTCTCGGCCATGAGCAGGGAGCCGAGCACGGCCTTGGGCGAAGGGCCGACGGCGATGATGCCGTGGTTCTGCAGGAGGATCACCTTCGGATCCCGTC
>Ga0255114_1000274_pt1 | contig 14802 bp, 6 predicted proteins | sample Law_Law_RepA_8h_FD_188477 | JGI IMG/M metagenome (GOLD analysis project Ga0255114, IMG submission 188477) | Freshwater microbial communities from St. Lawrence River, New York, United States - Law_Law_RepA_8h | ecosystem: Environmental > Aquatic > Freshwater > River | place: USA: New York...
CTGAAGAACCTGATGAACCACTTGAACCTGATGTTCCTGAAGAACCACTTGAACCGCTAGTTCCTGAAGAACCACTTGAACCGCTAGTTCCTGAAGAACCGCTTGAACCGCTAGTTCCTGAAGAACCACTTGAACCAGATTCTCCTGAACTTCCGCTAGTTCCTGACGAACCTGATGTACCACTTGAACCGCTAGTTCCTGACGAACCGCTTGAACCGCTAGTTCCTGACGAACCGCTAGTTCCTGACGAACCGCTTGAACCGCTAGTTCCTGACGAACCGCTAGTTCCTGATGAACCTGACTCTCCTGAAGAACCTGATGAACCACTTGAACCTGATGTTCCTGAAGAACCACTTGAACCGCTAGTTCCTGATGAACCGCTTGAACCGCTAGTTCCTGATGAACCGCTTGAACCGCTAGTTCCTGACGAACCACTTGAACCAGATTCTCCTGAACTTCCGCTAGTTCCTGACGAACCTGATTCTCCTGAACTTCCGCTAGTTCCTGACGAACCGCTTGAACCGCTAGTTCCTGATGAACCTGATGCTCCTGAAGAACCGCTAGTTCCTGATGTTCCACTTGAACCTGAGCTTCCACTAGTTCCACTTGAACCTGACTCTCCTGATGAACCGCTAGTTCCTGAAGAACCTGAAGAACCTGACGTACCGCTAGTTCCTGATGAACCACTTGAACCGCTAGTTCCTGACGAACCACTTGAGCCAGATTCTCCTGAACTTCCGCTAGTTCCTGAAGAACCGCTTGAACCGCTAGTTCCTGAAGAACCATCTGTTCCACTTGTACCCGAAGTTCCTGAAGAACCATCTGTTCCACTTGTACCCGAAGTTCCTGAAGTCCCATTAGTTCCTGAAGTACCATCTGTACCATCAACTCCACTTATTCCTGAAGTTCCTGAAGTTCCGCTAGTTCCTGAAGAACCGTCTGTTCCTGAAGTTCCGCTAGTTCCTGAAGAACCATCTGTACCTGAAGTTCCGCTTGAACCGTCCGTTCCACTAGTTCCTGAAGAACCACTTGAACCGCTAGTTCCTGAAGTTCCGCTTGAGCCGTCTGTTCCGCTAGTTCCTGAAGAACCATCTGTTCCTGAAGTTCCGCTAGTTCCTGAAGTTCCGCTAGTTCCTGAAGAACCGCTAGTTCCTGAAGAACCGCTAGAACCTGATGAACCTGAACTTCCACTAGTTCCTGAAGAACCATCTGTTCCTGAAGTTCCGCTAGTTCCTGAAGAACCGTCTGTTCCTGAAGTTCCGCTAGTTCCTGAAGTCCCATCTGTACCTGAAGTACCACTAGTTCCTGATGAACCGCTAGAACCTGATGAACCTGAACTTCCACTAGTTCCTGAAGAACCATCTGTTCCTGAAGTTCCGCTAGTTCCTGAAGAACCATCTGTTCCACTAGTTCCTGAAGTTCCGCTTGAGCCGTCTGTTCCACTTGTTCCTGAAGAACCATCTGTACCTGAAGTCCCATTAGTTCCTGAAGTCCCACTTGTTCCGCTAGTTCCTGAAGTACCATCTGTACCATCAACTCCACTTATTCCTGAAGTACCTGAAGTACCACTTGAACCATCTGTTCCGCTAGTTCCGCTAGTTCCTGAAGAACCATCCGTACCACTAGTTCCAGAAGTACCATCTGTTCCGCTAGTTCCAGAAGTACCATCTGTTCCACTTGTACCCGAAGTTCCTGAAGAACCATCTGTTCCACTTGTACCCGAAGTTCCTGAAGTACCACTTGAACCATCTGTTCCGCTAGTTCCTGAAGAACCATCCGTACCACTAGTACCTGAAGTACCACTTGAACCTGAAGTACCACTTGAACCTGACGTACCATTTGAACCTTGTGTACCTACAAGACAAAGAGTAACTCCTGCCTGTGTTTTATAACCAGGATTTTGAGAATATGTAATAACCGCAACCAAAGCTCCTGTTGAAGCGGTATAACCGCTAATTAACATATATTCTATAATGTTATCAGGAGCATATACACTTAATGTTTGACCAGGACCCCATGACATATTTGGATACGAAGGTCCATTATAAGGCTGTGCTACTGCTTGAAAATAATAATCACCTGCTAAGAATGGTGTACAAATTAAGGCCGATGTACCTGATGTTCCATCCGAACCTGAAGTTCCGTCTGAACCGCTAGTTCCTGAAGTTCCATCTGTACCGCTAGTTCCTGAAGTCCCATCTGTTCCTGATGTTCCACTTGAGCCGTCTGTTCCTGATGTTCCACTTGAGCCGTCTGTTCCGCTAGTTCCTGATGAACCGTCTGTTCCACTTGTACCCGAAGTTCCTGAAGTACCATCCGTTCCGCTAGTCCCCGAAGAACCATCCGTTCCGCTAGTCCCCGAAGAACCATCTGTTCCGCTAGTACCTGATGAACCGTCTGTTCCGCTAGTTCCTGATGTTCCATCTGAACCTGAAGTACCATCCGTACCTGAAGTTCCGCTAGTTCCCGAAGAACCATCCGTACCGCTAGTACCTGAAGTACCATCTGTTCCGCTAGTTCCCGAAGAACCATCCGTACCGCTAGTACCTGAAGTACCATCTGTTCCGCTTGTTCCTGAAGTTCCGCTTGAGCCGTCTGTACCACTAGTTCCATCCGTTCCGCTAGTACCCGAAGTTCCTGAAGTACCATCCGTTCCGCTAGTCCCCGAAGAACCATCTGTGCCACTAGTACCTGAAGTACCTGAAGAACCATCCGTTCCGCTAGTACCCGAAGTTCCTGAAGTACCATCCGTTCCGCTAGTACCCGAAGTTCCTGAAGTACCATCTGTTCCGCTAGTACCCGAAGTTCCACTTGAGCCGTCTGTACCACTTGTTCCTGAAGTTCCTGAAGAACCGTCTGTACCGCTAGTTCCTGATGAACCATCTGTTCCACTAGTTCCTGATGAACCATCTGTTCCACTAGTACCTGAAGTTCCTGAAGAACCGTCTGTACCGCTAGTTCCTGATGAACCATCTGTTCCACTAGTTCCTGATGAACCATCTGTACCGCTAGTTCCTGAACTACCATCCGTACCTGAAGTTCCTGATGAACCGTCTGTTCCGCTAGTTCCTGAACTACCATCCGTACCCGAAGTCCCTGAAGTTCCTGATGAACCATCTGTTCCATCAACACCACTTATTCCTGAAGTTCCTGAACTACCATCTGTACCTGAAGTTCCGCTAGTTCCTGAAGAACCGTCTGTACCTGAAGTTCCTGAAGAACCATCTGTACCGCTAGTTCCTGAACTACCGTCTGTACCTGAAGTTCCTGATGAACCGTCTGTACCTGAAGTTCCTGAAGAACCATCTGTACCGCTAGTTCCTGAACTACCATCTGTACCTGAAGTTCCTGATGAACCGTCCGTACCTGAAGTCCCTGAAGTCCCTGAAGTTCCTGAAGAACCATCCGTACCTGAAGTACCTGAAGAACCGTCTGTACCGCTAGTACCCGAAGTTCCTGAACTACCATCTGTTCCGCTAGTACCCGAAGTCCCTGAACTACCATCCGTACCTGAAGTACCTGAAGAACCGTCTGTACCGCTAGTACCCGAAGTCCCTGAAGAACCATCTGTTCCGCTAGTACCTGAAGAACCGTCTGTACCGCTAGTACCCGAAGTCCCTGAAGAACCATCTGTTCCGCTAGTACCTGAAGAACCATCTGTTCCGCTAGTTCCCGATGAACCATCTGTTCCTGAAGTTCCACTAGTTCCTGAAGAACCATCTGTTCCGCTAGTTCCCGATGAACCATCTGTTCCTGAAGTTCCACTAGTTCCTGAAGAACCATCTGTACCTGAAGTTCCACTAGTTCCTGAAGAACCGTCTGTTCCGCTAGTTCCCGATGAACCATCTGTACCTGAAGTTCCGCTAGTTCCTGATGAACCGTCTGTACCGCTAGTTCCTGATGAACCGTCTGTACCGCTAGTTCCCGATGAACCATCTGTTCCGCTAGTTCCCGATGAACCATCCGTACCTGAAGTTCCGCTAGTACCTGAAGAACCATCTGTACCTGAAGTTCCGCTAGTTCCTGATGAACCGTCTGTACCGCTAGTTCCCGATGAACCATCTGTTCCGCTAGTACCTGAAGTACCACTTGACCCAGAGGTTCCCGTTCCTCCTGTAAAATTAATTGTCACACTACCACCTCCATTATTAATAACGGAAGCACCTGAAAATGTCATACCTGTAACATTTGATACTGTTACACCTGACGTGCCATCATACACTGTAAGAGGATTACCTCCTCCACCTGATGTAAATCCTGTAATTTGAATACTTGAACCACCTGCACTATTAAGTGATAGTGTTTGTGACCCACTATTATATGTTCCACCTGTAATTGGTGCGGTAAACCCTGAAACGCTAATCGTACCACCAGTGTTATTGTATAAATCTAAAATAGATGTACCTGAATAATATGTTCCACCTGTTATTTGAACATCACTACCCCAAAATATTCTCCAACGAGCATTGGTTCTGTCAAAACCATTTACACCTTCAATTGTTGACCCTGTCCACGAATTAATAAAATCTTTACCAGCTTGTGAACGACTATTAACTACTGTTGAATAATCTGTAACTGTTTTTGCTGAACTACCAGTAAGTCCTGATAACGCATCCCATAAAGTTTCATAATTAGGAATAGTATATTGATAAACAGTATCACTTTCCTGGACATAAACTTGCATACCTAATCTTCTTCTACCTGAAGAAATATTATCTGAATTTAAACTTATACTATCAAACGAAAATGACGAACCAGTACCTCTTGTAAAATTAATTGGTATTGTATTTGCAGATAATTGAATTTGTGAAGGGTATGTTGACGCGGTTAAGATTAATTCTAAGTCTCTTAAATAATAAACCTCCATATAACCCCCAACATTTAATACTGAAAAATTAGTACCAAACGGAACAGTTCTAGCCACACTTTGTGTACCACCTAATTGTACTGACGATAAAGGATTTTTATATTCAAATGCCATATTTATATTGTTATTTTTTTTATATTTTAAGGGGTTTTTGTGTCACCTTTAATCCAAAGTGTTGTGTTTAATGGTAATGTGTTAGGTACATTATAAAGTTCATTTATCCATAAAATTCTATAATTACCTGAAGGAATTGCACATCCACTTGGAACCACAACATTTATTGCTGCATTTCCTGTATCAGGAATTGCGTTATCCGCAATCGAGGTAGAACATGCTGCTCCTGAACCAATATCTAATGTCATATTATTAAATGTTCCACCAACACCCGCTAATGGAATCCAAACAGTATAAACATATTGCGATGCAGGATTTACCATAGATGTTGTTATACCAATACTACCAACTGTGTATTGATTTTGAGCACATCCTTGAGAATCCGTACCTGTTCCTGACGCCTGTCTAATTGTGTTAGATACCGTTGAAACATTTGTAATAAAGTTACCACTTGTCCCGGTCCATCCAAGATATTGAACATAAATTGCCATATCCGTGGCGTATGTACCACCACCAGCAGGCCCACCAGTATTACTATATCCAAAATATTGAGTTGACCCATTATCAGACATAAATTGACCTAAATTATTTTGAGACGTTGCGTCTTGAGGTTCAGGGAAAACATAACCTTTAAAACCAGGTTGTGTTACCGAAGGTGTTGGTGTTATAGTTGTTGTATTAGTTGGAGTTTGAGTTGTTGTATTAGTCGGAGTTTGAGTTTGAGTTGGAGTTTCGGTAGGTGTTGGTGTATTAGTTGATGTTGTTGTGTTAGTTGGTGTTACAGTATTAGTTGGTGTTGCGGTATTAGTTGGTGTTGCGGTATTAGTTGGTGTTACTGTTGGTGTTATAGTATTAGTTGGTGTTGCAGTATTAGTTGGCGTAGCGGTTTGACTCGGAGTATTTGTTTGACTCGGAGTTGTCGTATTAGTTGGTGTTGCAGTATTAGTCGGAGTTTGTGTTTGAGTTGGTGTTTCTGTATTAGTTGGCGTAGCCGTATTAGTCGGAGTTGCGGTATTAGTTGGCGTAGCGGTATTAGTCGGAGTTTGTGTTGGTGTTTCAGTTGGTGTCTCTGTATTAGTTGGTGTTGGTGTTTCAGTTGGTGTCTCTGTATTAGTTGGCGTAGCCGTATTAGTTGGAGTTGCGGTATTAGTTGGTGTAGCAGTATTAGTCGGAGTTTCAGTCGGTGTTGGTGTCTCTGTATTAGTTGGCGTAGCTGTATTAGTTGGTGTTTGAGTTTGAGTAGGCGTCTCTGTATTTGTCGCAGTTTGAGTTGGTGTTTCAGTATTTGTTGGTGTTTGAGTTTGAGTAGGTGTTTCTGTATTTGTTGGTGTTTGAGTTTGAGTAGGTGTTTCAGTTGGTGTTGCCGTATTAGTTGGCGTAGCCGTATTAGTCGGAGTTTGAGTTTGAGTTGGTGTCTCTGTATTAGTTGGAGTTGCGGTATTAGTTGGCGTAGCAGTATTAGTCGGAGTTTCAGTCGGTGTTGGTGTCTCTGTATTAGTTGGCGTAGCAGTATTAGTTGGCGTAGCAGTATTAGTTGGCGTAGCCGTATTAGTTGGCGTAGCTGTACTAGTCGGAGTTTGTGTTTGAGTTTGAGTTGGCGTAGGTGTTTGAGTTTCAGTCGATGTAGGTGTTGCACCTATAGTAACTGAAGGAGTTGGTGTCATTGTTTCGGTTGGTGTTGAAGTTGGTGTTGAAGTATTAGTTGGTGTTGAAGTAGAAGACGGAGGAGTAGTTGGTGTATTTGTTGGAGTAATTGTTGGTGTTGATGTAGCACAAGCTAATGGGAGAATAACACCCATAAGCATGTTATTTCTTGTCACCGCAGAATAAATTAATGTAGTGTCTACATATACATTAAATGGGCCTAAAGCATTTGAATTTGACGCTAATTTTACAATATATGAGGTACAACCTGTTACTGTTAATTGTTGTTCAATTTCAGCTGCACATCCAGGGGCGTTATTTGTTACAATTATTGTGTATATGGACATCCGTAGTTTTTATTAAATAAATACCTTAACTATTCTATTTCAGTAAAAACTATTAGAAAAAATTAAAATGAAATAATAATGTTGGTATTATTCAATAACCATATTAACAACACATGACGCTAATTCAATAGTAATTAAGAAAGTACATCCGAATGTACAATCCAAAACTTTAAAAACTTCACAATTATTATTATCAGTTAATGTCAAAACAATTTGAGGCGCTGATTGGAAAATTGATGGTATTGTAGTATTGTATTCAACAACAGGAGGAACCGCACCACTAATAGTACCTAACAAAGTTTGATAATTAAGATAAATGTCTGATATAAAGACACTAATTGGGTAGGCAGTACTACCAGATATTTCGGTTATTCTTACTTGCGTCATGATAAACACATTATGTCGTAAACAATTATCAAATCAATAATAATTTCTTGACCCTGTAAAGATGTATTATCTCTACTAGTTTCAATAGTTATTTGATTATCAAGTTCATCAATACTAACATTACCAACTCCAGGAACACTTAATAATAATTGTCTAAGGGCATCGTAATATAAATTATCAGTAGGTACCTGAACTAATGTTGTTCCTGTAAAGAAAGTTTGACTTGTTGTTAATCCTGCAGGATTAACTGAAACTTTTACAGTAAATGTGGCATTAACTAAATCACAATTTGTATTTCCTGATGTTAAGTCAAAATAACCCTCATTCAACATTTGTAATAATCCAAACTTAGTAGGTGATGAAACTCTAAATATTTCTTCACCCATAACATAAGTTTGGTATGAAACATAATTTTGATTACATGTGATTGTTGCAGTTCTTTTTAAAGAACATCCGTTATTATCTACTACGGTTAAACTATATGTTCCTCCTGTCAATCCTGAAACTTGAATTTGTTGAGGTTCGTTAGGAATATTATCAGACCAATTAAAGTTAAATGGTGGTTCACCTGATGTAATAAAGGCTGTTATTTGCCCACTATTTCCACTACCACAAGAAGTACTATACAATGAAAAATCTAATTTTTGACTAAATGGTATAAAAGTGGTTCCTGATTGAACACATCCATCAGCGTCGGTAACCGTTACAACATGACTTCCGGCTGTTAAATTATTAAATGTTACTGCACTTAAGTTCGTATCAATAATGTTATACAATCCATCAATAGAATAGTCTAAAGGTAATGTACTTCCTGTTGTTGTGTATATTTTTATTTTTCCATTATTTTGATTACATGATGTTGAGGTAACTTCCGTAGAAATTGTATATTTGTTTTGAGCAACAATTGTAATTTCTTGTATATTAGAACACCCTGTTGAATCTGCAACAGCTACAGTATATGTTCCCGAAGATAATCCATCAAAAACATATGTCGTTTGAGAATTACTAACATTTAATGTGTTACCGTTAGGAGAAATTAAAGTATATGTGTAAGGCGTGTTTCCTCCAACAACAGACAATTGAATTTGACCATTAGTACTAGAACATGTTGAATTTTGACTAGTCACAGAGACAGAGGTTATTCCTCCAGGTGTTGCCAATGTCGTACTCACAAATGATTGACAATAAGCCGCATCCGTTACTTGAAATTGGTAATTTCCCGCAGTTAAACCTGAAATTGCATAACTTTGAGAATAAGATATCTCAACATTTCCTGTTGAAGCCGAGTAATAATATGGAGCAGTACCTCCTGTTAAAGTTACGGTAATAACTCCATTACTTTGGAGACAACTTGGTGCGGTAGATGTTACAAGAGCAAACCCAACTTGGTCTACATCTGCAAGGTATGCAGATTTTGTAATATTACAACCTAATGAATCCATAACCTGAACAGAATAATTACCTGAAGTTAATCCGGTAATAGTACTTCCTGTTTGTCCATTACTCCAAAGATATTCATATGGTGATATACCTGTTTGACCCGTCACTATTATTTTACCAATTGGTGAACCTCCACAACTTGAATTTGGAACTACATATAAACCATAGTCAAACTCATTTGAATTATTCACAATAAAACTTTGGCTCAATCCAGTACAACCTCCTAAATCAAGAGCTTCTATGGAATAAGTACTTGCGCTTAAATCACTAAAAGTAAAACTATCAGCGTTTGTAGAACCCGAATTAAGAAAATTATTGTTTGAATCAAATAAATAAAAAATTGTTGATGAGTATATTGAAGTTGACTCAACCGTAACAAAACCATTAGGTAGATTACATGTTGTATTGTTTACTGATGTTATTGAAGTACAAACCCCACTAGATACGGGAATGTTTATGTAAAATTGTTGATTAGTAGGTAAAGTACTATCATTTACTCTAGCAGCATATGTAGACGCAGATAAACCTGTAACAATAGAAGCATTTGTTGTAATAACATCAACTTGAGTTAATGGTGATTGCCATTGCACTGTATATGGTGAAGTTCCCCCTGTTAAAAAAAGGCTTATAATTCCCGCATTTGTGTTAGAACAATCCCCTGTTACCGCAATACTATAATTAAATGACGCCATTTGATATATCTTTTTTGTTAGGTGTGCAGTTTATGCTAATGTTTATTCCTGAATTTAAAGTTAATGTTTCCCCAAAGTTTCTTTCGGTACAAGTTAAACTTGTAATTGTTAGAAAACTACCATTTAATAAATAATTAAACCCATATTCATATAGATTAGGTAAATATAAAATAAGGGCGTTTCTCCAATCATCGTTTGTTGGGACATCCGTTAACCCATACCCCGTATAAAATAACTCTTGTATAATAATATCACCACCTATTTGTAAATCAACATACCAATCACTTTCAACTGAAGTTTGGGTACAATTTCCTAATGTTAACCCACTTGATGATAACATATCATTTAATCTATTTGATAAGATACTACTAAAATTACTAACCTCTACATCACCATTCCTCCATGGATATATGAAGAAATCCACGGATTCTGTCGCACAAGTGTAATCAAAAATGTTTGAAATAATATAACACGGCTTAACAGGTACTGGTACAAATTCACATCCTCTTTGTCTTCTATAAACAAATTTTTGTTTTTGTAAAACTGAGTTTTCAAATTTAACTCCCGTATTCCAAATAGTTGTCGCAGGAACCATTTGTTCCACTAACTTCATCCAATATGGTCCAATACCATTTACATAATCAATTAATTTTTGATAAGTGTATTTGTTATTTGGTAATCCAACCGTTTGTTCAGATTCAATATATTTCCACCATATAGATTGTAAAGTCGGATATCCTCCTGTTTTACCGTCAGTAATATATTGTCTATTTCTTACATTAATCATGTTTTGCCAAAATGTTTGTGAGAACTCAAAAAATGTTTTCTTTTTTGGCTCAGGATTAACGTAAGTCCAATCCACACCTCCAGGTACAGGGTACCCTACCGTTAACCCTGATTCAGGTATAGGATAATCATATCTCCTTGATTGGTCCCAAACATCATATACAAGTCCTTGTGAAGGATTTAAAAATAAATCAACATTTTTAACATTTAATACAAGTTTTTCATTATCAACATAATAATATGCATTATAATCTGCATTTATAGAAACTCTAATTTTATTATCTTCTTCTAACCATGATTTATTATTATCAACTACTTTAGTCAATTTAAAACCTTCAGTCATATATGGGAAATCTCTAAACCTATTTAAATATGGTTGTCCATAACTAAATGGTGTTAATTTAGTTTGAAAATCATAGTTTTGACCCGTATAAACATTTCCTGTAATTACCACCTCATCAGGACTTCTATGTTGAGGTGTTGATTCGTACCAACCAGAACCTAATTGGAAAAAATAATTGTCAGTATTTAAAGGTGCTGATGGATAACCTAAATCATCAATAGGATAATCACTTAATTTAACATTTACATCTTGGTAACTTTTATTTGAGGTATAACCACTATAGAAATCACCTTTAATTTTATAAGTTTGTCCCGGCAAATACGAAGGAGTATCTTGAACATATGTTCCTCCTGAGATTTTCATCCATTGAGTATAGAATTGGTCTAAATTAATTCTTTGGTCGGCAAGATAAATATGTTCGTTAAATTCAACCAATGAATCAGGAGCCCCAATTAGTCTCATCATAAATTCAATAGACCTTCTTGTTCCTTTTGATTTAAAAAGGTAAGCCGCGTTTAGAATTAAATTTCTATAGAATGCGTAATTTAATTCTGTTGGAGTAAGAGCTCTTGCATACCCAGGATATGTTGGGGTACTTGTATTACCAAATACCGAACTTAAGAAGTCTTCATTTGTTATTGGTGAAAAGTTTGAAGACCAACCTAAAGTTCTCGCAAGATTTACCAACAATTCTGATGGTATATCATTTGAAGGATTATAATTAACCGAATTCATATAAGCCAAAGCATCAATAAATTGTTTTACTTGGTCAAAACTTCTACCATAGATTTGAAATATTTTTTCAACTTTTTGTCCTCGTGTGTCAAACTCTTTTAACGAGTCCGTAACTAAAAATCTTGACAATAAATTAGTTTTAAATGAATCTAAATTTTGTGCAATAAGTTCTAATTGAGACAGGTAATCATCAAACAAATATGACCTAATGTCTAAGTTCCAATTTCCATCTTTTGGCCAAGTTACTTGTTGATAGTCAGTATAAAATTGTCCATCTTCATTTTGTTGTGGTACTTGGAAAGTCGCCGTATATTCAGGTCTTACTAAACGATTTAATAAAAATTTCTCAACCTCATCAAAGTTTTCCGCAAATACTTTATCCGTAATAAAATCATTTAATCTTATCTGATATTGTTCATTAATTGTTGTTGCTGTATCTCCAAAAGGAGCCCCTGAAACATAAAACTCTATGTAACCCGTATTTAAATTTTCAGAAGGATTAAATGACATTACATTGTATATGTTATCATTAATACTAATACAATAATCCAAATAACTATTATACAAATTTCTATATGGTGATACAATTATCTCCCTAACTGACAAGTTAGTCGCAGCACTAATTGAATAATCAATATCAAAAGGATTATTAATCCTATCAACATTAACTTTAAAATATGTTTCATCGGTTGTTAAATCATAAGATATGTCATATGCTGTTGGCCCTGTAGTAAAATCTAAATTGGTGTATAATACATCTAATCCCGCAGGGAAATTATGAATTATCTGCGTAACCGAGACTTGGAATCTTTTACTTAAAGACCCATACATTGAAAAATTTAAAACTTGGGATACATCATAGTTTGGATAAACTCTAAATTGAGTTGCCATTATCCTACGACTTTCCGTTAAAGTTCCAATATCTAAATCATCTAAATTAATTGGTTCCGAAAAAGCACCAACCGTAAAAGTTCTATTAACTTTTTCAACAACAGAAGTTGTGAACTCAAAATTACCTTGCGTAAGACCTCCACCCTCAACCGTTTGTAATCCTACAATGTTGTCTGAGAAAGTCCCTGCACCACTACCAGGTCTTGGGGGATAAAAATATTTTGTGCTCTTTTGTGTTATTGCCATTAGCTACTTATATTTGTGAAATTTTTACTGAAATCAATATTATCGTTTCTATTCTGTCTAACTTCGTATAACAATGCATTAAATTGGTCTCTAATTTCATATAAGTTGTATTGTCTGTATATGTTATTTTGAGAATCGTAAATTGTGTAGATACCGTCATCAATAGATTTGGTTTGATTACCGTAAAGAGCAATTGCCAATGAATCAATGTCATATTCAGCCATTTGTATTTCCAAAGTAACAGGATTGAAAAAAGTATTACTAATTATAATATCTTGGTCAGGTTGTCCAATAAATGGTGTTGCATTTGGTTTGTTTGTTGGTGATGACGAAGGTGATAGTGTTAAAAACAAAAGATTTGAACTACCGTCAACATATCTATATCTAACTGATTTTTGTGAAGTGTTAACCTCATTTGTAACAACAGGTTGACAATAAAAACTTGAGGTCACTACTCTAAAGAAATTAGGTATTTTTGAACCGTCGGGATTTAAATATTCAATTCTAAATCCAATAAGCCCTTGTGGAACAAATTTATTTTGATATTGAGTAGGAACATTTGTAATGTCAATTACAAGACCCTTAACATTTGGTAACGCACTTAAAACACCACAATCAGTAATTGTTGTTCTTATTTGTGCAGGTCTTAAATATAAGGTATAAATCCCTATTGCGTTAAATTGACTTGCAGGTAGAGTTAAATTGTATAATCCACCTAAAACCTCAACTCCTGCATTTCCACCTGTTTCAGTATTCGCAAAGTAAGGTCTAAGTATTGTCTGTGCATCTAACTTTGTAAGCAAGAATTGGTCTGTTACATCCCTTGTTGGTGTGTAATTCATTATAATTTCAACATCTGCTGGTGAGACATCGGATGGTCTTATCGTACCGTATGAACCTATTGCCATATTCTTTTATTTTATAAATAGTTTAGTTCCTTTTTTCAATTAGGTTGTTTGGTTTTTATTCTCAACATTAAAGAATCCGTACCCATAATTTATCATATCTCCCAAATTATCAACTTCTCCCAATCTTTGAACTCTTTCATATGCACTGTTTTTACCCCTTTCAACAAAAACATCCGTTTGTATTTGAGCTTGGTCAACAACTTTTAATAATACCTCATCTTTTGTTATTGGTTCGGCGGTAAGATTGTTTGTTGTCAATCCTGAAGATTGTTGGAAATATATTGTAGTACCGTCCTCATAGTCATAATAGTTGATACCTGTAATAGTGTAAGCAGTGTAGATAACATTTATATCTGATATTGCCCCCCATATTTGACCATTAGCTATAACAGGAACTCCAACTTGAAATTTATTAGGTCCGTATTGAGCTAATTCATTTATTCTTGATTTAGTTAAACCTGATACTGTAAATGGTACTGTAACATAATTATTTGATGTTTGTGCTGATACTTCATTTACCGCGTCACCTGAAAAGATATAATCATATGATACAGGAGTACCAACCCAATTACCTGATGATGGGACAAAAAAAGCTTCCCCTTGAGGGTTATAAATTGTTGGATTACTAAACGGTGTTGTTATTTTTTTAATTACTTTAGTAACCCCCCATGGATTTGTTTGTTCCATAGTAATCTTATAAACTTTATTAGCCGATGGGTATGTATGTGTTATTGAGTTAGGTGTATACCCTGTAATAAGTTGTGTTGGCGAATTATCACCCCAGTTTATTCTATATGCGGATAAGTCTAAAAACTTTTGAAATTCATTTGAAGTATTATAAACATTGTAAGTGTAAGCTGAGGATGTAGTAGATGAGAATATAAAATTAGCAACCACATTTTTTTGTAATACCGCACCATCAAATGGACTATAATATCCCGCGTCAACAGCACTTTGTCGTAATAATATTGGTACAGTTAAATTAGTTAATAATGAGGTACCATATGAACCAGAACTAACCACTTTGGTCATGGCAGAATAAACCCCAACAGGAGTTCCTTCTTTGTCATACACCACAGACAAATCTCCTTTAATGTTTTCAGGTGATACCGTTATTTTGTAATAATCTTCCATTATTGTGGTGGGTTAACATATTCGTACCATTTTATGGGAATCTCAGTCCCTAATCTTTGACCGGCAGTATTAAATACTTGGTAAGTTTGTGTTAAATAATCTAGTTTTACCGTGTAATAGAAATAAGTAGTTGAGGGAAAATAATATTTATCTGTTAAATTATATTGAGGTCCCTTTGTTTGGTCTAACGAATTTGCACCTTTACCTGTCATCATTTTAGTAAATTGCCCTGTTTTGGCGTTAAAAAACTTAGCCGCCATATAGAAAG
>Ga0255114_1000278_pt1 | contig 14716 bp, 6 predicted proteins | sample Law_Law_RepA_8h_FD_188477 | JGI IMG/M metagenome (GOLD analysis project Ga0255114, IMG submission 188477) | Freshwater microbial communities from St. Lawrence River, New York, United States - Law_Law_RepA_8h | ecosystem: Environmental > Aquatic > Freshwater > River | place: USA: New York...
GCCCGCAGTCGTGCCATCATATGTCTTGGGTGCCAGACGATACGTCCCGAGGAAAAGCAACCTGGCGGGATCGATGTTACCGACGAAGTTGCTCGTCGTCACGGAGCGGTTGTAAAGCTCGATTCCCATGGATGTCTCCAACTGGGCCATGAGCTGGTTAAACGTCAGAGTCTGAGTTAAAGGCGGTTGACCCGGGACACTAGACCAGGAGCTGCTGTAAGTGTGCGCATAAAGGGGGGCGCTGGTATTCGTCGGATAATACGTCGTGGTGCCGTATGCTGAGCTATGCGTGAGCTCTCCACGTTGACCCGAGTTTGTGTGATTAAGCGTCTTATAGTAGACCGTCTTTCCCGAGCCTGACCATACGTATGCCTCGCCTCCGCCCCAACTGCCGAGGGTCGGATTACCATAACTGATCGACTCGGATTGCGCGGCCGAGATGGGCGCGATGCTGAAATTCGGGTTATCCGTGGCATACGTCAGGGTGAGCGGCTTACCCACGCCGGCGGCGGCCGTGTCATAGGTGGCGCTCACCAGCGTGATGTCCAAAGGCTGCCCGGACTGTCCCACGATGAGACTGGCGGAGAGGCCGTGCCGGGAGGCGATTTCCGCCGCGGGCCTCAGGGACTCGCTCCCTGATCGATACGTAACCGGAAGATTGACCGTCGCGTCATACGATTTTTCGTAGGTGACGCCCGTGACCAGACCATAATCGGCAACATCAAGCGCCGTGAGCTGCTTCGGGGTGATCGTGAGCGGAGCGGTCGCAGGAGACAGGACCGGAAGCCGGTAGTTCGAGGCCTTGCCCCCGTTGCCGCCGTCCAGCAAGTTAAGTGAGGCCAGATGCGTGGCCGTGCTTACGTCGGCGCTGTTGGCCATGGCTCCGGAGTAAAGAAGGGTCTCGGCCAACCCGTTGACGGTCACCCCGGTGACGACCTGCACTTTGCCGGCCATGTTCTTGCTGCCGTCGTACACCTTTGTCGCCGTGATCGCGACCGTCTTCGGCAAAATCAGGCCCGACGCGGATTGATTGAGGATACGATAACTGGCGGCATTAGGGCCGGCCAACGCAAGTCCCGTGACGCTGACGGGCACTGGTTGCGTCATGGAAGCATCCGGCGCAGCGTAGACCAAAGAGACATTCGTGGTATCGAGGGTCACGCCGGCAGGATTGCGGGTGCCGTCGCGCAAGGACAGTAGGTCACCCCAGCTGGCCAGGCTGATTCCGCCTGACACCGAACCATCATAAGTCCTGGAGGCCAGCGATAGGTCGGACAGGATCAACAGGTTGCCGGTGTAGATCGTCCCCACCAAGGGGGTGGAGTAGGTCTGGCCATTGCTGACAAATGCGGTGCTCGTCAGCGGAGGGACGACGAAGTTTTTCGACGCCAGACCGTTCTGGGTAAGGGAGTAGCGCACCGTGATCGGCTTGTTGTCACCTTCGCTCGCATCGGCGAAGGTCGCGCTAAGGAGGGAGATATCCAAGCCGGAGAAGAGCGTGGAATCGGAGATGCCCGCCGTGGTGGCCATCTCCGCAGGCGTGCGCAATGCCTCCGCCCCGTTCAGGTAAGCAGCCGGGACATCGCTAAGTCCGTCATACTCACGCGCGATGCCGACCGTCTTCGTCAGTCCATAATTTGCCATGTAGGCGCCGGTGAGCAGGATAGGCTTGATCTCGTAGACGAGCGGAGGCGCCGCGATGACGCTGACCCCCGGGACCGAGGCACTCATTGCGCCGACTCCGACGGCGATATGATAGACCCCCGCGTCCTGCAGGGCCGGAAAAATGCGGACGTCGGTCAAGCTTGACTGGAAGATTCCAGACTGGAACACCCTGATCTCGGGGGTTCGGTTGGACAGGCTGACCGGATTCCCGTTCGAGTCTGTCGCCGTGATGGTGGGGGTCCCCGTCAAGCTCAACGAGGCCGAGGTCAGCACATCGATACCGTCGCCGGAGGGAGAGCGAAGCCAGTGGATCAGACCGAAATTCGTGCTGGCATAGGCGTGCTCTGCCGTCGCCGTCCCGGTGTAGGCGAGCTCGTTCTGGGCGCCAATGCCGTCACCGTTCTGATCCCTGAAATCAGCCGACTTCCCCAGGACGATCGGCGTGACGGTGACGTAGGGTGAATTCGAGTAGATGAAAGCGAACCCATATCGCCCCTTGCCCGTCGTAGGGGTGCTGAGGGTATAGGACCTGTGCCAGACGGCGGCATTAGCTGCGGCCACCTTACTGTCCAACTGGTCGAAAGTCGTGACAGCGGTGTTGTACATCACCGTACGGTCGCTACCAAGCGCGGCACTGTTGCTGGTGTTGACCAATATCGTGCGGGTGACGTTTCCCGGCTTGGCCGCCATGACGTAGACGTTTTCTTCGTGCGAAGAAAACGTTCCGGTGAGGCTGATCCTTCCGGTCGGGGACGCGAGCACGACCGAGCGAGATGTGACATTTCCGACGACATCGATGTCGCCGTCCGCGAACACGGTCACCTTGAAGGCGCCCGCATTGTGCGCCGAAATGATGGAGGCCGAGCCAGATGAGCGAAGCAGTACGTTCCCGCTGGAACTGGTGGACACCAGGCCTGCTCCCAGCCTCAGCTGGTGGGCGGTGAGAAGCTCGGCGGACAGACCCCCCGATCCGAAAGAACCAGTGATGACGAGATCCCTTCCGGCGCTCTTCACGGAAACCGAGCTGGGTCCGCTGACCGCCAAGGAAGAGATGGAATTGGCGGGATTGTTCAGTTGTCTCGCGCCAGTCCCTTTTAGCTGCAAGGTATGGGGACCGGTCCTGATCACGCCGTTGAAAGTGAGATCTGCTGAGGAAAAGATGGCCGAGTCCGCCCCTAGGTCGATGTCTCCGGAAATGATCGCCGGCGTCGCGGAGTAATTGACCAGCGGCGCGGCCTGGGAGTAGGAGGAGAAATAATCGCCCGACACGGAGGCAAGGGTGAAGTGCGTGGTCGTGCTGAAGCCGTTCAGGTCGAGCGCGCCCCCGTTCGCGATGCTGACCTGCGAAGTCCCCAATGCGGAACCATGTCCGAGCGTGATCCTTCCTTGCTGGACGGACAGCTGCCCGGCGAAAAGCGCGTTATCGCCGTTAAGTTTGACATTCGAGATTCCGACCTTCCTGAGGGTGCCCGCGCCCGAGACCGAGCCCGTGATGCTGAACTTTCCGAGCGGGAGATTATTGCCGATGGAGGTGTCGCCGCCCCCGATGCTCAGCACGGAACCGGCAGCCAAGGAAAGGCTGCCCGAGAGCACGGATTCCGTGCTGCTAGTATTGGCCAGCGTCGCGGCGGCTCCGGCGACGACGCTTACGGACGAGGAAATGCTGCGTCCGATCAGGTTGACCATCGCGCCATCGCCCAGGACGATGGAGCCCGTGCCCAGGTTTCCGTTACGCAGATATACCTGGGCGGATTGGACGTTCAGTCCCCCTGAGAAAGTGTGGGCGGCGGAATTGAAGACATGCTGGGAAGTGGCTGCCGCACCGGAGAGCGTCAGCCCGAACCCCGACCCGCCGTCGCTGATCACGCCCGAGTAAAAGACCCGATTATCCGAACGGATCTTGGCGTCACCCGCGAGTGAGAGTGAGCCGAGCGACAGGTATCCGGCGATGCCAGTTTCGGGCGAACCGCTGGAGGCAGAAGTGCTGTAATTGACGATGGCGCCATCGCCGTTCGGGCCGGAGCCGGCTATGCTGAGAGGAAAACCGTAACTCTGCATCGCAGTGGTGGGGTCGTCGAACGACAGGTCAAGCATGGCTCCCGCGCGCACGTCGACCCGCGCCGCGCCGAACAACCGGCCCACTGCGAGGCCGCCGCCTTTGAGATCATAGGCGACATCAGTAGGGGGAGTGGCCCGCGGATTGAGCGTAAGGACACCCGCGCCCAGCTTCGTCAACGTCACCGGCCCCCCCGAAGAGTTGATGATATTGTACAGGCCCGAATCGATGTTCAGGATGCTGGTCGCACCGCCGAGATCCACCGTCGCATGCCCGGCCAACCGGAGGGCCCCGATGGTCAAAGGACTGGGCGAAGAGCTGACCAAGGCGCCCTCACCGGAAACACCGGACCCATTGACGCTGAAGAACGGGCTGTCGTTCGCATGTCCGTTCAGTTCCAATGACGCCCCCGACGACACTTGCGCCGTCGCGAAGGCTGGTGATCCGGGAGAAAGCGTGTTCGCGGTCATCAACGCGACGCGCCCGCCCAAGACTCGCAGGCCATAAAAGCCGACATCGGGAGTCGCCGGATTCGACAGCTTGAGCAGGCCAGGCCCGCTCTTCTCAAGATAGAAGGGGTTCAGGGACGAGGCGGAGGCGCTTCGGATGGAAGAAAACGAGAGGGCTACCCCGGCCGGCACCTCGATGTTGACGACTCCGGAACCGAGGACCAGGTCTTTGGCGGCGATGTCTCCCGCGGCCGTCAACCGGAGCCTGCCGAGGTTGTTGATCTGCAACGCCGCACCGAGGCTCGGGGCGCCGACTTCCATGGTGGCACCGGTGACGAGGACGAAACTGCCGGCCGCGGTGGAAGGCGTCGGCGAACTGAGGATCCTGGTCGTGACCCCTGAGCCGACGGTGATGATGCCGTTGGCGCCCAGCCCGGCGAGCTGTTCGGTGAAGGCCACACTGGCGTTGGCGCCCAAGGTGAGTGCCGTCGAGACTTCCAGCTCCCCGAAGGCCAAGAAAGGCGACGCCGCAGGCATCGTGAGGGTTACGTTCCCCAAGACGCCCAACTTCGGCAGATTAACGTAGCCGTCAGCCCCGGCAACCGAGCTGAACAATTGTTTCACTGCGCCATAGTTTCCAGACTGAGGATTTCCTGGTTCTTGATAATGAACAGCGTAGTCGGCCCGAAAACGATCTGTATAATCATACCATGTATCTCTAAAGTTGGATGAGGAATTCCCGAGGTCGTTCATGACTTTCGGAGAGGTCGTCTGGGTGAAATTCGAGGCGTCCAGGATGATCGGGTTGCCGATCTCATTGCCGTTGAGATCAAGCGAACCTTGGCGGACATAGATGGCCGGTGAGGCCCCGAAGAAGCTGACGGCGCCCGCCGGCAGCTGGACCAAGCCGTCTTCGACGTAGACATTGCCCATGATGGCGTTGGCTGACGCGAGTTGATAGGTCGGCTGCCGGGTAGCCAAGTAGATCGATGAAGCCGCGTCGGCCGTGATGGCCGGGAGCCTGTAAGTGCCCTGATCGGCCTCTCTGGCAGCGCCGAGGTGTAGGGCGGAGCCCGTGAGGGTCAGCGAGGTTCCCGAAAGCGTGACGTCCACGGGGATGTTTGCCCGACCGAGAAAGGCGAGCTCGCCCTGCGTCACAGTGACATCGCCCGCGATGCGAACCTGGCTTCCGGAGACATCAGGCGAAAAGATGACTTTTCTTCCGATGCGTACGTCGAGATCAGCCGTGGAGCTTCCGCCGTCGACTACCTCAAAACCCCTGTCGAACACCGTCATTTGCCCGAACCTGAAGCCTTCGGCATCCGCCAAATCAAGGTTGGTGGGCAAAGTGAGGGCGGGGTCGCTGTCTCCCGTGACTACGAAACGAGAGTCGATATGGACACCTCGGGCGGTCAAACTGATACCGCCAGCCTCGACCACAAGGCGGTTGACGTTCTTAGGCAGGCTATCCCAGACCACGGAATTGACCGCGAGTAAGCCCTCCGTCAGGACTAGGTTTCTGCCCATCTGATCGATAACGGAAGGGGTGGCGAAGCCGGCCTGGATTAGGCCGACGTTGTCGAAATTCACGCGACCGTTCGGAGCGGCCGTGATCGTGTAGTCGGTATTCGCTCCGAAAAGAACCAGGCTCGTCGGTGCCTGCGCGAACTGGGGAAGGCCGGCGACGGCTCCTCCGAAAGTGAGCACATGGGAGCCGACGGCGATGTCGCCGTTGAACATGTTAATGCCCTTCAGGAAGACCTCTAGGGAACCGATAGTGACGCCCCCTGCTGACCGGTTGGCAATGTTCAGGTTGGCGCCGAGGTCCAATCCACCGAGAAAATAATTCTGAAGCCCGAACACCGTGACGTCCGATCTGACATGGAGGCGGTCTTTGAAAGCAGTGAACCAGGAGGACGTGAAGTTGGAATACAGGTGAATCGCCCCACCCCCGGCGGAAATATTGGCATCGATCAAATTGGTACGCCATGCGTCCCCTACTCGGCCGCTCGGCGTCAAACCGGGCATATTCCCCAAAGAATCGCTTCGCCAGGCTCCGACATTATCGACGTCAAAAATATCGATGAGGGGCCCCCAACCCCGCCACACTGTTGACAAAAAACCTGACACCGGTTCGTAAATGAAAGTCGCGGCTCCGGGCGTAGAGAAGGAAGATCCCGCCATGTAGAGTCCGGGGAAACCCGGCTCGAAGGTGTTTGCCAGAACGTTCAAATGGATGTCACGACCGGCGGACAACTTGGTGGGCCCGGCAGTGAAGCTGGCCGCCGCCGCCGACTGATCGCCGATCCGGAGATCGCGGCCCGCCGAAAGCATGACGATGCTCGCCACGGAGTCCAGAGAGCCCGCAGACCCGAAGACGATGTCTCGCTCCGCGGACATCTTTAAGTATCCACCGAGCTTCCCGCCCGTGCCGGTCAAACCGACGTCGAGGAGGATGTCCCGCTCCGCCTGGGCGACAAACTGCCCCCCCTCCGTGAAGCTCATGGACGAGGCGAGAATGATATCCCCAAAGACTCCGCGGCCGACGTCCGACCGATGTCGCAACGTGACCTTGCTCCAGCCTGTGGTGGCGCCGATTATGCTCACCTCAGCCGGGCTGACCGTATCGGCCTTACGGTCGATCAGCCAGGTTCCGTTGCCACCATACACACCACTCACGCTGCCGACGAGAAAGACGATCGGGTTCCCCGAAAACGTCCGGACTCCTTCGTTTAGGTAAACCCCGTCTTTAAAGTCCAAGGAATATCCCGATGTTTCGATATGACCTCCGAACCCTGACTTTACGCCGGACTTGGCTTCGAACCGCCCCCGGGCAACGGTCAGGGAAGCCGGGTTAGTGATGTCAGACGTCACCACGATGGTGCCTCCGTTGCCGGTTGTGTTCGCGCCAGATCCCGTAACAGTCGTGGTGGCTCCCGTGCCGGTGGCAACGGCACTCAGGGTCAGGGTATTCGAAGTGATGCCGGTGATGATCGCGCCGGCGGGAAGATTGGTCCCAGTGAGGCTCATCCCCACCGCGAAACCAGCGGTTCCGCCCGCCAACAAGTCCTCTTGGACCACGGTGACCGTGGCTGGGACGGACAGCGTGAAGCCTCTTCGTGGGCTGATGCTGACGATGCTAGCGCCTTCCGGGATGCCCACGCCGCTGACGCCCATGCCGACGGCGAGGTTAAGAAGCCAATCGTTCTGCGGGTCTGTTGGGCTGCTGACGAAGGTGGAACCCTTGGTGTAATCACTATACGGGATTATTGTCGGAGCCGCAAAGGTGACGGTGGCACTTCCGCTTACGACGGAACCAACCACGGTGAGGGGGGGGTGGGAGCCGGAGATCGTATTGGCCCTGACGACCGCGCCGGCTTCCACGACGCTCGAGAGAGTCTTACGAACCAAGCTCCCAGCCGGATACTGCCAGGAACCACCGATCTGGATAGAGCCGCCTCCGCTCCGTCCGGACGCGTCCAGCAAGGCGCCGTTGCGGATCACCACGTTGTCGCCAAGGAGCTCGATACTGCCCCCGATTCCGCTGGCATGGGGGCTGCCCAGGATGGTGCCGGCGACGTCTATCGTGCCACCAGGAGCCGTCTTGACACTGATGCTCGGCGACTCCAGCAAGGCGCTGGCTTTGACATCGAGGTTTCCACCATGGGTCATCTGCTGAGCGGCGGTGATTCTCCCCGTGACCTCCATTTGCCCGTTGGCTCCGACGTCTGAATTGATCGAGGGAGCCTGAACGGTGCCGGCGACGGTTATCAGTTGCAACCTGCCGTCGCGCACGACGACCTGACGGGCGGCCGGCTGGCCGGCGATCGCATCCTGCAGGACCTGCTCGGCGACGTCGGCCATGAGAAAGACGTTCTCTCCGGCCTGAATCTGTCCCTGCTGGGCGATGGACGCAAGCGGACGACTGCCCGGGCGCAGGGTGACGCTCAGCTTGCCCTCTTGGTCACCATGTGCCAACGAGTTGATCACCAGTCGGGCGGCATCGCCGGCCACCAAGGCCGCGTCACGCGTCACGCTGACCTGTCCGGCTTGTTCGACATTCAAACCGACAAGGGCGACATACCTTCCGCTTAACACGCCTTCGTTCCGGACCAGCGCCTGGGATTGGCCCGAGAAATCCAGTGCGAAGAAAGCTTGCGTGGAATTCCGATATCCCGTCCCACTCGCCCCCCATGGGTCGGGGACGAGCTCCCCGTTGACCTCGATGTATAAAGCATCATCATACCGCTCGAATTTGTCGATCGCCAGCGAAGAGGCAATGATGCCCCCGGCATCGACTCGGGCACCAGGTCCGAAGACCACCCCGTTCTGGTTGAGCAGCACCAAATTATAGCCCGGCGCGTTGAGCCGCCCAAAGATCTGGGTGGGGGAGTTGCCGGAGACCGAGACGAGGAAGACATCGCTTTTTTCTGCCGGATTCCAGCCCCGCTCGATGCCAATAACTCTCGGCGGCTTCACATTGTTTATGTTGACAGTTGCTTGTGCACCGATGTCGAAAGACTGCCACTGGGTCCGGATGGTCTGCAAATTCGAGTTCTCGGCTCCCGCATTGATGGTCATCGTATTGCCGTTGACCGTGGCAGACACCCCATGAGTGGAGCCGGGTAAGACCGTCATGCCTGAAGGGAGGGCGTCCACGGCGGGCGGGGCCGCGAAGCTGCCGACGCAGCCCAGATAGATCAACGTGGCCAGGGAGATGATGCCCCGAGAGGGGCGACGAGCGGCGTTCATGTTTGTAGAGGTGTCAATTAGAAGGATGCGGACATGACCAAAAGGAGCCGATGGTCGTCCAGAGGTGCGGTGGTGTCGCCGTAGCGGCCGAGCCGGCGGGCGTATTGGGCGGACATCGACAGCCAACCAAGGGGATTCCCACGCAGGCCAACTCCCGCCCCGGCCACCGAATAGGAATTGGACTCGCCGGCACTGTTCCACCCCTGCCAGGTACTGTGATTGACGCGCCCGAAGGCGTAATCGATGAACAGCGATGCCGACAGGTTGGAGGAGACGGAACGGCTGAGCTCGAGCTGTTGGTAGATTCCTTCGTCGACGTTCAACAAACCAGGCTCATAACCGCGGACGGCCGAGGCGCCGCTGAAGGAGACCTCCTGGCTGCGGTCCAGATTCTTGTCGCACATCTGGCCGGCGACCGCGAGGGAAAGGAAGTAGTCCTTTCCGAGCTTCGCCTGGAAGCCGAAGTCCGCGTTGAAACGGACGAAACCTCCTTGGGTTCCGCCAGCGTCGTTGGAGACGAATTCTCCCAGCTCCAGGTCGCCGAACGTCAATTTGAGGGCCAGGCTGTAGGACGCCGTGCGCGCAAGGTTCACGTAGGAACTCGAGGCTCCGGCGTAGACGCAACGGGTCAGGCGGTGTCCCGACTTGGTGATGCCAATCCCGCCGAGGTCGAGATAGTCCTCGCTGAGGGAGTAATCGAAGCCGAACTCGGATTGGACGGGCAGGCCGAGCAGCCGGAATTCCGGATTTCGCAACCTCAGCCAGTAAGAGACGGAACTCCCCTCGATGCCGAGCACGCCGACGACCTGGTTGTTGATGACGTTGTAGTCCATCTGGCGTCCGCCGATCGCGACCATCGTACCCCGGTGCCCGACGGGTGCTTCGATTTCGCCGGTGTGGCTGAGCAGCCCCTCGCTGTGGAGCCCGCTGTAAAAGGTCCGCTCACCCTGATGCATCAGGCTGTTACCTTGGAGATTCACGGTGGTCCTCAGGACGCCGGTCGATTCCAGTCCGAGATTATCGACCTGGGCTGTCGCGTTGAAAGGTTCGGTATTGGTCAGCGTCAGCTTCATGTCGGTCCCCGCGACCTTGTTCGAGGGCAACAGGCTGAGGTCGGCGGCGATCCCAGGAAGGGCGTCAAGGACGCCGACCGCTCTTTCCATGTCGTCCACGGCCAAGGCCTGCGTTTCGGCGAGATTCTTGATCACGATCCTTTTGGCCCGATCAGGGTCATAGCGCAGGTCGGCAGGCGCCACGACGGACACCTCTCCCAAGGTTGCTTCGACGATGATGATGCGGACGTTCCCGCCGGTGAGATCCTGATCCGGGATCGTGGAACGAACCAGAAACCCGCGCTGCGAGTAGGCCCGGAACAGCGCCGTCTCGATGCGCTGAATTTCTCCCAAGGCGATGTCCTTGCCGATGAAGGGCTTGAGGACCTCCTGCAGCGACTCCGTGGAGAGCACCTTGTTTCCCTCCAAGACGAACGCCCTGAACTGATAGGTGACAGGCGGCTTCGGAACCGAGGAGGCCTTCGCTACGGGTTCACCGGGCGCCTCCGCGGCCCCGGCTGACACGCCGCCAAGGACGAGGAGACAGACCAGCGTCTTCCATGGCAGGACGCTGCTATGAGCCGAAAAGGCTTTGCCAGGAAAACCGGTCTCCGCTGGTCTCTGGGCGAATTTCCCCGCCAAGAAACCAGGAGGGGACTTGTCCATCACGGCCACCAGTGGAAGTTGCCGGCCGGCATGCCTCCGCTTAACGCTCATATATTTTTTAAGCACGAGAAAGTCTATGGTATGAATATAAGTCCGCAGGAGATATGTTGCCGTCCGAGGCAGGACAGCAATCCACCTTCTGTATCTTTAATATCATCAGGCGTGCCCGGGCGCCGGCGGCCGCAGCGTCTGGCCCGCGCGCCACGTGGCGGCGACCGCCTCGCCGAACGACTCCGGATCACAGCGGCCTTCGGCCAGCCAGGCCGCGAACATCCGGAAAGCCAGGTCTTCAGGAATCTCGAACCCCGCGACCGGCAGGCCTTGGTAGGTTTCCACGCCGCCGTTGAGGTAGGCCACCACGACGGACAGACGACCAGGCAAGGCCCAACCGCTCCGGCTCAAGGCGTCCGCGCACGCCATGAAGTCGGGCCACTGAGGGAAGATCACGCAGGTGGCGTCACCGGCCAAGATGCGGGCATAGGTGCGTTCGATCGCCTTCTTATCATGAATCCAGTTGTCCCCACCGAGACTGCCTGCCCGGAGGAAGGTCACCTGTGCGCCGAAGTGTTTTGCCTGCGACAGCAGCTGCGAACGGAAAGCCGGCGACATGACATTGTCCACCATGACGAACCGGCGATGCCCCAATGCGCGGGCCTGACGGATGGCATGCATGAGCAGAAACACGTGAGGAACCTTGAACGTCGTCATGCGTGGAGCCTTGACCGGCAAGACTGGCAGCAAAGCCACGCTGGCCTCCAAGCTAGCCAGTTCGTCGCAGAGCTCTTGGTCCGGATGGATGCAGATGACTCTGTTTGGAACATTTTCTGGCAATTCTTTGCGGATTTTTTGGAGACTTTCTCCCGCGGACGATTCGTCGAGGACCAATTCCTTGTACTCCAATCCGTCTTGACGGCATTTCGCCTCGAGCAGGCGGAGAGAGGTCACGATGGAAACATGCAGCCTCCGGAGCGGAGTCCGGAGGACGACCAGCAACACGGCATACGCATGCTGACGGACCCAGGAGACCCGCGCCCGGCGCTTCGGTCCGCGGGATTCGATCAGCCCTCCGGCAGCCAACAAACGCAGGGCTTTGACCACCGTCACGGTGCTGACGCCGTTCCGGTCCGCGAGCAACCTGACCGAGGGCAAGAGGCCCTCGAGCGCGCCCTCTTTGATGAGTCGTCCCAGGTACTCCGCCAGTTGAGCGGATTGCGACTTAGGTTGGTGCTTCAAGGCGGGTACTATAGTCGTCCTCGGACCCCAGATGAAAGTCCAAAAATAAGCACAGCCTCAAAATCTGTATTGATAAAATAACCAGATTAAAGAGTCGGAGGGATGGGCCGGGTACCCTGACCCGAGGCCGATGACAGGGCGACGAACAACCCGCCGATCGGACGATGCGGTGAGCCGACTCGCCCCAATGGGCGTGGCAAGGTCGGGACCGCAGCATCCTATCCGGTTTCCGGTCTCCCCTTGAGATTCGCCATCTCCCACGTGCCCCCTTGTCACCGTGCCCACGCGTCCCCTCGCGGCTCCGCCGCGTCGCCACGTCCCTGCCCCACACCCCAGCAATCCCCTCAGGAAGCGACCTCAGTTTGGCAACATTGCACGCAACAGGGACCACCTCTCCGATACCGCATGTATTTTCTCTACGTGGATGAGAGTGGCGATACCGGCGCGAAGCCAGGGTCCAGCTCACACTTCATCCTCTGCGGCCTGTTGATCCACCACGCCTCTTGGCACCACGCCAGACAAGCCACCAAGGCGATGAGACAGCGATTGGAGGATAAATTCGGCTTCCCTCAGCTGGCCGAGCTCCATGCGTCGGAGTTCCTTGGCCGGAATGACAGGCATCTGAGCATGGCCCGAAACCAGCGCATGAAATGTGCGCTGCATGCCGTGGGCTTCTTACGCCACCGCAGCGACATAGTCGTACTCCGCGTCATCATCGAGAAGCGCATGACATCAGGAGATGGCTACTCGGAAGCCTGGAAAGAAATGCTTGCGAGGGCCGGAAGAGAAATCAGCTCCGCGAGACCGAACGCGTGCGAGGCCAAAGGCATCATCGTCATCTGTGACGACCATAGGACGGCGCCTAGGCGATGCTTACTAAAAAGCCTCGAATCAGATCTGCAGGCGGAAATCGTTGATCAACCCTTCGGTATGGACTCCAGAGACAGCCAGTTCCTTCAATTGGCAGACCTGCTTGCTTACTTGACCAAACAAGAGTTCGGCCCATCGACGGCCTTCGCCGACAATCATAGCAAAAGCGTGATCAGGCGGGCCAGGGTACTCTTTGAAAGAAATCCCAAATGAAAAGGGGGCGCTTGCGCGCCCCCCTGGGAGATATCTCGGTCGAGCGAGTCGGCCTACACACCTGAGGAAGATGAAATTAACCGCGGGGCGTGATGCAAACTGAAAAACACCCCAGCGCGCAGCCCCAAGCTGTGTCCAGGTAGGGTCGGGACCGCGTCACGACATAGCTGCCTCTGCCCCGCCTCCGATGCCATCTCCGCGTGCCCCCTTGTCACCGTGCCCACGTGTCCCCTCGCGGCTCCGCGAAATTACCCAAGGCGAAATCCAACCCACTCATTCTGACTTGAACATATCCGCTAGCTAACTAAAAATCCAGATAAGGAATGGAAGTTTCCGTTCGACGCGGGTCCGGTTCGCCGGCCCGCGTTCCTTTTTTAATCTAAGACAATAAGCCCGGGACGAGTTCCATCATCGGCCTTACGTATGAGTAATGAAATGGTCTCATCGTAGACTCGATTGGGATGATCAGGCCTAAGGAGTTTCAAGCCGATCGGCCGAGCGCATAGATCGGCTAGCTGGAGGCCTGCCAAGTTTCTAGCCTTGGGGACGAAAATTGGCTTCCAGTGGCAACTTCCCGTACTTGCTTCTACAGCACGTCTGATTTCAAGATCCTCACGCACGCCCCTAGATTCCAAGATAATCACCTGCGGAATGGCAAGGCGGTGAAACCTCAATCGCAAGGAATCCAGAAGCAGCAAAAGGCAATCGGCATAGGTCTTAACAGCGCTGACCTTACGTTTATCCCAGGCAACGGCCACTACCTCCGCACGAGAACTCCGAACCACGAGGCTGAGGTCGGCCAAGAATCTCTCACGAGTTGAACGGTCAAAAAGAAAAGTGAATTCACCCTGATTCTTGCGTATTTCACGTTCATGTAAAACCACGGCCTCGTGGGACCAATACTTAATTTTCAAGTCTATCAGGTCGGGAACGAACCGTAGCCGATAGTCGTTATCATCGAATACGCAGGCAACGATGACGAAGACCGGATACTCCGGATTGCTAGCCCCATCGGCATGATCGCCGCTCTCGTCGACATAGATCATCTCCATGAGTCACCCTACTCGCTGAGACCAAAGCAGGAAGCAGGCAGCGTTGGTGACTTTCCCCTGACAAGATCTGCCTAGGTTATATCACCGCCATGGCAGGTAATGATTCCTCTCGAGTGCCATCTCCCCATGCTCCCTTGTCACCGCGCCCGCGTGTCCCCTCGCGGCGAAGCCGTGCTAGGCAGCACCGCAGCATACTATCCGGTTTCCGGTCTCCCCTTGAACTTTGCCGCTCCCAACCGCCAACCGCTTACCGCCAACCGCTCACGACTCATTTTTCACCGGCGCCGGGCCGGTCGAAGCTCCGGCCTGCCAGGTCTGCTGGAAGACGGAGACGTAGACCTCGTCTTCGACCTTCTGGGAACGGGCCCAGATCTCGGCCTGCTGGGCGATACTGTCCGGCGAGCTGAGGCAGCAGGCCACCGGCGGCGCATAGACGCGGGTGGTCGCATTACCGACGAGCGCCACGACGGTAGGGGCTCGATTGATCGTGCCCTCCGCAACAGGTATTGGCGGTTAGCGGTTGGCGGATGGGAACGGCAGAGAGACAGGCGGGGGTAGGGCTGACCGGCCCGGTCAGCCGAGGTTGAGCGGGCCGCTCAACCCTACCCATGACAGGTGTCAGCGGTTGGCGGTTAGCGGTTGGGCGCGGCAGAGAGTCAGGCGGACGCGATGTCATCGCGTCCCTACCTCAGATCGCGGATTTCTTGC
>Ga0255114_1000284_pt1 | contig 14620 bp, 18 predicted proteins | sample Law_Law_RepA_8h_FD_188477 | JGI IMG/M metagenome (GOLD analysis project Ga0255114, IMG submission 188477) | Freshwater microbial communities from St. Lawrence River, New York, United States - Law_Law_RepA_8h | ecosystem: Environmental > Aquatic > Freshwater > River | place: USA: New York...
TATTTATTTTTTATCATATCTAGGAAAAAACTAACTGGAATTACTATTGTTTGATATAATTTTATAATAATATTTATTTTTTATCATATCTAGGAAAAACTAATAAGAATTAGCGGAGATCATATAAATATTTCATATCGTTTAGGATGTATATGATGAGCAAACTATTTGTGTAATAGGAGTTAGGTCTGAATAGCAAATAGCAGTAATATATATAATATATTTGGAGGGAATATATGACATAGTAAAAGCGGATATCGCGCTTTAATGCGATATGTTTGCAATTTTCGGGAGCCAAAGTAGTTTTTCGCAGATAATGAATAGCCAAGCAACCGAGAAGAAACACGTTATAATGCGTCATATATCCTATGTAATACAAGAAACACGCAAAGGATATATTATTGTATCCGATATAATATTCAACATTATGAAATATCTGCGTAGTTACTATCATAGAATATGCTAAATATTTTTTGTATTTCTCGTCGGCATTTTCGGTATTTAATGTATATAGAAATAGATTCCTGAAATTGCGATTGTAGTTTATAGATAATTGGCTCAATGTTTTGCCGAAATAATACGCCCACCACGGATAAACACAATAATGTATCTTCAATACTACTCGATGACTGTCAATAGCATTAGCTGCTTCAGCTGCTTCTGCTGCTTTATTATATATATAATGACATTCGCGGTGAAAATCAAATGCTACTACATCTCCCTTGGCAATCGTCGTATCCTCTGGTATCATATTAAAGCATGTTATTACATTGCTATTATTGTCAAGGCCTAGAATAACACGATAACAGGATGCAAATGGGAATAAATAATAGGGACCGTCTATATGCTTGGTGTAAAATATTTTATCTGATGTAGTATGCGAATCTTTTTGCGGAGCTGATACATATATCTCATTCATATCATTTATGATATCAACATTACATTTAGTATTTTTAACAAGCATATCAAGAATATTTTGATTCCTCGCTATCTTAGAATATAATAAGGAGATGTCAGCCGGAAGCTCGCTATACCACCAATGAGAAGAATTATCTTTAACAGGATTCTGTGATATCACCCAATCGCGTAGCCTATCTATATCTATATAATTGTTAATTTTACATTTATACACTCTGTTTTTTTGATGCTTATAAGGTAAATAAATAAACATTATTATCTTATATAATAATTTATAATAATTTATTTATAATCTATAATTATAATAATCTATAATAATATCTTATCAATCAATAGCAAAATATGAATATATATATGCTTCTTGTAACTCTAATAATATTAACGGCTTTTATAATAGCCGTGTATTTAGGGAAATATTACGCAAGTATCCCGGCGCTAGTAGTATTTATTACATCAGTTTATTTCTGGTCTAATCCAGAAGATAAGACGAGGATGTATATTGATATTATAACAGTTCAAATAGCAATGTATTTTTCAATCTTTTATGCATATTCATATATGGATTCCAAAAAGTTCAGGACATATATAAGTATTCTGGCGGCCGGCCTAATATATTACCTATTTGCTATATTAATATGGAACCTGAACCCATATATAACAGAAGAAAATGCCGGCTTTTACAAAACAATCACATTAATGCTACATAGTATGGGAACTATCATAGCAAATTATTCAAATGTTTTTATGTATCTTACAGTACTATGAGTGCAAAAATTGACATACATTTATTTATATTCTACATATAAATGGTATCTAAGATATTCGATATACAGAATATGGGAAGTTATATAGATATTTTGCCCAGTGATATAATTGAAAAAATTATAGAGGATACTCTTGATGCTCACGAGAAAACCATAGAAAAAATAGAGAATATGAATAGCGTCATAAAGTACAAAATACAGGGCAGTTTTGATAACAACAGCGGATTGAATATAAATAAAACACAGCACGGATATTTTTTATCATTCGGTAATATCAGAAATAAGTATATAAATCTTAGAATATCAGCGCTATTGATTTTAGCATCATTTAAGAATCGCGAATATAAACCACTCCCTAGCTTATTGTCACCCTATTATATATATTATAGCTTGGAAGAAGATGGAATAAAAAAATATGTTGATTATACTAGCTTTTCGCGACCTATTAAATTGGCATTTTCCAGAAATTATACAAATAGCAACAGTAATATATATATCAGCAGGACATATAGAAACTTAATAGGTCTCGATATTCTAAGAGAAACTGCCGAATCCGTTGCTATAACATGTTGTTATAATAAGACAAATATAGAGTATTTAAAGAAAATCTCCAAAAATACTGGCGACCATTACGATATATTTATTGAAAACGAAATAGAAATGGAAGATAACATAGATTATTATCTAGTATGTCTTGATTACAATAATGATATCGGCATTGATTAGTTTCAGCACAACAGCACGTGGCTGTATAAAGTTGCCCATAGCTGTAAATATATCTATCCGCTCTGTCAATTCTAATAAGAAAAAACAGATATATTCTATCTAATCTATCTTATTATTCTCTGTATTTATTTTCCCCTTGCTAAATCCTTTCTCATTTTGTCTATTATTTGTTGCCTTTTTTCGGCCACCTTAATATATCTAATAATCTTATCGTGTTCATACATTGCTACTCCTGCCACCCCTCCTGTCATAACAAAGAAACAAATGCTTGCGGTTATAGGCTCCATAGCTGGCGAAGCGTTGTAATGTATAGATGATGCATTAGATATCAATTTTTATTTTTTTAACATTATATTAGCGCATATATGAATAATCCTGTACTCGTTTACAAATGGTCTAAAAATTTGCTAAAAAAATAAAAAATGATGAAAAGGGCAGATATATTTAATTGCCTACCAACCAAATTGATAGAGCCACGCGAAAAGCCTTATAGCCTTATTCGCCAGGTTCTCTCGGACACCCAGCAGCCCCGAGAGCACCAACAGCAGCCCCGAGAGCACCAACAGCAGCCCCCCGAGACAAGCACCGCAGACGCGCACCGAAATGCCCATCTGCCTTATGGATATTTTCAACAAGGAATCTTCGCTGAGCGAGAAGATTTTGGGAGACAACAATGCACAAATTACAGTATGTATCAACGGTACATGCTCTATGTTTAACAAATTGACAGCCGAAGATATCACTCAGTGCCGCGAGGAATACTATACAGAGTATCTTCCTGTCAAAATTGAAAAGACGATTGAGAAAAAGATGTTCGCAGTCCTGAAAAATCCTCGCAATGTATATATATATAAGGAACCAGAAGAGTACGATGCCGATTTGGAGAAGTTGGCTTCGCATATTAATGAGAATAATCGCGATAGTATTCTTGAAAAAATGATAAATAAGTACAAGGATTATGTCAGAGATTACTACCACACGGGAGGATATGAGATGTTTGATATATTGATGAAGGAGTTCAGCGTCTTTGTTCAAAAACATATGAAGTACGAGATAACAAGGAATGATTTTGAAGATGAAGAAGTAGAAATCTACGATGCCATCGCCGATATGTAAGTATATCCTGTATCCCCGAATCTATATTATTTGTATATCTATTTTTTTAACTTTTAGCTTTCAAAGTGCGAAAAATGTGTTCTAAAATTGATAAAAATATAAAAAAATGATGATATGACATACAACCTGATAGATAAGACTTAAATACCTCGCAACAGGACAGCTACCTTGCCCTCCGAAAAAAGTACTAAATAGCGCGATAGCGAGATGTCGCAAGTTAATCTTATGGATATAATTACTACTGAATATTCTCTCGGTATCAAGATTTTGACAAATAATAAAGCTCACACTATCGCGTGTATCAATGGTGTATGTCGGGTGTTTAATAAGATCACCGCTGAGGAAAATACCAGGCATCGCGAAGAATATTATTTATGGTATCTTCCTAAACAAATTGAAGAAACAATTGATAAAAAGGTCTTTTCCATGTTAAAGCATCCACACAATGTTAATGTATATAAGAAGGCAGAAGAGTACGAAGCTGATTTGGAGAAATTGGCGAAGAAGATAAATATAAACTATGGCTACGATAATATTGTGGCAAAAATGGTAAATCTATATCAAGAAAATGGTAGGGAGTTTGATATGTCTCGCAATAGCACATCAGCCTGTTATATATTTGGAATATTTATGAAAGAGTTCTATAACTTCCTAAAAAATCATATGAAACGCGAAATAACAAGGAAGGATTACGACAATGAAGACGAAGATATTGACAGTATGATTGTCAAATATAAAAGAAGATAATTAGATTATCATAACGGATTCTTGACACTGAGAATATACTTTATTTTTCATTTTTATATCTTCATATATATATTCTAAAATATTGTTGAAAATACAAAAAATGACTACATATTTTAACCATATTGCAAGCAAAACTTATAGCAATCCAAATACAGTGTAAATAACTCATTCAAAAGATTAGCAAGTCCTATAATGTCCTCAATTTCTCTTATGGATATTATAAATAAGGAAGCTTCTCTGGGCGAAAAGATATTCGGCGATAACAAAGCATATACTATTGTGTGCATCAACAATACTTGCTCTATTTTTAACAAAATTACAAAGGAAGAACTTGAAAGGCATCGCGAGAAATATTTTGTAGTAATTGGATTTTCTAAAAAGATAGAAGATTCTATGAAAAGACTTACGTATGGCTATCTCGGCTTTAACAGTAAAAAATATGAATCATATGTTGAAAAAGAGTATGTCAATTATTATATCAACGGCTCTAATATTGATAGAAATGTTTATGGTTCTAAGTATCAAGAGGCAATAAATGCATTTGGAGAGGAAATCAATAAAAGCATTTATCGCGATAATGTTCTTCAACAAATTATAAAAGAACTCAAAAATTATGTTGTGCTTAGCAATATTTATATATTGCAAGAGTTCTTCAACGTTTTATATAGAACAATGCTGATAAATTACTATGTATGGTACGAATTATATGGTAATCTTTATAAAAAAATGCTGATAGAGCACTATGTATTTATAATATCTATAATGAATTATGTATTGAAGAAAAAAGATTTTGAAGGAGAAGAACATCTTATTACTATTCTAAACAAGATAGTTAATATAGAAATCATAGCATAAGCTACATTATGCAATATACACAAGAATATTCTTATTTTTTAATTTTATTCCTTTCAATTTTTATAAATATCTGGTTGCTTTTAGATATACCACAATATCTATATTAATACTGAAATATATAAAAATTGACGATGTACAAATACCTATTATCAAAGCTTGTATAGAAAACTGGATAAGCGTTAAATAACTAATAGATAACAAGCGCAAGCCTGGTATGCCCTCAATTTCTCTTATGGATATTATTTACACCGAAGCTTCTCTGGGCGACAATATATTTAGCAATAATAAAGAACATACTATTGTGTGTATCAGCAATACTTGCTCCACATTTAACAAAATCACAAAGGAAGAGATAGCAAAGCGCCGTGAGGAATATTATTGCGAGCATATTCCTAAAAAAATTGAAGAAGCTATGAAAATGTTTACTTATTCGGAGCTTGGGATTACAACTAAAAAATATGAGAGACTTATTCCCTGTAAATATCAAAACAATTATATGAACTTTTCTAATATGGATAGAGAACATTATCTATCTATATACGAATCAACAATGGATGCTCTTGTAGAGAAAATAAATAATAGCATTTATTACGAGAATATTCTTCGACAAATGATAAAACAATTCAAATATTATATTATACTTAGTAATGATAATAATTATATATGGCACGGATTATATGGTAATCTTTATAAAAAAATGATGATAGAGCTCTATGTATTTATAATATCTATAATGAAATATGTATTGACGAAAAAAGATTTTGAAGGAGAAGAACATCTTATTGCAATGTTTCAGCGTCTATTCACAGAAGAACTCATAATAGAGTAGCGAATAGCTGCGAATACCGCTGCCCGTAGCATATCCCACATCCCGCACAAGCCCAAGTATTTATTTAGATATTTTTTTAATTTCTTATTTAATCTGCTATTAAATCCTTCAAAACTGCTTGCATATTTATAATCCCTAATATCCTCAAAGAAATCATGAATAAAAATTGATTTAATATATTCTAAGACTTGCTGAGACTTATAGAATATGTCTAACATTATTGATGTCATAAATACAGAGGATGCTATTGGGCGTAAGATGATAGACGGGTGCAATATCAAGCAGATGGCGATATTGAGCGGTGTGTCTAAGCTATTTAATAGGATTGTTAAAAATGATATGGATATGCATCGTAATAAATATATCAAAAGGCAAATCCTCAAGAAGATTGATGTTGTTATAACAAACAAGATGTATTCTATGATAAAAAATCAAGGCAATAGAAGGAATATTTACAAGACCCTTGAAGAATACGACGAGGATTTGCACGAACTAGCGAAACAAATATATATCAATATATACGATGATATTATCAGCGATCTTAATATTGTTTATCGTGAATATATATTTGACGGAAGTATAACAAATAGCTGTTATGAAGCATATCTATTTGGTATAATGGAAAAAGAATATTCAAAGTTTATTGAATACCTTGAAAAAGATTTTGAGATACCACAGATATCCCAGATACCACAGATATCCCAGATATTCATATAAAGATTATAATATCAATAATATTAATAATGCTTATTCCTACGATATTCAGTACTTTTCCAGAGTGTATTCCCGAAAAGGGCATATTACATGTTGGTGCTCATATGTGCGAAGAGAGAGCCTTATATAACAGTATAAATGTTGGTGATAATGACATATTATGGATTGAAGCTATCCGCGAAACTGTAACATATGTAAAAACGGTTAATGATAATATTAATATAATTCAATCGGTTATAACTGACAAGGACGATGAAGAACTCAGCTTTATGATAACTAATAATAAGGAATCATCTTCTATTTTTAATTTTGGAACACACGCCATAGAACATCCACAAATCTTTGAAATAGAAAGACGTCAATTAAAATCAATAACACTAAATACGCTCTTTGAGCGAAATAATATATCATACGACAGATATGATTTTATTAACATAGATATCCAAGGAGCCGAATTGAAGGCTCTCAAAGGAGCTATGTGTATTCTGCCACATATCAAAGCAATTTATGCAGAAGTTAATGAAAAGATGCTTTATGAAGGTGCTGGGCTCTTGCCTGAATTAGATGAATATCTAGCTACCTTTAATTTCACAAGAGTTATCACAAATATGACACAACATGGATGGGGCGATGCCTTATACATCAAAAACTATGTCAGTCCACAAACGTCATAAATATAAAGTATGAATCTCAATGATATTATTTAAGGGAAGCATAAAAATGTAATGTAATTAATTTTAGTATCCTGAGATTGTGTAATTTTGTAATATTCGTACTCACTTTCTTTAACTGGTATAACATTTTCTAAAAATCTGCGATTATCGTAATAGCCTAATATTTCTGTTTGTCTTTCATATATTTTATTTATTTCTCTTAATATATCTAGGTATATTGGCGATTCTATTTTTTTGCTCTGTAATATCAATGGCGTTATTGTATCTGTTTGAGCATTATAATTAATTATTAACCGTGGTATATAAATAATCACGATATTATCAAGAGGATATCTAGAATATAAATACTTATCCATACAATAAGAAATATTATAGTAATTAATATAATTATAATAAATTACATAATAATCCTTGTCATAATCAGAACCTACATCAATATGTAGGCCTTCTACTAAACTATTGACAGTATGCAATTTATTATTAGCCTTTTCAATATCTTTTTCATATAAATCAGAAACAATCCCTAATATTTTATTCAATATATCATAATTGAGAATATCAAGATAATTAGTTGGAGTAGCCATAGCAATTGTTATTCTTAGTATTTTTATTATTTTTATCCATATATAATTATTCATATGTCGACGAGTATTATAAAAAATGACTTAATATAACTGTATTTTTAATTATATGATATTTGAAATAGTAAATACTGTTTTGCTATTGTTTAGCATCGCGTTAAATATCAAAATATTGAATATTGCAAATAAGATACAGCAACCTCAAAAAGTATCATTAGCTGATATGGCAGCCGATATGATGAGCTGTGATAACTGTGATGCTCGTGATGCTCGCGATAGCCGCAAGGAAAATAATGTATCGCTGCGAAATATCTATATGGTTGGAACTGATAATGAAAATGATAATACTATTTTACTTGAAAATAATCTGACAGACCAGCTAAGTAAGCAAAGTAAAAATAAAGAGTGGACGGAGATAAAGATTGACAAATAAATAGAAAATGTCGGAATTGTTATTATTATATAATATATAATAAGGTGATGGATAATAAACACATTATTATTATAGATACTAAGAAAAAGAAAAATAAAATTAAATATTTTTTAATTAATAAAGCAAATCGTAAATTGCTTGATATAATAGAAAATTATACGAAAACACATAAGCCTTATAAGACAGTTACAGAATGCAAAATTGCAATAGGCGGAACAGGAGGTGTAAAAGGGCAAAACGATAAACAAGTATTTAATCCATTGGTTCAACCTTTTAATCCATTCGGAACTCCTCTCGATACAGCAGCTGCTGCTAAGAGTCCTAAGAGTCCTAAGAGTCCTAAGAGTCCTAAGAGTCCTAAGAGTCCTAAGAGTCCGGTTGGTTTAAGTAGAGAATGTCTTAATATTCTTCGTCAGCAACATGCTGGGAAAACCGAATATATGTTATATAATGCGTATAGATATCACGATGATTATGCGACATTTAGAGACTTTAATGAAATAAATATATCTATTCCTGATTTGAAAAACACAACAAAAAATAGGATGGGCAAGCCTATACAGCAGGCAGAAATAGAACACAATAGAAATGGAATGACTAATATAGGTGCAATTCTATATAATAGTCACTCTTCGGGAAGTAATCCGCCAAAAATAGGCACTATAATTGCGGCCAATTCGGGGAGACCAGGCGGTGCGTGTGGCAATTTTAATGGCACTGCCGAAAATATTCATCCAAACCACAGAACACAAGAAGAAGATATTTTATCTAATTGGTTTACAACATATGTATATAATAAGGGTATAACGAATGAAAGAGAAAAAGAAAAGCTATATAATAAGCTCTTCGGTTGTACTATATATAAAAAATGGGGGCTTGCTTATCCTTATGCAAAAATAACAGATAAAGAAAAATACTTTTCTACTGTTCAGGGAATAAATTATAACGACGCTATACCACGCGAATATGCAGACGCTTGGACGATAGATAATGTATATCTAAGTGATAAAAGATATCATTATAAGGGTTCGCAATATATACACGAGCATCAGTATAAAACCACGCTGGTTTTTGTAGCTGGACCTAATAATAATAACCCTGGGATAAAAGGGCCTATCAATTCTGTATATAGAACATACAATGGAACTACAGATGCCCGCTTTGATATATTTATAAGAAGCGTTGAAGCAGCTCTATTTGCAGCATTAATTGCTATGGTTCGCAGTAAATGTAATGTAGCCCTGTTAGTATATGTGTCAGGTGGCGTATATCGCGGTAAACATGACAAAGAAGAATATAGAAATGCCTATGAAAATGCGTTGAACAATTTATTAATGAATGTTCAAATAAATGGCTTAGAATTGGGCAGCTATTTTGATGCCGTATATTTACTCTAAGCACTTCGGCGTATATCAATAATATCAGATAATATTGTAAAAAATTGATTAGATAATAAGGAATAGAAAGACAACATAATGCTTGAAATGACTGGTTTGTCTGGCTTGTCGGACTTATATACGCTTAGTGCTCTTGGTGCACTAAGCAAGATCTATGATATTATAATTGCATTTATTATTTTAGTTGCTTTTATATTAGCAGTTAGTATTAAAGATGTCCACTCGAATAAAAAGCTGAAAGACAGTGACAACGACGATAATGAAAGAGAAAACAATGTATTAAATATGTTATCAAGGTGCAACAATATCTTTTGGGGAAGTTTATCATCAAATCCTTATGCAGTAGATTTATTGAAGAAAAGGTTTGAATATGAGAAAAGCCTAAGTGATGTTGAATATAACAGGCTACCTCTTAATCACAAAATAAATTGGGTTCAAATATCAAGAAATGAAGATGCTATTGAACTCATTAAGGATAGGATAGAATATGAGAAATCATTAGGAGATGAATATAAATATCAAACAATCCATTTTGCGCATACAGATACATACAATAAAATAAATTGGAATAATATGACAAGAAATCAAAACGCTATTGAATTGCTAAGAGAAAGAATTAAATACGAAAAGACACTATCAAAAGAACAATACAGTAATTTGCGAAATAGGATAGATTGGATTGATGGTATGGGCGAAGCAAATAAAAACGCAATAATATTACTGAAAGATTTGCTTATAGAATAGCAATATTACATTTTATTATCGTATATTAGAGAATGCCCTTTAAAACTTTGACGAAAAACCTAATTATATCTTCGTCTCCTTCATCGGCTTCTTCGTCTCCTAAGAAAGCCTCTTCGTCTCCCAAGAAAGCTTCTTCGTCTCCCAAGAAAGCCTCTTCGTCTCCCAAGAAAGATGTTCCACCTACACAAGAAGAAATAGATAGATATATAAATAATAAATTACAAAATATAAAACGCGATAAAAATGCGATTATTATGGTAGGAGGACCCGGAAGTGGAAAAACTTCGGGTGTTAAAATAGTATTAGATATGACAAAAAAGGTGTTAGATGATTATGTAATTGTAAGCCCCGATGATGTATTAGAAGATTTTTTCAATTCTGACAGAACAAAATATGCGGAGGCGATTAAAATTAATAATCAATTATATGAAAAAGCTTTGAAAAATAATAATAATATTATATTTGATAGAACAGGGACTAATTTTGAAGATTATTATGCGAATGTTATATCTAGAATAAAAGACAGCGGGTATAATGTCGTCTTATGTATTGTCTATAATAACTATACAAGTGCAAAAAATAGGATAGAGGAAAGAACTGCTAAAACTGGAAGAGCCGTTGATAAAGTTTACGCGAGAAGTTCTTATAGAGATTTAACATTCAATATACCAAAATATATAGCATTAAATTGTCAAAAGGTTGATGAAATTTTTTGCTTTGACAATACATCAACAAGTATAGAAGTAATTTATAGATCTAAATGTATAAATAACGAAACCATCGTCTCTATCAATAATTTAATATAGAATCCGCACGTACAAGAATTATTACTGTATATGATATATATTATATTAGGTTCTATTTTTATGGCTTATTTATAAAAACTGACAAAACAGATAGCAATATTATAATAAGCGCAACGCGAGAGAACCAATATCATATTTGCTTAGAGAATTTCAAGAGAAACTCTTAGTAATTTGATAAGGACATACGGACTAACTGCTAATATGTCAAAATCTATTCAGCGCCCCGCGCCTCCTCCTCCGCCTCCGATGACAGAAAAGATACTCAAAAATAATACACTAGATGTTATTATGAGCTTCTTGAAGGGTGTAAATGATAATGATAAAAAGGTATTTTACACTAAGTTTGCCAAAAAGTACAAGAATACTGACAAGCTTCTTGAAATTATTGAAAATTGTAAAACTCTTCAAGAACACAAAGATATAAATATGAATGTCAAAAATATGATTGAAGACTATATGATATATATTGAGAATGTCAGCAACAACAACGCGACAGTTATTGATAAAAAACCGAAAAAGAAGAAACCAATTTCCGCTGCAATTAAAAGACTCGTATGGAATACGCATATCGGCGAAGACATCGGGAAGCACAAATGTCTATGTTGTAAAACAACTGATATTACGCAAATGTCATTCAATTGCGGGCATATTATAGCAGAGGCAAATGGCGGCGATTTGATTGTATCTAACTTAAAGCCGATATGCCAAAACTGTAATTCTAGTATGGGAACACGGAATATGAATGATTTTATGAAGAGCTTTAAATAGAATTATACCTAGGTTTCCTGTTTAAATAATGTTTGGCTAATTTATATTTTTTATATTTATTCTTATTTAACCCGCCAGTAATTTTATCAAAACCTTTTGTATTTTCTTCAATCAGATTTATTTCTTTTCTGGTTAATTTAAAATAGTCATATAGACATATGCTCTAATAATATAAAATTTAATAATATAGATATGTATCAATGAAAAAATAAGAATATAGATATGTATAGAATCTACGCGAGTGCATCCGTTAACATATTACTTCACGAACTTGCGAGCATTGCGATGGCTAATGCTGCTGAAACTTGGCTTTCCATGAGAATATCAGTTAGCTTTTTCTTATTTTTCAATAGTTTTTTCCTGAAATCGCCTAGTTCGCATTCATATATCCAATTGCGTGTACCATCACCATTCAGAGTATCTACACTATACTCATCCAAATCAAGTATTATATAACAGCTTTCTTCAAGAAGATGTTTCTCTCCAAAATTATTAGCAAAGCTTGTATAATAATCTTGGTTATATCTTTGGTACTCCATCTCCATCCAGGCTTCATCTAGTAGCTTTAAATTTTTGTCAATCATCTTCTGTTGTCTTTCATTTTCCAGAACACTATAGCAAATAGCTTCTTTCAAAATGTCCTTGCGATTATTGTAAAACTCGGCAATTTCGCGTTGAATATCAACAATCTCCATGTGAGGCATTAGGCTCCTGATACTACATACCAGTCTATCCATCAATTTTTAACATTTTTTTATAATTTTAGAACAGATTGCTGCTATTATAGCGATTATTGCTATTATTCATATTATAAGCTTTTCACAATATACTTTACCATTATGTTGTTTGTTTTTCTATAAAATATTAAAACCTCAAAAAATGATTTAAGTATTACAACTAAATATTATTAGTGATGTGCGTATATGATGGATGCAAGAATTGGACTGGCTATAATTTTGAAGGATTAAAGGCACAGTATTGCTCCGTTCATAAAAAAGAAGGTATGGTAGATGTTAAAAATAAAACTTGCATTCACGAAGGATGTAGAAAACAACCTACATTTAATACTGAAGGAGAAGCAAATGCTTTATATTGTGCTATACATAAAAAAGATGAAATGGTAAATGTTAAATCAAAAACTTGTATTCACAAAGATTGTAAAACTATACCAGCATTTAATATTCAAGGTCAAAAAAATGCCTTGTATTGTGCTACACATAAACATGAGGGAATGGTAGATGTTAAATCAAAAAAATGTATTCAAGAAGGATGTAAAACAATCCCTCGTTATAATTTTGAAGGTAAAACAAATGCATTGTATTGTTCTACGCATAAAAATGAGGGAATGGTAAATATTAAATCAAAAACTTGTATTCATGAAGGATGTAAAACTATACCGAGTTTTAATATAGAAGGAGAAACAATAGCCATGTATTGTGTTATACATAAACAATATGGAATGGTAAATGTGTTAGCAAAATGTTGTATTTATAACAGATGTAAAATACAACCTACATTTAATATTGAAGGGGAAACAATAGGATTGTATTGTTCAAAGCACAAATTAAATGGAATGGTGGATGTTAAAAATAAAACCTGTTTTAATGAAGGTTGTAAAACTATACCATTCTTTAATATTGAGGGTGAAACAATTGGATTATATTGTGCTACTCATAAAAAAGAAGGTATGGTTGATGTAAAAAATAAGACATGTATTTATATTGGTTGTAAACTAATACCTACATATAATTTTGAAGGATTAAAGGCGCGGTATTGCTCTGTTCATAAAGAAGAGGGTATGAAAAATGTTAAAACAAAAACTTGTATTCGCAAAGGTTGTAAAACAATACCTAATTATAACTATGAAGGTGAATTAAATGGATTATATTGCTTATCTCATAAAGAAGAAGGAATGATAAATGTTAAATCAAAAACTTGTATTAATGAAGGTTGTAAAAAACAACCAGCATATAATTATGAAGGAGAATTGAACGGAATATATTGCTTAACGCATAAAAAAGAAAAAATGGTGAATGTAATATCAAAAACTTGTATTAATGATTGGTGTCCTAAAATTGTAGGCTATAGCAAAAAATACGACGGATACTGTTTGAGATGTTATATATATACTTTTCCTGATAAGCCTGTCGCGCGAAACTACAAGACGAAAGAGAGAGCTGTTGTAGAGTTTGTTTGTGAAAGATTCCCAGAACATACTTGGATTACAGATAAAAAGGTTAATGATGGCTGTTCTATGAGAAGACCGGATATATTAGTAGATTTAGGGTATCAAGTGTTAATAATAGAGATAGATGAGAATGCTCATCAAGATTATGATTGTAGTTGTGAAAATAAACGCATAATGGAATTATCGCAAGATGTAGGACATAGACCTATTGTATTTATTCGGTTCAATCCCGATAGTTATATAAAAGATGATAAAAAAATACCTTCGTGTTGGGATAATAATATAAATGGTATTTGTGTTGTTAAATATAAGGAAGATTGGGAATACAGATTAAGCATTCTAGAAGCACAGATAAAATAC
>Ga0255114_1000287_pt1 | contig 14542 bp, 21 predicted proteins | sample Law_Law_RepA_8h_FD_188477 | JGI IMG/M metagenome (GOLD analysis project Ga0255114, IMG submission 188477) | Freshwater microbial communities from St. Lawrence River, New York, United States - Law_Law_RepA_8h | ecosystem: Environmental > Aquatic > Freshwater > River | place: USA: New York...
CCATGTGACGGCTGCACTGTGTTCACGCTCATGCTCCATATGTCTGTCAGGGTGCGCTGTGCGGCAGGCGATTCGCTGCCATCATCGCGCGGCATGGCGGACGGGCTTCTTCGCGCGAAACCGAGTGGCCGAAAACCGCGAAGCCCGGTTTCTCAGGAACACCGGGGCAGGCCCGTGCTCTTCGAAACATTTCCATTTTTTTGCGCCGTCCGTGTCACGCTGTGAAAGGTTCTCGATTCGAGGACGTGATTCCGCGAGATCTCTGCGTCACGCTTTGGGCTGTGCTGAGCGCTTTTTTCTTTTGTCTTTCGTCTTTTTTTCATTTCGTCTTTTCTTTTGATCTCGTTTTTCGTTTTTCGCGTCTTTTTAGCGCGCTGATCCGTCGCTTTCGAAAGCGCGCGCCGGCGCCGCCGCCGGCGCGCGCCGTACCCGCGGCAGGGTTTCGCAGGCGCCTTGTCTGCGTCATGCACATGCGGCGCTCGCACGACCGCGAGCTACACAGCGACGTGCGGCCGGATCTCGAGGACCCACACCGCTCGCCACTGCCGCGCAACACGCGGCTCAAGTTCTTCGTCGGTATGCTGCTGTTGCACAGCTTGGTCATGCTGTCGCTGCACTGGGGCGTCCTGTGGTACCGCGCCCCCCCCCGCGCGTCCGCTGTGCCGCTCGCCGAGCAGGCGAGGAAGCTCATCGGCCAGCTCCGGTCGAGCAGACTGCCCGTCGACGCGCGCAGCGGCCCGCAGCGCTCGGGGCCGCAGCGCCGGGCGTGTGCGGAGCGCCTCGCTGTATACTACACCCCGCCCCCGACCCAGCCGCGGCTCGAGGACTTTGACTTCATGGTCAACGCTCTGCGCGTGTGGAAGGCGACACAGCACGCTGCGGTGCTCGTCGTACTTGCGGAGCCCGGCGCCGCCTCGCACAAGCCGCTCACAAGGGCCTGCCAGGCGCTCTCACAGTGTCTCGAGCGACATGTGCCGTCAGAGCTGCGGGAAAACGCGACGGTCGAGCGCGTCGTGCACGCCGTACTGCAGTCTCTGCCGCTGGTGCCAGCCCGCCAGTGCACTCCCACCGCGGGCGTCTTGCTGTATGCCCCGGGCCCGGGCCAGCTAGGAGCCTCGCTCGACTCGCGCGCGCTATTCCAGTACCACGAGCGCAACGCCAGCCGCTGTATAGACACGCAACCGCACGCGTGCATGGCCTTTGTGTGGAGTTGATTTATTACAATCACGGCGCGAAAAAATCGGCGTGCATCGCGCGCACCGCCTCGCGGATGGTGCGCTTCGCCTCGTCCCTCCTGGCGTCGCTCGCACGGGCGCCCAGAGCCGCATCGACTTGCGCGTCCATGAATTCCTCAAAATCAGGCCACACGCTCGCTTGCCCAGTACGCATGTTCTCTTCTTCGAGTTCGATGATACGCAGTCCAAACTCCACGAAATCGTCGCAGCGCCACAGGAACACGTTGCGGCGAAGCCGTGTGTCAGAAAGCACCATTAGCGGGTAGTCATGGGGCCATTCAACACAGCCATTCACACTCATCCTGTGTTGTGCCAGTCGCGGCGAGCGGTTTCGCGTGTGCAATCTGCTGGTCTAAATACAGCTACGAAATCGCTCTTCTTTCAAAGAATTTACAGCAAAAAGAAAGAAACGGTAAAGGAAAAAATAAATGGCAAAAATACAAAAGAGAAAAATACGAAAAAGAGGCCGTGAACTTCGCGCGCAGGCCCTTCGACCGACAGCACGAGGATGGCAGACATCGAGGCGTACCAATCCGCGATGGCGGACGCAGAGCTCATGTGGCCAAAGAGCAAGAGCAACCCGACAGCGCAGAGCATGGGACTGCCGTGCTCTGTGTACCAACTCTCGCGCTCGCGCTGCAAGTGGACACTCGTCACGCCGTGGAACGAGCTGTTAGAATCCGCAGTTGTCTGGAAGGACATGCGCCTGTTCCTTGAGATCGAGCTGATCAAGACCGAACACGGGCCTGCAACAGAGGACGTCGTAGTGCTCAGGCAACACCAGCTGGACATATTTACGTTCCGCGCCAGTGACCTCGAAGCCGCCAACCTCTCCTTCGTCTGGGCACGGGCCGGCGAGAAGAGTGTGCCATGTATGGTACTGGACGTGCGGTCGATGGTAGCAGACGCCTACACAGAGGCTTTCTCGTACGTCATCACGTTCCAGTGCGCAGGCCACTCCCGCCTTGTTCTGAACATCCTGAAGCGCTCGTGGTGTGCGCAGTCACTGGCCGCCGACACAAGCGCACTGCTGGCACAGACCGGAGGACAATCCTCGGCTGCAAGGGGGGTGGCGCCAGAGACCATAGACGTTAGCGACTTCTTCGCAAGCATGCCCGATGGATTTGCCGAGAACCCGACGGCGGGCGCCACGGGCGGCTCCAGGGCGGCCGACTTCTCCGACCTTGTAGACATCTCCCAGCCTGCGCCCGCTTCACCGCTGGGACGCGCGCGCTTCTATTCCGAAGACTTCGCGCTCGACTTCGAGTGCCGCTGGGAGGATGGTCTGCAGTGGGACGAACCGCCCTGACTCTTTTGCGCGCATACGCACGTGTATCTCAAAAATAAAATCCCCCCGAAACGGCCTGTGCCGCACTGAGGCTTCTCCTGCACCACCCGCATGCCGCCCGCCGACGCGGCGGCCGACCTGGCGCCCGACCTCGCGCTCGCGCCCGACCGCGCGCCCGACATCACGCTCGACGTTGCGCGCGTGCGCTTCTGCCCTGGCCCGTGCCGCTCGCGCGAGCACGAGCCGGAGCCGGACCCTTTGCCCAGGATTGTGCTCGACAAAGAGACAGGTTGCGTGCGCGCGACAGAATCCCATCGCTACTCATTCAAGCCTCACTCTGGTGGTAGATACAAGAGTATGATCTACCCGATGTCGCATGCGACAATGCAACTCAGCAACGTGCGTATGTGCAAGCCGTGCAACGAGCGCTACCACGAGTTCTGGGCGGAAAACAACATGCAGCAGCTCGCCGCCGACGCCAAGTGCATACTCCGAAAGCTCGGGATGTCGACGGCAAGCACCGCCGCTGACCGCTTGTCGCGTCTATAGGCTTAGTCCATGTCCATGAGCGACTTGCTCGTAAACTCGCAAATCAAACGCAACAATTCGAAGCGATGCATTTAAAATAAATTCCTTTCAACCACGCGCGATGTTGAATTTTGGGGTTCCGACCCCATCCAATCCTCCCCGGGCACTAGTGTGGACTTTTCTAGCACTGAACTTTCTTCTTCTTTCACAAATTCAATTGAATTTGATTTTAATAATATTATTAACTAAAATTTAAATTAAAAGGAATAAACACAAACCAGATCAAATAAATTTTCAGGAAGACGACGACGACGGGGATTCCGATTGGATTGGGTGGGGTCGACACCCGAAAATTCAACAATCAATGTCGGACATTTTTTTTTAATCTCGGGATTAGAAAATAATGAGAAAATAAAAAAAGACCAGTACGATCACGCGACTGGCTTCTCTAGAGACGCGCGTGCCTACGCAGGCTTTTAGACAGACCACTTATCCCGTAGCCTGCGCAGCTCATGGCGCAGCAGTCGGAGCGGGCGCGAGCTCGTGAGCTGCTCGTTGTAAACCACTGCTGAGCATGTGTTGCGCTCAAGGAGCGCCACGTCGTCCGACTCCTGCATGCTCTCGAGGAGGTCTGCTATAATGTGTTCGAGGCGCAAGGTTCGGCGGACGAGCTCGCGGTGGTGGTCCTGGAGCTTCGCCACGCGCCGCTCCAGATCGAACACGTCGTCACAAGAGCACGGCACGTCGCATGGCGGCGAACTCGCGTGCTCGCGCGCGCTGCCAGCTGCAAACTCTGGCAGATTCCCGGGCGGTGGATACACGGGGCGCGGGTCCAGGGCCGCAGGATACAACACCGCGGGTTCCAGCACCGCGGGCTCAAATGCCTCGGGGTCTTCTTTGCGCGCGCGCCTTCTGCGAGGACTCTGCGCCATCAAACACGTGGTGGCCCGCGATGGAGACCAGCGCGCGAGCGCGAAAGCCGGAAGTTGCGGCGGAGCTTGCGCGGACGCCAGTGCGCGCGCGGGCGCCAGCGCAGGCGCGGGCTGGGACGCGAGCGCGAGGGCTAGCGCGAGCGCCGACGCGAGCGCCGACGCGACGTCTGACGCAAGCGCAACAGCACGCGGCGGCATGGGCACGCGAGCGGCGCGCATGCGTCGCGCCAGCCCCCGCACGCTTCGGAGGCCTTTTTATTTGTAGCGCAATGTCCACGCACGCCGACCGCGCTCAGAGTGCTTGAGCGTACACTTCCATTTATTCATTAAACGCGCAGCGACGCGCAGCGACGCGCAGCGACGCACATCTCCGCTGCCCTCGTTCACTTCAGCGCTCTCGTGCCACATCCGTGATGTACACACAAAATGCGCTACGCAAGCTAGGTGCGCGGGCTTCAATCTTCTATCACCATGCGCCACATGGGATCTTTGTCAGTGTCCGCCATAAACGCCGAACACGCGCGGTCGTACTGTGTCGAGTCCGCAGAGTACAGTCTGAAATAGAACAGGACGCTTGCAAGACTCTTCATGTTCACATTGATGTAGTACTTCCACAGCGCATACTTCGCCTCAAAAACACCCTGTCGTTCGGTCTCAGCGTCCGTGCGCAGGTGTCGTACGACAATGCTCAGCACGTCAGCACTGAGACAGCCTAACTGGCTTTTGGCGCCCAGTCGCGAGTGCAGACCCATCGCAAGCGCCAGGCCGTCCTGCAGGTTGTTGCGCGGCGGACTCGCATTCAAGTTGAGCAAGCGCCGGGCCCAGAAATGAAGTCCACAGACGTTCGCCACGCTGATCCACATGTTCCGCATCCGGATCTTGAAATCTTTTATGGTCTCACGCGGGGGTTGCGGAAACTCTGCATGCGACAGAGTCCATACCCGCAGTTCGATCCGCTGTCTCTCCTGGTATTCAAGGTTGTGGTCCAGGTCGTCGTCGAGCAGCCGCATGAGCAGCGACAGTCTCTCACTAATCATAATGGTCGTCTCTCTTCACACTGCCACGCAGCGTCGGAGCTCTCCCGGTAGCGCCTGTGCCCGTCAACACGCGAACAGCAAACACCGTAGAGTCTGATGCACAACCGTGATAGTCTACACCAAGCACTGCAGGTCGTCCACTTTTGCGTACATGCGCATAACATGCGAAAGAACCATCGGCAACACCATGACGAACACCAGGTATAGAAAGCTGAACCGAGAACCCATCAGCGCGCACACGGGGAGAGACATCACTGCAATACGCGCATGCCGCGCACCAGACAATCTTGTTTCACTATACGAGCGGTTTGACGAGATTTAGGTTATAAAACACGTGTTTCGATCATTTTACGGTATTTTTTTCCAAAAACGTTCAATGTTGAATTTTGGGGTTTCAACCCCATCCAATCCTCCCCAGGCACTAGTGTGGACTTTTCTAGCACTGAACTTTCTTCTTCTTTCACAAATTCAATTGAATTTGATTTTTAATAATATTATTAACTAAAATTTAAATTAAAAGGAATAAACACAAACCAGATCAAATAAATTTTCAGGAAGACGACGACGACGGGGATTCAGATTGGATTGGGTGGGGTCGACACCCGAAAATTCAACAACCAATGTCGCACAACGTTTTTGTACTTGTTGAGATGAGAAAATAAAAAGGACACCAGCGCTCGGGCGCGCTGCCGCAGCATCACGAGCGGTGCTGCCTGCGCGCCTCGCGTGCGAGCGTGCGGAGAAAAGACGTGTGTCGTGCTCGGACATTTGTGTAAACTTTATTCCATACATCAACACACCCGCGCGCCGCGTGGCACGCCGCGCGGCCCGCCGCGCAACGCGGCCCGCCGCGCGGCTGCCACCGCCATGAGCGTCTTCGCGCTACGCGGCTTCGGCGGCCTTCCTCCAGACACACGCTGGCGCGCCGAGGCGAGATCAAACATAGACGCAAACTCGCGCGCATCCGGCATGCGCGTCGCGTTCTTGTTGTGACACTGCAGGCAGCGCGCGCACTCGCTGGCAGCCATCTCAGGAAGACTAAAACGCTCCCACTCCCACACGCTGTACCCCGGGAGCAGAAAGCCCAGGTCGCTGCCGAGGCCAGGCGCAAGCTCGGGCGCGGGCGACTCGAGCTCAGGAACCCACGGCTCGAGCACGTTGACATTGATCTCGTCGCGGCTCCAGGACGCATCGAGCGTCAGCTGCGTGTCCCACTCTGCGGCGTCGTCAACTTTCACATACATCACCGACCCGGACATTGGCTGTGCGACCGTGTACTCTCAGCAACCAGCGGGTCCTGGGGCCCGCAAAAATCGCTAATTTTTTTTATGCAAATTTCGCCAGTTCAGCCCGAAATCCGCCCAAGTTCAGACACAAAATCCAGCAAGCTGTCCCACCGACTTGCGGGCATGGACAGCAAGGCTCTCCGTATGGGCCTCGAGGCCAACCGCCTGTTCCTGGCCGCGAGTGCACTTCCCGCGTCTACAGCGCCCGGCGACGTCGAGTACCGGCAGAGCCTCCTGAATCAGGCCATAGACCTACGTATCTGCGAGTGGCGCGAGTTTTCGCAGTCTTCGGAACCCTGCCAGAAGCTCGGTGCAGCGCAGGCCGCACAAGCTCTCGGCGTCTACCACGCGGAGTCGCAGGAGTACGAGCAGGCCGGCGCGTGGTTCGAGCGCGCGCTCGAAGTATGTCCGAGCCCCACCGCGTGGTCGAAGCGCTCCTGGTACTTCACATGCTTCGGCGACAGCCTGCGCTGCCTTGTGCGTGAGCAGCTCGCGCGTGTGCAGCAGCTTTCAGCAGAGACCCCCGCCGCGACGCCGTGAGCGCGCACCACGCACGGCGCGTCCGCGACCGCCGGCGGAAACGACGCGTGCGTCGGGTTGCATGAACAACCCGAGCGTGCGCGGTGCGCGCGGGGCCGGCCCGCACGCGCTCTCCGCGACGCAAGCGCGACACAGTGGACACTCGGCCTTGTAGCGGGCTAGCCACATGCTCACGCACTCTGGATGGAAGCGGTGCTCGCATGGCAGCACATGCACGCGCGCACCGGCCTCCCAGTCGCACTGGCAAACCGCGCAGCTGCCGTCGGCCGCGTGCGCCAGCGTCTCCATCATCGGCTCCTCTTCGCTCTCGCTTTGCGGCCAGTCGACGTCGAGGGCGTGGGTACCGCAGGCCGCAGTGCCGCTCTCCGCAGACCTTCGGCGTTGGCGTCGCGCCGGCCTGCGGTACCCGAGCCCTGAGAGGCTCATGGCCGCTTGCGCATATATAGTGCATACATATTCATAGGTACCCGCCGCGGCGGACCAAGCTCTTGAATAAACTAGTGTACCTCTGCAACGCCTTCTCGGCGGACCGTTGCCGGTCGCAAAACACAAAAAAACTTTTACTCCGAACGCACAAGCCAATCCTAGCTGCTAAAAATGCCGTCGACGCCCGCCGACGTATTCAATATATTTACGCCCACTGCGACCGCAGATCCATGGCGTTCGATGCAGGACCACTGGACAAGCGTGAGCGCCAAGTGCAAGGACGTGATAGTGCTCGCGATGCCCATCAAGGAACTCCCGGTCACGCGCGAGGCCTACCAAGCCTCTGGCGCCACCGACTTCATGCGCGCGCAGTTCTACGTCGTGCGCGTGGGCTCCGTAGACGGCCAGGACTGGGGCTGGAGCAACGCCCCGTACGACTGTGCCAAGAAGACCAGCCGCAGTGACATCAAGCCGCTGTATACGATCGACGATCAGGGTGAAACAAAGGGCGAGACTCGCTTCTGGTCGTTCAAAAAGGTTTCCAACAACAAGAACAAAGGTGCGCGCGTCGAAGAGCCCATCGACGGCATGGACACCAGCTTTAACCTACCCACTGGCAGCGTCCTTACCTTTTTCATGCGCGAAGAGGCGTATGAGCCTGGTAAGAACGTCTTTGTGGGCGCTGGCGACGTCGCGAGCATCACGGCATTCTCGCCTGTGCTGCTGCAACTCAGTGGCAGCAACAGCGAGCAGGCGCTCAAAGGCAACGGCCTGAAGTTGCGCCGGGTCATGCCCCTGCGGCAGGAGGCCATGACGCCTTTCCTCGACGACTTGTGTTCTTCCAAGCGTGACGCTCTCGAGCGTCAGGACGCTGCACGGCGATATCCCGCAATCAGCAACGTTGCCGGGAGGACACAGACATGTCCGCTTAAGTGCGAACTCCTCTCGAATGCCTTCGTGTACCAAGACGAAGAGCTCCGCGAGCGCGAAATGGTCGAGATTGCAGAGAGTGGACTAGAGCCGGACTCAGGCTCTGTGTTGCACCTTCCGGTAGGACTTATGCTCAGCTCACTACACACCGACGACTTCGAGCGCGCACAGCGCTTTCTCAGCGTCGCACTGGGCCACGGCGCGGTGAAATGCATGGTCGTTCCCTCGGAGACGCCTGGCGTTGCGGTCGTGCAGCATTTGCACATCGACATGCACAAAATGTTGTGGCTGCCGACTCTGCAGAAACTACGTACCAGCGACCGCCCGGTGGAACTACCCACCAATGACAACCTGTTCATGTGCTTTGGTCGCCGTATTGGACTGGAGAACGACGGCACTGGCTTCGGTTCAGAGAATGTATTCGACGTTTTGCAGGTGCCATTCACACGGTTTACCATGAACACTCATTTATTTCAAAAAAAAATTTATTTTTTTAAAAAAATATTTCTTTTTAAAAAAAGATTTCTTTTTTAAAAAAATCAAATATTTAAAAAAATCATTTTTTTCTTTAAAAAAGTGTTTTTCGAAAAATATATTTTAAAAAAAGTTTTTTTAAAAAAAAATATGATTTTTTTAAAAATATATGATTTTTTTTAACAAAAAGACAATATTTTAAAAAAAAATCTTTTTAAAAAGTACATTGACTTTGACTGTGCTCGCGCAGTGGTATAACCCGTCGAAGTCTGTGCCTCTGGCTACTCCCGACGGACGTGAGGTCATGAGCCATTTCGTCTTTGAGATGGATCTCGAGATGAAGCGCTCGCCCGGCGTTCAGGAGGTGTACAACAAGTATTTTCTGATGGACGAAGCAGACGGACTGCATCACGGACTGCGCGTCTTCACCGTTGAGCGCCCGGTGCATAGCCCAGAGACCGGACTTGGCTCGAGCGAAAACGCGCGCATATTCATCACATGGCAACTTCGCCCTGCGCATAAGAGCTGCAACACTGGCACCGCTACTGGACGGACCACGCGCAAGCGCCCGTTCTTCGCATCCGATGAGATTGACCGCATCAACACGAACAACTGATCACAATGACGTTTGATTCCAATAAATTTGATTGACACTCTCCATCGTGGGCAGTGCATCAACTATAAAACATAGAACATGTATGCCGAAACACTTTTGCCTGCTAAGCTCGCTTTTGCTCTTTGCTGGAGTTGTTACTACAGGCGCGCTGAACTCGCGCTTCGAGATTTCCGTCCCATGCCGTGAGTTTGTATGGGAGAGCAGCCCTACTGTGCTTTATAACCTTGCGTTCGCACTGAGTCGCACAAATGCACTGCAAGACTGGGTGTTCGCGTTTGAAAGCGGAAGTCTGACGCGGACGTGCGTGAATGCGAGCTACTCGAGCGCATTCGACGACCCGCAGATTCTTATGCGCATCGATCTTGCGCGCGTAGGCGTCCGCAAGACCACATGCTTTTCCGGCGGAATGCTTTCCGAAAAAGTCGTGGTCACTGGAGTGCCGTACTTCACAGACGGCGCGGCTGACATTTCTGCCGCGCGCGACACTGTGAATCCCACGCACCTCCGCGTGTCGGCGACGTTCGATGTTGCCACGCCATGGGTCTTCAAGCTCGCTGAGAGTGCACTCGAGCAACACGCACGCAGCTATCTCAAACGCTACGCAGAGCTGTTCGCACAGACGGTGTGCACATAAGCTGCGCGCTTCTCTCCGCGGCGCGGCGATCGGCATCGGCGCGCGACTTTCGAACGTTTGTCCGCGTATTGCTTTGTATTTACTTTATTTTTCGTACATTTTCTTTATTTTTTTGTACAAGTAATGTTGAATTTTGGGGTTTCGACCCCATCGAATCCTCCCCAGGCACTAGTGTGGACTTTTCTAGCACTGAACTTTCTTCTTCTTTCACAAATTCAATTGAATTTGATTTTTAATAATAATAGTAACTAAAATTTAAATTGAAAGGAATAAACACAAACCAGATCAAATAAATTTTCAGGAAGACGACGACGACGGGGATCCAGATCGCATTGGGTGGGGTCGACACCCGAAAATTCAACAACGAATGTGGAAGGACATTTTTTAATCTCGAGATGAGAAATAAGAAGCAGACCGGCATGATGCTAAGACCGCGTGCGCTGAAGACGCGCGCGCAGCGGCGGGCGCCGCCGCGCGCGGCCCGGCGCCGAAGCCAGAGGCCCTAGCGGCAGTTGCCTGCCGCGACATGCATGTGATCGAGCGCGGCGCGGGCGCGGCGCGGGCGCGGCGCGGGCGCGCCGCTGTGAACGCGCGGAACGATGTGCTTGTGCAAGCGCCCGAGCCCATAGGGGCCCAGAGGTGTTGCATTGCGTACATTTCAAACAAGACGCAACAATTCGAATCGGTGCATTTTAAATAAATTCCTTTCGACCACGCGCGATGTTGAATTTTGGGGTTCCGACCCCATCGAATCCTCCCCAGGCACTAGTGTGGACTTTTCTAGCACTGAACTTTCTTCTTCTTTCACAAATTCAATTGAATTTGATTTTTAATAATAATAGTAACTAAAATTTAAATTGAAAGGAATAAACACAAACCAGATCAAATAAATTTTCAGGAAGACGACGACGACGGGGATTCAGATCGCATTGGGTGGGGTCGACACCCCAAAATTCAACATTTGAAAACGTCGCTTCCAAAAAAGAAAGCCCGCGAGCGCCGATTACACCGGCGCGTTGCACCCATAAAGAGCAATGCCCCTGCGCACCGTGCTTGAGAGCACAGACCTCGCCACGCTGGTGCTCCGCGGGGTGCACCCGTTTACACTCCTGAAGCTCAGCATGGTGAACAAGCGTACGCGGACACTCATCGACACCTTGTGTGCAAACGTCTTTGCACAGTCTAGCGCCTTTGAGCTCCGCTGGTGTTCACACCTGCGCAAGACGCTCTTGCTCGAGTTCGATCCTCGGCGCCAAGAGCTTTTCTATGAGTACACGCTGCTGCGCTCGGCCGAAAAGCTGCGCTTCCTCTCTAATGTGCATCTAGACATCGGGCGTCTGGTCTGCATGTCCGTGGACTTCAGCGTGCCCGTCGAGTACACGCGTGGCGCCACGGGCGCAGACGCTGCGGCGCGCAGCCTGGGCATCGACATTGTAGTCACCGCGTGGAAGGTGGTGAAGATTGTCTTCCAAGAGCAGCATCACGGCCCGCGGTCCGACAGCCTGCACGGCGAGAGTGTGGGTCACTTGCTCGATACGCGCCTCGCGACCGTGCGACTAGAGGCCCTGCGGTTTACGGTGCGCTCGCGACACCGCGTCGAGATGCCCTTCGCTATCGTGCTCCTTATGTGCAACGTGCCGGTGCACAACGCGCTCTCGGCGCGCGAGCGCGCCGTGCTACGCACCTGTCGGATGTGCATGCACTGCCATCAACGCCCGCGTGTGTTCGAGAGCATCGACGCGACCTGCAAGCATCACCGCGTGCTCTGTCGCACATGCTTCATGCACCTCTTCGTGTCGGAGCACAGCTTGCGCCGCACGTGGCGCGTCTCCAAGGACCGCCTTTTCGAGGCTCGCCAGCGCTTTGCCGTCGTCCACTTTGTGTGTGTCCGCGTTTTCGGCAGTACGCAGCGCTTCCACGCCGTCGTGCTGAAGCTGCAGCTGGCGACGGCGCTCGGCGCGCGAAGCTGGGACGACTTCCTCCGCGAGAACTACATCCACCCGCTCCCGCGCAGCCGCACGCAGCACGCGGGGGCGCTGCGCTACAAGTGGGCGGAAGGACCGTGCCCTGCGCAGGGCGACTAGGCGCGGCGCGCACGCGGCGCGCTACAAGACCGCGAGAAAGCACCGTTTATTATCTGCCTGCACGAAGGATGTGTACACAAAGGCGCTGCGCACGAAGGCGCTGCGCACGAAGGCGCTGCGCACGAAGGCGCTGCGCACGAAGGCGCTGCGCACGAAGGCGCTGCGCACGAAGGCGCTGCGCACGAAGGCGCTGCGCACGAAGGCGCTGTGCATCCTACGACCACGACGTGCGCACGGGCGCGAGCAGCTTCACGTACTCGTCCTCCTCGAGACGGCAGATGTGCGAGGCCTTGAAAGGCAGGTCGCGGCTCTTCTCCAGCACTTCCAGGCATGCCTCCTGCCAGCCCACCCAGTGCACGCGCACGTTGGCGTCCCACTGCCGCGCGCGCGCCGCCGCGGCGTGCGCCTGCGCGGCGTGCAGCTCGTACTGCCGGAAGTTGAGCGCGACCGTCTCGTGCAGCATCGCGTGGCGCTCCAGGATCGTGCGCGGCCGCAGGTCGGTGCCCTCGAGCCGCGTCAGGTCGTAAAGTCCGAGCACGAGCACGTTGGAGACGCTCGTGTACGCAATCGCGCGACACGCGCTGTCGCCCGGAAGCAGCCGCGCGAGCGACGCGAACTGCGGCTGGATACAGTAGATGCGATCGCCTCCACCCTGCGGCTGCACGTACACGCCCCCCACCTTGTCGACCACGAGCGAAAAGAACTCGGCGTCGTGCGGCAGCAGCATACACGCGTCGTGCTTGCGCTCGCCGTCCACGGTGCATTTGCGGCGCGAGCTGGCCGGGATCAGCGGGAACTCGTTGCTGATCTCCAGTAGCCCGTTGCACGTCAGCAGGATCGGCGCGCCGAGCACCATGTGCGACACGAAGCTCATGTCGCCGGCGGCGGCCATGGCGCAGACTTTCGGGTTCGCGCGCGCGTTTGTGTTTGCGTTTCGCGCGCGAATCTCGCGCGTCTTCTGCGAAAATATTTTTTCGAAACGCGCTCTCTGGCCACTGCGCCGCGCACATGGAGCATCCATACGCGCGGCACGGCACGCATGCGCCGCCGCGCCGCCGCTTCGCCGCCTGCATACTCAAGAGGCTCACGAAGCTCCGCGCCAAGCTCCACCGGCGCGCACGCAGCGCCGCCGCGACCATCGCGTGCTACATAAAGGCGCTCGCGTGCCCGCGCGCGGACACGGACGTACACGTGCCGTTCGTGTGACGGCCGCCGGCGCTGCAGACCGTAGAGCTCGGGATACGTCAAGTTTATTAAGTAAACACGCACTTACAAAGTGGGGCGCACGCGCTACGACCTGCGCGCGCGGACGCGCCTAGCATTCATTTTTCGGGGCGGAACCTTGTCCTCGGCTGTGGCCTTGCTTGCTGACTCGCGTATAGCGCCGGCTTGCGTGCGCGTTCGCGTCGGCGCTCGCGTGCGCGCTTGCACGCACTCTGGCACAGGCTGCGGGATAGCATCGACGCGGCGCTTCCTTTTCTGCATGACCTTGACTAGAAGCTGGTTGTGCACTGCATCTAAGACATAGTCCCCGATGTTGGACTTAACGTCAGGTGTAGGAGTCTCGAACCCACAATTCATGTAGATCTTTCGAAGGTGTTCACCCGTGAAGTTGAGGAAAACCAACGAATATCCGTTGCAAACAGCTTTCTCGTTCACGATCGCAACGAGCTTACTGGTCGCGTTCCATCCCGAACTTACAGACAGTATGTGCACAATGTACACCCCAACTCCTTGCTTGAATTGGAATAGCGTGTACGCGACCACTTGCCACTTGCCGGAAACTTGTTCAAGTAAGAACCAATACCTATGGCCAGAATATTTATCCCTGATACTCTCAACATGGCTAGCAACCCAGACATTCATTTCGTCCTGCATCGGTGCTTTCTCATTCAAGTACTCCCACATCCTTCTGAGTAAAATTTCAGTCTGTTCTTGCCATTCCAGATTTCCACTGACCTGGATTCCGTTCATCGCACAAAATACAACCGTAGTTCCGTCTTTCTTCGACGCCAGCATCTTGCCTCCATTCATCAGTGCTTTGACATTGAAATCTGTCATTTTGATTCTATTCAAATGCACCTTAAATACTCAATGTCGACTATAACTTTACAACGCCAGCGCCTTGCCACGCACAGCCCCTCGTATTCCACACCCGCGCCCCTCCGCCTATTTACACCGCCCCGCATATGGAAACTCAGCCGCACTCCGGCGTGCTCGTGCTCATGGAGCGCCTGCTCGCGCGCGCGCGCGCCGCGCGCGAGACGGCAGGCCCTGCAGTCCCACGACTCATGCCCGGCCTTGCGCACCGGCTGCGAAAGACAGAGGAGCTCATGCGCGCCCGCGGCGAGAAGGACGCCTGGTTGCCCGAGGCGAAGGAGGCCAAGATGAGCCCTATGGAATACATGGACCGCTGCAACCGCTTCCTATGCAAGCTCGACACGCTCGGATGGCGCCGCAGCTTCCACCAGAACCTCTTCCACGCGGTGCGCGTACGCTGCTGCCACGCCGCGCCCCCGCGCCCGCCGCGCC
>Ga0255114_1000306_pt1 | contig 13802 bp, 15 predicted proteins | sample Law_Law_RepA_8h_FD_188477 | JGI IMG/M metagenome (GOLD analysis project Ga0255114, IMG submission 188477) | Freshwater microbial communities from St. Lawrence River, New York, United States - Law_Law_RepA_8h | ecosystem: Environmental > Aquatic > Freshwater > River | place: USA: New York...
ATAGCCTCTCAATAGCCTCTCAATAGCCTCTCAATAGCCTCTCAATAGCCTCTCAATAGCCTCTCAATAGCCTCTCAATAGCCTCTCAATAGCCTCTCAATAGCCTCTCAATAGCCTCTCAATAGCCTCTCAATAGCCAGCGACAGCCTTTTCTATATCCCCCATTATAACCCGCGTTGGGGGCGGGTTCCCCCATAGGGCGGTCTCCCCCACTATGATATAAAATTATCAGAAGATATTATAATATATATTGTTATTTTTTGAGTATTATGTTATCAGTAGGCATCCCTGTTGAATTGAAGGCGAATGAGAATCGCGTTTCTTTGATTCCTAGTGATGTCAAAAAGATTGTTGATGAAGGCGTCCCTGTATATTTTCAAAAAGGCGCTGGACAGTGGGCTGGCTTTAGAGACTATGAATATATAGAAGCAGGAGCCTTTGCAAGAAATACCATAGAGGAACTATACGAAACCGCGAGCCTTATTGTAAAAGTTAAGGAACCGCAAGAGAGAGAATATCCTTTGATAAACGAAAAGCATACTATATTTACATTCTTCCATTTCGCGAGCAACAAGGGGCTTCTAGAAAGAATGATTGAATCTAATGCCATCTGCTATGCTTATGAAACAGTGGTTATTAAGAGCGCTGATGGTAAAATACACTACCCCATTTTATCAAATATGTCATCAATTGCCGGCGACCAAGCATTTATTGAAGCGGAATCATTTATATCAAAAAAGATTCCAAATCACTTTTATCATATTCCTATAACAATCATAGGAGCAGGGAATGTAGGACAGGCCTCTATGAAACGTGCCATTAGAATGGGATATAAGAACATCTATCTTATTGACAAAGACGAAGAGAAAATTAATAATATTAAGAGAGAGGTGGATGATTGTCCTTCTACAAAAGGCATCGTCAATATCTATAATATGACTGAAGATAATCTAAGATTACTTATGAGAAAATCTATTATAACAATTGGGAGTATTTATAATACTGGTGCTGAAACAAATAAATTATTGACTAATGACATTCTGGATAGTATGCCCGCTAATAGCATTATTATGGATGTGGCAATTGATCAGGGAGGAATAACAGAACAATCAAAGCCGACTACCAAAAATAACCCTTTTATTGTATATAAAAATGTAAGTATTTATTGTGTGCCTAATATTCCGAGCTGTGTACCTCTAAAAGCCTCAACATTACTATCTAACTCAATAAAAGATTATGTCGTCGCCATAGCCAAGCATAGAGAATACAAATATCCTGAATTAGGCAATTCCAAATATAAAATATAAAAATTGATATCTTATGTAATTTATTTTTATTAACATTACAACTACACTAATATTCCAGATAACAATGCAGTTCCCATCGTCTCTCAAGATTCGCCAAGCTCTCAAGATTCGCCAAGCTCTCAAGATTCGCCAAGCTCTCAAGATTCGCCCGTGTCTCGCAGTATTTGCGGTATTCCTCGTGTTATTCGTGTTCTCTATGAATATAAGAGGAGCTTATTCGTATTCTGTATCATTTCCCACATATAAAAGGAATCTTGCGGTAATCTCTAATGCCGATATTAAATATTTGACAGACTATGATAAATATCAGCTTATCAAGCTATTTAATAGCGTACCCCTGCTATTATTTAAAAATCAAAAAATTAATCCAGTAGAATATTACGAGTTTTGTAAGCTATTTGATGACAAGCACACTAACGATACTATCCATCCGTTTGAATATTCAAAAGTTGATATTGTCCCTCAAATTGCCCTAAGAGGTAATTGCTATATCAAGGACCTTCACGGTGTCAAAGATGTTCAGTTGAAATATAGCGAACCCTTTAAAAACTCGCTCGTTTGGCACCAGGATATTGTAGGTCAAGGAACTTATTTGCCTCCCGTAGTTTCTAGTATGTATATGATTAAGACGCCCACGCGAGGGGGCAATACGCTTTTCGCCAGCCTTGAAGACGCATATGACAGTATTGATAGCAATATTAAAGATAAGATTTACGATTTAAAAGTGATTTATTCAAATACGAATGCGGGAATGATGAATACATATTTTGATTATACAGGGTATAATAGGGTAAAAAATAATGAGATGAACTTTGAAAAAGTGGAGACCATTATTACCAAGATGCCTCTCGTTGTTTATTCAAACTATAATAGGAATCGCAAAGCCCTAATGCTATCTCCATTCCGTTTTACGAAGTTTGATAAAATGTCTTGTGGAGATAGCTTTGATTTATATAGAGAAATTATGTCAAAAAATGTAGTTAATAAAGATAATATTATTGATATTAAATGGGAAAATAATGACCTACTCATATTTAATAATAGAAAACTGATTCATTCTTCATCTCCTACATTGGAATACAAAGATATGGACAGGCTATATTACAGTTGCTTTGTAGGAACCAGGGCACCCATTGTTCCGTGCTAAGAAGTCAAAAGATATAAGGGAATGCTATAAGTTATATACTCGGTTCATAGTTTTATTATAGATGCTGGAGGATATAATTTCGCTACATATATCGGCTATACTTTTATTCTCCACATCTATATATATTATATTTTTATTATTTATGACAGCTTCTTCGTAGCTCTTTTCGTGTAATTCGTGGATTCTTTTAATATATTCAAGCTTGATATTTTTCTCGGCTTCCCGACCTCTTTTTTTTATTCTATTAAAGCATATTTCGGGATTTGACCTTAAATATACATATCCACACGGTTCCCACAATTTATCGGTAGTTTTATGAAGCGTTAGAATATTTCGGTATTCTTCTTCGCTAATACTTTTATCTTCGTAAGCCTTTTCTACAAATACATTTTTGATGAAATAAGGGCTCCGTTCCATCAATATAATAGTATTAGATTTTTCTTGTATCCAGCATCTGTCAAGCCATACTTTTATTTGAAAATTATAAGTACTATTCTCAGTATCGTACATATTTTTGAGATATTCGCTCCAATTTTCAACAGGCTCTAAATCTACTGGTGTTTTATAGTTTTTATGAAAATAATTTAGGATACTCGTTTTATAACAACCTATATTACCATCCAAAGTAATTATCGGCATTTTTAATAATTATATTCATATATATTTATATATCATTTTTCATTATTTTACTTTTATATATCAGCTTTTTGAAATTTGCGTATTTTAATTCGGTAGCCTTGGTATCAGTAAGCTTCTTAATGAAATTATTAATTATTTCTTGGAACTGTTCCATAATTACATCAAGCATTTTATCGCTTATTTTTACATTAAAATGATTGAATATCTTTTTCATTTTCTTCTTTACCACCTTGTTCAATTTAGAACAAGCCCCGCCAGTCATCTGTAATCCCAATGCCGGTCTCGCTACATTATTTGCAAAATCAATATTCATTATATCACCGCTTACATTTTCGGCTCTATAATGTCTGGACTCATCTACGCCAAAAAATGCAGCAGTATTAAACGCACCGCCTTTCATTCCACCCCGAGAAAGCTTGTTCTGCTGTTGGCCATTACTGCCTTTTATGGATACGATGACAGTTGTAGAGTTGCCTGTAATTCGCGAGGAATTACAATATTTATTGATATAGTGTATTAAATAGTTCATATGGTTATTTAATATTTGTTTGACGCCCATTTTGAGACATAAAAGGGCGCACAAAGATGCGATATTGAAAATGAGTTTATCAATATATATATTCATTAACATTACTATTTTTCCTTCGTCCATTTTATTAATAGGCTTACGGCGTTTTATACTTTTCATCAATTCAAGAGTACATAATTTAATATCTTTACAATCTACCATATATTATTATTACTACTATTATATAAAATGAAAATAAATATATATATTAAGAAGATTAAGAACAATGGAATATTTAGAACTTGACGAATCTAATCCGGTATTACATAGAATGAACTTTTTAAACGGTCGTATTGATGCCACAAATAATAGCGCATTTAATATTGAAAAATCGCGCATCAAAGCTTCCGAGCATCAAATAAATGTTATATCGCGCAATCTTGATTGTACTGAAGTATCTAAGCTTTTTTTTTCAATAGACAATATCAATCTATTGCAAAGAGGCATCCGCAATAAAATATTAAATGATACGCAGGGCGAAATAAATATATCGCGACAAAGCGATGACGAGCTAAAAATTATTATGCGCTCTATTTATTTTCAATATGGCAAGAATAGCTCCTATAATGTCAGAGACCAGGTATTATCGTTAAATACGCGTGTGATTGAGTGGAGTGTCCCTGAAATTATATCAAATATCAAACAATCGCAAAAATACCTACAAGATATCAGTACGATGCCTGTCCCCCTTGAAAGATCTACGCTTCCTTCAACAAAAGGAACCAAAACCTTAGATATTACTAATAGATATTAATAGATAATAGCAAATAATAGCAAATAATAAATAATATAATATTATAGAAGTATAGAAAAATATATATAAAATGAGTGGTTATATAGATACTGCTTTTTCCTACGATGAATCGGATTTAGGCTTAGACCCCGAAACTAAATTGCGCTTTAAACCAAATAAAAAGGAACTTGAACTATTCAAATTAGAAAAATTAAATATGTACAAGGGAACTTGGATGGTTTGTTTCGTATATGGTATTACCGCTATAATTCTTCTGTCCGTCATATTTTTCACGGAATGGGGAAGAACATACATATATGATAAGTTTTTCCCTGCGGTTATTACATATGTTTTAGGCGCAATTGTTATTATAATATATTTAATCGTCTCTATTTTTAGCATAGTACCTCGCAAACTAAGAAAAAGCGTAGAGACATTACCTGTATGTCCCGATTATTGGAAATTACAAAAAACAGAAGACGGTATGAAAACAAATATGAAAGAAAATATAATGAACTATCATAGAACCAAACCAATCAAAGATGGTGCAGAAGACCCATACTATAAAAAGGGTAAAAACGACCAATATATATTAGATAAACCCGGCGAAGATATTAATATATCAAGTAATGATCACGTTTTAGATTATAAATGCGTTCCAGACCGTGATGTATTTGGTGATATTAACAATCTTAAATCACAATTGGAATTAATTAATGAAAATAATAACAGCTATTCTAAAGGAACTACATACAAAGATTACATAGAAAATGAAGAACAGCCTAAATATATATATGTAGATTCCAGCAATATACATTCTCCTGAGCTAGCATCTTCTCTTTCTCTACAAAACTATGCACAAATTACTGGTGTTTATAAAAATAGCTGGACGAATCCTACAAATGCAGCAACAGCATATTACAATAATACAATTGTAAAATATGATAAGGATGGCAATAGAAACCTATATCAGGTTAATGTTATTGATCCAAATATATACGTTGGTGATAATACAAAGCCGTTGATATGCAACGAATTATATCCGTATTTACTTGATTCTATGGAGAACAAGGAGAAAAATCAAGAGTTAAAATGTGAATATGCTAAGAAATGCGGTGTTTCTTGGAGTTATTTAGATTGTTATGGAGATAAGGGCGTTTTATCATCAATACCGTTGACAGTTAAACCTGCGACCACCACAACACCTGCCGCATAAAGCAGCATAATAAGAATTACCAAGCTATTTAGAGGGTTTTACATATTCCAAAAGTTTTTCTATGAAATTCGCTCAATCCGTGTGTTTTTAAAGCAGCAAGATGATTTTTTGTTCCATATCCCTTATTTTTTTTAATATCATATAGCATTAATATAGGATTATCTACAACCAACTTATTTATCAATTTAGTATGATAATCTTTGGCTACTATTGAAGCTGCCGCAATAGATAAATAAGTCGCGTCCCCTTGTAATACGCATTCGTACTCTATCATTTCCGCATCCTCTCCTGGCGGAATATATCCCTTAAAGTTCGGTCCATCTATCAGCAAATAATTGAAAGGCTCCTTCTTATATGCCTCATTAATAGCCCGGTTCATCGCTTTCATAGTAGCATTTAAAATGTTTATTTCATCAACCTCTTTATTAGATACTTCGCCGACTCCATATGTTATGCAAATATCCTTGATATACGAAGCCAAAAACTCTCGCTTTTTTTCAGATAATTTTTTAGAATCCTTAATTTGCTTATAGGTATCATCTGGAAAACTCTTTGGAAGCACGACACACGCAGCTATCACAGGGCCTATAAAAGTCCCTCGCGCTACCTCGTCAACCCCTGCAATAACCTTGTCCTTATGCTTTTCTGCCGTAATAATATAATCGCCGCTCTCGCTCATAATATTTGTTATAGTTATCTATGTAAATAGAATGCAGTCATTTTTTATATGAATATCGCGCGGAAATGCGTCTAAAAATGCTATTTAAAAATGTGTGTATAAAGTGTATTACATTAAATACGCTTATTACTTTTTCTATATTTTTATGCCCTCTTGGCGAAATTGGATATCGCGTTTGACTTCTAATCAAAAGAGTGTGGGTTCGAGTCCCACAGGGGGTAATAAAATGTTTTCCGATTATTATTATTTAGATTTATTAGATAGAACTGAGTTTTACTTTTCTCTACAATATAATGAATATTTTTAATATAATATATGATACTATTACATCATTATATATGAGATGTTTTGTAATCAGTGACGAAAAGGGAGATTTATATTATTCTATGTAAAAAATTGACTGTCTTTTAAATTGTAATTATTATCGCATCAAATATGATTCAAGAAATTATAGTAGTTATTGATGATACTCTGTATTGCCTTGAAAGAGTCCTCATAGACATCTTATTGTGTCTTCTAGTATTTTCTCTGTTGATGGGGGAGACCGCCCCCAACGCGGTTTTATTGAGAGGCTATTGGGAGGTTATTGAGAGGCTATTGAGAGGCTATTTGGAGGTTATTGAGAGGCTATTGAGAGGCTATTGGGAGGTTATTGAGAGGCTATTGAGAGGTTATTGAGAGGCTATTGAGATATTTATATTACCATTATGATGTCTTAAAAAGAAACCAGATTTTTATAAAAATTGAAAATTAAAATTTGAGTACATCTTTCTGTTTTTTTAAAAATTTCAAAAGTTTTTTAGAAATTACAAAATAAATCAAGAGATGTACTCAAATTAAAAAATGAAAAATATAGATATTCTAGTGTCTCAAGAACTGCTCTGAATCTAATAAGTATATTTAGAATAGCCTACGAGAGTCTACGATAGCCTGTTTAATAGCATTTCAATATCGTTGTAATAGGCATCATTATAATCGCAGTAAAATACCCCGTCAGCATTCTTTTTGTCAGTATGATATCTATCAGGCTTGTTTGCCCTATCTATGGTATATTCTACAATTTCTCCAACTACTGTTATATTATTAGCAGTTACGCGGCAACTCTCTATCGTTTTGATATATTCGGCATTTCTATAATTATTAATGAAAAGCATCTTGTTATAATATACGTTTTCCCGAGAATCTTTTTTTTCTTTGCTGTTCGCTAATATATTATTATCACATAGTACATCAAATAATACCCAAGCCAACGATTGAAGGTCAAGCATATAATCAATTATATATTTTTTATACATCATAGTTGCCATATATAACAAGGTACCTACATAACCTTTGTATACTTTCATTTGTCGTACTCCCTTTGCGTTGATAATATTTTCAGACAATCCAAAATCTATTATTTTAATTTCATTCATATTTTCATTAGCAAATACTATATTATGCGGTTTAATATCTAAATGGATGATTGATATATTTTTTTTTAAATTACAATTGTGCATAGATTGTAAAGCTCTCAATATTAATATAAATATTCTCTTTATCTTTGAGATATCTCTATCACCTCTTAATTGCCTCAAATCTTTCCCTAATAATTTTGAAACTAGCACATATCTACCAATATCTCCCTCAACAAGTTTGCCTATACTACCATAAGCATATACTTTTGACACAATAGCATTAGCACAATTAACATTTAATAACTTCATAATATAATATTCAGTCATTATTTGATACAATATCTTTATATTCATCTTCTGTAGTATATCGGGAAGTCTCGGTTGTATCTTTACAACTACATATTCGCCTATCATATCTCCACCTATTATTTTACCAACATATAGCAGAGATTCTATATTTTTATATAATTCTCTAATAATTATAATTTTTATAGGCTTATTATTAATATCATTGAGCACTATTACATCATTTAAAAATAATTGGGATAATTTCATAACATAATCAGTTATATTGTTTTTTTTTCTATTATACTTATTTACTATATATCTTAGATTCTCCTCATAATTTTTATTAGCCTTTCGCTGTGTATAAAATGGCAAAAACTCTAAACTCACTTCCGGATTCTCTATAAGAGACTTATCGGACTTAAGAGACTTATCGGACTTAAGAGACTTATCGGACTTAAGAGACTTATCGGACTTGTATTTTTTTATAGAGGATACTATAGATTCAGCAGCTGTCGTAGGAGCTGAAGGGGTAGTTTTAATAGATTTGGCTACAGGGACTGCTGGGGATACTCGGGTTTCATTGTTATAATTATTAATATTTTTGTTGATATTTATAAAAATCTTGTCAATGTTTTTCTTAGATAAACATTTTAAATATGTGCTATATTTTATGTTATCATAGTAGCTACTATTTATTACATCAAGGAAATATTTTGCAGTATTTATATCAAAGTGTTCGCTGAGTTTTTTAGCTATAGAAAGCTTATCTTTTTTTCGCATTGTTTTGTTGGCTAAATCGTCGCTAACAGTCTCATATATTTTTAACAGGTCCTTTTTAAGTAAGCATTTAAAATACTTATAGTAATTGATATTATCTATAATAATATTTTCTGTAAAATATTTTGAATTATATTTTTCAAAATGTTTAATTAAGATTTCAATTATATATTTTTTTTTCATATTAATATAATATATTACTCTTTCTATATTATATTAATACTATATATTAAGTTATGATAATTAATATGTTATATTTTCAATTATTTTGCATAAAAATTGATTAGATATAAGAATAGATAAAATATCCAGAAAATGGACAGCGCTCTTGTAGCTCAAATCCTCTTTGCGAATGATAAGGCTTTCAAAGGCATCGGCGACACCAAGGAATGCCAGAAGATTTGTGGTGTTTGTAAGGCCGCTAAGGAAAATCAGCATATCCTTGATGGAATTAGCAGGAATCGCGCAGAACTTTACGCAGTTCGCATATTCAACTGTTTGCTCAAAAAGTCAAAAAGCATCTCGTGCGAAGAGAAAGAGGTTATTAAAGATGCAACTGGAAAAATGGCAACATCAGTAAATATTATGTTTAACAAGGAAACTGTCTTGTTTCGCAGCTGTTTCATAGAGCATATATTGATGGATTATGTTGAATTATTAAACCACAAGCTGAGATATGAGAATGGTTTTGGAGTAAATTATTATAATGCCGAATTATTCCACCCTTATATACTCTATAATTATATGACAATTATCAAGATTATGGGAATTGATTTTGAAAAAGAGTTAATTAGCCTAAAATCAAGAAAAATGGAAGAAACTAAAAATAATTACAAATACGTTATGTATAAGCTCTGGAATATTCAGGATATCGTCAAAATACACAACGCATCCAATTGCTGTCGCTGATAGCCTCTGATAGAATGCCTTAGATAGCTTTATGTATATGTATATGTATGTTTATGTATATATATCTTTTTATAATTGATTGCATCAAGATTATACTCATCATAAAAATAAAAATTGATTATGTGTATTATTTTTAATAACACATTACCAATGTACGAATGTTATATGAAAGAGGTCGTTCACGAAAGTATTTACGATTATTGCGAACATATCTATGAGAGCATCAGCTATAACAATAATAATTGCCACGATAACCGCGATATTTTGACATCTGATTTAAATAATTTTATTGAAAATGAAATTGAAAAAATGAGCACCTATAATATCAATAATATCCTGCTATCTTATGGTTTTGATAAAGCCTTCAAATATTATATTGATAATAATTATAATACTCAGGGCTCACCAGGCTCACCGGGCGGCAGGCAATTGAGTGATATCAAAAATGTTCATAGTATTACCAAGACACTTGTATATTACCTTATAGTATCTTCATTTGAAATTAGATAATAACATATTCATTATCTTCCTCTGATAGCTCTATGCGTATCTTCTTACTATACTCTTCCTTTACTTTTTCAACTGTTGTGTTATTTTCTAAATTATAAAAAATATTGCCTATTTTTATTAATCGCCCGCCGTTTTTAGTCTTATATATTGGAAACTCTAAATCATAATATTTATACTTATCATTCGATAGAATTTTAGGAGTTTTTCTCATACAATCCTATTATAATATAATATTTATAATATTTATAATATCTATAATATTTATAATAAAGCTCTTGATATAAATTATGTGTATTTTTGCCCAATATAAAGATATTCTTGGGGTTCCGAGAGAGGGAATACACGCCACGCGCTTATATGATTTTGCCATCGTGGATTTTGTTATGACTTTCATAGGTGCCTGTATTATAGCATATTTCTTCAAAATGAATGTGCTCTTCGTATTTTTATATTTATTTATACTGGGCGAATATCTTCATATCCTCTTTTGCGTTGATACCAAGTTTTTGTCAATTTTTTTCAATTTAAAAAAAGACACAAAAAATAATAAAAATTGATAGTCTATATAAAGATTAATTAATATATATATACAACGATGAACGTTCTCCTCCCCAAGCAATTCAATGTCGACAAGATTAAGTATTCTGAAATGAAGATTATGAAATCAGGTGCTAAATCTGTTTATCTTAATTATCAAGGTTCCAAAATCAATATTCAAACCCCTGTTCTATCAATTCCCTATGGCGTCAACGACAATACTCAGTTTATCAAGGATGACCCGAAACGCAAGGATGAAGCTCGTAAGTATGATATTACGGCATCATTCAAGGGAATGGACGAGAATCCCAAAGTCCAAGCATTTCACGATAAGTTGATTGAACTTGAACAAAAAATCTGTGAAGACGCGAGCAAGAATAGTGTAGCGTGGTTCAAGAAGAACTTTGAGGGAAATAAGGGTGCTATTGAGAATATGTTTAGCCCTATTGTTCGTCGCGATAAGGACAAGGAAACTGGTATGTATGCTGATAAATATCCTCCTACTTTCAAGGCTAAGATTCCTTATAATTCAGATGAGGATAAGTTTGACTTTGATTGCTATGATATGGATAATAACGAGATTGATTTCAAGGACTATGTTGCAAATCTCAAGGGTGGAAAGGCGCAATTCATTATCCAATTGAATGGTCTCTGGTTCTCTGCGGGAATGTTTGGATGCAGTTGGAAGATTGTTTCTGCCAAGTTCCAAAAGATTAACACTTCCAAGATTACCTTTGTAAAAGATAGTGATGAGGATGTTGTAGATGATGAAGACGAAGACGATGAAGATATTGATGTAGATACTGAGGTAATTTCCAAAGTATCGTCAGTATCTGCTGTAGTTCAAGATAAAAAGAAACCTGTGGCAGCTGTTGCGGCTCAAGTTCCAGTATCTGTCAAGGCTCCAGTAATTTCAAAGGAGGAAGAAGAGGAAGAAGAGGAAGAAGAGGAAGATGAGGAAGATGAGGAAGACGAGGAAGACGAAAAAGAAGATGTCAAAGAAGAGGAGGATGAAGAGGCTGAGCCTGAACCTGAGCCTGAGCCTGAACCGGTTAAGAAGGCAGTTAAGAAGGTTGCTGCTACTAAGAAAAAGTAATGTAAATAATGTGGTAATCTAATGTATTCTCTGGGATTCTTATATTATAAGATAAATAATAATATTAAAACAATTAATCCCATTATTACTCGCCCTAATGGCGATGGTTCTTCTGTGTTAAAATCATATATCTCTATGTTTTGTGATATTATTTTTCCAATCATATCCAATATTTTATATGCAACTGGAAGTGATAAAATAATAAATAATAAAAAACCATAAAATGATGTTTTAAATTTGCTTATATATGTATCTATTGTATTTTTTTGTTTTTCTTCAATTACATTTTGAGTATGTACTAGAGATTGAGAGTTTATTGGAGTATATGCAAAGTCGGGCGTATATTTGATATCATATGTATTTGTGTTAATATTCATATTTGTATAACAACTTTAAATATATTCTACATAATAATATAATAAAAAATTATTTGCCAATTCTGAAGCATTATTCCTATTCATCGCCCCCATCAACGTTTCAAGATTTGTATTTATACGAATATTATCAATAATACCACCAATTCCCATATGTCCTCCCGCACCTCCCGCACCTACCGCACCTGCCGCTCCCATACCGCCTGTTCCGTTAGCTAATAGCCACGCTGGCAAATTATTATAAAAGTTATTTGAACATAAAGCCATAGCCTTAATAAAATTACAGCATAATATATAATATTCGTTATTGCATTCTTTGAACATCTTTATGGCATCTTTGCAAAAATCAAATATCAAGGTATCTGCTCTGATTTCATTAAAATACTTATTACTTTCTGGAGTATTGGCTGAGAATAATTTAAAATATTTGATTACTTTTAGGAAATCCGCATCTTTTAATCTCTCAAACCATTCAGGGCTATTATAAAACCCTCTACTTTCTATTTCTAACGACAATTCAGTAAATGCGTGCATATTGTTTTCCCACAAATATTCATCATTCTTGATTAGCAGGCCATTATATTTTATAAATATATAAAGATTCTCCAAAAAGTCCTCATCCAACTTATCGCGATTATAGGGATTATAAGGCTCCTGCTTATTCTCTCTACATTTTCTAACAAAATACTCCAATTCTACGGCATCAAATACATACTTACCGCTTCTCTCTCTTTTCTCTTCACCGTAGGTATTCTTATTATTCTTATTGCATAATATATATAATCTTTTAGGAGGTATATCGCATATATTCTCTCCTGTAAAAAGTTCATCGGTATTTATATAATCACCTCGGGCGACTCCTGACTCATAATCCTCTAAGTTAAATATATTATATCGTAGCCTATCTCTAATCCGTTTCTTTATTCTATCTCTCAATCTTTCTTTGAGTCTCTGCTGTATCTTGCAAAATGCATCTATATTTATATTATTGCTTTCCAGTTCGCAAGTATTTTTATTAATATTATAGAGACGCAAATAAATCTCATTCTTACTATATTTGCGGTCGTTTGATATTATATTATTCTTCTCAGCTATATTTAATAATATCTTGAATGGTATGCTTTTTAATAAGTCTATATATAACTCCTTGATATACCCAAATCCAAAATTACAATTAATATGTCTATATAACATATATAAATCACCTACGGTTATCTCTTCTTTGTCTTTAAATACATCATAAAATATCTTGTGTATATAGCCAATCTTAGTATTCTTATGATACCTACAATATAATAAGTTATCTCCTATATTACGGTCGCATAAATTAAAATTATTATATCTACATATACATCTCCCTGTTCCTGTAGAAATAATCGCGGCATCCCCTGTATCCATCGCTGCATTCCCTGTATCCATCGCTGCATTCCCTGTATCCATAGCGGCATCCCCTGTATCCATCGCTGCATCCCCTGCTTCTCTGATATCCCATCCAATATTATAAGCTATGTCTCCAGCATCTCCAGCATCTCCAGCATCTCCAGCATCTCCAGCATCTCCAGCATCTCCAGCATCTCCAGCATCTCCAGCATCTCCATCATCTCCAGCATCTCCAGCATCTCCAG
>Ga0255114_1000313_pt1 | contig 13589 bp, 13 predicted proteins | sample Law_Law_RepA_8h_FD_188477 | JGI IMG/M metagenome (GOLD analysis project Ga0255114, IMG submission 188477) | Freshwater microbial communities from St. Lawrence River, New York, United States - Law_Law_RepA_8h | ecosystem: Environmental > Aquatic > Freshwater > River | place: USA: New York...
GCCTGATGGCTTGAACACCACCAGAATCGAACGGATGAGCCGATGGCTGAACTAGATACTGAGGCCCTACGCGCGACACAGCCACTCATCAGCGAAATCGCCCAACAAGTTTGTCAAGAATTCAAGCTTGACAGTGTGGTGTGGGGTCTCGTTGGCGGCCAAGAATTGTTGACATCTGGTTCAGTAGGTTCAATTACCGACCTATCGACTCGCTACCGCATCGCGTCAATGACGAAAAGCTTTACCGCGGCAGCTGTGTTGAGCCTGCGCGACGAGGGCGTTCTGTCTATTGACCTTCCGGTCGACGAGTACGCACCAGAGTTGGAAACAATTTGTCGCACCGAATCCGGAACTCGCGTCACTTTGCGGCATTTGTTATCAATGTCATCTGGCTTAGCAACTGACGATCCTTGGGCCGACCGACATCTTGATGCCACAGCAGAAGAAATGAATGACCTCTACCGACAAGGCGCAAGGTATGCATTCTCCCCAGGTACTCATTTTGAATATTCAAATTTGGGTTTCGCCTTAATTGGTCGGGTTGTCGAACGAGTCACGGGTCGTCGAGTGCGCGACTTCGTCGACGAACGACTACTGCAACCATTACGAATGTCCGCGACCACATGGGATCCTCCACTCGATCACGCATGGGCCCCGCCCACCCGCGTCCAAGATGGCCAGATCATTCCGGACGGGACCGACCCTTTGCGCGACGGCGAGATTGCCCCCATGGGTGGCTTATGGACCACCGTTGACGACTTAGCACGTTGGGTGATGTGGTTAAACGAAGCCAATAGCAACACTGATTCGCAAACTGCCCAGCTCAACGTTGCGTCTCGTCGCGACATGCAAGTGATGCATACGTATGCCGGCGTGATAGCCCTCGACGGCGATAAGGCTCCAACCGGATACGGCTACGGACTCATGATGCGCGACGATCCCGATCTCGGAATTGTCAATTCACATTCGGGTGGTCTTCCTGGTTACGGCAGCAACATGCGTTGGGTTGCTGGTCGAGACATTGGCGTGGTGGCAATGTCAAACACGACTTATGCGCCGATGGCGATCTTCACCCATCGTGTGTTGAAAATGTTGAATGCCGCCAAACTCATTCCGGCCGCGAGAACTTCGGTTGCTCCCGTACTGCAGCAACGCTCCGAACAACTTGTTGCGTTGATCAATCAATGGGACACCGACCAAGCCAAAAAGATCTTTGCCGACAACGTTCATTTAGATGAATCATTTGAACGGCGATGTGATGCGGCGCGAAAAATGATTGCTGAAAGTGGTCCAGCTCTGATTCAGGCAATCGTCGCTACGAGCAACACCGAAGCGGTCATTTTCCTGACAAACAGCAAGAAGATAGAGATCCTGATCGGTCCACTTCATTCGGGACCAATTCAGTGGTACGAAGTGAAATAGTACGAATTCACATCATTCTATTTCCAGTGTGATTCGATGACTGCAAGTTGCTTCATTGATTCTGCTGGTCCACCCGAGGTTGGTCGTTCATCACTGTGTGACTCGCCGACCATTGCCGCCAAAGTGCTCGCCGTTGACATGCGTAATGCATCAAGGTCATACCCGCCTTCAAGCATGACTAATCGCCGCCCTGCGGGAACCAATTGCAAAATGCGTTGCATCATGAGTGGGTAATCAGCCGATGACAAACCCATGTCGGTAATTGGGTCATTGCGGTGTGCATCAAAACCTGCCGACACAATGAGCCAGGTGGGTGCGAACTTTTCGCTCATCGGCACAATCAATTGATCAAACGCTGCGAGATACACATCACCAGTTGTTTGTGGCGGCAACGGAATATTCATTGTGTATCCCGCTCCGTCGCCAATGCCTGTTTCGTCGTACCAACCAGTTCCGGGATACAACGGCCATTGATGTAACGACACGAACAACACGCGAGGATCGTCGTAGAAAATATCTTGGGTTCCATTGCCATGATGCGCATCAAAGTCGACGATCAATACACGCTCACCCGCATCAGCAAGAGCCGCGGCGGCCACGGCGACATTTGAGAATAGACAAAAGCCCATCGTCTCGGATTTAGTGGCATGGTGACCTGGTGGGCGCACTGCACAAAAAGCTGAATCAGCTTGACCCGCTTGCAAGGCGCGAATCGCTGTGAGGCCTGCGCCTGCTGCCAACATGGCCGCGGTCCACGATCCAGAAGATGCTCGCGTGTCGGGGTCGAGTCGACCACCACCAGATTGAACGACACTTTCAATGCGATCAACATGAGCTGCAGTATGAACCCGCAGTATTTGCTCGCGTGTCGCAGGTTCTGGCACTAAAGGAATCAGTGCTTCAGAGATTCCGGCTTCACGCGATCCATCAATCACCGCACCCAGGCGTTGGGGTCGCTCTTGATGTTGCGGGCCGTTGAGATGATCAAGATACGCCTCGTGAGTGGCAAAAAGAATACTCATGAGTTCAAACGATACGACATGAAATTGGCGCTTCTACTGCGCAGCACGACGCTCGAACGCTGCATCAATTTCGGCAGTTATCGCGGCAGCAAGAATTTTGTTGCCTGCCAAACTCAAATGGAATCCGTCGCTATCGCGTGATTTCTTTCGTTCGCCATCATTGGGATCAATGACATACGGCGAATAATTTCCATCAAGTCCTAAAAAGAGATTCCAAGTATCAAGATAAACCACGTCGGCGCCGTTCGCCCGAGCCGCATCTATGGCATTCTTCGTCGCAGTTCTCAAGATTCCTAAGTTGGCACGAAATGCTTTGGCTTTTACATCGGGTGTTCCGACCCACACCAATGAACGACCTTGTGAAGTCACCAAGGTGACGAGTTCGGTGACGCGACGTCCGTATTCAATTGACCACTCGGGATCGTTTGTCGAATACGAGATTTCATCGACATACACATCTTGACCATCATTTGCACCAAGGCCGATCACCACTACGCCGGCGTTTTCTTGGGGCACCCACACATTGAGATGATTGGGCCAATCAAAAAATCCCGGTTGGCTTAAGCCCGACGAACCGTGGGTTGCCAAGAAAGTTGTCACGCCTTGCCGATCAAGAATTGATTTCAGCAAACCACCAAACCCAGCAGCTAGCGAATCGCCGTAGATACTCACACGCGGCGGGCCGTTGATGGCCAATGTGGTTGTTGTCGTGATCTCGGGAGACATCGTCGTACTCAACGCGGGGATTTGAGGAGTTGATCTTGGGACAGAGTCAGAGCTCAACGCCTGCACTGTGAAGACACAAGCCATCAATAACGCAACAAAACAGAGTCCCACCAGGACGCGACGACGGGTATAAATCTCTTGATCCAGGTTCGTTGAGCGCTGATGTATCTCGTTTTCAGACTCATTCATGCGCTTGCGCCCCTGCCAACTGGTTGTCACCAATATGTCTTCACCAATGTATAGGAGGCTATGAAAGCATTTTCTCTACCATTTTGGCACTACCGTCGAGTGGGTGATCACTGGGTTACGACAACGTCGACACGCCGCAAGCGCACGACTTTTCGATGATGGAATCGTGTGTGCTCGGGTGCGCAAATGGCCGAGCCGTCCTGATATCGCCCATTTAGTGCTTACCGACCACACTGTCGCCCCGTCACAAGGCTCACTTGACGAGTGGACCAACTCGCTCAGGGCCGAGGGTTACGGGTCAATTCGGACTGGTGCCTTGTCGCAGAGTGCCGCGGCACCGTTTGACTTAGCCGGATTCCACGAAGTTCAGCAATTGGCTCTCCTACGGATGAAAACTCCCGTTGCGCATTTGACAACTCGAGCAGGTCGACGACCCCACCATGAAATGCGTCCCCTTCGATCGCAGCGTGCACTAGATGTTGCCGCTCGCCTGGATCATTTAGCCTTCGACTCAGGATGGGACCTCGACGTTGCTGGTATTGAAGAAGCCTGTCGTGCCACGCCAGTTCATCGCATTCGATTGGCGGTCACCGCAACTGACGAGCCTGTCGGGTACATGATCACTGGTCGTAACGGGTCGGCCGGATTCATTCAACGCTTAGCCGTAGATCCTGCTTATGAGGGCCAAGGGGTCGCTACTTCTTTGCTCCAAGATGGATTGGGATGGCTGACCCGGCGCCGAGTGACCGATATTTTGGTCAACACACACCTTGATAATGAGCGAGCTTTAACGTTGTATCAACGGCTCGGCTTCGAGCAACTCCCAGAAAACTTACGGGTCATGGAACTAACACTCGAATCACCACTCAGCGAATCAGGTGTCTCATGAAGTCCCGAGTGTTGATGGCCTTCGGAATTTTTCTTGTCGGGATGATCATTCCAGCCCAGAGCACCCAAGCTGCGACGCCAGAGATCATCTCGTCACTCATCAACCAAGATCAATATGTCGCTGGCATCGAAGGTTCACAGATTCGTTTCAGCGTCGCTTTAAGCGGTCGCGATCCAACATCAACCGCCTCGACAAATTTGGTCATTACGTCATATCGACCAGTGCACACCCGACAAGAAGTGCGCGATGCATCATCGGGCAAGTTGCCGTCAACAGTTGACACAGTCATTGTGAATGTCAGCAATCTCCGTGATGCCGCTACTGGTCGAGTTGATGTCGCGATTCCTATCGAGATTGGAGTTCGCACCAAAGATGCTTTGCAAATGTCGGCGACTGGTTTGTATCCAATCAGTATTGGATTGCAAGAGGACAAGTCAGTCACGAGCCAAATCGTGACTTTTGTTGAACGATTGCCACAAGATGTGACGAGTCCGCTTCCGAGTGAAAATTTTCAAATCGCACTCATCGGGGCACTGGATGCCCCAGTTAGTTTGCAGCCTGACGCCACGACCCAAATCAGCCAAAGCACTCGCTCGGCAATCACTGAAGTTGTTTCAACTCTTGAAGCAAACCCAAATACACCTATTTCATTAGCGATTCGCCCCGAATTGATTGATGCCTTGGGTAATTCAACTGACGAAGACACTTCTCTTCTCACACGTCTTCAAAATGCTGCGTCATTACAACTACTACCGACCACTTATGTTGATGTTCAGCCTGATGAATTGTTGGCACAACGAAGTTCAGATGTCTTCACAACTCAATTACGACTAGGTGAAGATGTTCTTGCAGCCGGACTGCCAACTATGTCGGTCAATCGTGACGCATGGCTACAAACATCAACTTTGTTAACTGGCGGTGCTCTATTACTGCGTAACCTCGGCTTGCGAACAGCAGTGTTGCTCAGTAACTCGCAAAAAACGACAGCGAACGGGATCTCGGTTTTCGCTGATTCGACGCGTCTTGTCGAACTGAAACTTTCAAGTTCTGATCGAATGACTGCCGCTCTTGCTGATACCGGCCTCAGTGCAGCACTCACTCGCGGCTCAGATGAACCAACTGGTGGGCCCTACCTCGTCGCTCAGCAAATTTTGGCCGAGTTAAAGGTTCTGCGTTCAGAAATCATTAAAAGAGATGAAACAATGAGCGGTCGGGGAATCATATTGTCGACCGAGTCTGGCGCTCTGCCGACGACTGCGTTAGTCAACGCTCTCATCAGCTCAGTTGCTGGTCAACCCGATATGAGTTTTGTGTCGCTCGAGGATTTGTTGAACACAATGACCGTCAGCATTGTGGATGGATTGCCGGTTGCGTTCGAACTGCAAGCGCTCGCAGATTCGTACCCCAACGAATCCGCCATGCGCGATTTTGCAGATCGGGTCGCTGGCTTTGCAGCCATGTTGCCTGATGGGGACGAACGCCGGGACCAGTGGCAGCGAGTGGTCAATGTTTTGCCGGCGCGGGGACTGACGCCGGTTCAGACGCAGTCCTATATAGAGGCGGTTAATGCGCAACTTGCAGCCATCGGCGCCTCAATCGTGACCCCAGGCTCGACCACTTTCACTCTTGGCGGGCGCGACAGTTCGATTCGTTTGTCGCTTCGCAACGACAATGACACCGACTTATTGGTTCGGGTGCGTTTAAGTAGCTCGAAATTGCGTCTCGCCACCGACGAACAGGTCGTGACCCTGCCCGCGGGGACCTCCACCCTCGTCGAAATTCCCGTCACCGCCAAAAGTAACGGCCGCTTCCCCGTCACCTTGCAACTTCTTACCCCAACCGGCGATATCCCCATTGGCGCTCCAGCAAAATTCTCTGCTCGGGTCAATGCCCTGGCTGGTCTGGGCCAGTTATTCACGGGAATCGCCCTACTTCTCTTGTTGTCCTGGTGGATCCACCACCTCCGTCGCGAACATCAACGCCGCCAGTCTGAAAATGAAGACTCTGCAGACCGCCATCCGTCTGGCGAACGTTCGGCGTAGGTCTGGCGAACTAACCTAAGAACGTGACTTCTTCTGCCGTTCGCATCATTACCGACAGCGCATGTGACCTCCCTGATTCGGTCGTTCAATCTCTCGGAATCGAAGTGGTTCCCTTGTTCATCAGGTTTGGAGATGACGAACTTGTCGATCGCGAACAGTTGACGACAACCCAGTTTTGGGAGCGATGCTCCGTCGAATCCGATCTACCTTCAACTGCAGCGCCTTCACCTGGTCGTTTTGAGGACACGATTCGCAAACTGCAAAGCGAAGGCGCAACGGGTGTCCTCATCATCAACTTGTCGGGCGAGCTCTCTGGAACGATTGCGGCAGCTCGATTGGCCGCCGAAACTATGAAAACCTCGCTTGATGTACGAGTCGTTGATAGTCGCACCGTCACGATGGGCCTCGGAGCGATCGTGGTGGCATGTGCCCGCTCCGCTCAAGCCGGAGGAACAATTGATGAGATTGAGGCACTTGCCACTGACCTGAGTGCTCGTTGCAAGGTTTGGGGAGCCCTCGATACCCTCGAAAACCTCAAGAAGGGTGGGCGAATCGGCGGTGCCAAAGCAATGTTGGCATCCGTCCTGTCGATTAAGCCAATCATTGAAGTACGTGATGGAGTCGTGCAAGAGGGCGGCAAACAACGCACTCGAAGCAAGGCGTTGGCTTTCCTCGTTGACAAAGTTCGTGAAGCTTCCGTTAACCCTGGCATTAGCCAACTCTGTGTCTTACATGCAGACTGTTCAGATGTTGATGCATTCGTCGATCAACTGAAGACGGTTTACTCAGGCGAGATTTTGGTTGGTGAAATCGGCGCTGTCGTCGGTGCACATGCTGGTCGCGGAACAATCGGAGTCGCTTTCTTCGAAAACTAAAAGCGATCACTGCATCATTGAGTCGTAGCCATCTCAACAGAGTTCACGCAAGGTCACAGTGGTATTCCGCAGTCCGCATAGTCACGACAACTAGCGTTCAATTTCAAGCATGTCCTCGTCGTCCCACCCTTCTGCTCCGCAGCCTTCAACGATTATCGCTGAAAGGTATCGCCTCGAGTCTTTACGCGCTCATGGCGGTATGGCCGATGTCTGGCAAGCAACCGATTTGCAGTTAACGCGGACGGTCGCAATCAAACTTCTTAAACCACATTTAGCCGCCGAGTCGACTTTGGCTGAACGTTTTCGTCGCGAAGCAATCGCAGCGGCCAATCTCAATCACTACAACATCGTCACGGTGTACGACGCCATTGAGGACAATGGTCGTCAGGCCGTCATCATGGAATTTGTTGACGGTGAGTCGCTACGCGAACGTCTTGATCGCGAAAAGACGCTCAGTATCAACAGTGTCTTAAGTATTGGTTACTCGGTGTGCTCTGCTCTCGAAGCCGCGCACAAACAAGGATTGATCCATCGCGACGTCAAGCCAGGAAACATTTTGATCAATACCTCAAAGCGCGTCATGTTGACCGACTTCGGAATTGCCAAAGCACTTGATGGTGACGAAGACTTGACGAGCGAAAACATCATGATGGGTACTGCGAAGTATTTATCACCCGAGCAGGTGCGCGGCGACAGCCTTGATGCGCGTGCCGATCTCTATTCGCTTGGTCTCGTGATGTACGAGTGCCTCGCAGGCAAGGTGCCCTTTGTTGGCAAGAACGACACCGATACCGCTTTGGCCCGCTTGCATCGTGATGCAACCGATATTGCCCAACATCGACCCGATGTCGCTCCTGATGTCGCTCGAATCATCAATCGCTTAATTGCGCGTGAACCAAAAGATCGTTTTGCCGATGCGGCTCAGGCTGGCTCGGCCATCCGCCGAGTCATTGAGGGCCGCAAATCATCAACTCCGGCTGGGACAAAGCGACCAACGGGCGACCGCACCCCAACACCCGGAGTAGTCATTCGACCTAAAGGTCATACTCCAACGGGGATAACGCGCGAACCAACACCGTCAAAACCAGCTTCAACAAAAAGCACCACAGCATTCAAACCAACGCCGGTGATGTGGGTTGGTGTCGTGGCGATACTTTTGATCGTGGGTGTTGTATTTGCCCAGTTCAATAAGTCCGACTCGACTTCAGCCAATACGGCCACGACCACAGTTGCGATCACAAATCCTGTTGTATCTGGTCCTGTAGAAATCACTGGTATCAAATCTTTTGATCCACAAGGTGATGACAAAGCTGAAAATGACAACGAGGCCAGTTTCGTCACCGATGGTGATGCCACAACCGCTTGGTCAACAACGTGTTACAAGTCGTCGACCTTTGGTAGTAAATCAGGTGTTGGTTTAGTCATGCAACTGAATGGTGCGGCGCTCGCACAACTGCAAGCCGACATTCAAGGTGATGATTGGAAAGCCAAAGTCTTTACATCAAACACCGCTGGTTCCGATCTTGAATCATGGGGTTCTCCTATTTGGGAAGGTTCGGCCAATGACGGCCCGACGATCACCGCTACGTTTTCTTCACCCTCACAATTTGCTTTGGTGTATCTCACGCAAATTGGTAAAAGCGGATTCTGTAGCAACAACAATCCGTATCGCGGCTATATCAGCGAAATTCGAATTATCTCTGCCCCTTAGTTGAATGACGTGATTCATGACATCAACACCATCTCTTGACTCACTATTAAGAGATCACTATTCAATGATTCAAGCGGTGTGTCGTCGCATACTGCTCAACGACTCTGATGCCGACGACGCCACTCAAAATGCGATGATCGCAATCGTTCGAGGCTACGAATCTTTTGATGGGCGTTCCGCATTTTCAACTTGGGTCTACCGCATAGCGACTAACGCCGCCCTCGATGAATTGCGGCGTCGCCGGCGTCGTCCACTGTCGCTGTTTTCGAATGATGGGCAACAAGTTGATATTGCCGACACCCACAGCGACGATCGACAATTGGCGTTTGAGGCAAGTGATTATCTCGCACAAGGACTCGCCCAGATTCCTGAAGAATTCCGTGTTGCGCTGGTACTTCGTGATGTCGCCGACCTTGATTACGAAGAAATCAGCCAGGTACTCAACATCCCGATCGGGACTGTTCGTTCTCGAATCGCCCGAGGCCGAGGCCGCCTTGCTGACATTTTGGGGAACTCGGACGCACCTCACGAACGTCAAAACCCAGACATTGGAAATACATGATGAGCGACGACCCCACAAAAAACACCGACGACAACTTCGATATTGATGAATTCTCGAGTCGTCTTGTAGATCGCGATATCGAACTCAACGATATTCCCCACGACCTGCGGGACGCAGTGCAAGCGCGCTCCGCTCAATTTGTCGCAACGCGGCAACAACTCCTTACTTCGCTCACCCACGTCGATAGTTCAGCAATTGATGATGCCATTCGACGCGCTACCAATGATGTTGAGGTTCAATCGACCTCACAACCACGAGCCCGCAAAATTGGTGTGTACTTTGCTTCGCTCGCTGCAGCGGCTGCAGCCGTTGCAATTGTGGGCGTTGCGGTCACTCAGTCGGGTTCATCAGATCAATCCGTGAGTGATATGGCAGCCACTTCCAAAATCGCCCCCGAAGCCTTTTCGACGCCTCTGGCATCGGAAGCACCAACTGAAATGGCTGCGGAGAGTTTCGCACCGATGGTTGCCGATTCGGCCGAAGCCGGAGCGAAAACTTTCCTCGTTATCAACGACATCAATGAGCTTCAGGACTTGGTGTCTGAATGGTCGGTTGAGGGTTTTGTCGTTCAACAAAAAGCCGAACCGCTTTGTGACGACCCACTGCGACCGGCCATTGATATTGAGACGATTTTTGCTGGTGAGCCAGCCGAAATTCATTTCTCTGTCCGCAACGGAATCGTTGTGTACCGCCTAGATAATTGCTCCATGCTGGGCGGCATCGTGCCGTAATTGGTATTCGTGGCTAGCCTCAAGAATATGGCTGGCAATCCGCTTACCGATCCCAACTGGGCCTCTGATTTCACTGAAACCATTATCGATACGGTCGATAAGGTTCGCGATCGCACCACCAAGCCCATCGTCATGGTGGCGCGCGGTTTGGTTTTTGGATTGCTGAGTACATTTCTTGGATTGATGGCTCTGGTCTTATTGCTCGTCGGTCTTTCTCGTGCCCTCATCAATTTGTTGGAGTGGCCATTCGATCACGACTCGGCTGTCTGGATCTCACATATTGTTCTTGGTTCGCTCTTATGTTTAGCGGGCGCAATTTTCATGGTTCGCCGTCAAAGTAAAGAAAGCATCTAAATGTCTACTCATCATCATGTCATCATCATTGGCTCGGGTCCTGCCGGACTGACTGCGGCAATTTATGCCGCTCGCGCCAACTTGGCCCCATTTGTTATTGAAGGTGAGCCGAGTAGCACGAGCGATCAACCTGGTGGACAATTGATGCTCACGACCGACGTAGAAAACTTCCCGGGTTTCCCCGAAGGAATCATGGGTCCAGAGTTGATGATGCGTTTTCGCGATCAAGCCGCGCGCTTTGGTGCGACATTCTTAACTGGCAAAGCAACCAAAGTTGAGTTCGGCGAAAAGCCGCTCAAAGTGCATGTGCGTGACGAGGTTTTTACTGCTGATTCAGTCATTATTTCAACTGGTGCGCAAAGCCTCATGCTTGGTCTCGAAGCCGAAGAACGACTGATCGGACACGGTTTATCAACATGTGCAACATGTGATGGTTTCTTCTTCCGCGGCAAAGAGATTGCAGTTGTTGGTGGTGGCGATTCGGCAATAGAAGAAGCAAGTTTCCTCACAAAGTTCGCTTCAAAGGTCACGTTGATTCATCGTCGCGATTCATTCCGCGCCAGCAAAATTATGCAAGACCGCGCACTCAATAATCCGAAGATTGAAATGTTGTGGAACACCGCAGTCACCGACATCATTGGTAAAGATCACCTCGAATCAATTTCGCTCAAGAACACGGTGACTGGTGCAGAAAGCAGCATGAATGTTGCTGGTCTCTTTATTGCAATTGGTCACCGTCCAAACACTGATGTATTCAAGGGTGTCATTGACATGGAAGACAGTGGCTACTTAATCACTCGCCCCGATAGCACCTACACCAACATTGAAGGCGTCTTCGCCTGTGGTGACGTAAAAGATCACGTGTACCGCCAGGCAATTACTGCCGCTGGTTCGGGATGTATGGCTGCAATCGACGCCGAGCGTTGGCTAGAACAGCAGCACTGACTCATCCGATGTAACATTCGCTTGTTACACCCGCACGAAAAGGATTCGCTATGGCTGAAGGCATTGTCACTCTTACTTCTGGAACTTTTGATGAGACCGTCAATTCATCCTCGACCCCAATCGTGGTTGACTTTTGGGCCGAATGGTGCGGACCATGCAAGATGATCGCTCCCATTTTGAGCGAAATTGCTGCCGAAAAGGCTGGTCAGGTCACGATCGCCAAATTGAACGTCGATGATCACGGAGATATCGCTCAGCGTTATGGCGTCATGAGCATCCCGACTTTGTTGGTCTTCAAGGACGGCAATTTGGTCAAGACCATGGTCGGCGCCAAAGGCAAGGGTCAACTGCTGTCGGAACTCGAGGAATTCCTCGCCTGATGGCTATTGCGCCCGGTGATGCGGGTGAAGCGGTTCGACAACTGCAACATCGCCTCGGAGCAGCTGGTTATTTACCAGATGCTGGAGTCACTCCCGATCTGTATTGTTCTGGCACCCAACAAGGGGTGCGCGCATTTCAAGAAGACCGTGGCCTCACGGCTTCTGGGGTCTGCGATGACGATACGTGGACGGCATTGCTTGAAGCGTGGTGGGATTTAGGCGACCGAAGTCTGATGTTGCGCTCCCCCAACCTGCGAGGTGACGATGTCGCTGAACTTCAACGTCTGTTATCGCGATTGGGCTTTGATTGCGGTCGAATTGACGGCATCTTTGGACAAAAACTCAATCAGGCATTGCGTGATTTTCAACTGAACGCTGGTCTCGACATTGATGGTGTCTGCCATGACCACACCGTCGTGGTGTTGCGCCGACTCTCGCGCATGACTGGTGACGGACCAGGAATTGCCGCAGTGCGCGATTCTGAAGAGGCCCAACGCGGACAACCCCTTGCTGGTCGGCGCGTCGCGGTTGGGCAATTTGGAGATTTTGATCAGTTGCGCACCGCCTTGAGTGATGCGTTACGTGAACACGGAGCAATGTTGATCGAGCTCACCGATGAAGAAGTCCCTGCTCAGGGGCGTACTGCAAACCTTTTCGGAGCCGATGTTTATGTCGGTGTCGAGTCAAGCGACAACAAAGAAGCCCGGGTGGCCTACTACTCGGTTCCAGCGTTTGAGTCGGCCGGGGGTCGCGCTTTGGCGCACTTGATTGAACGACATTTACGCGATGTGGTTCCACGCATCTCGGTGACCGGAATGCGGTTACCAATTTTGCGCGAAACCAAGATGCCTGCGGTGTTATTGACCCTTGGGCCGGTCGATTCGATGACTCAACGCAGTCAACGGATCGCCCACGCGGTTTTTTTGGCGTTAAGCGCTTGGGCGCCTTGAAAAACCTCAAAAAGTAGGTTATCCACAGGCTTTCCCACAGCTTGTGTGAAACTGTGGCGCGCGACTACAGGGTCAGAGTTGAGGGTTTGGCGGGGAAAATGTCTTGACTCGCGCCTGAGACTTATCCACAGATCGCTTATTCGACGGGGCCCGCACCCATCATCAGGTAGTACAACCGCTCGAGATCATCAAGTCCGGCGAACTCGATCGTGACCGATCCCTTTTTGTTGCTATTCATTTTGACACTCACTCGGGTGTTCAGATGTTCCGAAATCTGACCTTCTAGTTCGAGAAGACCTGCAGGTGGCAATTTCGTGACTGTGCCGACAACTGTTGAGCCGTCATCGGTCTTACCTGGTACAACGACCGCGATCGATCCTTCTCCCCCACGATCACGAATTGCTTCTTCAATCGCACGAACCGACCAACCCTCGGTAGCCGCACGGCGGGCTAACTGCTCTTGAAATGCCCGATCGGGGGTTCCGAGTAGCGCCTTGGCGTGTCCGGCTGACAGTTTGCCGTCGGCCAAGAAAGCCTGAATGGCAGCCGGTAACGCAAGGAGGCGCAGCGAATTAGTAATTGAGCTACGGCTTTTACCGACTCTTTTCGCCACATCATCGTGAGTCAGGCTGAAATCATCGATGAGTTGCTGATAAGCACCAGCTTCTTCAAGTGGAGCCAAATCTTGACGATGGAGGTTTTCGACCAAAGCCTGTTCGACCGATGACATATCGTCGGTGGTCTTCACCACCGCCGGAACGGTGGCTAGTCCCGCCCGCTGAGCAGCCCGC
>Ga0255114_1000349_pt1 | contig 13047 bp, 5 predicted proteins | sample Law_Law_RepA_8h_FD_188477 | JGI IMG/M metagenome (GOLD analysis project Ga0255114, IMG submission 188477) | Freshwater microbial communities from St. Lawrence River, New York, United States - Law_Law_RepA_8h | ecosystem: Environmental > Aquatic > Freshwater > River | place: USA: New York...
ACTACGAATACTGGTATCACTGTGTCTTTGAATATCAATGGTATGGGTCAAGTTCAGTTGAAAAAACCAACTTCAAATGGTCTTTCTAACTTTAATCCACTTGATATTGAAGTTGGATTAGTTTATAATGTAATTTATGATGGAACATATTTTCAATTAAATAGATCATTTGTAAACGAAGATTTATTTAATGTTAAGTATAATGTTGAACCAAACGATTATATTGTTGTTCCACAAAACTATCAATATTGGGTTTACGCTGATTTACAAATATCTGGTAATTTAGTTAATTATGGTCAAGTTATTATTGCTAATGGCTCAGTGAATATAACCGGAGGTACTTTTACGAATTATGGAAGTTTGTCTTTAATTAATTTGTCTACATCTGGACTCACATCCTCATTTAATAGCACCGATACTATAGATTTTACAACACAAAATACAATATATGGACTTTCTGTATCAGCTATTGTAAAAGATATGTCTTTAACTGCCTCTAAATTAGATACTGGTTTTAATGGTGGTGCTACTGCTGGGTATTTCCTTTCAGTTGATAACGCTGGTCAATTTGTATGGTCTAATTCGACAACAGGTGCTGGTGATGGATTAATTCAGAATGGCGGTAATTTGGATGTGAATGTTGGAACTGGAATTACAATTTCGGGAGATGCGGTTACTCTTACCACTACGGGAGTAACTGCTGGTGTTTATGGAAGTTCTCAGTCAATCCCATTCTTTACTGTTGATTCTCAAGGTAGACTTACCGATGCTGGGACAATATCTTTTGATTTTAGTGGATTTGGTTCAGGAACTATTGCTGGTATTACTGCCGGAGACGGTTTGATAGGTGGTGGAACATCATCGTATATAACATTGGATGTTAATGTTGGAACCGGAATTACTATTTCATCAGATGCGGTTACGTTGACCAATACGGGAGTAACTGCTGGTGTTTATGGAAGTTCTCAGTCAATTCCGTTCTTTACTGTTGATACTCAAGGAAGACTAACAGATGTTGGAACAATTTCACTTGGTGGAATTGGTGTTATTGGGGACGCTGAAGATGGTAATTACACAGATGGTATATTTACAGATTTCACACCGACTACCCCAATCGGAACAGCTATAGATAGATTCAATGAGATGTTCTTATTATTAGCACCAACACCTCCAAGTAACTGGAATAACGCTATATCATCCATTTCTTTTACAAACACTTCTTACTCACCACGTGCGTTAACATCAGGGTCTACCGTTACAAATATGTATACCTCTACAACTCCAACTTTGACAGATTCCGATAGTGTTTCAACTGGTTCAAATGCTAGAGTTGAAACTGCTGGTCTCACATTTTCTTTGATTGATCAGGGAGTCACCGTGGAGACAGTAACTTTATCTGGAACTGCTACCACTTTAAAGAACACCGGAAATATCAGACACAGTGCTTCTACGGATCCGTATACTGGTGTATCTGGTCAATCTGGATTTTGGACAGGAATAACTGATTTTTCACTTGCTGGGACATTACCAACTATAACTCCATCTTCTTCACAAAGAACTTTACAATTATATCATCCTGGAACTGACTCACCTGAGACATTTAATTATTATATAGATTCACCACTGACGGTTTCTATTGTATCTATAACAGCTAGTGTTCCATCAATGACATCTTATATTTCAGGTGTTCCTACTTTAACGACATCTAATACTATTACTGGAATTGGATTTAGTGTGAGTAATGTGAGTAGTTATTTTTACGCAGCTACTTCTGTTTATCAAATTAATGCTGGTCTTATTGCAGGTTCTACCGGTGATCCGGATTCTATACCGACTTTTTATGGTCAAACTGGTAGTGTATCTGGTAAATCAGGAGCTGTTCTCACTAGTCAATTTAGTGATACGTCATTCACATTTACTGTGAGAGGGAGAAACTCAATTGGAACTTATGGTTCCAATACAACGTTTACTAGCACTTTACATAGAGTTGATACGGTGTCTAATGAGTCCTCAAGAAAAACATCTGGAACTGGTAGTAACCCAGCAAGTGGATATGGATCGGCTTATGATTCATCTGTGTCTTTAGTGGGTGCTAATACAGAAGAATTACAATTAAGAAATGGTGTTTATTTATATCCGACTATCAATTACACATCAGTTGGTGGTCCAAATTACTCATCTGCTTCAGGCACAAGGTGGGCTACATTTAATATAGGAACTTTTACAAATAACAGCGCATTTACACTTAATTTTGTGAGTTCATCCGGTATAAGCACTTCTACTGGTGTTGCTGGTTTATTAGTCGAAGTTAAAATAGAAGGATCTTCTTTTTGGGTTGATGGTGACTCAGCTTATGCTGGTGTAGGAAATCCAGGATCGACTGTGGATGGAGTTGCTGCTTTAGTTGTTGCTTCTTCAACAGCGACTTCTAGAAGAATAACTTTTGGATCGGTGACACACACAGGTTCAATAATAGTAAGAATAGGAATAACAGGTAGTGGAACCGGAATACAATTTGGTTCTGTTACTGCAACGAGTATAGTTTAAAAATTAAAAAAAATGAATGTCATTAACATCGTCACAACAAGCGAGTAGGTTATTTAAGAAATCTTTCGGAGCAGGTGAAACACTTACTTCAAGAGATTTCTTTGAGGAGCCTAAATTAGGAAGAGATGCAATATTTAGTGATCAGATTTGGTCAGATAGTTCATTAATTCCCACAACCGCTCCGTCGTTAGCACCCGGTGCTTCGGCTGGTGTTGTTCAATATTTTGAAAAAGAAACATTGAGTCACATTTCGGGTTCAACTAATAGGTCTTATTTTAGTTCAAATTTAATTGACACAATCGCATTTAATTATGGTGATGGAACTTACAATTATACTCTGTATAAAAATGACGGAACCACTGTAATTGCTTTTGGTGATGGTGATTGGTTAGTAGATACGTCTGCTGGATTGTTAACTTTTTATGGGACATTACCTTCAGGTGTGACGAGTATTTTACCTCCTAAAATTTCATTTTATAAATATGTTGGAGATAAAGGACTTTCATTGGCATCGGGAACAATCACTTCGGTTAATGCTGGATTTGGTCTTACTGGTGGAGGAACTTCAAGTTCAGTTACCTTAGATATTTCTTTAGGTAATAATAGTGGGTTAACTTTTTCAAATAATAATTTATCAGTTGATTTTGATTTTCTTTCTTCTAATTTAGCGGGTAGTGGGTTGTCTTACTCTGGTGGAACCTTATCAGTAAATGTTAATTCGGATTCATTGGAAATCATAAATGATACAATAAGATTAAAAGATACAATTACTGGTAATAGAACTTTTCAAGATTCAGTAACAGTAGATGGTAATTTAATTGTAAATGGAACGGTATCATATATCCAAACAGAGACTTTATTGATTGAAGATAACATCATTACTTTAAATGCTACGTTTTCTGGAAATCCTTTTTTGAATGCTGGTATTGAGGTTATAAGAGGAAATGAACCGGTTTCTAGTTTTATTTGGAACGAATCAACTGATTTGTGGTCAGCTGGTCTTTCTGGATCAGAAGTTCCAATATTTTTAGGAGCTGGAACTGGTCTTACTAGTTCAGGACAAACAGTTTCATTAAATTTAACAGGAATTGTTGGAACTGGACTTACTCAGAATGGTAGTCAAATTAGTGTTATAAATTATAGCCCATTTTATCAATCATCATTGTCTACTTTAACATCTGGTAATAATTCAACTACTGGTATAACATTATCTAACACGCCTTCTCAATATTCAAGAGTTCAACTTTTTGTAAATGGTCAGTTGCAGAAAATAGGAGACGGAACGTTTTCAAATGTTGATTGTTATTTCTCAAATGATGGAGGTTTATCTGCTTTGTCATTTACAAGTTTGGTATCGGGAAATGTTTTATATTGGAATGGAGTTTCTGCTGGTTTTGAACTTGACGCTACTGATGAAATTGATATAATTTATGAATATTAATTAAAATTAAACAATAAATAAACACCTCTTTTTATTATACTCCTTTATTTTAGACAATCTTTTTTTTATATATAGTATAATCAAAAAAAGATAAAGTCGTTAATGGCTCAGATGAATATTAAACAAATACGAGGTGCTTCTCAAGGTTCAATTCTTTTTGTAGGCACTAATAGTGTTGTTAGTGAGAATTTTAATAATTTACGTTGGGATAATTCAAGTCAAAAGTTAGTCGTAGACGGAACTTTTCAGTATATTGATGGAAATCAACAAAGTGGTTATTATTTGGTTTCTGATAACTTAGGAAATGCAAGTTGGACAGCTTCTGTTCCTGGAACTTCCGGTTCAAGTGGTTCTAGTGGAACTTCCGGAACTGAAGGATCTAGTGGAACTAGTGGAACTGAAGGATCTAGTGGAACAAGTGGAACTGAAGGATCTAGTGGAACTTCCGGAACTGAAGGATCTAGTGGAACAAGTGGAACTGAAGGATCTAGTGGAACTTCCGGAACCGAAGGATCTTCTGGAACAAGTGGAACTGAAGGATCTAGCGGAACTTCCGGAACCGAAGGATCTTCTGGAACAAGTGGAACTGAAGGATCTAGCGGAACTTCCGGAACCGAAGGATCTTCTGGAACAAGTGGAACTGAAGGATCTAGCGGAACTTCCGGAACCGAAGGATCTTCTGGAACAAGTGGAACTTCCGGAACCGAAGGATCTTCTGGAACAAGTGGAACTGAAGGATCTTCTGGAACAAGTGGAACTGAAGGATCTTCTGGAACAAGTGGAACTGAAGGATCTTCTGGAACTAGCGGAATAAGTGGTGTTGATGGTAGTGACGGATCATCCGGAACATCAGGAACTGAAGGATCTAGTGGAACTTCCGGAACTGAAGGATCATCCGGAACATCAGGAACCGAAGGATCTAGTGGAACAAGTGGAACCGAAGGATCATCCGGAACAAGTGGAACTGAAGGATCTTCTGGAACAAGTGGAACCGAAGGATCATCCGGAACATCTGGAACTGAAGGATCATCCGGAACATCTGGAACCGAAGGATCTAGCGGAACTTCCGGAACTGAAGGATCATCCGGAACATCTGGAACCGAAGGATCTAGCGGAACTTCCGGAACTGAAGGATCATCCGGAACATCTGGAACCGAAGGATCTAGCGGAACTTCCGGAACCGAAGGTTCTAGTGGAACTTCCGGAACTGAAGGATCTAGTGGAACTTCCGGAACTGAAGGATCATCTGGAACTAGTGGAACTGAAGGATCTAGTGGAACTTCCGGAACTGAAGGATCTAGTGGAACTTCCGGAACTGAAGGATCATCTGGAACTAGTGGAACTGAAGGATCTAGTGGAACTTCCGGAACTGAAGGATCTTCTGGAACTAGCGGAATAAGTGGTGTTGATGGTAGTGACGGATCATCCGGAACATCAGGAACTGAAGGATCTAGCGGAACAAGTGGAACAGAAGGATCATCCGGAACATCAGGAACCGAAGGATCTTCTGGAACATCAGGAACCGAAGGATCTTCTGGAACATCAGGAACCGAAGGATCTTCTGGAACAAGTGGAACCGAAGGATCTAGTGGAACAAGTGGAACCGAAGGATCTAGTGGAACAAGTGGAACCGAAGGATCATCCGGAACATCTGGAACCGAAGGATCATCCGGAACATCAGGAACCGAAGGATCTTCTGGAACATCAGGAACTGAAGGATCATCCGGAACATCTGGAACTGAAGGATCATCTGGAACATCCGGAACTGAAGGATCATCCGGAACATCTGGAACTGAAGGATCTAGTGGAACATCTGGAATTGAAGGATCATCCGGAACATCTGGAACTGAAGGATCATCCGGAACATCTGGAACTGAAGGATCATCCGGAACATCTGGAACTGAAGGATCTTCTGGAACAAGTGGAACTGAAGGATCATCCGGAACATCTGGAACTGAAGGATCTTCTGGAACAAGTGGAACTGAAGGATCATCCGGAACATCAGGAACCGAAGGATCAAGTGGAACGTCAGGAACCGAAGGATCTTCTGGAACAAGTGGAACTGAAGGATCATCCGGAACATCAGGAACCGAAGGATCAAGTGGAACGTCAGGAACCGAAGGATCTTCTGGAACAAGTGGAAGCTCGGGAACAAGTGGAACGGGATTCAACACAATATTAACTCCATCTGACTATAGAATTATAACTGCTACAGGTTCTTCTACCAATTCGGCAGTTGCTCAACCAAATCTAACATTTAATCCAAATACTGGAGTTTTATCTGTAACTGGATCAGCTGTTATTGGTAGCACGGCTGGTGGCACATTATTCTCTGTTAATGGAACTTCCGGTCAGTTATTTAGCATTACTGATAGTCTTAATGGATCCTTATTTAGTGTTAATGATATATCAGGTCTTCCTATTTTAGAAGTATTCTCTGATAATACAACAGTTATTGGTGATTATCAAGCACCATCTTTATATACAACTAAGACAATTACTGCTAATATTGGAACAACAAGTGTCTATTCTATAGCAACCGCATCTTATACCGGGGCATTTATAGATTATAATGTTGTTAATGGTTCTAATGCTAGATCTGGTAATGTAACAGCTATTTGGTCGGGGTCAAATATACAATATTCTGAAACATCTACAATAGATATTGGAAATACTAATCCTATCAGTTTTGCTTTTGTTATATCTGGTACTTATGCTGTTTTACAAGCTGTTACTAGTACAAGTGGATGGACTGTTAAGACGATAATAAGAAGTATATAATTATGGCATTTCACTATTCACCGAAAATAATAACAGATGGGTTGGTTTTGTGCTTAGATGCCGGTAATGTAAAATCATATCCTTTAAGCGGAACTGCTTGGAGTGATATTTCTAAACAAGAAAATAATGCAATATTATTTAATGGACCTAGTTATGATTCAAGTAATGGTGGTAGTATTTTGTTTGATGGTACAAACGATTATTGTGTCGCAGGTACAGGTTTGGGTATTACCGGTAATCTTACGTTAGCCGCTTGGGTTAGACCAAGTTCGTTTACAAATCAAGGTAATATTGTATCTAAAAGTAGTAATCCAGGGTATAGAATGAGGTTTCAAAGTAATGGTACTTTTTGGATGTACTCTAATACAAATACAATTACATCACCATCTACATATACAATAAATAATTGGTTTTATACAGTTGGAGTATTTTCTTCTTCAGGTTTACGAATGTATATAAATGGTAGTTTAGTACAATCAAATGGTGTCGCATTTTCACCGTCTTATGGTGTAAGTAGTTTTTTTGTTGGAGGATTTAGCTCAACACAAGAACTTTTTCAAGGTAGAATTGCCAATGTAGGTGTTTATAATAGAGCTTTAAACCAAACAGAAATTACCCAAAACTTTAACGCTCAAAAAACAAGATTTGGTTTATAATGGCAGGAAGAATAGGATATTATGGTGGAATTGTAACTAATGGATTAGTCTTGAATTTAGATGCCGCTAAGAGAGATTCATATTCTGGATCAGGAACAATATGGAATGATATTAGTGGTAGTGGTTTCTCCGGAACATTCACAAACGGACCCGTTTTTGATAAAGGTGGTATTGGTAACATCTATTTTGATGGTACTGATGATTACATAACAAACATAGGAACAGCATCAACATTTTCTTTCATTCAAAATACTGGTATATTTACAATAAATGCTTGGGTTAAACCTTCAATACTTGGAACCGCGATGTATTTTTTGGGTAATAATGACGGAACTACTGTTGGTAAAGGATTTTATTTGGGTAAACTAGCAAATAATAGACTTTGGTTGGCGGTTACATATAATGTAAGTGCACAATTTGTAATTAATTTCCAACTTAGTAGTTATTTTACTGATACTAATTGGGTAAATGTTGCGGTATCATCAAACGGTTCAAACGCTATCGCATATAAAAATGGAGTACAGTTTGGATTATCAAGTAGTACTATAACCAATTTTTCAACAGGTGATAGTAGTAGAGATTTGAGTATTGGTAGAGTAAATAATCTTACTTCATCATATTGGAGTGGTAATGTTGCTGTTACACAAATATATAACCGAGCACTTACGTCAAGTGAAGTTTTACAAAATTATAATGCTGTTAAAGGAAGATACGGACTTTAAGTATTAAATATATAATATATGGAAAATTACGAACAAAGACAATTTATGATATTTAATGTATCAGAATTGAATCAAATAGACTTTACACAAGTTTTAGAAACATCATCCGAGACAGTTAGAAAATCAGTTGATTTAAGTAAAACTTTTGTTAAATGGGATGGAGATATTCCAAGTTGTGTTAGTAACTTGACAACTAAAGAAGGTCCTTATACATATACTGAGATAATAACAATTTTATCTACTTCTGAATGGACTGATGTAAATATGTTAATTCAATGAGTATCAATCTTGGTCAGTGGATACCGGTATAAGAATTAGTTAATTTTTTCTAATCAATTTTATCTTTAATATACATCTTCTAACAAAATGGAGATTTCTAATTTTTATATATATAGAAGGTGGAGATATTTTACCTAAATGGCTTTTCTTTTGGAGAGTGAAAAAAGAAAAAAAGATAAATAGATGGCTAATGAATTCGTCACCAGACGAGGTATTATATCATTGGGAGGGGTAACCTTTCCTTATTATTCAACAACAACTGCTTATACTGTAACAGCTGATGATTATTTTGTTGATTGTTCAGGTACTTTTAATGTAGCTCTCCCTACGGCGGTTGGTATATCAGGTAAAATTTATATTATTAAAAATAGTGGTTCAGGTGTTATTACAGTTGATCCTTATTTAAGTGAAACAATTGATGGCTCTTCAACTAAGACTTTATCTCAATATAATAGTATTTATATAACAAGTAACGGTAATAACTGGTTAATTGGAGGTGTTGATGGTGTAAGTGGATCATCTGGTTCAGCCGGTACATCAGGATCTTCTGGAACATCAGGAACCGAAGGATCATCCGGAACATCAGGAACCGAAGGATCTTCTGGAACATCAGGAACCGAAGGATCTTCTGGAACATCTGGAACCGAAGGATCATCCGGAACATCTGGAACTGAAGGATCATCCGGAACATCTGGAACCGAAGGATCTAGCGGAACTTCCGGAACCGAAGGATCTTCTGGAACAAGTGGAACTGAAGGATCTTCTGGAACATCCGGAACTGAAGGATCGTCCGGAACGTCCGGAACCGAAGGATCTAGCGGAACATCAGGAACTGAAGGATCTAGCGGAACAAGTGGAACCGAAGGATCATCCGGAACAAGTGGAACTGAAGGAACATCCGGAACAAGTGGAACCGAAGGATCTAGTGGAACAAGTGGAACCGAAGGATCGTCCGGAACGTCCGGAACCGAAGGATCTAGTGGAACAAGTGGAACCGAAGGATCTAGCGGAACAAGTGGAACTGAAGGATCATCCGGAACAAGTGGGACCGAAGGATCTAGCGGAACAAGTGGAACCGAAGGATCTTCTGGAACATCAGGATCAAGTGGCACTTCAGGAAGTAGTGGTACTTCTGGATCTTCAGGATCAAGTGGATCAAGTGGATCAAGTGGATCAAGTGGACCATCCGGATCAAGTGGATCATCTGGATCATCTGGATCAAGTGGATCATCAGGATTTGGAACCTCAGGATCAAGTGGTTTGAGTGGAATTGATGGTGTGAGTGGTTCTAGTGGTTCTTCAGGAACATCAGGATCTGCTGGTTCAAGTGGTTCATCAGGATCTGCTGGATCATCAGGATCATCAGGATCTGCTGGAACAAGCGGAACAAGTGGATCTTCTGGATCATCCGGATCTGCTGGATCTGCTGGATCTAGTGGTTCTTCAGGAACATCTGGATCTGCTGGAACAAGTGGTTCTTCTGGATCATCTGGAACTAGTGGTTCAAGTGGTTCTTCTGGATCTGCTGGAACAAGTGGATCTTCTGGAACAAGTGGATCTTCTGGATCTAGTGGATCATCAGGAACAAGTGGATTATCTGGAACAAGTGGATCATCTGGAACAAGTGGATCATCTGGAACAAGTGGATCATCTGGAACAAGTGGATCTTCTGGATCGAGTGGATCATCAGGATCTGCTGGAACAAGTGGTTCATCAGGATCTGCTGGAACAAGTGGATCATCAGGATCTGCTGGAACAAGTGGATCATCAGGATCTGCTGGAACAAGTGGATCATCAGGATCTGCTGGAACAAGTGGTTCTTCTGGATCTGCTGGAACAAGTGGATCAACTGGAACATCTGGATCTGCTGGATCATCAGGAACATCCGGATCGAGTGGATCATCAGGGTCTAGTGGATCATCTGGATCTGCCGCAACAAGTGGTTCATCAGGAACATCAGGATCTGCTGGTTCATCAGGAACAAGTGGTTCATCCGGATCTGCTGGAACTTCAGGATCTGCTGGAACGAGTGGTTCAACTGGAACGAGTGGTTCAACTGGAACTTCTGGTTCAAGTGGTTTTAGTGGGGTTGATGGAACATCTGGATCTGCTGGATCATCAGGATCTGCTGGATCTAGTGGCACATCAGGAACTAGAGGAACATCCGGATCTAGTGGATCGAGTGGATCTACCGGAACAAGTGGTTCATCAGGAACTAGCGGTAGTTCAGGATCTGCTGGATCAAGCGGATCATCAGGATCATCAGGTTCAAGTGGAACAAGTGGTTCATCAGGAACATCAGGTTCTTCGGGTAGTTCGGGTTCTAGTGGAACATCAGGAACAAGTGGATCATCAGGATCAAGTGGATCTTCAGGATCAAGTGGATCTTCAGGATCAAGTGGTACTTCTGGAACAAGCGGAAGTTCCGGAACGAGAGGAACATCTGGATCAAGTGGTTCTAGTGGAACATCTGGATCAAGTGGATCATCGGGATTTGGAACATCAGGATCTAGTGGTTTGAGTGGTATTGATGGTGTGAATGGATCTTCTGGTTCTAGTGGTTCTTCAGGAACATCTGGTTCTGCTGGAACAAGTGGTTCATCAGGATCTAGTGGATCTTCTGGAACTTCTGGATCTGCTGGAACAACTGGATCTAGTGGTTCAAGTGGAACTTCAGGGTCTAGTGGATCAGCTGGAACATCTGGGTCTGCTGGCTCATCAGGAACAAGTGGTTCTTCCGGATCTGCTGGAACAAGTGGATCTTCAGGAACATCTGGTTCTTCTGGATCTAGTGGATCTTCAGGAACATCTGGTTCATCCGGATCAGCTGGAACATCTGGATCGAGCGGAACGTCAGGATCAGCTGGTAGTAGTGGAACTAGTGGGTCTACTGGAACATCCGGATCAGCTGGATCGAGTGGAACTTCAGGATCTGCTGGCTCTGCTGGATCATCGGGATCTGCTGGATCATCTGGATCTGCTGGTTCAAGTGGTTCATCTGGATCTACTGGAACATCCGGATCTGCTGGATCGAGTGGTTCTAGTGGGACTTCCGGTTCAAGTGGTTCAAGTGGTTCAAGTGGTTCTTCAGGGTCATCAGGAACATCCGGATCAAGTGGTTCATCAGGATCAAGTGGTTCATCAGGATCAAGTGGATCTTCTGGTTCTGCTGGAACAAGTGGATCATCAGGGTCTAGTGGATCTACTGGAACATCCGGATCTGCTGGGTCATCTGGATCTGCTGGGTCATCTGGATCTGCTGGGTCATCTGGATCTGCTGGAACAAGTGGATTATCAGGGTCTAGTGGGTCATCTGGATCTGCTGGGTCATCAGGAACAAGTGGTTCTTCGGGGTCTTCCGGAACAAGTGGATCTACTGGAACATCCGGATCTACTGGAACATCAGGATCTGCTGGAACATCCGGATCTTCTGGATCTACTGGAACATCCGGATCTACTGGATCGAGTGGATCTTCTGGAACAAGTGGAACTTCTGGATCAGCTGGAACAAGTGGTTCATCAGGATCTAGTGGATCTTCTGGTTCTACTGGATCTTCTGGTTCTGCTGGAACAAGTGGATCAAGTGGATCTTCAGGATCTGCTGGATCATCTGGCTCTGCTGGAACGTCGGGTTCTTCTGGATCTGCTGGAACAAGTGGATCTTCTGGTTCTGCTGGAACTTCTGGATCTACTGGAACATCAGGAACAAGTGGTTCTTCGGGGTCTTCCGGAACATCCGGATCTGCTGGAACAAGCGGTTCATCAGGATCTGCTGGATCTAGTGGATCATCAGGATCTGCTGGAACAAGCGGCTCATCAGGATCTGCTGGAACAAGCGGCTCATCAGGATCTGCTGGAACAAGCGGCTCATCAGGATCTGCTGGAACAAGCGGCTCATCAGGATCTGCTGGAACAAGCGGCTCTACTGGAACTTCTGGCTCTGCTGGTAGTAGTGGTTCTTCTGGATCTGCTGGAACTTCAGGATCTGCTGGAACGAGTGGTTCTTCTGGATCTGCTGGAACTTCAGGATCTGCTGGATCTAGTGGTTCATCAGGATCTGCTGGAACTTCTGGAACTTCTGGATCTACTGGAACAAGCGGCTCATCGGGATCTGCTGGAACAAGCGGCTCATCGGGATCTGCTGGAACAAGCGGCTCATCAGGATCTGCTGGCTCATCAGGAACAAGTGGTTCTTCCGGATCTGTTGGCTCATCAGGAACAAGCGGCTCATCAGGATCTGCTGGAACTAATGGTTCTTCAGGAACTTCAGGAACATCTGGTTCATCGGGATCAGCTGGAACATCCGGATCGAGCGGAACGTCAGGATCAGCTGGTAGTAGTGGAACTAGTGGATCTGCTGGAACATCAGGATCTGCTGGATCATCTGGTTCTAGTGGTTCAAGTGGTTCATCAGGATCTAGTGGATCTTCCGGAACATCTGGATCTGCTGGAACATCTGGATCTGCTGGAACATCTGGATCTGCTGGAACATCTGGATCTGCTGGAACAAGTGGATCTTCCGGTTCATCCGGTTCTGCTGGAACGTCAGGATCATCGGGATCTGCTGGAACATCTGGATCTGCTGGAACAAGTGGATCTTCTGGTTCTAGTGGATCTTCCG
>Ga0255114_1000350_pt1 | contig 13005 bp, 18 predicted proteins | sample Law_Law_RepA_8h_FD_188477 | JGI IMG/M metagenome (GOLD analysis project Ga0255114, IMG submission 188477) | Freshwater microbial communities from St. Lawrence River, New York, United States - Law_Law_RepA_8h | ecosystem: Environmental > Aquatic > Freshwater > River | place: USA: New York...
ATACTGATTGTTCATTTTAGCATGTGACTCATAACTCATAGCTTTAACTATATTTCCTACATGAGTAGTATCCCAATCAATATCTCGTTGAGCCTCAGATATAAGGGCACTTCTCAACTCTTCATCTAAAAACCCCTCAATTTCGTACACACCTTCTGCGTGCTTTATTATTTTCATTTGGTCCTAGTTATACTTGCTACTGTTGATGTGGCAAATTTCAATTTCATTTATATTAACATGGCTTGGTAACGACCCTACCCAGTAGATAGCCTCTGCTAAATCCTCTGCAGTTAAGGCGTAGTCTCGTTTTTGCTCTTGGGTATCAATGGTCGCTGGACAAATTTCTGTAATTTTAATCCTAAATTGAGGAAACTCAAGCCTCATTGTGTCAATTAAGCCACGCTCACCTCGCTTGGCATTTGTGTAATTTCCACCGCCACGATAGGGCACCTTGCCCCCAAAAGAAGTAATAAAGACAATTGTTGGGGATTCTGACCTTTCCATACAGGGTAGGTACATAGGACCAGACACGTTTATATCGTAGGCTCGTCTAAAGTTATCCATGGTTTCATTGATAATGTTAGTTGGGCTAGAGCCACCACCAGCATTGTTAACTAAAAGGTCTAGGGTTATGTCTTTGTACTGTTCATAGAATCGCTCTATTGCTTTAGGGTCTGTTACGTCTAGGCTATATACCTCAACATTGTCAGATACAAGCTTAGATACTTTAGATAGGTCTCTTGAAACAGCAATAACCTTGTATCCATTTTCAGACAGGCGTTTAACTGTTGCTAACCCTACGCCTTTGCTTGCCCCAGTTACAATAGCCGTTTTCACGTTAATGAATCCAGTGCTGTGGCACCATTATCTTTTCGCCACTCTTCACTAAGTGTGCTGTGTGATGGTATGGCGGAGATGGTGGGAAAACAATAATGCTTCCAGCTTTTGGCTTGATAGCAAAAGTGTAGCTTCCTTCTTGCTTTGCGATTTCAAAATCTGGGTTTGGACTAGCGTTTTGCAATACGCCACCTGGAGAAGCAATCGTAAAAGATAGCTCTCCGCCCTCATAATCATCGTTTAAGTACATAACAAAAGATACTTTAAGACGGCCATCGCCCTCTTGTTGGTCAAAGTGAGCACCCATATATGTACCTGCCTTATACTTTTTAATTGGATACATTGGAAACAGTTTAGGCTCATCTGTGATGCCGTGGGCTACCGCGTAATCTCTTGCTACATCATCAAAAGCCTTTTGTAATGTAGAGTAGATATAGGTCTTCTGAATGTCTGACGGGTCCGCAAAGATACTCTTATCTGTTCCATAGACATACGCCTCACCACTACATGCCATCCATTCGCCCCAAGGGTTTTCATTGTCCTGGTCAATTGCATCAACAAGTTTCTTTGGGTCGTCAATTACGTTTGTGTAGTAGTAAACTTTTTCTTCAAGTATCTCTCTGTCCATTTTGTGTCTCCTTAGTACTTATTTTTTTTATAGTGGTCTTTTTCTTTAATGAACCCAACAAGAACATATCTTATTGGTCCATCCCCTACGTGCTTGACCCCGTGCTCATACTCTTCGTTCCCTGGAAAAAATAACATAGTTCCTGGCTTGGGCTTTAACTGAATGTCAAGGTTTGGAAAAAATAATTCGCCATCTGCGTAGTCATCATTAATATACACAATCGTAGCGTATTTTATAGACGGGTCTGTTCTTTGGTCAGTATGCGCTTTTAACTCTACTCCTGGTTGCATTCTTTGAATTGTTGCAAAACCACTTAAAATTAATTCTGGGTCGGCTTTTACCACCATTGAATTTAAACCATCGTATAGTGGTCTATATATCTCATGATGTAATATGTTAAAGTTTTTATCTTTCCAATTTTGAGTGATTTCAAACTTGCCTTCAGCAACTAAATTATCAACGTCGTCTCTGCCAAATTTTTCCATGCAAAAACTTGCTAAGTTTGAGTAGTACTCTACTTCCCAATCTTTTTGAGATGTACCATTTATAATGTCCCAAAAGGTAGTTATTTGGTCTTCTGATAAAAAGTTTTCAACAGAGAACAGCTCTGGAGTAATATCCTTAACTACATACCCGCTATCTATTAACTGTTGTTTAAATGGCTCAATCATTTACAGCTCGTCTGCTTTGTACTTATTTCCAGCCGCGTCCAGCTTCCAACCCTGCTTAAGCAGCTCTTGCCACTCTGCTCTTTCAATTTCTTGTTGCGCTCTAGTGGCCTTCATCTCTTCAGCCCACGCATCTCTTAATTCCTGTGGGTAATCCGACTCTTCTCTATCATCCCAGAAAGACCCAATGGTGTATCTGACCCCGCCTGTTATAAGAGATACTTCGTGCATATTGTTAAACCCGCCGTCAAATACAGCAAGCATTCCAACTTCTGGTTTAATCTCTATGTTTTGTGTTGGGAACCGTAAAAGTCCCCCATCAAAATCATCGTTAAGGTATAGAAAGCCTGCGTAGCGGCTTCTTGTAAAAGCGCCTGAGTTACCTTCAGCATCTGTATTGTCAGAGTGAACTCTTGCGTACGCTCCTGGCTCCCACTTTTGTGTGTGGTATCCAATTTTACAAATTGTTTTTGGGTCAAGGTCATGTACGGAAGCAATTGCTTCAGGCATTGCCTTTTCAATATCTGAAAATATGGTTGGAGATAGGCCAGCGTCAATGACCTCTTGGTCGTTGTCTTGTGGCAAAACTGAAGAATAGGACTCGTAAAATGAGATTGGCATCCAAGAAATTGCCCCACTGGCTGCTTGAGCATCTAATGCTTGAATCATCTTTGTGCAGTCGTCTTTGTTTATAAAGTTTTCATAAACAACTATGTCTTTTGTTATTCGTCGTTTGTTTGCTAGGTTCATTGTGCTTTACTCCGTCTAGTTATTTATAAGGGATTTATCTCCAGCAATAAGCTTTTTTATTTCCTGTTGAACAAGGGCGTACTCTTCATCAAACACTTCTGGGGTTCTGCCCTCTCCCATAGCGGCAGGAGTTCCTTTAGCTATTAAATCTTCTTTTAGTGTCTTTTCAATATCGTAGTTTAATACTGTGCACTGAAACCAGTTGGCAACATACCCATCTCTATCAATAAGGTATTTTTCAAAGTTTCCGCCCTGCATTGCACCATTAGCTACAGGTTGATTTAACCAAGGTGACAAGTACCCATCTCTATCTGGAATACCAAGTTCTCTTTGTTTTGCGGCATAAGCAAGCATTTGTTCTGCTATCTCGTTGTACAGCTCGTGAGTTTCTTTTCTTGGTTGACCTAGGCCGTTTACAGAGCTATCTCCCTTGTGTGGGCTGAGCTCAGTGGCACTCTCATTTGGGTTTGACGACACCAGCTCTGAGAACTTAAATGTGGTTCCATAAACTTCTTGGCCATATTCTTGTGAGTCTAGGCCACAGGTAATGCCTTCAGACCACTTACCCTTAGTAACTCCAGGGCCACAGAAGTCATTGGTAGGGATAGCAATAACTTGGAAATCATCTCCACCGTATTTATCTTGAAGCCATTGGAGAACTTCCATTTGATTAGCGTTACCACAGCCTACGGTTGTATTAGCCAATAGGGTGACTTTACCCTTAAATTGACTTAAGAAATCAGGGGTGCCCTCAGCCGAGTTAAGCGGGATATCGTAAATTGGTTTCATATGTTTTATTGTACCCCGTCATTACGGTTTTCTATCCCCTGTATGGTTTGTAATTTCCCAAAAGAAGGGGCATGTAAATCTTAAGCCGCTTTTTATTTCAGTAACCCCATGGATATAGTTTTTATCTCCTGGAAAGAAGTAAGCGGCACCCTTTTTAGGTTTAAACTGCACTCCCTGTAGGGGGAAATATAGCTCTCCGCCCTCATAGTCGTCGTTTAAGTAAAACAAACTTGAGAGGTCATAGTTTGGGAAGTCGTTAGGTGTTCCAGCGTCAGGGCCTTCGTGAAGTTCTTTATCAGCATGGGGCTTTTGAAACTGCCCAGGAAGCCATTTAACAATGGTTGTGCCCGTTGGGTGAACCTCTACCTTATAAAACTCTTCAATAATTGGTCTTAGTCGTTGAAATAGCCCTGCAATTATTGGGGATATCTTTGGGTCATTTTTATCTAAGGTTGGTTGAGTCGCAACCCTGTCTTTCCAATAGTCTGAGTCGTAGGTGACAGTTCCATTCTCATTTGTATGACTTTCAGTAACATCCCAAATTGTTAAGGATTTGGCAGCTTTTTCTAAAAACTCTATCTCTTCTTGAGTCATAAAATTCTCTAGCTCAACAATCATGTCTTTGCTATCCCCAAACCAGCCAGACGGGGTTATAGAAGGGGTTCTTTGGACTACTTTGTACGAGTCTTTATTTTGCTCCATTTTTATATTTTATCCTTTTTCGTATTATCTGTGACTCCTAATTTTAGGACTTTTACCTCATGAGCGCCTTGAGTTTCTTCTTTTTCATTTAAGGCATCTCTGTACCAGTCTGTCCACTTTCCAGCAGAGTTTACCTTTTGTGCCGCCTCCCCATAGGAAATATTTGCGGCTAATCTTTTGCTACCTGGGTCTTGGTACTCAACAATTTCAATATTTGTTTCGTTTAGACTTGATAGAGATATAGGAATAATGGTGGCAACTGGAGTTCCAGCTTTGATAACTACCCTTTTATTTGCAATCTTTGCTTTAATAGCTAAAGGCAAAGGGTTGTCGTAAAAAGAGGTACTCATTAAAGACGACATCGTCTCAAACTCATCACTAAAATAATTTACAGGATTAATGGTAAAAATACTTACCGACTCATCTGTTCTAAATACTAAGCCGGTGTTTAAACTTATAGAGGATTGCCCCCTACCCGAATAAGCACCTTCTGGACTAAATATTTGAACATGGTCTTGGGTTTGGTCATTTACCCCGTCCCAAATAAACTCAATATCTTTTAAACAAGAAAGGCTCCAACCAATTACATTTGATTGGGTTACTGGAAAGCATCTATAAGCATGATTTTCCGCTGTTGCGTCCATCCAATCCCTTTTAATTGACATAGGTTGGATATCAAACAAAGCCCCTTGTGTTTTTTCAACTAAAATGTTAAACATTAATCTGCGTCTGCGCTATACATTTCTGGAGTGTGAAACTTTTTGCTGTAATCAAGCATTGTAACAATAGAGTACTTAGTTCCAGAAGTTACTGGCATTGCTTGATGTGGGTACATAAAGTTTGATGGAAAAATAAACAGGTCTCCAGCCTCTGGCTTAACCTTTAAGTTTTGTAATCTAAAATAAAGCTCTCCACCCTCATAGTCGTCATTGACGTATGAAACTAAAGAAACAGTGCAGTTATAAGAAAAGCCATGGTCGTGGTGCTCCATAAAGTGCTGGCCTGGGCCATACTTAATAAAGTTAAACGCTTCCCAGTACTTTAAGTTATTAATGTTATACATTCTTGAATAGTCTTGAACTGCAGGCAGCTTAACGTCGTATAAATCTTGCCACAACGCCTGTAGGTTTAAACTAGTCTGGCTTGTATCATTTTCTATATCTGTCTTCTTAAACTTAAAGTCGTTGCAGTCTCTGTACTCTGGCATAAGTTGCTTATACCCAACATACGCGGGTTGCCAGGCATAACCAGTTGTATCTCCTTCTGGTTTAAGGTTTGATTCAATTCGGCCTACAACATCAATATCCTTATTAATTACGCCTTTATAACAAAAAATTCCGTTGCCTAAGTCTTTTTTTTCTGTCCATGTCGACATTTTTTATTCCTTATCTATACTCTCGTATTGACCAAACACTATTTTTGTATACCCCGCCATCAGGCTGTCGGTAAAACTTCATGTTATTAACCATTTTATCATACATTGTAGACTGGTCTAAAATTTCTACCTTGTGTTCCCAGTCTTCTCGTTTAAAAGGAAGAACCTGCATATATGGGGTTCCTGCTGGTAATGTGCCTTCCCAGCCTTCCGCAATAAAAAATGGAAAGGTTCCAAGTAGGTGAACTTTATCCGCGTCTACAACACCAGTAGTGTTTAAAAAGGGTAGGTCAAACCTATTCATTGGGGTCATAAACAATGCGCTGTATCCTTCTGGAAGCTCTAACCCCCATGGAGAACTCCAAGCAAAATGGTTTTGATAGTACCCCTTTGGATGTTCAAACTGTGGCATTGGAGGCCGCGGGGTACAAAAATCTTTATAGTTAGGGTCATCAATTTTTACATTTATGATTCCCTGGCTATTTTTATAAAAAACTAAATCGCATGGAGTTTTAAAAAGGTAACCAGTTGTAAACGCATCCAAAATAGCAGGACACGCTTTCCATGTGGGAATCTTTCCATAGTCATCGGTTGTACCTTCTTTAGGGAAAGGGCAAACTTCTTTTGGCGCCTTGTAGTACTCCCCGTTTGGCATTTTTGCAAATCTGTCTGCGTCTTTATACCAAGTTGGAATCTCTGTTTGTGTTGGTACAGGGGTCGAAACATCTTCTTTTTTTATCCATGGCCGAAAAGGTCTAAATATGGCAATCAAAGACATCACTTATGCCCTAACTCGTTAATATCTGTCATGACGACAACGCAATATTTTGTACCTGAAACCATTGGCAAGGAGGCATGCTCGTAGATGTAGTTTGAGGGGAACACTGCAATGTCTCCTACTTTTGGCTTATAAACTAGATTATCAAGTCTTGGGAACTTTATATCTCCGCCCTCATAATCGTCGTTAATGTAAATAACAGCGGATACTGTGCAGTTGTACGCTGGGCCGTGGTCTGCGTGAATATTAAAATGAGTACCGCTTCCCTCATACTTTACAAAGTTAAAGGCTTCGTAATAGACTACGTTAATACCCCAGTATCTAGCATAGTCATCTATACAGTACTTAAGCTTTTGGTATATCTCCTCATGCAGGTCTATAAGTTCAGCGTTTGATTCATCTTTAGGCCCAAGGTTTTCCTGCTTATACTTAAAGTCTACACAGTCTCTTGCTTTCTTAACTGGAACCGCAGAGTTTGTAACTTGAGCCTCTGACCATTTATACCTGCCACCTGTTGATAGGTTGGACTCCAGAGTGTCAATGTATCTTGCGGCATCCTCGTTAGAGAAGGTATTTTGATAAACGTGTAGGCCCAAACCTAAGTTTTTGACACTTACGTTATTATCTAGCGCCCGTTCAGGAACCCTATTTGATGCAGTCTCTGACCTATCTTTTGTAAACCATGTGTTTTCGTTTTCATTATGCATTTTTCCACCTTCTTATTAAACAAGTTGTGTTTTAATCATTATTTGGGTCAGTAAAATTAACTCCGTCGTATAGCCAGCCGACTTCAGCCGACAGCTGGTCTGGGTTATCTACTTCAATTATTTCTGAAGTAAGTATGTTGTCAATGAAATCATTTATTTCATCTTGATTAGCAAACTCTTCTGTAGGCCTTCCCCATTGCCCGACTACTTCACCGTCCATAATTCCTGCAAATCTTATTGAATTTGGGTGTGTGTACCTTCCCTCTACAAGCAAGGTAGTACTATCATCTTCTTCTTTTTTATAGAATTGCCCATCCAAAAATAAATCTCCTGGCATTACGTTATAGTTGGTTGATTCTTTTAAAATAACACCAGACCTGTTCATAGCAACCCACTTTTCTTGAACTGGGACTGCTTCAGTTAAAAATTGAACATGTTTGACTGTTCCATCTTTAACATATGCAAACTTTGGCATAATGCCTCCTTTTTCCTATCATACAACACGTTAAGTTAATCAGCAGAACCAGGACCCACCGCAGCAAGCAGGGACGCCACCGCAGCAACAATAGCTTTCACAGTTGCACCCAAAGGATGGGAAGAAGGGCGGGAAGAATGGTGGGAAGAAAGGTGGAAAGAACGGGAAAAACGGTGGGAAGAATGGTGGGAAGAAAGGAAAGAACGGAAAGAACGGTGGGAAGAATGGCGGGAAGAATGGGAAGAATGGGAAGAACGGTGGGAAAAACGGCGGGAAGAATGGGAAAAACGGAGGAAAGAATGGTGGGAAGAACGGAGCAGTAGTATTAACGGTGCCTGTCACGGCTGCATCTGAGGTACCTACCGCAGTAATAGCAACAATAGTGTAGGTCTGTGAGCCTGGAGAAGCGGCAGAAGGGGTGTTATCTGTAGCATCATAAGATACCGCTGAGCCCGAAATGCCTGTGTAGTTTGTTCCATCAGAGCCCGTGATTGTGTACGAGGTGATTGCGCTACCGCCGTTGGCTCCAGCAGTCCAATTAATTCTGTTAACGTTTGCAGAAAGTGCAGAGCCAGAAACTGATTGTGGTGCTTGTGGCCTTGTTGTAATAGCAATTGCAGAAGAGGCAGTAGAGGCCGCAGAAGTTCCCGCAGCATTTGTAGCTGTTACTGTAAATGTCACAGATGCACTAACAGGGATACCGGTAACTGTAATTGGAGATGAAGACCCGCTTGCTGTCTGACCTGAACTTGCTGTTACTGTAAAAGATGTGGCTGCAGGAGAAAGCGCGGGTAAAGAAAATGAGACAACTGCTGCTCCACTGTTATAGGCTCTGCCTGTTCCAACATTTGTAGCAGATACGCTTGTCGGCGCCAACGGCTCTAAAAAGTCGTTTGAAGCTTGTGACTTTTTTCCAACTCTTTTACCCATTTAATTCTCCTGTGTATTTTCTTACGCCGTCAAATCGCCAAAAACAACCCATGTATTTGCTGCTCTTTTAAAGAGGGTTGCAGATGACCAAGTTGTACGAAGTTTTAAACCGGGTGTGGAGTTAACTGTTGTTGTTCCTGGAGTTACTGCAGCAATTGTTACCTGTCCTGCTCCAGTTTGGAGAATATCAATAGCTGTTCCGATTGGGTAGTCAAGTGTAGCATCTGTTGGAATTGATATTGTTACACCAGTTGCTGAAGAAACTTCAATTAAAGAATCTCTTTCTGTAAGTGCTGACAAAGTATATGCTGCCGTCTTTTGAATAATAGGTGTTCGTGAAGGTACGCCTTCTTTTGTCTGTGTGCCATCAGTAAATATAAATCCACCAGCGGTTGAGCTAATAACTGCAGTCCCGTTTACCTTTAAGTCTTTTCCTGAAGCTAGGTTGATGTGCTCTGAAGAAGTCCAAGAGTCTGTGGCGTCTACCCAGTTAAAGGTTTTATCTGTTGCGCCCTTAAGTGTGATACCTCCACCATCTGCGGTTACATCTGATGGGGTAGCAACTGAGCCTAGTTCAAGATTTTTATCATCTACAGACATTGTTGTTGAATTTAATGTTGTAGTAGTTCCATTAACTGTTAAGTCGCCAGAAAGAGTTAAACTAGTTCCAGAAACTGCTCCTGTAAATGTTGCTCCAGAAAGGCTTGCCTTAAGGTCAAGAGCTGTTTGCTGAGCAGTTGAGACTGGCTTTGATGCATCTGCTGTGTTATCAACGTTTCCTAGCCCTACGTGAGATTTAGTTACGCCTGAGACTGTTCCTGTGAAAGTTGGGTTAGCCAAGGGTGCATATGTAGAAGCCGCTGTTGCAGAGGCAAGTTTTAAATCAAGTGCTGTTTGTGTTGCTGTGGAAACTGGCTTGTTAGCATCTGTTGTATTATCTACACTGCCTAGGCCTACATCTGATTTAACTAGTCCAGCTGGAGTAGTAATTGTTTTATTAGTAAGAGTTTGAGTTCCAGTTGTTGTTACAAGGAGGCTAGTGTCTGTAATCCCATGTACAGCTAGTGTATCTGCTTCGTGTGTACCAAGTGATGTAGAGATTGCGTTAGAGGCAGCAGCATCTGCATATGCCTTAGTTGCAAGTTCTGCTGTATCTGCAATTCCATGCACAGAAGTTGTGTCTGCGCTATGTGTGCTTACAGACGTGTCTGCATATGCTTTTGTAGCAAGGTCTGCAGTGTCTGTAATTCCATGAACTGAGGTTGTGTCTGAGCTGTGTGTTCCTATTTCACTGGTTACATGTTCTTGTGTAGCTAGTGTTCCTGTTGAATTTGGAAGATTTAAAGTTCTATCTGCTGTAGGGTCTGTTGCTGTTAATGTAGTTTCATAAGCATTTGCAGTTGCGCCTTCAAATACAAGGGAAACGCCAGTGTCAAGGGTTACTGTTCCAGTAAAACTAGGATTAGCAATAGTAGCGTAGAGGCTTGCTGCAGCTGTTGGAGTTAAGGTGATATAAGGTAGAGAAGCCCAAACTGTAAGACCGTCTCCAACTTTAAGCTTCTTACTGTCAGTTTCTACGCCAACTTCGCCTTCAAGAAGGATTGGGTTTGATGCGGTCCACTCAGCCGCGGTTCCCCTGCGTAGTAGAATATTAACTGCCATTACGAATCTCCTCCATCATAAGAACCTGTAAATGCATCCGATACATACCCTCCGTCTACGGTTGGAGTTCCGCCGTAGAACGATGCTGGTCTCCCACCATCTACTTGAAGTTGACCAGCGCCACCAGTACCAACAATGTCGGTCCAAAGTGAGCCGTCGTATATTCTTAGCTTTAGTGTCGTAGTATCAAAGTATAGGTCACCTGCACGTTGGCCAACAGGCTCGCTGCCTTTAGCCAGTACGTTTAAAGGTACTAATGCCTTTGTACTCATTTATATTACCCGATTATAACTACTCTGTAGGCGTTAGATGTTGGTGCAGATGCAAATCCAAGTGTTACAGTGTTACCGCCTGCAGGACGTGCGTTATCTACAATAACTTCTTCACCAGTGGCCACTTCATACACTTGAACGTGAACATCCAGTGTTCCTAAGTTGTGAGTGATTGTGTACGTGGTAGCCGAGGTAGACAGTGTCTGTGAGTACTTGCGAGCTACTACTGTGGCGTCAACAGAGATTGTGTTGGCTCCAACGGTAATACCGTTACCAGCACCAATTGCAAAACCGTTAGCGTCTGTAGCAGATAGAAGCCCCACCACCAGCTGTCTGCAAACCACCTGTTGAAAGCGGCTCAAAGGTGAAGTTAGAGCCAGTAAGTAGAACACCATTAGATGCTGTGTAAGTTCCAGCGCCAGAGAACTGTGTAAATGTAAGGGCTGTTGTTCCTAGAGTTACTACGTCATCTGTAGTAAGGACATAACCGTCGTTTCCGTTAGCTGTACCTTCTGAAACAAATACAAACAGTCCAGCAGTTACTTCGGAGCTTACGTTGGCATCTGTTGCACGGGTCGGTGCGCCTGACGCGTTAACGGTATAAATACCATTTTCAGACCCAGTAGCTTGGTTCTTAATAAGGATACGGTCGCCAGTTGCAAGTGTGACACCGTCAATAACAGAGCCGTTAGCAAATGATGAAGCAAGAGTTCCTGCTACCGCAGTAGCTGCACGAACTGATGCTTTAACATCAAGGCCTTGAGCTGTTGAGTCTACATAAGCCTTGGTTGCAGCATCTTGTGCGCTAACTGGGTCTGATACGTTGGTGATTAAGTTGCTGTTCATTGAGAACGAGCTGGTTGGAGCTGTTAAGTCTGTGACCTTATTTGTACTAAGGATTACCGTTCCGCTAGCATCAGGGAGAGTGATTGTGCGGTCAGCGGTTGGGTCAGTAGCAGTAAGTGTTGTCTCATTAGAATCTGCTGTAGAGCCCTCAAATACGATTGAAGAGTCCAACGAAACTGTACCTGTAAAGGTAGGGCTGGCAAGAGGTGCTTTATCGTTTAACTGTGTTTGGATAGAGGAGGTAACACCATCTACATACCCAAGTTCAATATTAGTAACATTGCCGATTGAAGTTGTAGCTGGTAGTACTACAGTTCCTGTAAATGTTGGACCTGCCAAAGGAGCCTTTAGGTCAAGTTGACCTTGGATTCCTGAGGTAACACCGTCAACATAGTTGAGCTCTGTGGTGGTAAGGGTTGCTCCATCAAGGATGTTGATTTCTGCGGCATCTGCGGTTACGCCGTTAAGTCCAACAGCTTCCCAAATAGTACCGTTATAAACACGCATTTCATTAGAAGCGGTGTTGTAGTAAACCTGACCTGTTACAGGACTTGCTGGGTCGGTCGCTAGATTTTGAATACGAGCATTTTGAAGCTCGTTTTTTGTCAAATCAAGTGCCGTTAAAAATTTACGTGCCATTTATTTTTTCTCCTTAGGAAAGGTACGCTTTGCCGCTGAATGCCCCGGTAAAAGTTATCGTAAGGGCCATGGTGCTCGTGTAGGCTATTTCACCTTCAACGATTGACCCGCCCGAGTCCTGAACAGTTACGTTTGGGTACCAACCAAGGTTATGAGTTATTACCCATACAGCCGAAGATGTTCCCTGAGTATGATAATACGCCACAGAAGGTTGATTTATGCCCCCAACTGTAATTTCGTTTAAAGTAACAGTAGGTCCCGCTGTAGGGGTTACTTGAACAATTATTTGGCCGTTTACTGGGATAACTGTCATATTAATCCAATGTTACTTGTTGGGTTACAAATACTTGCCCGCGAATATAAGTCTGTTCGAAGGTTGCATCTGTTGAACTGGTGGCTTGAAGGTCCCAGAAAGCTCTTGCTGGTAAGTACTTAGTAGCTGATGGGGCCAAGGTCAAACGAATAAGTCCGTTAGCAGCGTTAGGCTTAGTTATAGTAAAAGTTGCGTAAAGAGCCGGAGCATTTGGATATGTTCTAATTTGAGCTTTAAAATTAAGAGCTGTGACGTCAAATGGAAAGTCAAAGTCGCCAGACCATGAGTCACCCTGATAAAGGGCGATGTCATAAACACCTGCGTAGGTAGGCATTGGTTTACGACCCTTGAGGTCATTTTGAATATAAACGCGCTCTGGTCTACGAGAGTCATCAATCTCTTGAGCTAAGTACATAGGAACGAGCTTGTTGGTAAGGCGAGAAACACGGCGAAGTGTTCCCATTTCAATACGCCAAATTCCAATATTAAGAGCAGAGGAAAGTTGCTTGTACTGGTCAGTTCTAGATTGAATCATCTGTACAAGCTGACGGTATCTATCAGAGCGAGGAATCATAACCCCGTCTGGTGAAGAGATATTAATATCAAACGCGGAATCTGTAGCAAGAGCCCATAG
>Ga0255114_1000371_pt1 | contig 12781 bp, 20 predicted proteins | sample Law_Law_RepA_8h_FD_188477 | JGI IMG/M metagenome (GOLD analysis project Ga0255114, IMG submission 188477) | Freshwater microbial communities from St. Lawrence River, New York, United States - Law_Law_RepA_8h | ecosystem: Environmental > Aquatic > Freshwater > River | place: USA: New York...
AAAAATAATAATAAAAAAAAAAATAAAAAAAATAAAAAAAAATCATGAAAAAAGTAATCAAATTAAACGAAAATGATCTAACAAGAATTGTTAGACGTGTTATTAACGAAAGTGGTGAAACACAAAATTTACCAGACGTACCTGGTGCAATGAGATTCTTAGATAAATATCTTCAAGAAAGAGGTGGACCATTGGGGCCAAGAAGAACTCCTGAAGATATTGTGGCTGATTTGAAGTCTTTGCAATGGGCAATTAAACTAGAAATGAATAATATGGATGTTGCATCCCAAAGACGAAATCCAAATTGGGGTAATATGGACGACATGGAAATGGGTATGGATGTTGATTTTGATGATAATATGTAATCAAATAATTTAAATTATGATAGTTATTAAAACCTCACCTCATCAGTGGGGTTTTTTGTTTTGTATGGTATTTATTTAATATGAAAATTATTATTTCGGAAAATCAACTTGGTCTTATTAGACGGACGAGTGAAATCGAAAGGTTGATAGATCCAACAATGGATATGGTATATGAATATTTACAAGGGAGTGATCCGTCTCCATTGGAAAAAAGACTTTATGGTCCTTTCGAAAGCACTGTGGTGATGAAACTTGCAAACGAACTTGCAAACAAAACCAGACTTTCAGGTGATGAAAAAGTAACATTAAGAAATCAAATGCAAAGATATATTACAAACGAATATTATACAAAAATTAGAGACTACTTTATGTCTCGTTTAGATAACAAATAAACAATTTAATAAATAAAAAAAATGAAAGATATTTTTAAACAATCAAATTCAGAAAAAAACGAAATTTTGGAAATGCATAAAAAGGCAACTTCCAATCATTACTTGTTCGAACAACACTTAGATGGTGAAATGGAAGAAGGTGGAGGAACGTGGGAAGGTATTAAAGGTTTCTTTAGAGGAAAAGGATATTATTATACTAAGTACTTAACTCAAATTCAAAATGTTGTAGAAAAATTACAAAGAAAATTGGGTGATGATAAAAAAATAAAGGCAGATCTTGATGAAATTTTGGAAGATGTGACTGAATCATCAATGGAAGAAGCAAAAAAAGACAAACTTTTAGATTTAATGGTGGAGATATCTGAGGGAATTGAAGGTGCGAGCCGACTTCTAGAAATGCAAATACAAAAAATTAAAGACCTTAAAAAATAATTTTCAAAATCAGGTGAAAATAATAATCTCTGAATCTCAATACTCGGATCTTTTTGGTGCGTATAACGAAAAGAACTCAAACCTCATCTATAAGATGTGGAATGAAGGTATGGATTTTCATGAGATTTCAGAATTAACAGGGTTAAGAGAGTCTCAAGTTATTTATTTACTAAAAGATAAAGAAATTAGAATTAGATGTGATTTGGCTTATAGGTTAATTCAAATACTTTATAAGACAAGTTTGATCAATAAGGAGTTTAATTTCAACAACGGTCAGATGGAACTTGTATTTAAGTGGGATGGTTTTGGTGGTATGATTATTTTCGAATACGATGATAAAGATTATAAATTAACAGGAATGGCAACACCTTATTGGGCTGGAAATTGCTCAATACCTGTTGACGGTTCTTATTTTGAGGATAAAGAGTCGGGAGATTACTATGAAGAATATGATGATTCAGGTATTAGAACAGATTACGCACCATCTAAATTTAATTCTATTCAAGAACTTATTGATTTTTTAAATAATGAATATCCTAAATTATTAATCCCACCAATACGTAAATTAATTGAAAACTATAGAGATAAAATATGATATCTGAAAAACACATAGAAAGAATTAATAAGGTAATTAAAGACATGGTCTTTGAATTTGAAGGGAACATCTTTACCCCAGACCTTGGCGTTAAATTCGATTATCAATTTACTATTACAGGTCAAAGACAAATGATCTCTGTTGGTGAATACTATGATTATTTAGATGTCTTAGTTGAAATAGTTGATGCGGATGACAGATCGATAAAATTTATTGCTGTTTATAGCTTACTAAAAAATGACATCAACAAAGATTACATATTGAAGACTCGTTTGGATAATGCTCTTAGTGAGGAGTTGTCGTATTTTTTTAATGAATCTTATGTTAGGGTTCAAATTGTTAAAATACAAATTAGTGAAGAACTACAAGAGAAAATTGAAGATGTACTTACAGAAATCCAAAAATAATATTTATATTTTAAAGTATGAGAAAAATAGAACAATATCCCGATAAAGCACTTAGACCAATTTTGGTTAGTATAGTTGAGTCATTAGAAAATGAAGGAGTATCTTTAGATGATTTACTTGAAGATTACGAAGATAGGTTTACCGAGGCTTACGGTCCAATTGAATCAGAATTATCAACTTATGGTTTAGAATCTGAGTTCGAAGATGTTACTTACATTATTTATATTTTACTTGAAAATCCTGAGTTCACAACTGAACCAATTAAAAGACCTAAGTTGAGAAGTTATGAAATTACACATATTTACGACAAAACTTTAAGAGTTCAAGACACTTATCTGAACACATATGACAGTTATATTCCAATAACAAAAAGTATGTTACAAGAGATGCAATCCGATGGTTTCTATGAACCTTACAACGGTGAAGAAATTGATTCAGAAGTCTTAGATTCGGATTGGACTGACGATTATATTGATAATATTAGAGTTATTTAATTTTTAATTTTTTTAATCTATATTTGTTTTTAATGAAAAAGGCAAGTATGAAGTTATTTGATTTGGTTTACGGTGAGTTAATTCCCGTAGAATCAAAAATCTTTGGTAAAATGGTTTTCATATTTTACACTATTGATGATCAACTAATACCTCAGATTGTATACTACCCCTCCACTAAAGAAGTAAAAACTTTAAGAGAAATTGAAGTAGAGTTTTCATCTTTTATTCCACTACACCGCGACGAATTCATAAAACAATTTTCTAATTGGGTCAGAGAACGATACTCAGAAGAAATGATCTTTAAAGGAGTTGAGTATGTCGACTTTTTAGAAGAACTACTTGTGTGATATTTATTATTATGAGCATAAGAGACGAGTTATTGAAATTCAAAAATTCACCAAAGAATAAAAAACAATCATTACAAGAACAAAGTGTATTCTCCAATCTTCCTGGCGTTGAGCCGGATAAGAAGGATTATAGAAGACCCATTCCTGATCCTGTTATGTTACCCGATTGTTTTACGGCACTTATGAAGTCAGATATAAACATGATTTCATACGACAAAAATACTTTGCAAGACGGGTCTCAAAAAAGAGTAAATGATATTGATATCATCTTTAACCCCAAAGCCCCGTCAGATCAATTAGGATTAACATTAATCAAAGACGGTAAACCTTTTTGTTTTGTTAAAAAGTAGATATTTATTATTAAAATCTTAAACTATGGCAAAGGCAAAAAAAGAAGGTAAAAAAAAGAAAAGTCGTAAGAGTGTGTTGAGGTCTTTAAGATTGGTAGAACACAACAACAAAATGATTAAAAAATATAAAGAAGAATTAAATGGAAAATAAATTATTATCAGAAATCAATTCTATGAGATCTATGATGGGATTGATAAATGAAGCTGAAGAAATGGCAAGTCAAGCTGCGGATTTAAGTAAAGCTCAAAGTTTGGCTAAGTTAGAAGGACTTAATATTGATATCAAAAACTTTTTGGATAAAACAAACCCTATGTGTGAATGTCCAAAAACAGGAAATGAAGAACAGGACGGTATATTAAAAAAAATATGGTCTTGGGCAAATGATCCCGCAAATAAAGGTAAATTAAAAGATACATTTACAAAAGTTAAATCTGCATTATCACAAGCAAAAAAAGAATCAAAAGGTGGTGAAATATCTGAGCAATTAGCACCAATTGTAATTGGGACTGTCACAATTGGACCTGGCATTTTAATTGCAATAGGAATATTCATCTTAATAATACTAATAGTTGCAATGATGCCTAAAAAGACTAGATGTCAAACATGGAAAACTGTTGATGATTTAGTATAAAAAACAAATAAGATAATGTTTTTTTTGAAACATTAGATATTTATATACAAACACAAAATAAAATGGGAAGAAAAATAAGACTAACAGAATCTGAGTTTCATACATTAATTAGAAGAATTGTTAAAGAAACTCAAGAAGAAATGATGAACCAAGAAATGGAAGAAGGTTTCTTTGGTGATATGGCAGATAAAGTAAGAGGTTTTGGTGACAAATTTGCTAAAGCGGTTGAAATGGCTAAAGAAGAAGCTATGGAATTCTTTGAACAACTATCTCCAGCAAAATTATCAACAGTAAAAATGAAAATAAGAGACTTAAATCTTGAACCTGTTGTTGAGAAAATAGGACAAATGGAGGATGAGGAGTCAGAATTAAATGAGTCTTATTTCTTGAACGAAGGTATTATGGATAGAGTTGAGAGATTTATGGCTAGATATGGTTTAGGTCTTTCAGGAACTTTAGGTATTTCAGGTTTTTTAGCCTTTTTATCTGAAATTCCAGGATGGATTGATTTTGATTTTTTAACAAAAATACATGAGATTGTTGAAATGACAGGATTAGGAAATTATGCAGGTCCTGTTTCATTCCTTGTATTTGCTTTAGGTGTTATTGGAGCAATTTGGAGTTTAGCATCAAAAGATAGTCAATCTAGAAGATAAAACATTTTTTATTATAAAAGGAAAACCCCACATTAGTGGGGTTTTTTGTTTTTCTTATCTTTTAAAAATCCCTGAAGGATTTCTACGATTTGATCAATCTCTTCACCTTCTTCAGGTGTCACCAAACACCAATTCTTTTTAAGAATCGCGTATCTCCAAAAAATAAAATAGTGAGACAAGATTAATAAAGAAACCGTAAAAAAGTTTATTTCAACAAGTAACCAAAATAAAAATGTGAAGTGTAAAAAAGACACAATAAAATTTACTTCTCTTGAACTAAAAAACGATAACGTTTTATAGACAGAAATTACAAACCGTAATTTACTAACTGAAGAGTCTTTGTACTCATCCGCTTCTTTTTGAATCTTGGACATTGTTTCCATTATTTTTTATTTAACATTTCTACAAATATAAAACTTTTATATTAAATAAAAAAAATTATTCAACAGAAATTAATTCTAAATCAAAAATTAAATCTTTTCCTGCTAATGGGTGGTTTGCATCTAATACAACATGATCCTCATGAACTTCTTTAACCAATACATTCATAGGACCTTGAGGTGTCATTGTTTGTAACATTTGACCTACTTCAATACCTTCAGGTACTCTATCTTTTGGGACATCAGCAACCATTTGAGGATTAATGTCACCGTAAGCGTCCATAAAAGGAATGTTCACAGTTTTCTTTTCACCAACATTCATACCCAATAAACCTTTTTCAAATCCAGGGATCAAAGCACCTTGACCTAAAGTTACTGATAAAGGTTCACGTCCTTCAGTTAAAGATGAATCAAATACTGTTCCGTCTTCTAATTTACCCGTGTAATTTACAGACACGGTACTGTTTACATCTACTGTTTTCATAATAATTTCAAAATTTGTTATAAGGATAGTAATTAAAAAACACTATGTAAAACGATATTTATTATAATATGAAAGATTTTTTAAAACATCTCTATCTTACATTAATGAATAAATACGGATCATTCATGTGGTTTGGGGTTCATATGGGTGTAACTCAAGTTGATTGGCATTGGATTTTGGAAACTGTATCATGTGTATTGATTAATTTGATGGTTTTGCATACAATTTATATCGAATGGAAAGACAATAAGGTGAAGAATTAGCAACGGACCTATTTAAGTTTTCATTCAATAACAACTCATTTGATTTAAATTCGTATTTATAGTATGAAACATTTATTACTTTTATTATTATTCCCCTTTTTTGTTTATTCACAGTATTGTCCAGCGTTAGGACCTAATCAACTTCTTCCGTGTGGTGTTAACTCAACTACATTAACGGCAGATTTAAGTCAGTGTGGTCTTGGTGGACCAAACCCTAACCAAACCACTAACTACGGGGTTACAAACATTCCGTATGTTGCTCAAACCAACACAGGAACTCAGTTGTTTATGAGTGATGACTCTCAACAAGGACCTTTTAATGTCGGTTTTACTTTTTGTTTTTTTGGTAATACCTACACACAGTTTTGGGTGGGTTCTAATGGGTGGATTTCTTTTTCAGGCGGACAACCAATTACATTTACATCACAAACAATACCTACTGCTAACTTTTTAGTACCAAAAAATTGTATAATGGGGCCTTGGCAAGATTGGCATCCTGGTTTAGGAGGACAGATCAGATATCAAGTACAAGGTGTTGCACCATGTAGAAAGTTAGTGGTTAGTTGGATCGGCGTTCCTATGTATTCTTGTACTAATAATCAAGGAACATTTCATATTGTAATTCATGAATCAACCAACATTATTGAAAACCATATAGCAAATAAACCATCTTGTTTACAATGGCAAAATGGAACTGCAACACAAGGTATTCATAATTTACCAGGAACTCTTGGTATTGTTGTACCCGGTAGAAACTCTACCGCTTGGACTACAGTAAATAACTCACATAGGTGGACTCCATCGGGACCTGTAGTTACACCAACTCTAACTTGGTATCAAGTTGGTAACCCAAATCCAATTGGTACAGGACCAACTATAACAGTTACACCTCCTCCTGCGGGCGCAAATTATACTTGTCAATTAGTTTACCCTACTTGTAATGCCGGATGGTCAACATGTAATGCGGGTATTGGTAACTTAGGACCCGATACGGTGTTTGTTCAACCCGGACCACCACAATTACCACCACCAAATTTAATTTTACAAGACCCAAATTGTAATAATGGATGTGATGGTTCAATCACAGTAGTCCCTAACGGTGGAACGGGGGTAACAACTATCTCTTGGAACGGTGGGTCGACAAACTTAACGTTAAATAACCTATGTAGTGGTAACTACCCATTCAATTTAGTGGATGCCGCAGGTTGTACATATAGTGGATCGGCAACTTTACTTAATCCACCACCGTTACAAGCACCACAATTTGTAAATAACGACCCAACTTGCTTTGGTTATTGTGATGGAACCTCAACTGTGAACCCAATTGATGGTGTTGGACCTTATACATTTGTTTGGGGTAACGGTCAAACAACGCAAACGGCAATAAATCTTTGTTCAGGACCACAAACCGTAACAGTTTATGATCAATATAACTGTCCTGCACAAGGTACAACTACTTTAGTAGACCCTCCGATGGTCACAATCAACTCAATTACAGGTTTAGACACTGTTTGTTATAACTCTACAATCAATTTATACAACGTCTCAAGCGTTTTTCCTAACTTAGGGTACGTTTGGACTACCACTATAGGAAATATCACCACAGGACAAGGGACAAATCAAATAAATTTAGATGTCACAGGTGTAAATGGTGGTTTTTATAACAACGCACTATCAGTAATTGGTGTAAATCAACTTGGATGTCAATCATTACCACAAACTTTCACTATAGTTGACTTGAATATTCTTCCAGTAATCACTCCTGTTGGTCCATTTTGTGAATATGATGAATATATTACACTAATGGCAAACCCATCAGGAGGTATTTTTAGTGGAATGAATGTTTGGGGTGACCAATATTACCCAAATAACGGTTTTATTGGGTTAGATCAAGTAAATTATACGTATAATCAATCAGGTTGTTGGTTTAATACAAGTACTACGGTACAAGTTTACCCAAGACCTTTAATTACACCCGTCGTTAATGGTGTTGTAGGTGAAGATAATACGTATCATGAGTTATGTGAAGGTGATACTATTACAGATATCTTTGATGCAATCTCTGTAAGTGGCGGTTTTAACGAATGGTATCACTTTGGTGACACAACTGTAAACCAAACATTAAATATTACTTGGGATCAAGACGGAATATTCCAATTTAATGTCGTTAGATGGGATAATGGGTGTGTTTCTAACCCTCAAAACTTTTATGTAACCATAGAATTGTGTCCAAATGAGTTATTTTACATACCAAACTCCTTTACACCTAATGGTGATGAAAGAAATAACACATTCAAACCTGTAATCACAAGCGGTGTGGACCTTTTTAACTATAGTTTTTACATATACAACCGTTGGGGACAGGTAATTTGGGAATCTTACAACCCAAATACAGGTTGGGATGGTACTTTTAACAACATTATGTGTCAAGATGGTATATATACTTGGAAATTAAAGTTTAAAACTCCTAAAACTGACGAAATTAAAGAGTTTATGGGAAGTTTAACACTTATGAGATAGGGGATATTTATTAATATGAGTAAAAATAAGAATCCTAAGTTAAAAGAAGGTGATCGTATTGTATTAATATACATGCCAGGTGAAGATGTTGATACAGGAACCAAAGGAAAAGTTAGAAAAATAACCCCACAACCTAGTTTTGGGACAGAATTTGACTATATGTATGATGTTGAATGGTATGATGAAGATGATAAGGTAATAAGTACCCTATCTTTAATTCCACAAAGCGATACTTGGATGTTAGATCCTGAATTTAATCAAAAAAACCTCCAAGAAGCTCGTTTTACAGAGTTAGATGACCTAATTAAACACCATGAGTGGTCAAAATTGTTCAAAAAGTCTGATTTACAGTATATTATAGACTATTTGAAGGTAATTAGAGATCTTGGAGTAGTAAATATGATGGAAGCGGGTCAATTTTTGGGTCAAACAAAGGAATATCTCACAAAATACTTTGATTTACACCGTATGCAACGTGAATTAGACGATGATAAGGAAGAATTAATCGAAAAAATCATAGATATGTCTGATAAAGTAAGAAATATTATGATTTCAGCGTCAATTACTGATTTAGAACGTAAAAATCAAGAAATTACAGGTAGATCGGCAACAAATAGAATAAATAGACTCGCAGGAGAACTATTAAGGTGGTATATTAAGTCTTTTTAGTTGATTTTATTAAAAAAAACACCGATTATTAGGTAAAATCAAACAAATTATGACACTTTTATCTATTTCTTTACTCGTTTTTGGTATTTCTATACTATTTTTTACCATTTTAATGTTAATTTGGTGGAAAAAATACGGAAAAGACCTATTTTCTACCCTAAAAGACCTAAAAAACATGCAAAATCCACAAAATTTTATGGAAAACATGGGAAATTTAGGTAATTTAGAGGAATTTTACAAAAATATGGGTGGTTTTGGTGGCCAAATGGGTAATTTTGGAAATAAAATGGGTGATTTTAGTCAAAGAATGAGTAAATTTGCTAAAAAAATGGGTAAAAAGTAGTCTATTTAGACCCATATATACACAAAAAAACCCCCAAAATAGGGGGTTTTTACGTTAAAATAAGGGTATTTTTACTCTTTTTCAGTAGTTTCTTCTTTGAAGAAATTAGTTAAAAACTTACCTACAACACCTAAAACTATAGATGTTACAATCATTACCTTAATTTCTGTGGGTGTAAAGATCTCTTTTAGGTTATCAAACTGCCATAATCCACCTATTGCAAGTACAGAAGCCGCCGCTAACAGGGCATCACCCGTTTTTCTCCATTTTTTTGGTGTCGGTTTCCAATATTGACACAATAAACCATTAACTTTTTTTCTCATATTAAGTAAGATTTGCAACATTTTTAGCTACAGTAGACGCAATACCACCTGCGGGACTATAAAAATCTTTATAAATTTGGTTTTTTAGATACGCTATAGATTTTGGACTTGTAACTGGTTTCCATTGTGGGTTCTTTTGTTGTTTTGGGGCGTAAAAGAATTTTTCACCTACTTTTCTATACTTGTTTTTATCATTTACTGTACCAAATCTTGTACCTGATGCAATTTGAGTACCAACTTTACCACCAACATTAGTTACTTGTGCGATCTGACCCGCATCTGATTTGATACTTTTGGCTACTTTTTGAAGGCTTTTTATGTCAACGTCATTTTTAAAAGATTTTAAATTTTTAAGAAGATCCTTACTTTCTTTTCCTGTTTTGTGCGCAACGTCCGCAAACCTTACCATATCTCCATATATCGGACCAAATTTTTGGTCAACCATTTCTGCTGCTTTCTCTACACCATATTCTTTCATTGGTCCTGTAGCATACTTCTCAACGTTTTTAGTAACGGCAGGTTTTAATCCTTTTTCTACGAATTTTTGACCCAACTCACCTTCTAACCAAGCAGGATTTCTAAACAAATTAGATAATTTTGATCTAATACCTTCTAAAGCTGTATCAAGTAAACCTTTTGCTGCTTTTTTCTCAACCTGACCTAAAACTGCCTTTTCGGCGGTAGCCGTACCACCTTTACCAAACCATTTACCAATTGACTCAACAAAACCGGTTAACCATCCTTTAATCTTTGATGCCCCTTGTTTCATTAGTGTTGCCATTTCCTCACCTATTAGACCTTTAAATTTAGTCCCTACCCATTCTGCTGCTTTTGTTATAAAACCACCGGCTTTACCTAAACCTCCTTCTATGACCGGAAAAAACTTTTGAATTAATTTACCAAAACTTGTTTCTCTCAACCATAAAAAAACTTTTTCTAAAGAAGAAAATACCGCACCTTTAGCTGCTTTTGTAAATGGTGCTAAAGCGGTTGACATTATACCTGTAGTCAAAAGACATAGAGAGTCAAAAATAATATTTAACCATTCTGGAGTACCCATAAGTAAATTGGCAAAATCCCATTGAGTTATTAAACCCCATACCACCGCAGGGATTGCAAAAGCAACACCTAACGTTTCAGGACCAATTGCGTCAATTAATAATTGAACTGCAATCCCAACTCCTGAGTTAGCAGCATCTCTTAGACCGTTAAAAAATTTACCTATTACAGATTTTTTAGTCCAATCCCAAGCTTTTTGAACCATTTCTTTACCTTTACCAACTAATCTTAAAAATTTGTTACTTTCTTTTCCTTTATAACCCATCTTAGTTAAGTGACCCCAAATTGCATCATATTCTTTCGGATCAACTTCAGACATTTCATCGTTTATCCATGCTGCTAAAGTTTTAATTTTTGGATAGTTTTTACCTACAGTCTTTGCAATAGTTTGGTCGACTTTAGTTAAAACATCTTTTGTGTTGATCATTTTAATTGTTTTAACCGCCAAAGCCTCGTCAGTTCCTAATCCGTCAAATGCTTTATGTAAATTTTGCATAATTACATTTACATTTGCAGGAACCACAGGTTTTTTAGGTGCCACTTTTGGTTTTGTTTGTTCCACCATAGGAACCGAATTATTTATTAAAAAATCAAAAAATTCATTTATATAACCAATTTTTTTTTCACTCTCTGTGATTAATTGGTTGTCGAATCTTTCTCTATATTCTTTAATTACACTTCTATTCTTAGGAATGATATCCTCAACTATATTTCGTTGGAACTTTCGATCAACTGTCTTACCAAAATTTTTGTATTCATATATGAATAATTTTCTTGCAAATTCTAAAAGATTTGTACCGGTGTTTAAATGATCTTTGTCTTTAAATAACGCCGACTCAATACTTCTTATTAAGTCAGATTCTTTTAATTGTACTACTGTTCTCATATTATTTTAATAAAATTATAAACCTTTTACCAAATTAAGAGATTGTTTCAAATATTCTTTAGCTCTTGTTGATGGGGTAAATTCATCTTCTCTTGTTTGTAAGTTAAGAACACGCTCAATATCTTTTACAAGTTCAGTACCATGTTCATTTTCTTTATATAACTCAACAATTTTATCCATGGCTTTATGACAATCACCACTGGTTTCATCGTAATAATTTTTATTTCTATATTTGTTTAGATTATTCATCATTTCGTAAGCCAAGTGAGATCCACCGTCTTTAATGTCCTTAAAAAGTCTTAGATTATTTAATATACCTAACGTATCAACCATAGAATTAACTCCCGATAACCTTTTTGTGATTCCTGGTGTATATCTTGAGTACTCATCAGCTCTACCAGCAATCTCATCTAAAGGCATTACATTTTCAGGAATACATTTAGGTTTTTTATCTTTTTTCTTTGAGTTAGATTCTTTAGTTTCTTGTTCACTCAAAAAAGATCTTACAATGTTATTAATTTGATTATCGGTTAATTTTCTCATTTTCATATGACAAATAATTTTATTTCAATTTAGAATATTTATTAATAAATATCGCGTATTATGAGAATTTTAGAAAACATCGTTAGACGAGCGTTAAACGAACAAATTAATCACCCAATGAGACTAACCAAAAAGGTTAAAGTGTCTGATAATCTTAAATATCATTTAGATAATAAAATTTCTTTGGATGAAAATGTTTATAGGGATTATTCAAAATCTTTTATTAATTTAATAAACGAAGTAAGAGAATTGTTTCATAATGGATGTATTGATCTAAATGAAAATGATATTGCAATAATTGAGTCTGATTTAGGTAAATCAGTAATATTAGAAAATGGTGAAAAAGTTTATTTAGAAGTTCCTATCGAGTACAATCAATTTATTTCAGAGGCCGAATATCAAGGTAGAAAAGTACAACTTGGTAAGATCATGCAAGGAGACATTAAAAAGTTTAAAGTTTACGTTAAAAACGACAAAGGAAGAGTTGTTAAAGTAAATTTTGGTTTTGGTGGTAAATCGGCTAAAGGTAAACGAATGACAATCAAGAAAAATAACCCACAAAGAAGAAAATCTTTTAGAGCTAGACATAATTGTGATAACCCAGGTCCAAGATGGAAAGCAAGATATTGGGCGTGTAGAAC
>Ga0255114_1000389_pt1 | contig 12441 bp, 10 predicted proteins | sample Law_Law_RepA_8h_FD_188477 | JGI IMG/M metagenome (GOLD analysis project Ga0255114, IMG submission 188477) | Freshwater microbial communities from St. Lawrence River, New York, United States - Law_Law_RepA_8h | ecosystem: Environmental > Aquatic > Freshwater > River | place: USA: New York...
GAAATATAGTTTGTCGTTGATTCTTGCTTATCGAGGATTGGCGGAACTTGAGTCTCGACTTGACGACCTAAACTTTCGGCATTGGCTGTAGTTAATTCTGTCAGTGAAATCAATGTTTTTGCATTGGTACCGAAAGAAAGAAGCCCGAAATTAAGTTTTAATGCTTCTCCATCTGCGCTTTCGCTGATCGTTAGGTCTCCCAAAGCCTTTAAGAGCACCATGATCGCTTCGTATCGTTTGTTTTCTGGATCGCTAGGGCTGTTGGTCGCATTTAAAGACTTGCTGTTGTCAAGTAGTAGCAAAACATCGACATCGCCGCTTTTCTGCTCCCCATTACCGTCAGGACAAAGTTCTTGTTTCTTCCCTTCAACGACAGTAAGTGGAACCGAGGCTCTCGCAAAAGAGTTTCCGAGCAAAGAAACCAACAATCCAACGATTACGAACGAGCTGATTCTCGTCTTGGTTATCAATGATTTACTCATTGATAGGAACGAGCAATCTCATAGGCAATGAAGTAACAGTTCAGAATTCCGACCGACCAACCAATTGCTGTGGCTAACTTGGCAGTCCTTTCCCGAGAAATGAAAGAGTTCCATTCATAAAAAGTATCTGTGGCATACCGCTGATCAGAAACAAACCTAAAAAGACCAAAAGCGATCGTGCATCCAAACAGTCCAACTAAGGCCCCGAGCCACATCCGAACCGTAACTTCGCCTACTGACAACGACATCGGGGTCAAAAATAATGCAATCAATGTGACGACGATTAGAAGAATAAACGAGTTTCGCAATGAACCACTCTCAGCCTTTATTGGAGGCCTTCTTCGAACTATTGGTCCGGGAGTCGTGGGCCTTGGCGGCAGCACAGGACCCCTCTGACTTCCTGGTCTGGGAGGAGGAGTCGGTGCCACAACATCAATATAGGTCATTGGCTAACCCGAATGATAGTGGACCTATTCGTTTATAGGCTCAGCTAGTTATCAGTGTGAATCCGCATCTGTGGCCAAGATTATTTCTTGCAAAAGGGGTGGCTGGAGTATATCTTTACCCTTGAATTAGGGCACGATGCTTTCATTTTCTTGATTTCAAAGATTGTTTCTAGGGGGAACTATGACTGAATTAGACCTGAATGAGCTTCGTAGACGAGTTCTACAGAATCAAGAACGCGGGCCCGACGCTGATATCAGCGATGAAAATGCTGTTTTCGTTACCCCCAGTGGCTCTATTGAAATGGGTCAAGACAGAGGAGTCAGGCCTGGCACTAAATTGCCGCCAACCATTTTTGCGACCAAAGCACGATGACTTACGCAAAACTCAACCAAGATCGTCAATTTGTTCGAAATGGTATGCCCATATCGACAAAAGAGCTTTCCATTGGCCCCACAATCGGGTGGAGTTATGAAATTCAGTGTGAATACGGGAAGAGATATACGTTATTTCTATATTTTGACGGTCAGCGATACCAAGTTAGATGTGTGTTTCCCGAGGTAGCGGGGAAGTTTGCGAGCATTCATGACCACCACCTTTTCCCCGATGGTCGGATCTGCCTGGACCCATCTTCCCAGGGTGCTCCAGACATTCAATATGCCTATACAAAATCTGTGATTTGGGCTAACGGATTTTCGTTCTTCCAGTTGACGGGCAAACCTTTCCCTTTCAGTATAAATAACAAGACGTGACATTGTGCTGACTCGAAGAGAACGCCGGCTTCATGACTCGGGTTTCACACTTTTTGACACAGTCCTTGACAAAATCTCTGAAACCGTCGGTAATCAACCAGTAGAAAGTGGCGGCGCCTTATTGGGTGATTTTGCTTCTGGGATAATTAGCGATTTTCTCTTTGACAATGATGCTGAGACCACCGCTACTTCTTACGTGCCCTCAAGGAAACTTGCGGCAAGAGTGACCTCAATTGAGAACGTAAACCGCCTGCAATTCAAGGGCGTTCTGCATTCCCATCCTGGCAATTATGACGTACCGTCAGGTCCCGATCGAAACTCATTTGCTGTCGGGCTGAGGGCCAACCCCTCTTTGGTTCGTTACCTTGCGCCAATAGTTACTTTTTATCCTGGTCCACCCAGCCCTAACAAAATTGCCCTGCCGGGTGGCGGGTGGATTTCCTTCTATGTTGCCTTCAGAGAAGAAGATGGTTCAGTTCGAATTGAACCCACAATGCCCGACATCGTTCATTTCGGCCGAGATTGCCGCGCTATTAGTTCGTTGCTTGAACTTAAAGAACCAAAGTTTTTTAACAGTCACAATGGCTCCACCCCAGTATTGACCGCACAATTTGAACTCACAAACAATTTGGAATTGTTATTCACCGCCGATGGTTCTTACCCAAACAATCCACCACAAGGCTTGATTTTCAACAAGGCTCTGAATACAACACGTCAGCTAGATCTTCGGTGGCATGCGCAGGTTGATTCCTCGCTCAGACTTCTACATTCGCTTTCAGAGAACGACTTACACAGTTCAGATTTTCCAACTTCGCTTGCATTTGGACGAAGAGGTGAACCTCTCACACAAGATGAATTAAACGCACAAACTTTGGACCTTGATCCAATTTTCGTTGGAGAAAATTACGACCAAAAAATTGCCCAAATTGAATCTGGAATTTTTGCAAGATCCAAAGGCCTATTGTCCGATGAACTAGGTAAATCAAATGTTCTTGTCAATGGTGCCGGGTCTGTTGGCTCTTACGTTGCTGAGCAATTGGTCCGATCAGGAGTTGGTTCAATCACTTTGATTGATCCCGACATCGTCGAATACGCAAATCTTTCTCGTACCAATTATGTCGCTTCAGATGTTGGGCAACTAAAGGTCAACGCTCTTTCTCGTAGGCTCCTTAGCATCTCGCCCTCATTGCAGATCCAAATTCTTCCTGAAAATCTGCACAATCTCGAATCGAACGTTCTTGAAAATCTCTTTAGTTCAGCCGACCTAGTTATATGTGCAGTGGATGATCGGAGAGCTCAACTCATGATCAACCATTGGGCCTACCACCACGAAAAGCCTGCCGTATTTATCGGAGTATTCGCGGGGGCAAAATCAGGAGAGGTTTGCTGGATTGAACCACCAAATCCTTGCTACAACTGCGCCACACAGTTTCGGGCAGAGATAGCCCCTGACGCTATTGGTCAGACTGACTACGGAACGGGACAACTCGTCGCAGAAGTAGCACTTGGCGTTGACATTCAGGCAATCTGCACAATTGGCATCCGCATCGGCCTTTCAGCGCTCGTTCGAAAACCAAATGCACCCCTTGCTGATTACGTAAACGAACTCGGGAAAAAACAGTATGTCGTTCTGGCGGTTGATCCTAAAGAGAGCCATATTTCTCAATATTTTGATCCAAACACAGCTGGGCAATACGGACATAAGTCATTGTGGATGCAGACAATACGTAATGACGAATGCAATGTCTGCGGAGATAATAGAGACTCCCCAGTTTCCACGGTACAAATCTCAACATTTGACATACAAGCCGCAATCTTGGCGGCTCAAGCAGACTCTCCAACTAATCAAAAAGTCGATAATGAATTAGATCATGCTGAACAGGCATCAGTCCATGCTTCAGATGAAGATTCCTAAATTGAACTTGATTGGAATGAGATGACAACTTTAGAAACGTCGATTATCCAGGTTTCTGGCATAGGTGGTGCTGCTTTTGAAAAGTTCGTACAGCGCCTTACTGATGCACTGAGGGCTTTAGAGCTCACAACCATTGTTCAACAAAATCCACACAGCGAACAGAATTCTTCTGAATCGTGGCCGGAAATTCAACTTGTAGAACCCCACGATCCAACTCTCGTCTTTCAAGGGCAAAAAAGCGATTATGAAATGCAACTAGTCGCGTTATCAATTCGAGCACGCACCCTTGGCACTTATTCTTTGCCTTCAATTGAACATGACGCGATTCCCATATTGCAACGTCACTCCAATCGCAACAGAGATGACTACGTCACCGGATTGCTCCTATCAGAATTTGATAAGTTTCGGATTGATCAAAGGTTACAGGGCAGGCCGCTACAACTCTTGGACATCATTCGACCTGTTTGGCTAACTGGAAAAAGCACTTCGGCGTTATTCCTAGCTGCTACAGAAGATGATCATCAAGATCTTCACTTAATCTTTGGTGCACCAAATCCAGACGCCTCATTTACTTGGCAAGGGGCCATTCAGTTTTCAAAGACTAGTCAAACTCAAACAAGATTATTTGAATCGCCAGATGCTTTGGACCGAGTTCCAGATGAGTTACGTCAATTCATCGAATTCAGCGGCATATCTGATGACGAATCTCCACCAGTCACAATGCTGATCCACAGCGAGGACTGCGAACGATTCGTGCAACATGTCAATCAATACCGCTTGGCACAACGGATCTCACCAAATTCTTCAGAGGAAAACTCAACGAGTAGTGAGTTGACGCGCGACCAGGCTTTGAAAGAGGCAACAAAAGACCTCAACGAATTAATCGGGCTTGATCCCGTGAAACAAACCATCTCTCAATTCACGAACTTAATGGAGGTCAATCAAAGACGGCGACAACAAGGAGGACAAGTTGGAGAAATCTCTACACATTTTGTCTTTTCTGGTAGCCCTGGTACAGGCAAAACAACTGTTGCGCGTTTGATTGCCAAAATCTTGTACGGGCTCGGAATGCTTGAAAACTACAACGTGATTGAAGTACTTCGTGCTGACCTTGTCGCCGAATATGTGGGGCAAACTGCAATTAAGACCAAAGAGGTCATTGCTCGCGCGATTGGTGGAGTTCTCTTCATTGATGAAGCGTATTCATTGACAGGGACACACCAAAGTGATTTCGGTAAAGAGGCAATTGACACACTCTTGGCGGAAATGGAAAACAACCGAACTCGGCTATGTGTCATCGTGGCGGGCTATCAGGACAAAATGGAGACTTTTCTGTCCTCCAACCCCGGACTTCGGGGTCGGTTTAGTAGAACCATATTCTTCCCCGACTACTCGTCCGATGAACTTCTTGAAATTTTCCAACGTTCCTGTTTGGCAAAAGGACTCATACTTGAAGAAGGCGTCGACTTAGCGGTTAGTCAATACTTTAAACAAGCACTTTCAAAAGAACAATTCAGTAACGCTCGAGCTGTTCGTCAACTTATCGAAGATTGCATAGTACGACAGGCGGACCGTATCGCGCCGTTGGAGTCCGTAACTCAAGAGCAAATGCAAACCATTACCGCAGAAGACGTAGCAGCTTCAACTGGCAATTCATCAGCACAAGTTGACGAATTGGGCCTCGCAAAAAGCTTGACTGAGTTAAATTCGCTTATTGGACTAGAGGCTGTTAAGGAAAACATCAATAGTTTTGTCAGTCTGGCTCGAACTCAGATTCGTCGGCGAGAATTAGGGCTTCCTAACCAACACCCAACATTGACTTTCGTTTTTCTCGGTCCGCCGGGAACAGGAAAAACTACCGTCGCCCGCCTTCTTGGCAGAATTTTCCAATACTTAGGTCTTTTAGAACGAGGACACACCATTGAGACAACTCGGGCGGATCTGGTAGCTGGATACATCGGGCAGACAGCAGAAAAAACTCGCTCGCAAGTACTTAGGGCGATTGATGGAATGTTGTTTATTGACGAAGCTTACGCATTGACGCCTGAAGGAAATAGTGCCTTTACTGACTTTGGACAGGAAGCGATCCAGGAACTCCTCACACAAATGGAGAACAACCGAACTCGTTTGGCTGTTGTTTTCGCTGGATATGAAAATGAGATGGATCGATTTCTAGACAGCAATCCAGGCATACGGAGTCGAGTGAGCGAGACACTTAATTTTGAGGCCTATTCTGCTCAAGATTTGTTACGAATTTTTCACTCTTTATGTGAACAAAACGGATACGTACTTTCTGGCGATGTGGACAATCTTCTTATCAATTTCTTTGAGCAAAACCTTCGTAGAGAAAACTCAGGTCAGGCTCGCGGAGCCAGGAATCTATTCAACAAGATTATTCGCGCGCAGGCAGTACGCCTTGGAGCTATGCAAAATTCCAATCGTTCCGATCATGAATTGTTGTCTGAAAGTGATATTCGGGAAGCAATGGGAAATTTCGCAGGTTCACTAATGGATCCGACTGACTCTCTTGATGATTCTTCCCTCCTTTCAAGTATTAATGAGGCGCAAAATACACGAGACTTCGACGCGGACGTCGCGTCTCTTCCACCAATAAACGAAGTTATTGACAAGACCTCCGGTCCCGTTTTTGTCCTCGACGGCTCAAACATCGCAACTGAAGCCGGTAGAGCGATTTATGGGGAGCGCATTTGTAGTCTTCAAGCTCTACGGGCAGCTCGAGACGCGATAAAAACAAGATACTTGACTGAAAATGTGATCGTTGTTGTAGATGCAAATTTTCGACATCGAGTTCATCCTTCAGAAAAAGTCGAAGCAGATGTGGCTCTCGATAACTGCGAATTTATGCAACCCCCCTCCGGCGCAGTTGGGCGAGGCGACGGATTGTTATTGCAGGTCGCAAATGAGTTGAACGGAGTCGTTGTCAGCAACGACTCCTTCAATAAACCTGGAGAACCATTTCTCACTCAATACCCTTGGCTGCTCAACCAAAACCGAGTCGTGGGCCATAACTACAACCTTCAGACTCAGTGGCTTTTTACACCACGACACTTAAGGTGATTTGTTGCTCCTTCGATTCGCGAAACAGTCTCGCGTTGGATGTAACTATCGCTTTATCAAGGGCGCAATGCCAATATGAAGAAATTGAAAAACAAGATCATTATCTTTCAATCGCTACTTATCGTTATTTTGCTCGTGACGCTCATAATGCAATGTTTATCCGAACTAGAAACTTCGGTTACTGACGCCAAAGTGACCAAAGTAATTGATGGTGACACTATTCAAGTCCTTTTCAACGATGGCACCCAGCACTCTGTTCACCGTGTGAGACTCATTGGAATTGACACGCCCGAGGTTGGTCGATGTGGGTATTTAGAGGCAAAAAACTATTTGGAGAAGCGAGTTCTCGGAGAGACTGTTTCACTAAAAACAGGTGGGACCAGTGATCAAGATGGACTCAACAGACTTTTGCGTTACGTTGAACTGAACGATGTAGACCAAGGACTCGCACTGCTTGAATCTGGCCTAGCAATACACAAATACGACAGTACTGATACTTCTGGCAAATACCCCGCACACGATAGAGAACTTATCTATATCAAGGCAGATGAAAAGTCTGACGATTTTTGTTAATCAAATTAGTGCCTTTAATCAACAACGACCGAGGCATGGTCACTTAAAGTACACATGTCAGAGAAATCCAGTATTCCATTGGCGGCCGGATCAACTTCTGGTGGCCGGATCAACTTCTTCCAATAAATTTTTGATGCACAGATCTAATCCGACTGCTGATTTTTTCCATTTCCGTCGGAAGTTCTATTTCATTTTTGATATCTAGAGTTGAATTCTAAGATCGTTCATGGCCAGTAGTAAACCATGACAACGCTTGACCCTGGCTGGACAATTCCGTCTGGGACCACCATCTCGTTATCTTCGAGTTCTTCTGGCGAAGACAACCAAACCCCGACATAAATATTCTCATCATCTGGATTGTTGAACCACTGTGGGTCGGCGACCGAATCAGCGCTGTCACCTTGCTCGTATAGCCAACCGCTCTCTTCAATCTCGGCTTTTACTTGAGCAAACACTTCTTCTGCTGATCCTTCGATCTCGAAATACTCGGAGTAGGTGTCAACTGCATCCAAGCCAAAGTAGTAACCCATCGTGTCTTGATTGATCTTGACACCGTTGATATTGACCACGTCGTCCCACCACATCGGCTTTGCAACTGGCACGTCGGCTTCACATTCAATTTCATTTTTTGGTTTGCGGCCGGAATTGAACAATTCCTTGGCGATCTCATCGACACATCGTGAGATAAAAATCTGTGAATGCCCTTCGCCCTTGAAAGTAAGCAGCGTTGCGTTTGTTCCCATATGCGTCACCATTTCTTGTGCCCACCTCAATGGAGTTGCTGGATCATCAGTTCCTCCAAGAACCACAATCGGCGCATCGCCCTGATAATCAATTTCGAAGATTTCTGAATCATCAAATGCAGACTCGCAACTACTGCCCGTCAACCAATCGGCTTCGTAATCACGTGCGTACCAAGGCGCATTTTCTTTCATCTTCTTCAATAATGCATCTGGGTCTCTCGGTTCGGCATCAATAATCCCACTCGCGCAATTGATGACGACAGATGAGTCATAACCATCACCATATTGACCATCTTCATCACGTCCGACATACCAGTCAGCGAGAGCGAATGCCTGAGTTGCATCGCCGTCTCGCAATGCAACTAATGCATCAGCCAAAACCGACCATTCCCGCCGGGAGTAAAGAGAAGACAACGTTGCATAGTCAATGACTTCGGCGTTTACTTCGCGATCATCTTCGGTAAACAAAGATTCAGCATCAAATGCGTCATACAACTCAAGCCAGTCGGCCTTCACATCATCTGAAGAGAATGAGCATTCGTCAGGCGTTGATTCACACCAATCAACCCAATTGTTGAATGCTTTATCGAATCCTTCAGCCTGAGTGAGATAGTTCTGTTCGGCAGTGTCGCCTTGCGGGTCATAAGCACTATCTAAGAACATCACATCAACGCGATCGGGGAACAACGTTGCATACACACCACCTAAATACGTGCCGTACGAAATTCCGAGATAATTGATTGTTTCAAATCCCATGGACTCACGAATCAAGTCCATATCGCGCGCAGTGTTCTCGGTTGAATAGAAACGAAGAGCCTTCCCGAACTTGTCGGTGCACGGCTCTTCCATTGCCATCCACTCGTCGTACAGCTCTTGCTCGCGATCATCATCGGGCGTGTAATCAAGATAAACAAACTTGTCATTTTGTTGATCGGTCAAACAACTCAGACCGCTTGACGTCCCTACTCCTCGAGGATCAAATCCGACGATGTCAAAATCTTCAAGTCCAAGAGTTTCAACAAAATCAAGTGACGAGTTATAAACAAAGTCCACGCCTGATTCTCCAGGCCCTCCGGGGTTACTCAGCACCACACCCTTTGGCTTGTTGCTGGATGCAGGAATTCGCAGTAGTGCGATTTCGAGCGTTTCACCTTCAAGATCTGAATAGTCAAGAGGCACCTCTAGGACGCCGCATTCCAAGTTTTCGTCATCCGGATATTCATCGCATGTTGACCACTCAATGGGATCAACTTTGATGTCGGTCGGTATCGCTTCTTCAGATGAGCAAGCACTCAGACCAAGAAGTCCAACAAATAAGGGGGCTGAAACTAGTAAACGGTTCATACGAGGCTTCCTTCAATCAGACCAAATACGCAGGCACCTATTTGGTCTATCAGTGACGTATATATATGTATCAATTCAATGTCACACTGATTTTCTCACCTGACCACCGCCCAACTCACCCTGAACCCCACCCCGCACCCCGCCTCACCAGCAACTATCCTCTACCTCGTGCCCACACGTCGCCTGCTTCCCCTCGTCGGCGCACTCATCTTTCTCTTGTCGGCCTGCCGCGTCGACGTTCGCATCGACGTCACCGCCGACGACACCGGCGCGGGCAACATCGCCGTCATGGTCGACCTCGATGCCGAAGCTGTCACCCTCGTTCCCGGACTCGCCGAGGACCTGCGCATCGACGACCTCATCGCCAGCGGTTGGGTCATCGAAGGCCCCACCCAAATCAATAGTGGTGGTCTGCGCGTCATCTTGCGTTACGTATTCGATTCTCCCACCGAAGCAACCACGGCTATGCGCCAAATCAGCGGACCCAATGGCCCACTACTGAATCCCGAACTCAAACGCACCATCGATGGTCGCACCGTGAGCACAACTCTTGATGCAACTCTGCAATTCGTCGGAGGCATTGAATCATTTAGCGACCCGACCCTCAGTGCAACGATCGGTGCCGCTCCGTGGGCAGCCACAGCCGAAAAATTTGGTGTCGACCCTATGCAATCGGTTGGAGTCACTCTTGTTGCTCACCTACCCGGCGATATCAAAAAGAGCACTGGCACCGAAGCCGAAGGTGGAGTCATCTGGACTGCACCCACCGATGGCACCGCTGTTGCCGTTGTGATTGGCACCGCCGAATCAAAAGTTGATGGCGGCTTCTGGCAAATTCTCGCCACCATCATTGGCTACGTCCTTGGTCTGTGGCTAGTCATCATCGGAATTTTGATCTTGCTCGTCATCATTGCCCGACGTCGCCGCACCGCACGATCAACGACACGCGCAAATAATCGCGCCACACCCGAAGCCTAGGTTTTAGTCATGGCCCGCCTGCGACTCGTTTACAACTGTTCCGATTGCGGAGCTTCTTATCCCAAATGGACTGGCAAGTGCACCGCGTGTGGTGCATGGAACAGTTTGGTCGAAGATGTTGAAGACCCCAATGCCAACAGCATCGCGTCACTCGCAGCCGGCATGTCGTTGGTGCCGGCCGGAACTCCGCAACTCATTGGCGAAGTTGACACCACGCACGGGTCACCACGCAGCACTGGCATTGGCGAACTTGATCGCGTATTAGGTGGGGGCTTAGTGCCGGGTTCGGTCACTTTGCTCGGTGGCGAACCAGGTATTGGCAAAAGCACATTGTTGTTGCAAGCACTTGCCGCATGGCCGGGCCGCACGTTGTATGTGTCGGCTGAAGAAAGTGCGCAGCAAGTTCGTATGCGCGCCGAACGACTAGATGCAGTACGACCCGACCTGTGGTTGCTTGCCGAAACTGTTTTGCCGCACGTCATTAAGACCATGGACGACCTGTCGCCCGAGCTAGTCATTATCGACAGTATTCAAACCATGATCGACCCAGAACTTGGGTCGTCACCAGGCAGCGTCGTGCAGGTACGCGGTTGTGCACACAAATTGGTGATGGAAGCCAAACGTCGCAATGTACCGATCATCTTGGTTGGCCATGTCACCAAAGAAGGCGGGCTCGCTGGTCCGCGTGTTCTTGAACATGTTGTCGACACAGTGCTGCAGTTTGAAGGTGATCGTCATCACGCATTGCGATTGTTGCGTGCGTCAAAGCATCGATTCGGGCCCACTACCGAACTCGGTTTGTTTGAAATGGTTGAAAAGGGTTTGCAAGGCGTGCCCGACCCAAGCGCATTGTTCTTGGCCGATCGTCAAACCGGAATTGCCGGAAGCGTCGTTGTGCCAACACTCGAAGGTCAACGGCCATTGATGGTCGAACTGCAGGTACTCACCAATGAAGTCAAAGGTGAAACCCCTCCACGACGTAGCGCGCAAGGTCTTGACAACAATCGCTTGAGCATGTTGTTGGCAGTGATCGGGCAACGACTCATGCAGCCAGTTGGCAAGAACGATGTGTATGCATCGGTTGTTGGTGGTGTGAAGATTTCTGAACCAGGCAGTGATCTCGGTTTGTGCTTGGCAGTGTTGTCGGCCTTGAGCGATCAACCGATTCGACCTGACGTAGTTGCCTTTGGTGAAGTTGGACTTGGTGGAGAAGTGCGACAAGTTCCGCATGCATCACGCCGACTTGCCGAAGCTGCTCGACTCGGTTTTGCAACCGCAATTGTTCCGGCGAAGTCGCCAGAAGTTGACGCCAAGATCAAGTTGATTCGCGTGAACACTGTTCGCGAAGCCATGAAGGCTCTAGGTCTCACCGGCAAAGTCGCCAAACGCCAAGACGATTTCTAGGCGTTAATCGCTACCGACTCCACTTCACTATTTGGTGTCGTAACCAGCCCGACTCCCAAAAACTCACGTCTCCTCCTTGCGCCAAGAGAGCCTGGTGAGCCGCGACCATTACTGCGGCCGCCCTCTCATGATCGGGCTCGACGCACAAAATGGCCTCGGCGATGTGTACTGCCAAAACTGGTTGATCAGTCGATACCAAACTCTCGGCTCGATCACAGGCCACATCTACCCCGATCAACTGCACCAATTCACCCATCGCCTCGACGGGTTGTGCGGCATACAACTCGGTTGATGACTGTAAATGAAACCAACCCATATAGGTTTCCCAAATTGTTCGAACACCCCAGGCCACTTTGCCGTAGCCCTGGCCCACGCGTAGTTCGGGGGGCAGAACGATGTCATTCATCAGGGCATGCACATCAATTCCTGCATTCATACCTTCTAACGTTTTACGGTGCACAAAATCAACTGCTCCATGCAGGCGTGCCAGGCAAGCATCAATTAATTCAGCACCCTGAATCGGAAGGTGTCGACCAGGAATGATCATATGCACTTGCAGGTCTCGTAGTTTTTGCACTGTCTCTAAATAGGGCTCGACAAAACGATAGCGATCACCACGCAATGTGTTGAGGTTAGGAAAGTGCGGAAACAACGGTCCCAAAAGATTAGAAATAATCGCCGTTTGGCTCTGCGGCAAAAAGACAATCATTGAATCAATGGTTTCACCC
>Ga0255114_1000425_pt1 | contig 11855 bp, 10 predicted proteins | sample Law_Law_RepA_8h_FD_188477 | JGI IMG/M metagenome (GOLD analysis project Ga0255114, IMG submission 188477) | Freshwater microbial communities from St. Lawrence River, New York, United States - Law_Law_RepA_8h | ecosystem: Environmental > Aquatic > Freshwater > River | place: USA: New York...
GCCCAAGTCTGCGCCCCAAGCGCCGTATGCCTACGTGCCGCAAATTCGACTGTACCAAGACTGGTTGCAACACAACCGAGGCATCGCATTTGACGCGTACAAAGACCTTTGGCAATGGTCGATTACGGAGCTCGATGCATTTTGGCAAAGCATTTGGGACTACTTTGACATTCAATCGCCCACAGCGCATCAGGCCGTGCTGGTCAACAATGCCATGCCAGGCGCCATTTGGTTTCCTGGTGCGCAAGTCAACTATGCAAGTCAAGTTTTAAGGCATGTCGAGCAAGCCCATGCGGCAGGCTTTGCGGCCTTGATTGCCCAAAACGAAAAAGGTCAGCACCAAGAAATTTCATGGCCCGAGCTGCAACGCCAAGTGGCGTCCATGGCCTTGCATTTAAAAGCACAAGGCGTTCAACCTGGTGATCGGGTTGCGGCTTACTTGCCCAACATTCCCGAGGCCGTTGTGGCGTTCTTGGCCACCGTCAGTGTGGGTGGTGTGTGGAGCATTTGCGCACCCGACATGGGAACCTTGGCCGTGTTGGATCGTTTCAGGCAGATAGAACCGAAGGTGCTGATTGCGTGTGATGGCGTGACGTATGGCGCCAAAGATTACGACCGCATGGCGGTGGTGCAAGAACTCAAAGATGCATTGCCTTCGGTGAAACATGTGATTTTGCACGACAACTTGGGGGTTGCAGATTTGGCCAGCAGTGAGGTGGCTTCGGCCATTCGCATGTCACAAACCACGTCCAAACATGGGCCCGAGGTTGATGCCTTCAAGCCCATGTCATTGCCTTTTGATCATCCACTTTGGATTGTTTATTCAAGCGGCACCACGGGTTTGCCAAAACCCATTGTGCATGGCCATGGCGGCACTGTGATTGTGGCCTTGGCGCTCAAAATTTTGCACAACGATGTGGGTTGCAGTTATCACCCCAACAGCTGGGGTGAGCGCTTTCATTGGTACAGCTCAACCGGCTGGGTGATGTGGAATGCGCAAGTGGGCGGCCTGATGAATGGCACCACCTGTGTCATTTACGACGGCAATCCGGGCGGCAGCAAAGACAATCCTGACTGGAGCACGCTGTGGCGTTTTGCGGCAGAAAACAAGGTGACATTTTTTGGCGCAGGTGCAGCGTTTTTTGCCAATTGCCAAAAGTCCGGCATTGATCTCACGCAGTGTGGCGACTTGTCTCGTGTGCGCGCATTGGGCACCACAGGCTCACCGCTTTCGCCTGAAACGCAAAATTGGGGCAACGAACAATTCCAACGCATTAAAACGCAGCACGCGCATGTCCCTTACCTTCACCGTGAAACAGATGGTGACATTTGGTGGTGCAATATTTCAGGCGGCACCGATTTTTGTGGCGCCTTCATTGGTGGCAATCGTGAACTGCCGCAAGAGGCGGGTGTCATGCAATGCCGCTTGTTGGGTTGCGCCGTGGAGGCTTGGAATGAAGCGGGTGAACCTGTGCACGGCGAAGTGGGTGAACTGGTGTGTGCACAGCCTATTCCATCCATGCCTTTGTATTTTTGGAACGACAAAAATAATGCGCGCTACTTGGCCAGTTATTTTGAAATGTACCCCGCGGGCCATGGCCGTAAACCAGGTGGTGGTGATGCAGATGCCACGTATGGGGGTGTTTGGCGGCACGGCGATTGGCTGCGAATTGGCGCGGCAGAGCAGGGCCAAAACGGCGGTGAAGGCTGTGTTATTTTTGGCCGCAGCGATGCCACCATCAACCGCCATGGTTTGCGCATGGGCACCAGCGAGCTTTACAGCGCGGTTGAAGCTTTGCCAGAAGTGATCGACAGCATGGTGGTTGATTTGGAATACTTAGGCCGTGAAAGCTACATGCCTTTGTTTGTGGTGCTAAGGGCCGGACTGACTTTGGACGCCGCCCTGAAAAATACCTTGAACAACGCCATCAAAACAGCACTCAGCCCGCGCTTCATTCCGAACGAAATTTTTCAAGTGTCTGAAATTCCGCGCACCTTGTCTGGCAAAAAACAAGAGCTGCCCATTAAAAAACTCATGCTAGGTCAAGCGCTAGAAAAGGTGGTCAACAAAGATGCGATGGCCAACCCTGCATGCCTAGATTGGTATGTTGATTTGGCAAAAAAACATTTGGCCAAATCGGCGTGACATGAAAAAAGCCAGTGTGAAAACACACTGACTTTGTCAATATTCGAATTGCGCAATGAGCGCAGTCTCAAAATTAGTTTTTGTGCAAATCTGCGTTCAAACTGCCCCAGCTTTCGGTGCGAGGAATGACTTGCACCGCGCCTGATTGTGAATCGCGGCGGAACAAGATGCCATTGCGGCCAGACAACTCGCGCGCCTTGACCACGCTGCCATCGGGCATTTTGACGCGCGTGCCGCCGGTGATGTAGCAACCGGCTTCCACCACGCAATCGTCACCCAATGAAATGCCAATGCCAGAGTTGGCACCCAGCAAACAACGCTTGCCCACTGAGATGACTTCTTTGCCACCACCCGACAAGGTGCCCATGATAGAGGCGCCGCCGCCCACATCACTTTGATCATCGACCAACACACCCGCACTGATGCGGCCTTCAACCATGGAAGCACCCAGGGTGCCGGCGTTGAAGTTGCAAAAGCCTTCGTGCATGACGGTTGTGCCAGAGGCCAAGTGAGCACCCAAGCGAACGCGGTCCACATTGGCAATGCGCACACCGGAGGGCACCACGTAGTCAGTCATGTAAGGGAACTTGTCAACGGCTTTCACATCGAACACAACACGTGCTGCGCGAGCGCGCAGTCGTGCGTCTTGCAGTTGGTCCAAGGGGCAAGGGCCCATGGAGGTCCATGCCACATTGGCCAGCATGCCAAAGATACCGGCCAAGTTGGCTTGATGCGGTTTGACCAAGCGATGGCTGAGCAAGTGCAAACGCAAAAACACATCGTGCGTGTCCTTGGCGGGCTCTGCCAAAGTGGCGATGTTGGTTTTGACGGCCACCACATTGACACCACGCAATTCGCAAGGGCCCAGTGTTTTAACAAAAGCCTCACCCAAATGCGTTCGCGCATCGGTTTCGCTGAGAACGTGACTGCCGCTCTCTTTGACGCCTTCGGCCAATTCTGGGGTGGGGTACCAAGTGTCTAACACGGTACCGTCTTTGGCGATGGTGGCCAAGCCGTAGGCGATAGCGCCACTGTGAATCATGGGGGGGGTTTGCATGGCGGTGTCTAAAAAATCAAAAAAAGAGATTATCGGGCTTTGTGGGGCAGTTTGTCTTCAGCGCAACGCAGACATGTTCTTGGGGAAGCTTATCCCAGCGCCCCCATTCATTTGTAGACGCCACGACTATTTTATGACCGGCAAGTTCAAATTCACGGATCGGTCGCTAAAATGCTTCTATGAGCGCAACCCTCGAGCCCCTCAAGAAATCTTTCAAAGCCCAAATGCTAGAGGCCAGAGAGCAAGCGATTACAGCGTCGGTCAATCGACTTCTATCTGAAAAAGGCTTTGACGCCATGACGGTGGATGAGGTTGCTGCAGAAGTTGGAATTGCCAAGGCAAGCCTTTACAAGCACTTCAACAGCAAGGAAGAATTGGCTTGCGCCGCCATGGTACAGGCCATTCAAAAAGCACAAGCCTATTTAGAAGATCTCAATGCGCAATCTGCAGCCAACACGGAGGCAGAAGTAGAAGGCGAGCTGACCAGCGTCGCCTTGCACAAACTCAAGGCCTCCACACGCTGGACCTTGCAATTGAAACTGGCCGGGCAAATGCCAACCTTGCCTAGCCACAACTCTAGCTTGCGCGCCAGCCTCATGGCCAGCCGTCCCTACATGGATGGGCTGATGAAAGTGAGTGACCTGCTTGGCGCGTGGATTGTTCAAGCGCAGAAGGAGGGCTTTATCAATGCTGCCTTGCCGCCCATTACGGTGCTCTACACCTTGTATGCACGCGCTTGCGATCCGGTGGTGGAGTTTCTGAAAATGAGTGAACTTCACAGCAACGAAGAAATCATTGAGATGGTGATGACCACCTGTTTTGATGGCTTGATGGTCAGAAAAACGAAAACAAGCTAGACCGCCACACGCACTAATTTTTGTGGATCAAATCTGAGTTGCTCATTCTTGCGTGCATAGCCAAACGGATTGGCCAGCACACGACAACCTTGGTGAACATAATCTTGCGCGCAATGCAGATGGCCATGCAACCACACTTGGGCCTTGGGCATCAGGTGGTCCAGCGCATTGCAAAAACCAGCCGTGCCAGGTGTCAGGCCATAGCGCGGATCGGCACTTTTCAAGCTGGGCGCAAAGTGCGTGATCACCACTGTGGGGCCTTCAAAACTTTCTGACAGTGCGTTGCTTAGCCAGGCCTGATCGTCTTGCGCTTTGGCCCTCACGGCCGCTGACAAAAAGGGCTCACCATTCAAAGTGGTGCCCGTTTTGCGCAGGTAAAAATCAGCTGCGCGCTCTGCTTTCTGGCGTGCTTGGAGTTGTTGTGTGATGGGCCCACTCAGAGGCACCAGGGCTTCAAAATCGCTCCACAAGGTGCAGCCTATCAAGCGCACACCTTTTATCACAACAACCCGTTGATGCAAGAAAGTGATCTCCAGTCGCTCGCATGTCTCGCGCAGCCTTGCATCTGCTTCTTCAAAAGGCAAGCCGTCGTATTCATGATTGCCAGGCACAAAGAAAACGGGTACGGGCCATGCAGCCAAATCTTTGCGTGGTGAAAATCTAGCCAAACCAAAATCAGTGTCTTGTTGATCAAACAGCAAAGAGCCGGTTTGGTAAGAGCCAATGTCTCCCGCCAGCACAAGCGCATCGGCCAGTGGCGAAATCTTTGGCACAAAATGCGGATGCGTTTCAAGGTGTAAATCAGAAAGCAATTGAATGTTCATGAGGGTCTTGCACTTTTAAAAACGTCGCGCGCAATGTCGATCAGCTGCTCTCTCAACCATCGGTGTTCGTTTTGCGCATGCTTGCGTCTGTGCCACACAGCATCCACATGCAAGGTGGGAACTTTGAAAGGCAACTCGCACATGAACAGTTCTTTGGCAATGCCTGTCGTGGGCACAAAATGTTTGGGCAAAACAGTGAGCAGATCGGAGTTGACAACCACGCGGCCCGCCGTGAAAAACTGATTCACGGTCATGACCACGCGCCGCTGTTTGCCAATCGATGCCAAGGCCTCATCGATAAAGCCATAGGGGCGACCTGAAAAACTCACAAGCAAGTGCCGTGCATTGCAAAACTCTTCCAAGCTGATGTTCTTTTGCGCCAAGGGATGTTTGCGGCGCATGACACACACATACTCACCGTCATACAAGCGCTGGTGCGCAAACGCAACCGCCTCGCCCGATTGTGCTTTTGCTGTGAGGTCTGCCAAGACAGCGGGAAAATAACCCAAAGCCATATCGGCAGTGCCATCGTTCAGCATGTTTCTTGGATCACGTGTGGTCAGCGGTAAAACTCGAATAGACACATTGGGCGCATGCTTTTCAAGCGCCTGACCCAAATTCCCCATCAACTCGGCTGCGGTGGCGTCGGCCATGGCCAAGACAAAAGAATTTCGGGCCTCACTGGGAATGAAGTGTTGAGGCACCAAGGCCGTTTGCAACTGATCGAGTGCGGCTCTCACATTGGGCCAAAGCAACAAGGCAAAAGGGGTGGGTGTGATGCCATGGCCATCGCGCCGAACCAGGTCGTCCCCAAGCGTTTCTCGCAGCCGCCGAAGTGAGTTGCTCACAGCGGGCTGCGTGATGGACAAATTGCGCGCCGCTTTGGTCAAGCTTTTTTCAGCCATGACTTCGTCAAAGACCCGAAGTAAATTCAGATCCAAGGTTCGGAAATTGGTTTGGACGGCCTCAATCATTTCCATTGTGAATGATAAGTATCATAAATATAAAGTTGAACAACACTAGAGTAAACCCTATGATTCGCAAATGGTCAAGCAAAAGATCCGTTTTATCCAACGCTTAAGCCTCATGAATTAGTTTTATGAACAAGGAAATCAAAATGAACCGCAATTCTGTCCACCTAGATTACCCCCTGACACACCCTGGCGTCGAGCGTGCCGAACAAGTCGCTGCCAACCTCAAGCGCTTGAGCGACAGCTTCAGCCCGACACGCACCTTGGCCGCCATTCTTTTGTCAGCCATCGTTGCGGCCTTCGTGGTTGTGGCCGATCAGATGATGGACACATGGGCTGATGGGCACTTGCTGGCAGCATGGGTTGCGCTTTGGGCGGTGGCATTTGCAGCCGTTGGCTTGTTTGCTGGCGTCTCCAAAACAATGGCCATTCAAGTGAAGCAGGGTTTGGACGCTTGGTCAGCCCGCATGGCGCAAAGCCGATCAGATGAGCGTTTGTGGGCCATTGCCCAAACCGATGCCCGCTTGATGTCAGAACTGCAAACCGCAATGAACCGCAGTGACGAAGAAGCACTATTTGGTGAAAAAAGCACGCAACGCAGAGTTGCTCGCATGTTGCAAAACCGCCAATACTACATTTGATCTGAGTTGCCAGCCGCTGTCTTTTGCGAAGCCAGATAAATGCCTGGCAAAATAAAAGCAGCGCCGACAGCGTGATGCCATCCCAAGGTTTCGCCCAAAAAGAGCCACGCCACCAAGCCGCCGTACAAAGGACCTAGATACAGGCTGGTAGCGACTCGGCTGGCGCCTAAGGTTTTTTGACAGAACCCGTAGGACCAGTAAGCGCCTACGCCTGGAAAAATTGCGGCGGCCACTACAAGTAGGCTGGCACCATCGCTCCATTCGGCATGCTGTGTCGCGGCCCATTCGGTGATTGCCAAGGGCAGCAAAACAAGGCTACCGGCAAAACAAGTAGCAGCCAACCTGGCTGTTGAGCTCAAGGGGCTTGCCCACTTTTTAAGCAGCAAAGCATAGGCGGCCCATGCGACCATGGCAATGACCACGAGGCCATCACCGAAGACCCAAACGACTTGTGACAGTGCTGCCCACTGGCCTTTGACAACCACGTGCAAAACGCCCAGCAAAGCAATGACAACCCCCAGAGACTGCCTCCAAGAAAACGACTCTTTCAGGCCGATAACCGCTCCGAGCGTAATTAAAACGGGCGATGCTGCGTAGATCAGTGCGATGTTGATGGCCGTGGTTGTTTCTGCGGCCCAGTAAACCCAAGCCCCGCAAATGAGCATGCCTAAAGTACCCAGCACCACATACTGTTTCCAAGCGCTCAATGTACTTTGACGTTCTTGCCAAAGCTCACTGCGCGCAATGAAGGCCAAAATAAGACCCGCTAAAAACCACCGACCCAATGCCAACACATGGGGGCTGATGATGCCGGGCGCGGTTTTGGCAACGACATAGTTCACCGACCACAAGGCCGGTGTGACCCATATTAAAACTTGCGCTAGTTTTTCGCGCGAGGCAGCGGTAGTCAGACAGCCGCTAAGCGTTGAGCCAACGCCGCTTTGGTGTCAAGCAAGGCTTTGGGCATGTTGTAGGCCAACTGCTCAAAGTGTGTGTTGTGCAATTGGAGTTCTTGTTGCCATGCCGCTTTGTCGATGCTGGTGACCGTTTTGAACTGATCGGCTGAGAAGTTCAAACCGGTCCAATTCAACTCAGCATAGGTTGGCGTGATGCCGAAAATGGTTTCTTGGCCTTGTGCCTGACCTTCCAAGCGATCGATCATCCATTTCAAAACGCGCATGTTGTCGCCATAACCGGGCCAAACAAACTTGCCCGCTTCGTCTTTGCGGAACCAGTTGACGCAGTAGATGCTGGGCAGCTTGTGGCCACCGGCTTGCACCTTGGCGCCCACATCGAGCCAGTGTTGGAAATAGTCGCTCATGTTGTAACCACAGAAAGGCAACATGGCGAAAGGATCGCGGCGAACAACGCCCTGCGCGCCAAAGGCGGCGGCTGTGGTTTCAGAGCCCATGGTGGCAGCCATGTAAACGCCTTCTGTCCAATTGCGAGCTTCGGTAACCAATGGCACGGTGGTCGAGCGACGGCCGCCAAAGATGAACGCATCGATGGACACGCCAGCGGCATCGTCCCAAGCGGGGTCGAGGGCAGGGTTGTTGATGGCTGAAACTGTGAAGCGCGCATTGGCGTGAGCCGCTTTGGCGCCCGTCTCTTTGGCAATTTGAGGCGTCCAGTCTTTGCCTTGCCAGTCAATCAAATGATCGGGCAATTTGCCAGTGTCTTTTTCGATGCCTTCCCACCAAACGTCGCCGTCATCGGTCAAGGCCACGTTGGTGAAGATCACGTTTTTGTCCAAGCTGGCCATGCAGTTGGGGTTGGTGTGGTGGTTGGTACCTGGGGCCACGCCAAAGTAACCGGCTTCGGGGTTGATGGCCATCATCTTGCCGTTGGCTTGAGGTTTGATCCAAGCGATGTCGTCGCCGATGGTGGTGACTTTCCAGCCATCGAAGCCTTCAGGGGGCACCAACATGGAGAAGTTTGTTTTGCCGCAAGCGCTGGGGAAAGCAGCTGCCACGTGGTATTTTTTACCTTGTGGGTTGGTCACGCCCAAGATGAGCATGTGCTCGGCCAACCAACCTTGTTCGCGGCCCATGCTAGAGGCGATGCGCAAGGCCAAGCATTTTTTTCCAAGCAAGGCATTGCCGCCGTAGCCGGAGCCGTAAGACCAAATTTCACGGGTTTCAGGGTAGTGAACGATGTACTTGACGGTGGGGTTGCAAGGCCAAGACGTGGTGTCTTTGGCGCCGTTGACCAAAGGTGCGCCAACGGTGTGCAAGCAAGGCACAAACTCGCCATCGGTGCCAATCACGTCAAAAACAGCTTTGCCCATGCGTGTCATGAGCTTTTGGTTAACGGCCACGTAGGCGCTGTCTGTGAGTTCAATGCCGATGTGGGCAATGTGCGAACCCAAGGGGCCCATGGAGAAAGGCACCACGTACAGGGTTCGGCCCTGCATACAACCGTCGAACAATGGGTTCAAGTTTTGGCGCATTTCGGCGGGGGCCATCCAATTGTTGGTGGGGCCTGCGTTTTCTTTCTTTTCTGAGCAGATGTAAGTGCGGTCTTCCACGCGGGCCACATCGGATGGGTCAGAGCAAGCTAAAAAACTGCCGGGGCGCTTGGTGGGGTTGAGCTTTTTGAAGGTGCCGTTGCCTACCAAGAGTCGGCAAAGGCGATCGTATTCTTCTTCTGAGCCATCGCACCAGTACACATTGGCAGGCTTGCAAAGGGCCGCCATTTCTGCCACCCATGCAACCAGCTTGGGGTTTTTGACATAGGCGGGTGTGTTCAGGTTCAAGCCCTGCATCACGGGTGAGTTCATGGGGACAGCTCCAAAGTTTTAAAATCGTTTTTTGAAAAGACCGACTCTTGCACCCTGTGCTCAGAAATGGACCTTTTCAAAAAACGACAAGCGGGCTTGTAACCGACCCGTAACCAGAGTTGAATTTTAAAGACGATGGCAAGAAAAGGGCTGTGAAAAATTTTAAATCCCTTCTAAATGTATGCAAAACTTGCATAACCTTTGGGTGGGTGAAAAGCGTTTCGAATTTTCTGGAAAAAAAACCCGCCTGCAATTGCGGCGGGTTGTGTCGGGCTAGCTTCAGATTAAGCCAGTGCCGCTTTGACTTTAGGCCATGAAAACGGCAATGAACGCCAGCAAGAAGATGAGAACAGCGCCAACGACGGGGATGACGACGGGGATGTGTTTAACGACGGCTTCAACAGGATCTTGAGATTCGTGAGAATCATTGTGTGCGGACATGAGAAAACCTCAGTTAGTTTAGCCCGCTATTTTAGCTGAACTCGGCACACTTGCAAGACTTCTTGGCCGTAGGCTTCGAGCTTTTTGGCCCCAATGCCACTGATACCGTTCAAGTCATTGAGCGTCTGGGGAGCTGCACTGGCAATCAATGCCAAAGTGGCGTCGTGGAAAATGACATAGGCCGGTAAATTGTGTTCTTTGGCAACCTCTGCGCGCCAAGCCTTTAAGTTGATGTACCTCACCAAAGCCTCTTGGCTTAAATTGGCAGCGGCTGGCCCAGGTGCTTGAGACTTGCGGCTTCGTTTTTCAGCTTTCTGACTCACAGACTCTCGCAAGAGCACACTGATTTCGCCGCGCAAAACCGCCCGTGAGCCCTCTGTCAATTGCAGCGTGTTGAAGACTTGGCCCTGCACATTCAAAGCGCCCATGGCGATAAGTTGTCTTAAGACGCCGCGCAATTGAACTTCGCTGAAATTGGCGCCGATGCCAAAAGTGCTTAGCTTTGCGTGGCCAAATTGAGATATTTTTTCGGTAGATTTGCCGCGCACGATGTCCATGATGTGGCCAGAGCCGAACGAAAAGCCACTGTGTTGTTCAGCGCGAAACACCGTGGAAAGTAATTTTCGAGCGGCATCGGTGCCATCCCAAACGGCGGGTGGATTTAAGCAGTTGTCGCAGTTGCCGCAAGGCTCGCTGGCTTCGTCGAAATAAGACAGAAGCCGAACACGTCGGCAGTCTGTGGCTTCGGCCAGCGCCAACAAAGCGTCGAGTTTGCCGCGCATGACCTGTTTGAAGCTTTCTTCAGCAGGGCTTTCGTCAATCATGCGCCTTTGGTTGACGACATCTTGCAGGCCGTAGGCCATCCACGCGTTGGCACCCAAGCCGTCGCGCCCAGCGCGTCCGGTTTCTTGGTAATAACCTTCGATGTTTTTGGGCATGTCCAGATGCGCAACAAATCGAACATCGGGTTTGTCAATGCCCATGCCAAAAGCAATGGTGGCCACCATGACAACACCCTCATCTCGCAAAAATCGATCTTGGTGTTTTTGACGAATGGCCGCGTCTAAGCCCGCGTGATAGGGCAGTGCATCGATGCCAGTTTGGGCCAACATTTCGGCCACTTCTTCAACGCGTTTGCGCGACTGACAATAGACCACACCCGCTTCACCTTCGTGCTCACGCTCAATGAATCGAAGCAATTGTGCCGAGGCATCCTTTTTCTCAACAATCGTGTACCGAATGTTGGGCCGATCAAAGCTGCTGATGAAAAGCTTCTAGCTGAAGACGCTCAATGATGTCGGCGCGGGTTAGGGCATCGGCGGTGGCCGTGAGCGCCACCCTTGGCACCCCTGGAAAGCGCTCGTGCAAGACCGTTAGGCTTCGGTATTCAGGCCGAAAATCGTGACCCCATTGGCTGACGCAATGGGCCTCATCGATGGCAAATAAACTTAACAAACCTTGCGCATAAAGGGCATCCAATTGCGCTAAAAATCGGGGTGTATTGATGCGCTCTGGCGCTGCATAGAGCAACGTAACCTCGCCCCGGCGCAAGCGCTGTTCGATGGTTTGAGTTTCTTCTGGGGAGAGAGTGGAATTTAAAAAAGCAGCATTGACGCCAGCCTCGTGCAAGGCACCGACTTGGTCGTGCATGAGTGCAATGAGGGGCGAGACCACAATGGTGATACCTTGCCCTGCGCTTTGTCTGGCAATGGCCGGTATTTGATAACACAAGCTCTTGCCGCCGCCGGTTGGCATGAGCACCAAGGCGTCGTGGCCGCTGGTGACATGCTCGATGATGTTGCGCTGAGGCCCCCTAAACGACTCATAGCCAAAGACTTCACTGAGGATGCTCAGAATATTGGGTGAGGTAAGGACTTCGGTAGACACGGCATGTATTGTCTCCGAAGCGCCGGCGTGCTTTTGAAACCTGCACGGCCAATTTCAAGGTATTTGATTGCAAATGGCTTCAAGCGCCACTTATGTTTTTTACAATAAGGGTATGAAACCTTTGAACTACACCCGCGCCCAAGCCCTGCCAGCCATTCTGGAAAAACGCATTGCCATTCTCGATGGCGCCATGGGCACCATGATTCAGCGCTTCAAATTGAGCGAAGCCGATTACCGTGGTGAGCGCTTCAA
>Ga0255114_1000435_pt1 | contig 11726 bp, 10 predicted proteins | sample Law_Law_RepA_8h_FD_188477 | JGI IMG/M metagenome (GOLD analysis project Ga0255114, IMG submission 188477) | Freshwater microbial communities from St. Lawrence River, New York, United States - Law_Law_RepA_8h | ecosystem: Environmental > Aquatic > Freshwater > River | place: USA: New York...
GAGTACCAAGCGGCAGAGGGGGTCTCTCCTGCTTGGCCCTTCTCATACTCTGATTTAGAGAAATACTATTTAGAAGCAGAAATTGCTCTTAAAGTTCATGGAAATCAGGGAGAAGATCCGACCGAGCCTTGGCGTTCCGGAGATTACAAGTATCCAGCTTTACCGCATGAAAAGTATGTGGGTCGAGTTGCGCAAAAGCTGAAGAAAATTGGACTCAATCCATCACACATGGCTATGGGTGTTGATATCCGCGAAGGCGGGTTGTGTATTCGTTGCAAGACTTGCGATGGATTCCCATGCAAAGTTGGCGCAAAGAGCGATGCCGAAACATGTGGAATTGATGTCGCGCTAGCAACAGGCCATGCAAAATTGGTAGAGGGCATAGAAGTAACTCGACTCAATCACGATGAGACTGGCAGGAGAATTATTTCACTCACCGCCTCAAAAGATGGTGAGAATTACGAGATTTTCGCCAATCACTTTATTTTGTCAGCCGGAGCTGCAAACTCTGCTGCCCTACTTTTGAAATCTAAATCAGAGAAATATCCACATGGGTTAGCAAACTCAAGTGGATTAGTTGGTAAGAATTGGATGGTCCATAACGCTACCTTCATGGTTGGATTCAACCCATTCCGACGCAACAAGACTAAGTTTCAAAAAACTCTGATGCTCAATGATTGGTATTGGGAGAGCCCAAAAGGCATTCCTCTTGGAAATGTTCAGATGCTTGGGAAACTTCAGGCTGCAATGTTCAAAGGTGCTCGTCCATGGGCGCCCAATTGGGCTCTAAAGTTCCTGGCAGACCATTCATTTGATATTTATCTCGAGTCAGAAGACCTTCCTAGCCACAAGAACAAAGTCACTGTCGATGAAGATGGAGTAATTCGAATTCATTGGAAAGCCAATAACATGAAATCGCATAACGAACTTGTGAAGAGCGCAAGAAAAATGCTCCGCAAAGTGGGATTTCCAATTGTATTGAAGGAGACCATGGGAATTGAGACAAATTCTCACATGTGCGGCACGCTGGTTGCTGGAAATGACCCTCGAAAGTCTGTGCTTAATTCTTACTGCAAAGCTCATGACTTAGAGAATCTTTATGTAATTGATTCATCTTTCTTTCCCTCATCTGCGGCAGCAAATCCTGCTCTAACAATTGCAGCACAAGCTTTTCGCATCGCTGCGGAAGTGGAGTTCCAATAATGGCTACCAATCGCGAGAGTGCACTTGATCACGAGAATGAGCTATGTGAGGCTCCGTGGAGCCGTAAAGATCTCATTGAGCTTGGCAATGCCATAGCAACAGATGCAGAGAATAAAAGTTTGGTCGTAGCTGTGGCCATGTTTCTTCAAGGCCAGCGCGTTTACCAAATTGGCCTAGAAGGAACATCCGCGGATAACGATTTTTGGATTATGCGCAAGGTCAATACCGTTGAGCTTACGGGTCACAGTTCACTTGCACTTCGAGAAAATGTTGAAGCGCTCAACATACAAGAAGAAGATCTTGGATTTCGAACCTCAGATCTAGCAGTTTGCGGCGGTGGTTTTCCATTAAAAACTAATGGCGTGCTTGTGGGAATTGCGGTCGTATCTGGTCTGCCACACCTCGACGATCATGATTTGATAGTTGAACATTTGCGTCTGCTTAAAAAGAAACGAGGATGGTAGATCGCAATGACAGATGAATTTTGGAGCAATCAGCCGGTGATTCCGGTAGTTGTTATTAATGATGCCAAGCGAGCCGTAGATTTGGCACATACATTGGTGGCCTCAGGTACAAAGAAAATTGAAATCACACTGCGCACGCCGGCAGCTTTAGAAGCCATATCTCGCATTTCAGCAGAGGTGCCAGATGCTCTAGTTGGAGCTGGAACAGTGGTTGATCTACAAACAGCAACTCGAGCTGTTGAAGCTGGTGCTAAATTCCTAGTTTCACCAGGCTCTACGAAGAACCTAATTGACGCACTTTCAGGGAGCCGCCTTCCTTTCCTTTCAGGGTGTTCAACCCTTTCGGAGGCGCTCGAGTTGTTAGAGAATGGAGTTTCAACTGCAAAATTTTTCCCGGCAGTTGAGTCAGGAGGTATTGCTTGGCTTAAAGCGGTTTCCACTGTAATCCCGCAACTCTCGTTCTGCCCAACAGGTGGAATCGGATTAGCCAACTACAAGGACTTCCTTGCGCTTCCAAATGTGGCATGTGTGGGTGGTTCATGGATAGCTCCGGCAAAACTTATTGATGAAGGAAACTGGGAAGAGATTAAGAAGCTAGCAAGCAATGTAAACATGGAAAACAAATAGACTGGAGTAAGGAAATGAAAGATTACGGCAAATTCTCATACATCGTAGTTGGTGCTGGTGCTGCAGGATGTGTTGTTGCAAACCGTTTGAGTGTCAATCCTGAGAACACGGTCCTACTCCTTGAAGCGGGTGGTAAAGATTGGAACCCACTGATCCATATCCCTGTTGGATTTACAAAGCTAACTACACCAGATGTGAACTGGGGATTTAGCACAGTTCCGCAACCTGAGATGAACAATCGCGAGATGTGGTACCCGCAGGGTCGCACGCTCGGCGGCAGTACTTCGATTAATGCGATGATTTATATTCGTGGACATCGTAATGATTACGATACTTGGGCTCAGCATGGAAATAAGGGCTGGGGATACGAGGACGTACTTCCATACTTTAAGAAGTCAGAAAATAATGAGCGCCTAAGTAATACCTGGCATGGCGTCGGCGGAGATATGAATGTCACACAACAGAATCAATCAAACCCTCTTACTCGTGCATTTGTTCGCTCCGCTCAAGAAGTTGGAATTCCATTTAATCAAGATGTGAACGGAGCAGAGCAGGATGGCGTAACTTTCTATGATGTAACACAGCGAAATGTTCGCCGTGAGTCATCTGCAACGGCATTCCTTAACCCTGCTAAAAATCGACCAAACTTAACCATTCTCACTCGTTCTCAAGGTAGCAAGATTCTCTTTAAGAACGGCCAGGCAATTGGTCTTGAATTCATTCAAAAAGGGAAGAAGGCTGTTGCTTACGTAGATAAGGAAGTTATCCTCTCAAGCGGCGCAGTGAACTCGCCAAAACTCCTACTTCTTTCTGGTGTGGGACCAGCGGATGAATTACGTGCGGCTGGAGTCGAAGTTGTTCATGATCTACCGGGCGTAGGAAAGAATTTCCAAGACCATATGGATGTCTACATCACTGCTGAAACAACGCCAGTGAGTTACAACATGGAAGATCGTCCAGATCGCGCAATTCGACATGGAATTCAGTACCTCCTTTACAAGTCTGGTCCTGCAACAGCATGCGTTGCAGAAGCAGGTGCATTTATTCGAAGCAGCGACAAAGTTGATTCACCAGATATTCAGATTCACTGCCTGCCTGCTTATGTGATTGACCACGGTCGTAAGCGCGTCAAGGGCCATGGTGTAACGATCAATACCTGTAACCTTCGTCCAAAGAGTATTGGTGAAGTTAAGTTACGCAACACTGACCCAACATCAATCCCACTTATCAACCCTGATTTCTGCGGTGATAAAGATGGATATGACTGGAAAATCTCAATGGAAGGCTTCAAGTGGGGTCGAAAGATTCTTGCTGCTGAATCATTTGCGCCATTCATCAAGTCAGAATTCATGCCTGGCGTAGATGTTCAAGATGAGAATCAAGTGCGCAAGTACATAAAGGAATGGTCAAAAACAGATTATCACCCTGTCGGCTCTTGCAAGATGGGCAATGATGAGATGGCTGTTGTGGATACTCAGCTTCGCGTCCATGGACTCAAGGGACTTCGAGTAATTGACGCTTCAATTATGCCAACCCTTATCAGTGGAAATACACAAGCGCCATCAATCATGATTGGTGAAAAGGGCGCTGCAATTGTATTGGCGGGCGAACTTGTCTAATACGGGTACCGCGATGAAAATTCGCGATAAGGCAGAGTGCGATTTCGATGTTATTTCTCTTGGCGAGGTCATGCTTAGGCTCGACCCACGCGAAGGTCGAGTACGCACTGCTCGGCACTTTGATGTGTACGAAGGAGGTGGCGAATACAACGTTGCTCGTGGACTCAGGAAGTGTTTCGGACTTCGTGCAGCAATTGTGACCGCACTTGCAGATAATGAAGTTGGTCGACTCGTTGAAGACTTCATGCTCACTGGTGGCCTTGATCTGAGTTATGTTAAATGGGTCAAGTACGACGGTATTGGACGCAACGTCCGTAACGGGCTTAACTTTACGGAACGCGGCTTTGGGGCTCGAGGTGCGGTAGGCGTCAGTGATCGTGGCAATACAGCAATTTCACAGATGAAGCCATCCGATATCGATTGGAATGAACTTTTCGGACGCGGAGTTCGCTGGTTCCACACTGGTGGAATTTTCGCTGCACTTTCAGACGCGACGGCAGATGTAGCCGAGGCTGCTATGAAGGCGGCAAGAGCGAACGGAACCATTGTGTCTTACGATCTTAACTACCGACCTTCTCTATGGGAATCAATCGGTGGTCAGAGTAAAGCGCAAGAGGTTAACAAGCGTTTAGCTAAATATGTAGATGTAATGATTGGCAATGAAGAGGACTTTACTGCGAGCCTTGGATTTACGATCGAAGGCGTTGATGAGAATCTAACTGAACTAGAAACTTCAAGCTTTAAGGCAATGATCAATCAAGCAGCCCTCGAGTACCCGAACTTCCAAGTAATTGCCACAACTCTTCGTGGCGTGCAGAGCGCCTCACGAAATGATTGGGCCGCGATAGCTTGGTCTCGCGAAGAGGGATTCGCTGAATCAAAGCAGCGAAAAGATTTGGAAATTTTCGACCGTGTTGGAGGAGGAGACTCCTTCGCTTCAGGACTCGCTTATGGATTAATGGAGATCGGTTCTATTCAGGAATCAGTTGAGTATGGAGCCGCACACGGGGCACTTGCAATGAGCACGCCCGGAGATACTTCCATGGCCACCCTCGCCGAAGTGAAAAAACTTGTCGGCGGAGGTAGTGCGCGAGTAGCGCGTTAATCAGCCAAGATTTCGATTACCGCGAAAGTTTCTTGGCGGAACCGATCAAGCTCGCACCTAATGGCAAAATAGGAAAGATGGACGCACTAAAGGCATGGTAAACATCAGGCTTGCCTGACCAAGTTCCGGAAGTTACCTTTTGTGCAGCATCCAATTCGTGGTGCCATGATCCGAATTCTTTATCAATTACATTCTCCTGGATATAACTCCACCAGCTGTAGTAATCATCGAGGTAATCCTTCTCCCCGGTTACATCCCATAATGCGAAAGCGGTCATCACAGCTTCACCGGCAACCCATTGCATTCTTGACTTCACGACAGGTTTCTTTTGCCAATCAATAGTGTAAACAAAGCCAGGAGATCCATCGGCTGCCCAGCCAAACTTTCTAGCGATTTCATAGAGTGACTTTGCGCTATCGAGCATCCATGATCGGTCTGATTCAGTCGATTGCATAACCTTTTCAAGTTGCAAAATTAGACGTGACCATTCAAATAGATGTCCTATTGTGACACCGTAAGGGCGGAATGGGTCTGCCTTATTTTCAGAATTAAACTCCTGTAGAACATTCCACTCTGAATCAAAGTGCTCGGGCAACATCCACTCGTACTCTCGGGCAAATTGGTTGATAGCTCGCTTTGATATTTCAAAAGCACGTTCCCTGAAAATTGTCTTTCCGGTGACATCAAAAGCTGCGAGTAATGCCTCCACGGCATGCATATTCGCATTGATACCCCTATAAGTATCTTGTTCTGAAAAGTCTTGGTTCCACTCATTACTCATCATCTTGAACTGAGAATCCCAAAAGTATTGATCAATGATTGAATCCACATGGCTAAAAAGTTGATCTGCACCTTTCATGCCTAAATCCATGGCAGTAGTTGCAGCTAGAAGCACGAACATGTGATCGTACGCATTCTTCCGTTGATTCAGCGGCATACCTTTACCATCTGTTGATTTGTAGAAACCACCATTTTCTTTATCTTGAAAATATCCAGTTAGCGAATTCAAGCCGTGCTCTATGAGTTTCTCTGAACTAGCCAAACCTAATTTATGGCCTACGCCGAATACCTGAATCATTCGAGCTTGGACGTAGCTTTCCAGAGGCTTCGAGGGATCGACTTTCCCCTCAGAATCAAGATATCCGAAGCCCCCGGATTCGATCACGGATCCTCGCGCGAAGTCTAAAAGTGATTGGGCTTCTCGGAGTAGAAACTCCTTATGCGTGGCATCTAATTCGTTCATTGAAAAAAGGTACCACCTTTCCTTAAGAAGAAAGTATTTCAACTTAGCGATTTACCTTTCTGATTGGTATCGCACTAATCATTTGCTAGATGTAGGGCGACTCTTCTCAAAGGTTTCTGGTTACTGCGAGTAACCGCTCATCTATGTAATACTTCTTCTACGGTTGTTTGGTAGTAATCGGGACTTGGTTAATAGCCAGGTCCCTTTTGCTTTAACGCATGAGATCAGAATTGTGTGCAATACTTTTACTACAATAGTTTGGTAGTAATCGGGACTTGGTTAATCACCAGGTCCCTTTTGCTTTTCCACAGTCATCATTAATCCACATGCCCCTTCATCACATCGTTTCGACGATGGGTAACGTCCTAACTTCACTCTCGTGATGGGGGCGTGTTGTAATTGGCAGCCTGATTGTTTACCAAACTATTGGAGCGGGTTCAAACCCCGTCGTCTCCACCACAGTCTTAACTGATTCAACTCGACCTATTGGTAATGGTCAAAAGAGTTGTATCAGCTTTGCATGGGAGGGCCTCGAGAGATCGGGGCCTTTTCCAATTCCTTGGCCCCTATATAATTCAGCCATGATTCTGGAAATCGCCTTTATGGAAGTTTTACCTGAGAGCCATTTGAAATTTGAAGCTGCGGTAAAGAAGGCAGTCTCAGAAATCTTGTCCAAGTCGAAAGGCTTCATCGATTTCGAAATGCACAAGGGAATTGAGCGAGTGAACACTTACACATTGCTTATTCACTGGCAGACCCTGGAAGACCACACCGTGGGATTTCGTCAGAGCGATGCCTTTATCCAATGGCGAGCAGCTTTCGGTGAACACTTAGCAAGCCCACCTCAAGTCGACCACTGGTCGGGCGTGAAGGACAACTGATGAAAATCGATTCCGTAGATCTCTTTTATCTGCGCATGCCAGAGGTGCTAGATATTGGTGATGGCAGCCAGGATGCGCTTTTAGTGCGCGTTACCGCAAATGGCTATGTTGGATGGGGAGAGGCCGAGGCGTCGCCACTCACCTCGATTGCAAGCTGGATTGCACCGATGTCGCATAGCGCTTGTCATCCAGTAATTGATTCAGTTCTGGGAGAGACACTTAATTCCCCAGCAGATATCTTTGCAATTACTCGCAAAGTACGTGCCAACTCTTTCTACGCAATCATCCAGAGCGATCTAACACTCTCAGGAATTGAGATTGCACTTTGGGATTTGCTGGGTCAAGTAAAAGAGGAGCCGATTTATAAACTCCTCGGCTATAAAGAGGCCACTCGTAAACTTCCATATGCCTCAGTTTTATTCGGAGATACTGCAGAAGAAACGCTGAAGAAGGCAAGTGATATTAGAAAAGCTGGTTTTAGTGCGATCAAATTTGGGTGGGGACCTTTTGGACGTGGAAGTGTGCAAGATGATGCAGTCCATATTCATGCTGCACGAGAGGGCATCGGAGCTGATGCACATCTAATGATTGATGCCGGAACTATTTTCCACGAGGATGTGGAAGCTGCCGCTGCAAGATTGCCGGCGTTATCTGATGCACGTGTTCTTTGGTATGAAGAACCATTTGATGCTGCTGCTCTAGCTTCATATGGCGAGTTAGCAAAGCGCACACCTAAAGTTAAGTTAGCCGGCGGAGAAGGTGCGCATAATCCATTCCAAGCAGAACATTTGATTGATCATGGTGGAGTTGGGTTCGTGCAAATCGACACAGGCTATATCGGTGGAATCGGTGATGCCTATCGTGTTGCGCAATATGCAAAAGCACGCGGCGTGCAATTTGTAAACCACACCTTCACCTCACACTCAGCACTCTCAGCCTCATTGCAGCCATTTGCAGGACTGAAAGACTCGTGGATTACTGAGTATCCGATGGAACCAAAATCACTGTGCGTTGAATTAACGGTAGATAAAATTGAAGTCGAAAGCGATGGAATGATCACTATTCCTGATCGCCCTGGAATCGGTCTTGAAATCAATTTAGCTGCTGTCAAGAAGTATTTAGTTGATACAGAGATAAAAGTTGGCGGAAAAGTTCTTTATACAACACCGACTGTTTAGATTATTTCGTGGCTCTAACCTTATACTTTTTATAGAGATTGCGGAATCGGGCCTTCGCTGTTCTGAACCTTGCATCAACCCAAATATTGAGCTTTCTCGCCCATAGGTACTTCTCTTGAAGAAATCGGGTGCTGAGCAAAATAATTGGCACCCCAAATTCCGGCAGCAACGGCGTTATCAAAACTCCAATCGGCAGCAAAATGAAACCGATGAGAAGTTTTTTCGACATGAGAAAAGGATATATCAATGGGGTAATTCCGGCCTATACGCAAACTCTTCTTACGTTATTGGTTACTGCGAGTAACTGTGCATCTATGTAATACTTTCACCACGCATGTTTGGTAGTAATTGGGACTTGGTTAATCACCAGGTCCCTTTTGCTTTCTATTCCAACTCTTAAGTTATGTGCAATACTTCTACTACGGTGGTTTGGTAGCAATTAGGACTTGGTTAATTCCAAGTCCTTTTTGCTTTTCCACAGTCATATTTCATCCACAAGCCCTTTCATCACATCGTTTCGATAGTAGATAACGTCCTAACTTCGCTCTCGTGATGGGGGCGTGTTGTAATTGGCAGCCTGGTCGTTTACCAAACCACCGGAGCGGGTTCAAACCCCGTCGTCTCCACCACAGTCTTAGTTACTGCAATTTGATCTATTGGTAATGGTCAAAAGAGTTGCAATAGCTGTGCATGAGAGGGCCTCGAGAGATCGGGGCTCTTTCTTTTTACGACTCCGGTTTAGAGGATGATTCTGGCAATGACTGAACGTAGTTGTGTATTTTTAGTCACAATTTATTAGCGAGTCTTTCTCAGAAGGCCGCCAAAATAGTCAAAAATGGTAAAGTTTTTCCATGCGCAAGGCAACTAAAAGTAATCAACATTTAGCCCTGCTCTTTGCAATTTTTGTGGCTATTTTTTCAACTGGATTGGTAATTGCGCATCAGTGCAATTCCACATCTAGTAACCCAGTTTCTACGCAACACCATCATTCTGATGCTGTTTCTGGATCAACCGTTGCAAGCAATTCACTCAATATTGCATCAAATAGTAGTGAGCGATTGATTGATTCTGGATGTGCGGCACTTTTCATCGTAGTGCTTTTGCTCGGTAGAAAGTATTTAGATCTAAGAGCACCTAGGTCTCGTGTGCATTGTTTTGTGAACTCAGTTCGAGAGTCAGCGGCTATTTATCGACCGCAAGTCTTCCAGCTCGCTCTTTCACGTCCTCAATTAGGAGTCATTCGCATCTAATCCTTCACCGATTGAAAAACATAGTTTTATCAATTCGAGAAAAGGAATCCAAATGTTTAAGAAAACCGTATTACTGATTGCCGTTATATCCCTTCCCTTCTTTATCCACCCTGCAATAGCCAGTTCACATTCCAGTACTCTGAAAAGTCTGGGCTCTAATGAGGTCATGTTCGCCCAAGGCATGATTCCTCATCACCAACAGGCGATTGACATGTCTAATTCGGCTCTTGCGCGCTCTTCGAATACCAAAGTAAAAGCTCTTGCCTCAGGAATCATCTCTGATCAGAGAAAAGAGATGAAGCAGATGAAGTATTGGTTGGTGGCAAAGAAGGCGCCCCTCACGATGGGACATGACATGGGACATGGCATGGGCATGGACGGGATGCTTTCTGAAGGTCAAGTTGCTGAACTGAAAAAATTGCGTGGATCGAAATTCGATACCGCCTTCTTAAAAGCCATGATTGAGCACCACCAAGGTGCGCTAGGTATGTTGTCGATGCTGAGTGGTTCAAAGAATTCAGAAGCCAGAGCACTGGCCAAGGAGATTCGAGCCGCACAATCGGGAGAGATCTCATTAATGCAGAAATTACTCATAGAAGTCTCGAAGTAAGAGAATTTACGGAGACTTAGCATGAAGCGTTTCGTTGCTGCGTTTTTAGTAGTTTTCTTTCTATTTGAGCCTTCCTTTGCATGGGCTGCTCCCTCGGTTTCGGGCGCGCAAAGGGAGGTAGATAGATTGCGTACCTTGGCGGCAGATAAATATGAGGCTGCAAATGAAGCAACTATTAAAATTGCCTCACTCGAAAGAGAGACAACAAGCTTAAAAGAGCAGGAATCATTAATTAAATCTGACTTGGAAGAGGCGAAAAAAGTAATTGGCCGAATCGCTCTGCAAAATTATCAGGGGTCAGGATTTGGGACGGGACTCGAGTTGCTACTCAGCACCGACCCTTCTCAATATCTTACTGATGCCTCTATGTTAGATCTGGTTGGGACTCGCTACGCGAATGAAATTCGCAAGTACATGCTAACGAAGCAGAAAGTTCAATCCTCTCAGCTTGTAATAGCCGACAGAGTGGATTTGCTTAAGTCTGAAAAAATCAAATTAAATAGAGAGGTTTCTTCGGCAAAGGCAGCTCTTGCGAAAGCGACGGGAATCCTTAACTCATTAAAGAAGGAAGATCGAGAGCGGCTGCGTAGCCAAGAAGCGGCAAGAGAAAATAAAATTTTGAAGGATTCACAAAAATACGCGACTAGCTATGTTGGTGATAACTCAAGAGGGTCTACCGCGCTGAAATATGCACTCAAGCAGATTGGTGATATCTATGTGTGGGCAGCTGCCGGGCCAACTCGCTGGGACTGCTCTGGGCTTACGATGCGCGCCTATCAAGCGGCTGGGGTTTCACTGCCTCACTCTTCTCGAGTTCAAGTCAAGTATGGGAAGTCGATTGCTTACGGTTCATTGAAACCCGGTGACTTACTTTTCTTTGGCAAACCAATTAGTCATGTTTCCATCTATATGGGTGGCGGGAAAATGGTTCAAGCACCCCGACCAGGAAAAAAAGTAGAGGTAGTTAAGCTAACGAAAATGTTTGGCAGAAAACCATTTGTAGGCGCTAGGCGACTATGACTAAGTTTAAGATAATTAGAGCCCTAACTACTATCGTCATTGTTTTCTTTTCGATTTCAATTTTGCCGCCAGCTTTGGCGACCAAACATAAGCCTACAGTCGCTCAGATTGAAGCGGCTAAGCGAATTGAAGAGGAAAAGAAGAAGAGTGCTGCGGCTTCTGCAAAAAAGCTCTCATCAGCAGTAGGCAATCTCAAGAAGCTTGCCAGCCTTGCCGCTGAGGCCAATCAAAAGTACTTATCCGCCAAAAATGAACTTGCCGTTGCTGATAGAGAGTTGAGCGCTGCTACAAAAGTGGCAGAAGCAGCTGAAGCAGAAGTTTTTCAAACTCATCGAGATATTGGCAAATTAGCGGTGGCTGCTTATATTTCGGGTAGCAATATGGGAGGAATCGAAAATCTTTTAAGTGCCAATGGGCCACAAGATGCGATAGATACAATCTCTCTACTTGATAATTTGGGATCAAAAAATAAGGTTGCGCTGGAAAGATTCAAGGCAGCTGAAGAAATCGCCAAGCAAGCTAAAGC
>Ga0255114_1000475_pt1 | contig 11142 bp, 9 predicted proteins | sample Law_Law_RepA_8h_FD_188477 | JGI IMG/M metagenome (GOLD analysis project Ga0255114, IMG submission 188477) | Freshwater microbial communities from St. Lawrence River, New York, United States - Law_Law_RepA_8h | ecosystem: Environmental > Aquatic > Freshwater > River | place: USA: New York...
TATGCTGAAAAAACTTAAACTTTTTTTTCTTTGGAGAAAAACCATTAAAGAATCTAAATTTGAATTACAACAAAAATTCAATTTAAGAATAGATTCTGCTCAAAGATTATACACTGTGATTAATGTTCCAGAGGAATTAATTGGCGAAGCATATGCTCTTAAAAAACAAGACATAGATAGAATATCAGAAACATATATTAGAGGGTTTAGCGGAGAATTAACTCAAATGTTAAACGAAAGAGGACTTCAAGAACTTTTTAGAGTTTATGAAATTAGAAAAGTAGAAAAATATTCATATTTATTGGTAATTGGATTTTCACTTTTTGAAAGTCAAAGATATTATAACACAGTTTATTATATTGTAACACCTTTACTTATATTAACTTCTATTATATTTTCATTGATTTTCTTTCTTTAATTAAACTTTTACAGCATTTTTATTTATAAAATAAAAAAGATTAATATGGATAGATTTTATGAGTTGTCACAAGACACAATTGATGATTTTTTTAACGTTTTTAATAAAAAATCATTTCCTATAGCAATTAAATTTCAATTTATTGGAGATTCAAAACAAAAGAATTTAATAAAAATTGCTAAAATCGCAGATGATATTTCTTTTGTTCTACAAAAAGAATTAAAAGTATGCATCAACGAAGATTTATTAAATACTTATGATGAAGAGTCATCTACAATTTTATTTGAACAAGAAATTGACAAAGTAAACATCAACTTAGATTCAGGAAAAATCAAACTTGTAAAAACAGACTTAAACACATTCTCTTCACTTGTAAACAAATATGGTGTTGAAAAGGTAGCAAGAGCTAACAAAGTAGAAGAGTTATATCAGGAGCAACAAAAAGACGAAAAAAACGAAGAATTTATTATATAATTATGGAAACAACAAAACTAGGAATGAATTACATCACAGCTTTAAGAAAAAAATACGAAGCAGAGATGGCAGAAGCAAAAGCAAATTTAGCACTTTATGTAAATAATTTAGTAGCTATCGGAGAACACTCTGACTTAATGGAAGAGCATGATAAATGGGTTGAAAAATACACTAACTCAAAAGATAAACTAGAAACTTTAAATGAGCTTTTTACCTCACAAGAAGAAATTATTAAAGGTTAATAAAAAATAAAATAAAAGAAATGACAAGAAAAATTGAAACTAACGTTGTTAAACCAGAAACTAAATTTGAATATTTAGAAGCTGAATACTCACACATCAACAATGAGAATGAAGTATCATTGGATTCTAAAATTGAGGAAATAAATCAATTTATGAAAAATAAATCAGGTAAGGGAAAATCTCCTCAAGAACAAGACGAACTTTATGCTGAATCTCAAAAAATTTGGAAAGAATTCATTGACACTTTAGAAGCAACTAAATACAACTTCTATTTAAATAAAGACCAATGGAAATTTTTAACTGATTTAATTTATTCTAAATTAGAATATGATGTAAATACTGTGTTTTTTGCAATTGAGTTAAACAAAGTTTTAACGGAAATTAAATCATCAAAATTCACTAATCAGGAAGTTCTACCTTTTGCAGTTACAGCTACCGAAGTTACTTATATCTACCATTTGATTCAAAATCATAAAGTGAAAGGACTTGGAAAAGATTCTACTTTATTCTCTCAGATACTAATGACGATTGGAGCTATCAGTAAAATCTTCAACTACTATGACGCTACTGGTAAGAATTTATCAAAAGATATTCAAGATTGGGTTCTTACTTTCGAAGAAGGTGTATTTCTTGAAGGAACTGTTCCAGCTCAATTTCCACAACCAACTGAATAATATAATTCAATAAATTAAAAACCCTCTCAAAGAGGGTTTTTTTATGCTTAATAAACAGGTGTTATAGGAGTAAATGGTCCTAATTTATCGATAGGTCTATAAGGTTCGGTAATATCTTTAGTTCCTTTTAAATAATAGTTTTTCTTATCGGAAAAGACAGCTCCATATCCACTATGTGAATTTACTTCAATAGTAATAAATGGATCTATATTTGAATCAACAGTAAAATTAAAAGGTAACAAATTGGTTCCTTTTCTTTGTTCTGTTATTATCTGAACTGGTTCATAATCAAGTAATCTCCATTCTGTTATTTTTAACCAACTTTGTGGAAAGAATGGCGGAGCTGATGTAGACTGTCCACCTAATCCTGAAAAAACATAAAACTCTCTGTTATACTCAACAACATCAGAAACTTTATATTTAGAACTTGGTTGCCAATATAAAACGTTTTCATATTTTCTTGGATTATTCAACTTATTATTATTCTTAGATGATTCATATAGTTTATCAAAATAGATAACTTTGTCTCCGTCTTCATATGTAACATAAGGAGCCCATTCTTTATAAGTTTTATAAGTTCTAATTTTCACATCAAATATATCAGGAGTAACTAATTTATTAGAAAACTCATAATAAGGTCGAGGTTTTCTTAATAATTCACCAGTACTATTTAAAATCTGATTAGGATTGTAGTCAGCTCCTAAATCTTCTATTATACTATAAAAATCTAAAACACAATTATAAACAGTAGATCCACTATTAACAGGAGTAAGATAAACTTCATTCATTTTAAAAGTAATTGGTGTCATCTGTTCCTTAATATTAATCACTCTACAATCATAAACATTATGTGTTAAGTTCTGAGCCGTTTCGGTATAAGCGTTTCCAGTAATATCTAAAATTTTGTGAGTCATCGGTATGATGTTTCTCTTTAACCAATATTTTAAACCCTGTAATTTAATTATAACTTCTTCTAATGAGTAATTTAATATGTAATTGCCTTCTTTGTCGGTTATAAAATAAGTTAAGTTAAAAGAATTAGTAGCTCTGAACTTATCACTTGTTAAATATTCACTTGTGATATAATCTTTTTCAGACCATCCTTTTACAGTATTATCAAAAATGTCAGGTATCTCAATTTTAAAAAGTTGTCTACCTCTATTGGTAAATGTAGTTCTACCACTACTTAACACTCTACCACCACTGCTGATTGTAAGACTTCTGTCCTGTAAACCTTCAATTTGCTCATAATACTCATTTAGCTGTAAATCATTATAACCAAAGTAATTTATAGCATTTATGATTGATTTATAAGCTCCAACATAAGGATAAATGACATCTTTAGTCATTAACATCTCTTTTCTTTTCATGTTTAGATAAGTCCAATCAACTCCACCCTCGTTTATATCATATTCTTTAAATATAAATACTTCATTAGGATTTATTAATTTACCAACATTATTTAATTCAATCTTAAATCTTATGTCTTCATCCTCAGTCTCACCATATGTTAAGAATCTACCTATCTCTCTGTCTCTAACTCTAAAAGTCGATTTTAAATAAGTCGTTTTTCCTGCCTTTGGATAGTCGGTCAATTTTGTATTTTCAGCAGCTAAAAAGTCAAAATTAGGACTAAAGAAATCTACTATTAATTGTTTAGTAAAAACTTCTCTAATTTTTACAAAAAGACCATTATTTTCTGAGATATACTGACCAAATTGATTAGTTGTATCTTTTATATACATAACAATATGTTGACCAATTTTTAATCCCCTACCAGTAAAATTCTCAGTAGATGTCTCACTTATCATTATTCTACCTCTTTTGTCACCATCTGGATCCAAAGTTTCGAAAGTTATATTTGTTAAAGAAGATGATAAAATATCAAACTCTATTTCTTCTTTTTTGTAAAGTTGAAGAACAGATCTTAAAGCTCCCTCTTCTTCTGCTCTAAAACCTAAGAAAAGTTCTAATGACGCAGCCTCAACAGTGACATCATCAGAATCATCAATATAACTAAGTGTGTATTCAATTTTATCAAAAACAGTTTGTTGATAATCCTCAAAGGAAACTTTATCCAATTCTCTATTAGGTTTCTTATTAAGATAAATATTAGTAAGTGGTTTAGGACCAGTATAAGCATAATCACCAGTTAATTCTAATTGCTCACCAGAGAAATCATACATAAAAAATTGAGGTGTTTGGTCAGTCATGAACTTCCAATAATACTTGACAGAAACATCTCCTTCAAAATTTTCTCTCGGTCTTCTAAAGTAATCTCTTGTTTTCAACCACATATTATCTTTAGGTGTGTAGTTAGGATCTAATGTTCCGTAGTTATTTTCAGCAACCTGTGAGAATGTGCTAGCAACCTGAGTTATAATTTGATTAATTTCTACTTCAATTTCAACAAAAGTATTATTTGAAGGTTGATAAGACCACATAGACTTTCTTTCAGGGTTATAAATAATTCTTCCAGCCTGAGCAGAAATAGTAATCTGATCTTTAATCTGTCCAGTTTCTGACGAAATAATTACAATTTTTGTAATACCTGGTCCTTGAACACTCATATAAACATCATTGTCAAATTGACTCAAACCTAAATACCCATATAAAGAAGATGGAAATCCTAATGTTGTGAAACTTGTAGTAGATCCAAGATTCAGAATAGTGAAATCACTACTTGAATCAGATATGTTTATTTGTGTTGAATAATTGTTGAAAATTATATCCGAAAATGGCTGAGTAGCGATTCCACTAATTTGCTCATAAGCATCATTATCGATTTTCCAAAGACTAGCTGAACCATAAACATAAATTGCCTCATAAACAGGATCATAAAATATACTATGTGTCAATCCCGGTATATCATAAGTTGTATTTTGAATTGTTTGATTAGGATTCGCCAAAAAGTTTTGAACAACACCTCCATTAATTCTAACGACCTCATTTAATCCAGTAGGATTGCCCTCAGTAGTCACATACATATCACCCTCAAAATCGTTAAAAACCATTGCTCCAGTTCTTGTAGCCAAAGGCGGGAAGTTAGAGGTAGAAGTATCTAAAGTAATAGAAGGTGAAGATGTTAAATTATCATATTCCCAAATATCAACTCTTGCAACATTATCATATGATACATAAACATCACCATTTACTGGATTAATCTCCATATCAAAAGCATTGTAAGATACATTAGGGAATGTTATAGTAGTAACTAAAGTATTACTTGTAGGATCAACTAGAAACATCTTCTTCTTAGATAAGAGATATAAATAATTGTTTGTGGTGTTGAACTCCATTTCAATACTTTGAGTGTTACCAGGAAGAGATACCGTAGCATTCAGAGTTGCAAAGTAAGCATCCACCGAAATCAGATAATCACCAAAAGCGTATATTGAATTATTTAACTCAACATATTCAATATCAACAATACCGGGATATCCCTGATAGTAATTAGTTGTATAAACGTTGAATGTGCTTATAAAAATACTAAAACTCGGGTCAAACATTGGTGGATAAAAAGGACCCATTACACTTGATGTTGGTGTAATTGGAACTATACAACTTGATTGACTAAAACCAGAATCATAACCAGTAATTTGAAATGGTGAAACCAAACAAGGATTAGCAGTTAATCCCCAGAATGGACCTTGATAACTCAAGTTCAAAGATTTTGGATCTAAATTTAATATAACAAAGTCTTGATTAACATAAGTATAAAAAGTATTATTAATTGTAAGAGCCATTCCTGTAGCAAAACCAGCATCTTCAAAGCTAAATGTAGATGAAGCTGGTAGTTTTATCTCATTTGATGCCGCTAAAACACCAGGATTTCCTGTTAGACTTTTTTGAATTGTATAATCAGGTAAACCAGGTAAAGATACTTTACCAGTAGTTATTGTATAATCTAAATTAAGACCTGCTGCTGATAATCTCGGACCCGGATCTAAAAGGTCAAATTTAAGTATGCTATTATAAGCTTTTACCTGAACCGAATGTAGCTCAGATACAGTATCTGAATATAAAGTTTCCCAATCTGATAAGGCTTGTGAAACAGAAGGAGTAGATCCAACTGTAGAAACGGTAAATCCATAGTCATCACCATCAATATTGATGTTTAAATATGTTCCAATATTTGTAAAAAGTACTTTAGAATGTTCTAAATAATAAAAGGCTGTCGTTCCAACCAAAATATCATTTACTTGAACATCAACATTTGGATATTGAGATTTAATAACTATTGAATTATAAAAAACAGATGTAAAAGAACCGGTGTATTTTAATTCAACTAAAATACCTAAAGCCATCAAATCTATATACCATCTTTTTAACCAATTTCTAAGAGTTTTATCAATACTCCTTTCCATATCTATGTAAGATCCAGAGTAAAGTAATACAGCTTCCTCATCATATATCTGATTATTTATCACTATTTTAAGACCAAAATCATCTATATCAGTAAATACAATAACATATTTTTTATTTTCTGAATAGTTATAGTTAAGTTCGGAATTTAACCTTTCAGTTACACCAACTACTCTTTCTAATGTTTGGTCTACACTACCTATAGAGTAGGTTGGGCCAATATCAGTATGATAAAAATTAACTACTGCGTATTTAGATGGATATTTTAAATCAGCTTTTAACTTCTTATTGGTGTAATAAAGGTCAATATTAAATATTTCTAAACTTGATTTGAACTTTTGAGCAAAAGAAGCTAAAGTTGTTTCTGCTGAATAAGTCCAACCATAAGTATAGTAGTATCTATCAGATGTTAAAAATAATTGAGCACTTAAAAAATCTTCAAATGCAAAGTTATTTTCAACACCAACATAAGTAGGATTTGCCCAATAATCTGTATTTTCAGGTATTATATTAGATGTTGCTAAATTACTTGTACTTTGAGTATAAGCAGATATACACTGGTATATCTTACCGTTCCAAATAACCTGGTCTTCTACATTAAAAAAAGTAGTTGAAGTAATCTCTCTAAATTCTTGTATAGCCGACACTTTGTAGAAATTTGTAGCTGATGATTGACTTGCGACAATTCTAAATTCAGTTCCTGGTTTCAAACCCTGTGGATATCTTAGAAGTTCTTTGATTTCTATTCTGTTACCATTAAGTGTCATACCACCTTGATAAACCAAAGGAACGTCAGTTCTTGTAAGAACCTCCATTATCAAATTTGTATTTAAAGGTAAATCAGTTCTATCTAAAGAATATTCAAAATGTGTTAGATCATTAAAACTCGAACTTGTAACTGTTATAATTCCATCATTATTGTCACTACCGACTATATTTAATTTTCTACCATAGTAATATTCATCAAAAAATTCTACTTCGTTCCATAATGAAAGTTTTGTCATATAATTGGAATCTCTATAATCATAAACACCAAAAGCATTCACACCAGAAATACTAGCATTAATATAATTCTCGGGTTCTAAATAAGTAGGTTGATATTGAGCCTCAAAAGTAGCATTATCCATCATTGAAACTACCATTATTTTACTACCACCAGTTGAAATTACAGTATAGACTTGGTTTGTATTAGTAAATTCCAAAAATGGATTATTAAACTTGATTAGAGTTCCAATTGGAAACTTTGTTTCAAACGCATCTCCATAAATCCATTTAGTATAGAAAGCAGGATCGTTGTTCACTGGTTCTATTTTACTTATCATTTCTTCAATTAAAGACTTAGATTCATAAAAATGAAACCCTTTTTCATTAAATAGTTGAAACTTTTTGGTTGTTAATTCACCAGGTAATTCATATTCAAAAGAAGGTATATTTTCTAAAGTATAGACAGCTGCTGTTTTGTAAGTATCTGTTGAGTTTTTATGAAAAAGTATATCTCCTTCAAAACGATCAGTGCTTTCATTATATTTAAAATTTAAATAATCACCTTCTTTGTTGAAGAAGAACAGTTTTTTGTGATTTGACATCTATTAATATGACTTTTGAGTATATATTAATTATGAGTAAAATCCATAATTATGATAATTTTCTAAATGAAGAGTTCTTTAGAAAGATTTTCAAAAAAGATAAGAAAACCCAACAGAATTCAAAAATTGATTCTTGTGTTGAGGAAATATTGAATTTTCTGAATGAAAATGGTATCTATACATGGGATGATTTTCTTTATTCTAAAAAAGTTGATAAATATATTATAAATAAGATAATTGACTCATCTACTAAAAATATGAAAGAATTAGAAGAGGTAAGATTTAAATTAAGACTTGAATTATCAAGTAGACAACAATTAAAAGAGTATTTAAAAGACTTAGAAGCAAATGAAGAATTTGAAAAGTGTGCTTTAATAGTAAAAAAATTAAGTAATTAAATGAAACATTTAAAAAAATTTAATGAAGAATTCGATTGGAATGAAATCCTAAAAGATAATAGAAAACCTGAAGAAGTTGATAAATGGTCTGAATTAGAAAAAGATTTATCAGAAGTTGTTGACAAGTATGAGGGTAAATTTGGTCCAGACTCTTACGGAGTAGTTGATGCTATGTATCAAGTATTGGACGGAATGTTTCAGAAAAAATAACTAACTATATGAAAATTAAAAAATTTAACGAGAAAAAAGAAAAACAAGAAGAACAAGATATTCTTTTTAATGCTAAATCTTTAGAAAAAAATAAAGAAGATAAAACATCTTTTAAAACATCAACTGAAGACCAAGAAAAAACTGAAAAAGAATTCAAAAAACAATTAAATAAAATTGAAAAATTTGAATCTTTTATCACAATAAGCATAGTAAACGATGAGGATGAAATAGGAAATGACTATGATGTTGAAAGCCATGAAGAAGAGTCTGAAGAAGTTGGTTGCGGATGTTGCTCAGATTGTAATGGCCAAGAAGATTGTGAATGTTGCTCAGATTGCTCTTGTGGACAAATGGAACAACAACCTATGGAACAACAACCTATGGAACAACCTAAGGTTATGAATATTTTAGATTTTATAAACTCAATTACTAATAAATAATGAAATACTTAAAATTATATGAATCATTTATTTTAGAATCTCAAAGTGAGACTTCTATTATAAAACTATATCCTGAAGAACAGATCTTTGATAAGAGTAAGAAAAGCATACTATTAATTCCAGGTGGAGAAGTCGGAAAGCCAGAAGTTGATTATAGTAAAATAGCTCCTGGTTTAGTTGATACGTTTAATGTTTATTCTTGTAATTGGCCAGAAGAAATTAATGTTAAAAAGTTCGCTATGAATTTATCTGGAGAACTAACTAATATTGGAAAATTTACTATTGGTGGATTTTCATTTGGGTGTCCAATTGCTTTTCACTTAGCCAATATTTTAGAAAATAATGGTAATAAAAACTTCTTGAAAACTGTTTTCTTTATAGATGGAGGTGCTCCTGTTAATAGCCCTGAAGAGCAAAAAACTAATATTGTTTTAATGAATCCTCCTCGTGCAAGATGTGCTAAAAGATTTGATTTTTATTGTCAAGATTTAAGAGACAATGGGGTTACTTTATCCCCCGATCTTAAACTACCATTAGAACCAAAAGCGGTTGAAAGTGAGGCACTCAAAAATTTTGGAACTCAATGGAACTCCACTGTAAAAGTTGATGCTGATTTTACAAAAACCAATACAACATTTGATGAAAAAGAATATAATAATTGGAAAAGTGGTAAACAAGTATTGGAGTTTTTAGGAGAAACAACTATTCCAACAATAGAAGATATTAAACAATTAATCACTGATAAGAAATTTAAAGAAGAATCAGTTTGGATTGTAGAAGATAAATTTCCAACACAAGAAATATTAACTCATTATGGATTAAATATCACGGATTGGTTAGGTCAACCAAAGGCAGGTGAGTCTTTTGTAGAACTAGATATTAGAGGTAAAATGCAATTTGCTGAAAAGCAGATAACAACAAAAACAGATTGGTATAGAGAAAAAATAACTCTGAAGTCAAAATGTATTCTTTTTATAGCTGAAATTGATAAAGTATTTAATAAGTCAGTTAAAGATGGAAAAATAATACAAAATGGTGTTGAAGAAAATAGAAAGCCAACATCTAAATCAGAAGAATTAATACTCTGTAAAGGTGTAGACCATAATAATATTTGTAATACATCATTTGCTCAGATTATAGATAAGATTAAAAGTATCATAAAATAATAACTAACTATGAAAATTAGAAAATTCACAGAAAATAATATATCAGAATCTCTTAAATATCATTTAGAGAATAATAAACCTATTACTGAAAATATATTCAGACCAGGATCTGAAGCTTTCTATGAAGTAATCAAAGAAGCTAGAGAACTATTTGACTTAGGTAAAGTTAATCTAAGTGATGTTGATAAAGAATTATATGAATCAACTGATATTGGTAAGTTTGGAATGTTCAATGGTGAACTAGTTCCTTTAGATTTACCAATGGAAAATATCGAGGAATTAAATGAGGCTGAATATAAAGGTAAAGAAGTTAAATTAAATTATCCAATGCGTGGTGGAACTAAAAAGTACCACGTTTATGTTAAGAATCCTAAAACTGGTAAAGTTAAAAAAATATCATTCGGTGATGTTCATGGTGGATTAACAGCTAAAGTTAGTAATCCTAAAGCAAGAAAGTCATTTGCGGCTAGACACCAGTGTCATTTGAAAAAAGATAAAACTAAGGCTGGGTACTGGAGCTGCAGACTCAATAAATTTGGTCATCTTTTTGGGGGACGCACTTATCCCGGTTTTTGGTAATTCAAGGGAGAGTAAAACATTTAATATATAATGGTAAATAAAAATATCATTATGCAAATATATAAAATTACCAATCTAATAAATAATAAAATTTATATAGGTAAAGATACTATATCAGATCCAAATTATTTTGGATCTGGTCTACTTATTAATAGAGCCTTTGAAAAATATGGAAAAGATAACTTCGTTAAAGAAGTTATTGACGAAACCGATGGTTATAATGAACTTTCTGAGAAAGAGATTTATTGGATAGAACAATACAATTCTACTTATAGGGAAATAGGATATAATATTTCAAAAGGAGGTGATGGTGGTGATACCTTATCAAATCACCCAGATTTGGATTTAATAAGAGAGAGGATATCTAAAAATAACCCTAAGACTGGTAAGACTTATGAAGAAGCTTTTGGTAAAGATAAAGCTGATGAATATAAAGAAAAACTTAAAAACAATATTCACAAAAATATATTATCAATAGAAGTAAAACAAAAGCAGAAAGAGAAGTGGATTGAATATAATAAAAACTTTAAAAATAGATGTGAATTCATAAAAAGTGAAATAGATCTTGGTAGACTAAATGAATATAAAGA
>Ga0255114_1000479_pt1 | contig 11089 bp, 7 predicted proteins | sample Law_Law_RepA_8h_FD_188477 | JGI IMG/M metagenome (GOLD analysis project Ga0255114, IMG submission 188477) | Freshwater microbial communities from St. Lawrence River, New York, United States - Law_Law_RepA_8h | ecosystem: Environmental > Aquatic > Freshwater > River | place: USA: New York...
CGCCAGGTCGCTGTCGACGACGCGGCAGCTGGCGTCGAGGAGCTCGCAGTCCTCGTTGGCGGCGCACCAGGTGTCGCGGCGGAGGGGGACGCCGCAGGTGCAGAGCTTGGTGATCTCGTCGCAGGCGAAGGCGAGCGCGCCGGGAGCGGGGGACGGACATGCGGCACAGACGGTGCGCGTGGAGCTGAGGCGCGCGGCGCGGCAGGTGTCGGCGGCGGTGCACGAGAGCTGCTGGCTGTCGCCGAAGAAGGTGACGTAGGTGCCCCAGCAGCGTGTGGCGACGGGGAGCACGGCGTCCTCGAGGGTGACGTCGCGGACGCGGGGCGGGACGCACGGCTTGGTGACGCGCTGCTCGCTGCAGTTTTCGACGGCGCGACTGACCTCGCGGATGACCTGCTGCATGATTTGGATGAGCTCGAAGACCCCCGGGATACCGAAGCCTAGGGCGCGCATTGCGCTGTCGATGAATTCGATGACCTTGGCGAGCGCGGCCGCGAGCTTGATGACAAAGTTGGTGATGGGGCAGAGGATTGGGACCCAGAGGTTGTTCACGATCCAGGAGACGACTTCGCAGATCCAGGTGAGGAGGTCGCGGATCCAGCCGCCGACGCCGCGGGACATGAAGAGCTCGAAGACGGCGTCCTCGGCGGCCTCGAACAGGCTGCCGATGCTCTGGACGAGGGCGACGCAGGACTGGGCGAGCTTGGTCGCGGCGGCGGCGACGCTGGCGCTCATGTCGGCGACGCGGCTGCCCGCGACGCTGGTGAGCGCGGGCACGGCGTCGAGGACGAGCGCGGCGACGAGCTGCACGAGGCGCATGAGCATGCGGTAGAAGTGGTACATGATGAGCACGATGCGGCGCTTGGCGGTGCGCGCGCCGACGATCGCGTCGTAGAGCGGCTGCACCTGCGCGGAGGCGCAGCGCGCCACGGCCTCGGCGTTTGCGAAGAGCTGCTCTTTGAGGGTGGGGTCTTGGAGGAACGGGTTGCTCACGGGACACTCGCGGCCGGCGTCCTCCGTGTAGTAGCGCTCGACGGTGTCGAAGACGAACTCCTGGGAGCCGAGGTCGAAGGTGGTGGGCGTGTAGAAGAAGTCGCTGCGCGGGCACGAGCCGGCGGCGCGGCAGAGGATGGCGCGGACGTCAGCGCGCCAGGACGTCATGCGCTGGCAGAGGCGCTCGGTGTCGGCGTTGAGGAGGCAGAAGTGCACGGGGGCCTTGTATTCGCGCGGGGTGGCGGCAAGTTGCGCCGCGCAAGCGGCTGGGCGGCGCGCCGGGTCGAGCCACTCCTCGCGCGGCACCGAGCCCGAGCACGCGCCCGGGCGGCGCGGGGCCGCGCCGCTCGCGTGCGGACAGAAGACCCACGGGCGGGCCCAGAGCGCGGCCTCGGCGGCGGCGCCGGCGCTGGCGGCGTCGGCGCTGGCGGCGCTGGCGGCGCTGGCGGCGCTGGCGGCGCTGGCGGCGCTGGCGGCACTGGCGGCGGCGTCTGCGGCGGCCTGCCCCTGCTCCAGCAGCGCGCGTAGCAGGCGTCCGTGGCGGAAGTCTCCGGGCGGCACGGTGGCGGTGAGCGCTGGACAGGGCCCAGGCGCGGGGCCGCAGAGCGCGCGCCGCAGCGCGGCCCCGGCGAGACGCTCGGCGCCGAGACGCACCGGCTCGCCGACGCTGAGTTGCTGCGGGGCGCCTGGCGCCAGCGGCGCTGGCGGCACGTCCGCCTCGCGCATGACGACGCCCTCGGGCCCCTGCGCGTCGCACGCGGCACATCGCACGCGGCGCGGATGCGCGGCGTCGAGCGCGCGGGGGATGGGCGCAGTCTCGTTGAGCTCGAACTCGACGAGCACGGTGGGGCTCGCGGCCGGGAGCGCCGCGTTCTGAGCAAGGGCAGCGCAGACCAGGCGCCCGGACTGGGACCCGCAGAGCTGCAGCGTCAGGCTGAGGTTGTTGGCGAGGGCCTGCTCTGCAGCGGGGCCGGGCACGAGCGCGCCGACGCGCGCGAGGCGGCCCATGTGGCAGGCGCCAGCTGGCGCGCGGCTGGCGGAGGGCGGCGCGGCGGGCCCGAAGCCCGAAGGCAGCGCCGGCGCGTCGGTGCGCTCGCCGGGGAGCGGCGCGGCGCCATCCGGCGCGCGGCGCCCGAGTCGCAGCGCGAAGGGCGGGAGGCGGCGGTTGACGACGCAGGTATCGTCTGCGGGTACAAAGGAGACCTCACAGACGCCGGCGTCCCCGCGCGCGGCGCCCGGCACGCACGCGCACGGGCCGCCGGGGAGCGCGAACTCGTTCGGGCCACAGGGCACGCACGCGCTCACGGCGGCGCTGGCGTTCGCGGCGCTCGCGGCGCTGGCGTTTGCGGCGCTCGCGGCGCTCGCGGTGCTCGCGGCGGCGCTCGCGGCGGCCGCCTGCGTGTTCGCGGGGCACACGCACGCGTGCGCGTGCGCGACGAGCCCGGGCGCGCACGGCGTGCACGCGCCGTCGCCGACCTCCGGCTTCACGTTGTCCGCAGGGCACACGAGGCACTCCTCCCCTGCAAGGTATCTCCCAGGCGCGCACGCGCATGTGCCGCTGGCGGTGGGCGCGAAGCCGCTTGCGCACACGGAGCAGCTTGAGATGTTACTGCCCCCTGCGACCAGCGACGTCGCGCGGAACGGACACGCGGTGCACGCGGCGGCGCCCGCGGGCGCGAACGAGCCCGCCGCACACGCGGCGCAGGCGCTGGCGCCTGCCGCCGCGAAGCTCCCTGCCGCGCAAGCGCCGCAGGCGCTCGCGTTCGCTGACGCGGAGAAGCTCCCCGCCGCGCACGCGCTGCAGGCGCTCGCGCCCGCCGCCGCGTAGCTCCCCGCCGCGCACGGGCGGCACGTGCTCGCGAGCGCGCCGCCGTGCTTGTTCGAAAATGAGCCTGCTGGACAAAGCGCACAGTCGCTTGCACCCGGCGTCTCCGCGAAGCGCCCTGTAGGGCAGAGCGCACAGGCGCTGGCGCCAGCGCCCGCGGCGTACGCGCCCGGTAAACACTCGCGGCAGGCAGAGACACCGGTACGTGCCGCGTAGGTGCCGGCGGCGCAGTTGGTACACGTGGTAGAGTTCGCCCCCGAATACTGGCCTGCGCTGCACTCGACGCAGGAAGTAGCGGCGACGAAACTGAACTTTCCGAACTCGCAAGTGGTACACTGAATATTGCCTGAGACGAACTTGTACTTGCCGCCCTCACAAGCCGCGCAAGTATTCGACGCATGCGTCTTAGACCCGTAGACTTCAATTTCAGCGACATTCATGTAGTCTAAGTGAAATTGTTCCAACATTAAATATCTTCCGCTTAACTCACAACTAAAATCCTTGTATCCGGTGAACCATCTTTGTGAAAAGGCGCAAACAGTCCCTGATGAATATGGCTGCGAATGTGAAACTGTTATATAGAAATTGTCGAGTCTTTGTGCACAGCAGTCTTGTCTGTTAAAGATTCGAACCATTTGGATGAACACTATTTGCTGAAGATCGATTATCACGTAGTTTCCAGATGTGTCACCAGAAAGAAATATAGTATTTGGGTTTCCATCCACGAGATTCGAAGCAGACCACCAGTTTGTTGATGCCATGACAGCACATGGTTCGGAGTTACTCCCACCGCATGCGCGCGCCAAGTTTATAAACGTGAAGACTGATGTGTTCTGAAATCCAGCATTACATCCACAGCTGCTCGCTGATGTCCCACCAGCCTCAGACAGAGAGTTTCTGAAACAATTAAAGCAGGTGTCAGCTGAAGTGGCGCCTAATGTCGAAGAGAACTTTCCGGCAGTGCAGTCAGTACAGGTCGAAGCAGATGCAGACGAGTACTTTCCGGCAGGGCATGTCAAACACACTATATTTCCTTCAGCATTGTTAAACGTGCCCGCTGCACAGTCGATACAGATGGAAGTTCCGGTACTAAAGTACTTTCCGACATTGCAGTTAGAACACGCGGACACACCTGGTGTTGAGAACTTACCGGAATTACATTGTGTGCACACAGTTGAGCTAGTTGCACCAACGGTAGTGGAGAACTTGGATGCCTCGCAGTTTGTACAAACACTAACACCTGTATTCGAAGAGTATTTGCCTGCAAGACAGTCCAGGCAAGTGCTGGCTGTTGTGGCCATGATGGTTGTCGAGAACCTGCCGGCGCTGCAGTCATTGCAGACGGTGGCTGATATAATATTTATGTATTTTCCAGTGGGACAGTTTATGCAGGACTCAGCCGCCAAAGTGTTCGTGTATGTTCCTGCGATGCATGGAGTACATGCTGTGGAGCCTATGTTGTTCTTGTATGTACCCGTTGTACAACCGGAGCACTGCATGCCTGCTGGTCCTGTGTATCCTTTGTTGCATACACAAGAAGTGATGTCGATCTGTGCTGATAAAGAGTGTCCGGAATACAACGGACAAATGGTACATCCTGTGGTGGCATAATATTGTGCACTAAATCCATTATATACCAAAGAGTAATCAGTCTTAAACTCTACAAGAAGATAATTCTGCACAGTGATCTGAATTCCACTGGAAGGCATTACACCCGTCAATTTTTGTTCGAGTTTTGGGGTGGAGCAAGTGAACTCACTGCAACTGTAAACAAATACGAAGTCGAAACCATCTTCCACGTACAACTGGGAAAAAACCAATGAGATAGCTGCGCCATCGGCCTCAACTAACCACCGGCATTGTTGATTGTTCGAGTAAATGGTGGGGCCGTCTGTAATCGTACCCTCGGAGCTTGAACCCCCTTGGCATAAACAGCCGCCGTAACAGCTCATTCTCGCCTCCACTCTCGCTGATATCACGGACTTAAAGGTATTATTTCCACACGCCGAGCACGTTGACCCTCCACGCCCTGTGTACCCCGCGTTGCACGGGGTAAGCTGTCCGCGCGCGTGTGCAATGAGGAGCAGTAAAAAAGCGCATGCGAGCGCATGCGTGTTGTATAGAATCATGTCCATTGTGTCTAATATAAAGGAAGCGGCTAATGCGATGAAGTGGGCGACGCGCGCACTGAGAATTCGATACACTAACATACAAAAGCTTGCATGTGCAACGGCTCTCGAGGCCCGGCGCTTTGAAAGTCCGGGTAAAAAAGTGTGATTGGCGTAAATACCCCCTGCGAGGCTCGAACTCGCGACCACGTGGTTAAAAGCCACGCGCTCTGCCGACTGAGCTAAAGGGGCGTTCGACTTGCTGCGACCGTCTTGCCGCGCTCCCGCCTTCCGCGGCGCTCGGCTTTAAGATCACAGAAGCGCTCACCACCGCCGCAGACATGCGCGCGCGCGAATGGGTGTTTGTGCTGGCGAGCGCGTGGGTCGGCGCCGTCGCGTTCTGCACCGGGGTGCGCATGCTCTTCGGATGCGCGCCCGCCGGGCAGATTTACATCCCGGTGAAGCACTTCCAGTGGCGCGTGCACCGCCGCATGCGCGGGGCGGCGCTGGCGGCGCTGGAGGCCAAGATGCTGGTGGAGCAGCGCAACAACACGCAGCGCGGCCGGCGCTGAGGCCGCCGCTGGGGCCGCCGCTGGGGCCGCGGCTGAGGCCGCCGCTAAAAAGGATAAGATCATGCTTTAGCGCCGGGGGCGCGGGCCCGGGTATGCTCGCGTTCGACATCGAGACGACGGGCCTGGACCGCGAGCGCTGCCTCGTCACCGTCGTCTGCACCGAGGACTTCCGCACTGGCGAGCGGCGCGCGTACGAGTTTGGGCGCGTCGCCGCCGAGGGCGACTGCGGGCGCGAGCGCGCGCAGCTCACGGCCGCACTGGTCGCCGCCTTCGATGGCGCCGAGTCGCTCTGCGCGTTCAACGGGGTACGCTTCGACGTGCCCTTCCTCCACAAGGCGCTGCGGCTGCCGGAGGCGACCGTCGCCGCCTGGCTACTGAAGACGACCGACATCCTCGAGGCGTGTCGGCTCGAGGTCTTCGGCCCGCGGCACACCTTCAGCCTCAACCTGCTCTGCGAGCACAACGGCGTGCAGATGAAGTCCTCGTCGGGCTGCGAGGCGGTGCGCATGGCCGCCGACGGGCGCTGGCAGGAGCTGCGCGAATACTGCGCCGACGACGTACGCATCCTCTGCGACCTCTACCGCCGCCGCGAGCTCCGCAACCCACGCGGCTTCCATCCAATCGACCTGAGGCGCATAGCGCACCGCGCGCTGTACGCAGAGCCCCTGGCGTGCAGCGCACTCGCGGCTTGCGCCGCGCCAGCGGGCTGCGCCGAGCCCCGCGCCGCGCCCGCCGGCGCTCTCGCGGGCGTCGCCGTCGAATGCGAGCGCCTGCACACCGAGCTCCGCGAGGCGCGCGAGGAGCTTCGCGCCGCACGCGAGGAGCTCCGCGCCGCGCGCGAGCACTCTGCAACGCTTGAGGCGCAGCTCGCGCTCTACAAGGCGGTGTGCACGTGTCTCGACGACTTCGCGTAGCGCGCGCAGAGACAAGGAGTGGGTGTCAAGATACACTTTATTTGTAATCAAAATTCCGCTAAAACCCAAATCTCTCGGGTGAACGGCGACGCCGTGCTCTCAGTGACCGTGTTTTGAGCTGCTGTTCCTCGACGTCTGTTGTATCGTTGAATTTTTTTTGGTTTGGTCTATAAAATACCAAATACCAGAACCTCCATAAAACAATACCTGTAATCAAGTAGCACACAGTCTTCGAATGTACCAAGGCGTAGAACAAGTTATGATGGTATACACGTAGCCTGAGAGTCAGCAAGAATGTAAGTGTCATGTAGATTAAGGCCATCTCAAAGTGTTTCATTTCTCGATTCCAAAGTAGATCAAATCCCATTGCAAGAAAATGAGAGTTTGAAGCCAAATATGATTCTCCAAAAAAACAATTCATCATAATCCTTTGTTTCATGACTGTTGCATACGCTTCGCCAATAGTAATGATGACTATACACAAGATGGAATGAAAGATTTCCGGTTTATAATCGCAGGAATTCAAGTTGAGTTCTGTTACACCAACTGCCTCGAGAATTATTGCCTGTGTTCCTGTGATGTTCTTGATATAACCTTGATAAAGATCATTCTGGTACACTTCCATTTCAAGAGACATGTGTGTTGACAAAATACGACAATTGATCAAGATAAAGCACGAGGTACAAAATGGCAGTGTATTTTTCGTGATGTATGACAAGGGCGCAGAAGCTATTTTGACAAAAAAACTTTCTTTAAAAAGCTTGTACCACTTCAACACTATTTCCAACAGTTTGGGACGTTCGAGACAGCCATCTTCCGTTGTTTCATGACCTTCAAACTCCTCTTTTCGCGAGTCAATTTGATTTCTCATCGTCTCGAACACTATAATGCCGATGATGAAGGTGAACGGTAAAACAGCAAAAGAATTGGTGTAAAAATCCTCAAGTCCGCATATAAATGCAGTCACATATACAACTATACAGGAGAAGAGAGAGACTAGATTATAGAATTGATTTGACATTGTTCGTTTCTGAAGTTTTTGGTTCTTATATACTATTTTATTCATTTTTATGACCACATATCTTTTCTTGCCTATATGTTTATCGTCTCAATGCATATTCAAAACTTGGTAGTCGAAAAATAGAGGAATAAATTAAAAGCAACAGCGGGAGTCGAACCCACATACGCGCTTGCATGTTGCAAACGAGCAGCCCTGCGTTGCCAAACGTACCTGGTGCACAGTGTGCACATCTTTCTGCATGTGACGGTATGCATCAGAGCTTGCGTCGAAGCCTGCGGCACAGCCATCGTACGGACATCGAAGATAGTCACTGGTCTACGAGGCGACGTTGAGCAGCAAATCAGGCACGAAATGTGAAGAACGGATGATATCATAGAGCATGTAGACGAATACGATACGAAAAACTGCACGCGGTTTTGACGAGAGCTTGACACAAGGCTATGATAGGCGTAAAGCTTGAGCAAGTAAGCATTGTTTCTGATGTGTGGAGTCCAATCAGAGCGCTAAAGCGGGTTCTCACAACAGGGCACTAGAGTAAAGAGCCATAGCAGAGCGCCAGAGCAAAGCGTAAGAGCAGGGAGTGCAAGTCAGGGTTGTAGAGACCCTGTAGCGTGATATGGGTTGAAGCTTGTAGAAGAGATGAAAAGGAGAAACGAGAACGACGAAATGAAGATGCGTAGAAAGTACTTGATCCTGTGTATGTATGAGTCCTACTGTACTACACGTTTTCTAGTAATGACAAATAGGCTATGAATATGACAATAATACTAAATATAGAATATAGGCCTTAGTATGCAAAATAGAATCTGGACTATAGGCGGTGTATACCTGTGTATATATTCAGTCTCATGTGTAATATTAAGTACATGATGTCTTTCACATAGTATCCTATCCTAGAAAATCATACTACAACAAGTTACATTGTATGTTTAGTTTACATTTACATGTTTTGTGACACTATAGTACCCAACATTGCCTTACACTGATAAAAGTATGTCTACTAAATACTGTTACATAGTAAACACTGATCATGAGTACCTAATGCTATCTATCTCATATTTAAAGTTTATGTGTATGTATAAATAAAATCGTTTACATTCTTTCAGTCAGTGTAGTATTTTAGGGTATTTAGTGTTTTATCCTAGTATTATTTCATGAGTTGGTCTCCTGTTTCGAATACAATATTTTTTTCTAGGTAAATATAAGCATACTACTACCTTATTTTACGAATGTAAATGATCGCTTTTAGCGCATACCTTTTTCCTCGTCCATGTCAATTTACCAAGCTGTATTGATCCTACATCTTAAATACACTAATATTCAAATCATGTAAATTGCACACATTATCCAAATATTCCCATATATAAGTATCCTTAATGTATGCGAAGGGCATTTGGCGACGACGAGAATATCGGGTTGTTATTTCGTAATATCGAAGGATGTCACCGTGACGTCAGACCAGTTTTGAGTGATGAAACTCTCGTAGCTGCGCATATGCCGCCGTCTACTTCAGTTCGATTTGCACCTTTAAAGTCTGTGTTGACTACTTCAGGGAAAGGTGATATTACAGTACCAGATGAATCTTATTCTATGAAATTTAACATATGGCAGAGCAGACTTGAAATTTGCAGTTGCTTTCTTTCTTTATTTTGCCTACTAGGCGTCATTATTGTATGGATTGTACAAAACTCAATCAATATCGAGCTAACGAGAAATATCCAGTTTTCATCTCTGAATACATCATTTCTCGACAACATGCGATTATGGCAAAATGCCGTCACGGAATCTTGTGCAGGTGGATCGTTTGATCTCATTGTGACCCAGCCTCCCTGGACAAATGAAGATAAGCAGAAGTTCCACGGGCTTTCGATAGACGCCACAATCCATGCTTCATATATCAATCTGACAGCCGTAGCGTTCTTTATTTACGTTTTTTCAGCTTTATTTCAGGGAATAAGATTCGTAAAGTTCCAAAAAGGGTGGACACCCAAAGGTCCCGAGTTTTCACGCTGGCTTGAGTATGCGTTCACTTCACCGCTCCAAGTAGTGTTAGTGGCCCTTTCGTTCAGAATAACTAACATCGACGTGATTCTGGGATATTTTGGCATGCAACTCGCTATGGTTTTGATGGGATATAGCATCGAAAAGCAGACAAATAAACGGTATCTACATCCAAAAGATAAATCTTCAGATAAATTCTATTATGTTGATTTTCTAGGAGACATCCGAGGTCTTGTATATATCTTAGTCTCATGGCTTCTACACTTTCTCATATGGGGCTTACCGGGATGGTGGCACTCAGATGTAATCAGGTGGGGTATTTCGGGTCAATACGCTTACATTCATAAATACCAGCAAAAGTGTGGAGATAAAAATTTCCAGATGCCCGCGTTCGTGGACGTGATTTTTTTCAGTCAATTTATTTGCTTTATACTTTTTGGTGTTGTGTGTACAATTCAATATTTACTATCGAATCAAATTACACATGATGGGCTAGTTGATTTTAATCCCAAAACTATTAAAGATTCCGAGGATTATAAGTTGAAATGGGGTAAATACTCGCTATTTTATGCCATATTGTCCGTCACAGCCAAGACGTTTTTGGAGATTGGATTTCTCGGCCTCGTGGCCACATCGCCAGAGTTTCTCAAGGAGAAACCAGTACCTACAGTCCCTGTTGCGCTGTATTCTAACGTGACCCAATTGAGCCTATTCGACAACAGTACACTATCTGTGCCTAAGAACACGACGTGCTACAGCATCGGCATGAGCAAAGGTCGCTAAGCGTTTCTGTCACAGAAGCTGTGTTTCAAGCGCCCGTGGTGGACGCTGCATGTTCTGGTATAACGCTATGCAGACGTTACAGCAGAAGAACAAAAGCGTGAGGGCCAGCAATACCACGGCGGAGATTCCATAGCCAATGCATCCGCATTCGTCCACCACCATTTATCTGGGAGAGTGTACTACGGCTTCGCGCCAGGTACTAGAGTCTGTGTTTTCAGGTTCTCGGGGCCTTTGCGACGCTTTTTAAAAAAAAAAGACTTTTAAATATAAATACTGAGATTATATGAGCATGTTGTCTCTATCGTGGATACGTTTGACTTTTCTTGATATTTTGACATTTGTAATAAAAGACTTTTCGACAAGCTGCCCAAAAGTCACCTTTGACGGATAGCTGTTGATTATTCGAACGTCGGTCTTTCCAAGGGGTCCCTGCAGATAGATTTCCTCTGAGTTTTCTTTCAATATTTTGCAATTGATAGTGGACATGTCTTGATCCGCGATCATACAGGCAAACTTCATGACGTTGCGCAGAATTTTCTGCGAGATTCGCTTGCATGTTGAATAGATGCTAATCTCCACGCATGGACACGAGAGCAGTAGTGCCGCGCAAAACATACTGACACCTGTGACACACGCGTCAGTAAGCACAGTGTCAGCGGCTGAGGCAAAACAGCCACGCGGGTGCGGGCGGGCTACGCACTGATAGTCTTGCCGAAGCGGCGCGGGGTGCTGATGAGGATCTCCTGTGCAATGCAGTCCCAGTTGTTCTTCTGCAGCAGCATTCCGTGCATGCGCGCGAAGGTGCCCGGCTTTTCCAGTTTGAAAAAGGAGCGCGCGGTGGCGCGGATAAAGTCCTGCGCGCGCGGGAGTGC
>Ga0255114_1000499_pt1 | contig 10800 bp, 7 predicted proteins | sample Law_Law_RepA_8h_FD_188477 | JGI IMG/M metagenome (GOLD analysis project Ga0255114, IMG submission 188477) | Freshwater microbial communities from St. Lawrence River, New York, United States - Law_Law_RepA_8h | ecosystem: Environmental > Aquatic > Freshwater > River | place: USA: New York...
CCTACTCCCTGGACTACATCGGCATGCTGTTCGATGACTTCCAGGAGCTGCATGGCGACCGCCTGTATATGGACGATGAGTCCACGGTCGGCGGCACGGCGTTCTTCGAAGGCCGCCCGGTCATGGTCATCGGCCAGCAGAAGGGCCGCGACACGAAGGAGAACCTTCGCCGCAATTTCGGCTGCCCGAATCCCGAAGGCTACCGCAAGGCCCTTCGCCTGATGAAGATGGCCCACACCTTCGGCCTGCCGATCATCACCCTCGTCGACACCCCTGGCGCCTTCCCCGGCATCGGTTCCGAAGAACGCCACGTCGCCGAAGCCATCGCCGTCAATCTCCGCGAGATGAGCCAGTTCGGCGTGCCGATCATCACCTTCGTCATCGGCGAAGGCGGTTCCGGCGGCGCCCTCGGCATCGCCGTCTCGAACAAGGTCTACATCCTCGAGAACGCCTACTACTCCGTCATCTCGCCCGAAGGTTGCGCCGCGATCCTCTTCAAGGACCGCGCCCACGCCCCGAAGGCCGCCGAAGCCCTGCGCCTCGACGCTCCCAATCTCCTCAAGCTCGGCGTCGTCGACGGCGTCGTGAAGGAACCGCTCGGCGGCGCCCAGGAAGACCCGGCCGCCACGGGTTCCGCCATCCGCAAGACCCTGCGCGACTCGCTCGCCGACCTCTCGAAGGCCTCGCCCGAGAAGCTCATCGCGATGCGTTACGCGAAGTTCCGCGCGATGGGCGTCTTCTCGGAATAAGCCGGCCGAAAAGGCCAAACAAAAGGGGCGCCGATCGGCGCCCCTTTTTATCACGTGTCTGCTCGCAGGCTCAGCCGCCGTTCGCCAACACGCGGACGTAACGGGTGAAGTTACGGCCATGCTGGAAGACGATGCGACGGAAGTCGGCGGGATCGGCGAGCGTGGATTGACCGCGGAGCTCCTGGAGACCGCGGAGTTCCTTGGAACCCTCGGGCGTCAGCAGGGTGAGCGAGATCTCCACGCCGCGCACGGTGTACGGCATGTAAGGCAGCGGAGCGACGCCGACCGGCGCGCCGACCGTTAGGTTATCCGGGTAGAGACGGTTCGAGTAGACGCGGAGACGGCCGAGGAACAAGTCCTGGGGATGCACGGCGGCGGCCGTCGGCATGGCGACCGCGGCCGGAGCGACGGCGGTGGCGTAACGGAGGGAAGCCGTCGGGATCGTCGCGGCGGCGGTGCCGGTCTTGAAGGCCACACCGTAGCCGCCGACGGCGGCGTTGGCGCCATTGCGGGACGTGTCGGCCGCGACGGCGAAGACCGGGCGGAGCACCGAGTCGACGCGACCGAGCGGATCGCGCAAAGTGGCCGGAGCCACGACCGCGGCGGGCAGCGAGGAACTGCACCAGAGGGTCAGGTTCATCGCGACGACGTTCGAGGCGATGAAGTTCTGTTCGTCGAGCGTCCAGCAACCGGGGGTCGCGTCGAGCAGAGTCTTCGGGCGCGGACCGCTGGCGCCGGCGAGCGGAGCGTATTCGTGGACGGTGCGCGCGGCGCCCGACCAATAATTCCAAGGCGAGGTCGGCACGGCGTTCGTGCCGTCCATGATGATCTTCAGGCCTTCGTTGAAGGTGTTCTCCGGGTCGACGACGGTGCGGTAGACGCCGTAGACCTGCTGGATCCTTTCACCCGGCATGTCGAAGGGCGAGCGATGACCGATACGATAGGCCACGGCGCAGACGTCGCCGCGGAGCTGACGGCGTCCGGCTGCCTCGGAAGACCAGCGCGGGCGGTCCGCGGGGGTCGAGAAGAGCATCACGATCGGCTGGTCGACGCGGTGCACGTTGCCGACGGCGGCCGGCGAGCCGGCCGGGGCGCCGTTGCCGCCGGGAATGACGATCTCCATCCAGCAACGACCGTCGGCGCGGAGCACGGCGGTCGAGAAGTCGTTCTCCATGGCGTCCAGGACGCCGCGCGCTTCGGACTGCGTGGAAAGATCCGCGACCGCGCGGTCATAGACACGCATGGTGTCGGCCGCGATGGTCACGACGGTCAGGACGATCACCACCATGATGGCGGTGGAGACCATGACCTCGAGGAGGGTGAAGCCGGCGCGAAGGCCGTGGGCGAGCTTGCTCATCGGCTGATGACGATATTCTGCACGAGCAGAGGGGTGACGGAGTTGTCTTTGAACACGGCGGAGTCGACGTAGTCGTGGGGGAAGAATTCCGCGACGACCGGCAGATAGGCCAGCGGGTAGAGGTTGGGATCGGTCGGCAGGCTGGAAGTGCCGGGGACGAAGCGGGTGACGTCGGGCTCGCCGGTGGTGGCGTTGATCTGGAAACGCTGGCCGTTCAGGAGCTTCGAGAGCGACAGACGGACGCGCATCGGCGTGCCGACGACATTACGGGCGGAGGCGCCGAGGGCGGTGAAATTGTCGCCGTTACGTTTGGCGGTGGCGACCTCCATGACGGAGGGGTTCGCGGAGAGCGCGTAGGCCGTGCCATTGAAGTCACTGGTCGCGGAGACGACCTTGCGCTCGTAGACATAAAGCCAGACCGCGTTGGCCGTGGAGTTATCCTTGGCGTTGCAGAGCAGGCGGTAGACGAGATCGAAGTTCGAGGCCGGCTGGGTCGTGGCGTTCGGATCCAGAGGAGGCGTGAACAAAGCCGAAGCCTGATGCAGGTATTCGCTGTTGAGGACCACGCCGGTGGTGTCGCCACTCTGGTGGACGATGATGGAGCGGGGGTTATCGAGGGCCGCGACGAGCCGGGTGACGCCGGAGAGCGCGCGGTTGGTCTGCATGATGTCGTCCACCTGCTGGAAGGTGGAACCGAGGATGCCGACGAGGGAGAGGATCGCGACGCCGACGATGCCGATGGCGAGGGTGACCTCGACCAACGAGAAGCCGCGACGGGCGGACGGAGTTTGACGGAAGGAATTCATCTTCAGGAAGGAGTTCATCTGGCTCGCTCCATCTCCTCGGAGTCGAGGGTCATGGAGATATCGCCGTTGGGCCGCAGCATGACGGCGGCGAACTGGCTTTCGGCGGCGACGTCGATCGCCGCGCGGCCGGCGCCGGTGTTGCGGACCGTGCCGAGGGCGAGGACGAGGATGGTACGGCCGAGGTGATTCGAAGCGCCGGTGCCCTGAAGTTCGATGTAATACCACTTCTTGGGATTGAAGTCCGTGCCCATCGCCGCGAGCGCCGTGGCCTGCGAGACCGGCGCATACGTCATGGTCGGCGGGTTGGTGGCCGGCGAATCCTGGGCGCTGCCGGTGATATTATCGGCGACCTGGCCGATGTTGCTGCGGCGGGTGCCGGAGGCGACGGCGAGCTGCATGGTGGTGCCGACGTCGGAAGCCGGCGGCACGAAGACGACGCCCGCAGGCAGCATCTGCGCCGGCTCCGGGGAGTACCACTTATAAGGCAGCGAAGCGGTGTTGGTGATCGACGCCGGATTGGTCGCGCCGAGGTCGGTCGAGCTGACGCCGCCGACGGCGAGCACGACCTGGCGGAGATGGTTCACTTCGTCGTCCGGATCGTTGAGGATCAGCAGACGATAACGCGGAGCGTGGGTGATGCCCGTGCCGCCGGGACCGCGGTTCATGAGCGCCATCGCGCGCAGGGTGCGGATGGACGAGCCCATCATGCGCTGGCCGGCGGCCAGGCCGCCGCCATCGCCGGCGTTCAAGCCGAGGAAGAGCGAAGAGATGAGCAGGATGATCGTGATGACGACCAGGAGCTCGATCAGCGTGAAGCCCTTGCGGGCGAGGGAACGGGCGGACATTATTGGATGGCGAAGACCTGCGCGAAATCAGAGGCGCCCAGGCCGTCGAACGATTCGAAATCGTCGCCGAGGTCGGTGGTGTAGATGATGATGCGGGCAGGCATGCCGGAGGCGGTGGCCATGTTGCTGAGGTCGCCGGGCAAGGACGCGGCGCCGCCAGGCGGGTTGATATTACGGATGCTGGTATTGTTGTCCGTGTCGAAGATGACGCGGATGCGCCGGTTGTTGAAACGGTCGACGAGACGGCTGGCGTCGCTGAAGTTGGTCGGATCCTCGAAATCGTCCTTACCGAAAGCCACGAACTCCTCGGCGTTGCGGTTCAGCAGGCGACGGTCGGCCACGGAGAGGGCCGTGCCGGTGGGCTGGCGGCCGGAAAGGGCGCGGACGAACTTGCCGTTCACCGCCGCGTCGCCCAGATCATGCAGGGTGTCCGTGGTGGTGGAATAGGTGGCGCCGATGTTCGGATAGAAACCGTAGGTCTGCTTATAGCGGGACAGGGCGCTGGCCCACTGGGAGAAGGCGGTCTGGGCGGAAGACTGACGGGCGCGCTTGCGGATCCCCCCGATGGCCGGGAACAGGGCGGCCGCCAGGACGCCGATGATGGCGATGGCGGTCAGCAATTCGATCAGGGTGAAACCGGGACGACGACGGGAGCTCATGGAAAGCGGGGTGGACTTGGGGGACACCATTCTACGTCCCCCCCTGCCGACTTGAACAGCCAAAACCCTTGTTCAACGCAGGGTGATGAAGCAGCCGACGGCGACCGCGGTCGGGACCAAGGCCCACAGGGCCAGCCGCCAGGGAGACACCCCGGAGCCGAAATGAGGGGCCAGGATCGACTGTCCGGCGGGATTCGGGGCGTTGGCGATGACGGTCAACCCCCCTCCAGCCAGGGCTCCCGCCACCACGGCATGCCGGAGAGCCTCCGCCATCGGGCCCGGGGCCGCCAAGGCCGGGACCTGGGCGGCGAGGTAAGTGATGGCGGCGTTGTCGTTGAAAGAGGTGAGGAAGGTCGAGACGGCCAGCAGCGCCCCTTCGTTCAGTCGCATGATGACCGGCGAGATCCACCAGCCTTGGAGCCCGCCCAGGACGACCAGCCCGGCCAGGAAGAATCCGACGAGCAAGGGGCCGCGCAGGCGCACGGGATCCTGCCACTGGGGCGTGGCGACGGTGAAGGCCAGGAAGACAAGCAAGCCGCCCGTCATGAGCACCGGGCGATGACCCGCGAGCATGGCGACCGTCCAGACCATCAGGAGCAGATGGACCACCGTCACCCAGACCGGGATGGATTCCCGGCGCGGCGCGGCCGCGGCGTTCGCCTGCAGGCGCGCGAGCTCCCCGCGGAAGACGAGGAGATAGGTGAGGTTAGATACTACGATGGCCGTGATGGCGGCCCAGCCGTAGTGCGCGAAGACGTCCGCCGTCGACCAGCCCCACTTGCCGGCGACCATCACGATGGGCGGAGCCGCGAAATTCGTCAGCGCGCCGCCGACGGAGATGTTCACGAAGAGCAGCGCGAGGGTGGCGTACTTGAGCCGCTCGCTCGGCTGCAGGGCGTAGAACTGGGCCGACAACAACAACGCGCCGATCGTCATGGCCGCGGGCTCCGTGATCAGCGAGCCGAGCAACGGCGCCAAGGTGAGGATCACGAACCAACGCGCCGCGACGCCGTCGCCGAGCAGCCAGGCCACGCCGCCGAGCAGACGCGCGGCCAAGGCCATGACGGGCCGCGCGGCGGCGAGCGTCATGATGATGAAGACGAACAAAGGCTCGACGAACTTGGACGGGCCGGCCGACGGCGCGCCCGCGAGGACGGCGGCGTAATCGCCGGTCTCGACGTATCGGCAGGCGAAATCCCAGCCCTTGCCGGGCCAGGCGACCAGCAGGCCGAAGAGCACGAAAGTCCAGAGGCCGAAGACGGCTTCGACCTCGCCGAGCAGGTGCATGAGCGCGGCCCGCAGAGAAGAAGACTCCCCCCGTTCGTTGACCGCCACCCTGCCCTCGCGGACGGCCGCCTGATGGGCTTCTTCCAGCTTGTGCGCGGCGCGGGCGAAGAGCGGCGCGGCGAACGCATGCAGGATGGCCAGCGCGAATACGCCGCTGGCGGCCAGCAGGAAACCATCCTGCCGGATGGCCTCCGCGAGCTGCGTCCAGAGATCGGGCGTCGTGGGCATGCCCCGACCCAAAGCAGTGCCCAGCCCGTTGGCAATCTCCTCCGCCGACTAACGCTTCGCCGGCTAGTCAGGCCGGGCCCCGCCCAAGGCGCGGATGAGGTCCACCTGGGCCGCGATCCGCTCGAGGCGGACTTCCGCCACCGCGGCCAGCGATTCGGCCTGGTCCCGTCGGGCGACCAAGAGCTCGGAAGGACCGGCCTGGCCGGCGCCCTGCCGGGCTTCGGCCACCCGGAAAGCGTCGCGGGCGGCGCGGGCGCGGCGTTCGGCGGCACTGGCCGCCGTGGCGGTCTCACGGACGTCGACCAAGGCGTCGCGCACCTCCCGGAAAGCATTCAGGACGGCTTGCTCGTAAGCCGCCGCCGCCAGGTTCCGGACGGCCACCGCGGCGTCGACGCGCGCGGCCCCGCGGCCGCCGTCGAACAACGGCAACTGCATCCCGAGCCCGAGGGCCGAGGTGCTGTTGCGCGGACCGAAGAGCGATTCGAGTTCCGGACTCTCGGTGCCGAGCGCCGCGGTCAGGGAGAAGGTCGGGAAACGGGAGGCCTTCACGAAACCGATGCGGGCGTTGGCGGCGACGAGCGCCTGCTCCGCGGCGAGCACGTCCGGCCGCTGACGCAGGAGGTCCGCCGGCAGGCCGGCCGCGACGGGCGCCGGCACGCGCAAGGCGTCGCCGGTGCGCGGCGCGATGACGAGCGCGGGCTGACCGGTCAGCGCGCCGAGCAGATGCTCGGCCTGTGCGCGGGCCCGGCGGGCCGCTGAACGACGCGCGACGGCCTCGGCCCGGGCGACTTCCGCGGCGGCGACCTCGGCCGGCCCGGCGGCGCCGACGCTCACGCGACGGGCGACCAGCGAGGCTTCGGCCTCGCGGGCGGCGAGGATTTCCGTGGCGGCGGCCGCCCGGATCTCGGCGGCGCGCAGCTGAGCGTAGGCGCGGACGACGGCGGCGCCGACGGCGAGACCGACGACCCGACGGCCCTCTTCGGCCTGGAGCAGCTGGGCCCGGGCGCCTTCCTCGGCGCGACGGAGCCGGCCCCAGAAATCGAGTTCGAAGGCGGTGGAGAGCGCCGCGCGCTGGTTCGTGCGGATGCGGCCGTTCAAGGCGAGGTTCGGATTGAAGCCGCCTTCGCTGATCTTGATCTGCTGCGAAGTCACGGTGGCGTCGACCTGCGGCATCGAGGCGCCTTCCACCTCGCCCAGCACGGCGGAGGCTTGCTCCACCCGCGCGACGGCCTGACGGAGGTCGGTGTTGGCCGCGAAGGCCTTGGCGACAAGCGCGTCGAGCTCGGCATCGCCGAATGACTTCCACCACTCGGCGCGGACGACGGCGCCGCCCTTCCCCGCCTCAGGATAAGCGGCGGCGGTGGGCGTCGCGGGACGCTCGTAATCGGGACCGAGCGCGCAACCGGCGAGCAGGCCCGCGACGATCAATAAGGAGAACGAAGGCTTCATGGCTGGACGACGGCCTTCTCCTTGCGGCCGGAAAGGAGGTGGAAGAACCAAGGGATGAAGAGCGTGGCCACGAAGGTGTCCAGGAGCATGCCGCCGAGCACGCCCGTGCCCATCGACTGGCGCGCCGCGGCGCCCGCGCCGCCCGCGAAGGCGAGCGGGACGACCCCGAGCACGAAGGCCATCGAGGTCATGACGAGCGGGCGGATGCGCATGCGGGCCGCTTCGACCGCCGCCTCGGCCGCGGAGCGGCCGGCGCGTCGCGCGCTCTCGGCGAACTCGACGATGAGGATCGCGTTCTTGGCCGCGAGGCCGATGAGCGTGACCAGGCCGATCTGGAAGTAGATGTCGTTGGGCATGCCGCGCGTGAAGATCGCGAGCAGCGCGCCGAGCAACGCGAACGGCACGGTGAGCAGCACGCCGAGCGGCAAGGCGAGGTCTTCGTAGAGCGCCGCGAGGATCAGGAACACCATGAGCAGCGCCAGGAGGAAGGCGGGGAGCGCCGAGGTGGCCGCGCGCTTCTCCTGCAGGGCCTGCGCGGTCCAGTCGATCCCGTAGCCGACGGGCAGGAGGTCTTCGGCGATCTGCTCGACGAGCGCGATGGCTTCGCCCGAGCTCACGCCGGGCGCCGGCGCGCAGATCAGGCGCGCGGAGAGGAAGCCCATGTGCCGTTCGAGCTGCTCCGGGCCGGACGAAGGCTTGAACTTCACGAAGGTCGAGAGCGGGATCATCTCGCCATTGCCGGCGCGGACATGCACGCGACCGGCGGCGGCGGCGTCCATGCGGTCGGCGGCTTCGGACTGCACGAGGACGCGGTAGGTGCGTCCGGCGAGCGTGAAGTCGTTGGCGTAGACGACGCCGATGGTGGCCTGCAGCGCTTCATGCAGTTCCGGCAGCGACACGCCGAGCGTGGACGCGCGGACCTCGTCGACCTCGGCCAGCACCTGCGGGACGGAGGGACGGAGGAACACGCGGATGCCGGTGAGCTCAGGGCGGGCGCGCAGGGCGGCCTCGAGTTTCTCGATGTTGGCCGCCAGCCGGGCCGGATCGTCGTCCTCCTTGGCCTGGAGGTAGAATTCGAAGCCGCCGGCGGTGCCGATGCCGCGGATGGCGGGCGGATTCACCACGAGGCACATGCCGTCGGGCTGCGTCATGCCGATCGCATTGAGCTGGCGCGCGAGGGCTTCGCCGCCAGGCGGACGTTGCCCGAAATCCTTCAAGGGCAGGAAGATCGTGCCGGAGTTCGTACGCTCGCCGCCGCCGAGCAGGTCGAACCCGCTGATGGCGAAGGTATGGCGGACGGCCGGATTCTCGCGCAGCTTGGGCGTGAGATCGTCCATGAAGGTCTTGGTACGGTTGATCCCCGCGCCGTCCGGGAGCGCCACCATCGCGAGCAGGTAGCCTTGGTCTTCCGGCGGCAGGAAGCTGCGCGGGATGGACACGACGAGCGCGACGTTGGCGAGGACGATGCCGAGGAAGCCGCCGGCGGCCGCGCGCGGGTGGTCGAGGAGCCAGCGGACCACGCGGCCGTGCCAGGCGGCGACGTGTCCGAAGCCGCGGCCGAAGCCGTCGACGAGCCAGGCGAGCCGGCCGCCGTCGCCCGGGACGTGCGGTTTGAGCATGAGCGCGCAGAGCGTCGGGGTCAGGGTGAGCGCGACGAAGCCGGAGAGGATGACCGAAAGGGCCACGGTGACGGCGAACTGACGATAGAGCACGCCCGCGATGCCGCCGAGGAAGGCGACGGGCAGGAACACGCAGACGAGCACGCAGACGATGGCGACGATCGCGCCCGCGACCTCACGTACCGATTCCTTGGCGGCGTCGAAGGGACTCATGCCCTGCTCGCGCATGAGGCGCTCGGTGTTCTCGAGGACGACGATGGCGTCGTCGACCACGATGCCGATGGCGATGACCATCGCGAAGAGCGTCAGGATGTTGATCCCGTAGCCCATCACCCACAGGCCGGCGCAGGCGCCGATCAGCGAGACGGGCACGGCGATCATGGGGATGAGCGTCGCGCGCCAGGAGCCGAGGAAGAGGAAGACGACGATCGCGACCAGGAGCGCGGCCTCGAAGAGCGTATTGCGGACCTCGCCGATGGCGGAGCGCACGAAACGCGTGGTGTCGAAGGGGATCGCGTAGGCGACGTCCGGCGGGAACTGCCGCGTCAGCTCGTCCATGCGCTTGACGATGCGGTCGGCGGTCTCGAGCGCGTTGGAACCGGTCTGCAGGAACACGCGGATGCCGGCCACGGGCTTGCCGTCGAGCATGCTCAGCTGCTCATAGCTCTGCGAGCCGAGCTCGATGCGGGCGACGTCGCGGAGGCGCAGGGCGCCTTCGCCGGCGCCGGCGCGGAGGACGATCTCGCCGAACTGCTCCGGGGTGGCGAGGCGGCCGCGGGCCACGACGGGCACCACGAAGGCGGCGTCGACCGACGGCTCCTGGCCGAGACGACCGACGGCGTATTGGGTGTTCGTCGCGCGGATGGCGCGCACGACCTCGGCCGAGCTCACCCCGAGCGCGGCCATGCGGTCCGGCCGCAGCCACACGCGCATGGCGTAGTCGCGGGAGCCGAAGACGCCGATGTCGCCGACCCCGGGGAGCCGCTTGAGCTCCTCGACGACGGTGGACGAGGCGTAGTTGCTGAGGAAGACGGAGTCACGCGTGGCGTTGGGCGAGACGATCGAGACCGACATGAGGATGTCGTTCGAACGCTTCTTGGTGATGACGCCGAGGCGGCGCACCTCCTCGGGCAGACGGGGCTCGGCGAGTTTGACGCGGTTGGCCACGAGGATCGTCGCCATGTCCGGATCGACGCCGTTCTCGAAGGTGACGGTGATGCTCAGGGCGCCGCTCGAAGAGGCGTTGGAGGAATAGTAGAGGAGCCCTTCGACGCCGTTGATCTGCTCTTCGAGCGGAGCGGCGACGTTGTTCACCAACGCCTCGGGCGAGGCGCCAGGATAGCTCGCGACGACGGTCACGGTCGGCGGCGCGATCTGCGGATACTGCGAGAGCGGCAGGTTCAGCAGCGCGAGGCCGCCGATGAGCACGATGACGATCGAGAGGACGGCCGAGAAGATCGGTCGGCGGATGAAGAAGTCCCAGCCCATTTACTTCTTGGCCGGAGCGACGACGACCGGGGAGCCCGGACGCAGCTTGTGCAGCTGATTAAGGATGACGCGGTCGCCGGTGCGCAGGCCCGCGAGGATGACGATGTCCGCGCCCTGGGTTTCGCCCAAGGTCACGGTGCGGGCTTCGGCCCGGTCACCCGCGCCGATGACGAAGACAGAACGGCCGGAAGGGGCCTGCACCAGCGCCTGCTGGGGCACGAGATAGGCGTCCTTGGCCTTGCCGCCGGTGATGCGCACGCGCACGAACTGGCCGGCGAGCAACGCATCGTCCGCATTGGCGAAACGCGCGCGG
>Ga0255114_1000504_pt1 | contig 10751 bp, 4 predicted proteins | sample Law_Law_RepA_8h_FD_188477 | JGI IMG/M metagenome (GOLD analysis project Ga0255114, IMG submission 188477) | Freshwater microbial communities from St. Lawrence River, New York, United States - Law_Law_RepA_8h | ecosystem: Environmental > Aquatic > Freshwater > River | place: USA: New York...
GTTTATATATAATAGTAATTTTTCCGTAAATAAACCCATAGACAAGGTGTTTAAGTTAATATATGAAGTCCCCGATGATTATTCAAGCTGCACAGGAGTCTCAGAAAAAGACAATGGTAATATAAATGATGAAGAAGACGATAATGACAATGATAACGACAATGATAATGACAATGATTCAAATGATTCTCGGGTTGCCTTAGATATGAAAGATTCTACTAATATAAATTCTGATTTATATAAAATCTTAGAATGGAATATTAATAATAATTGGGATATTATTAACGGGAGAAGAAGGAAAATAGAGAGTATTTATATATATGTAAATGATTTTCCTAAATATCTAAAAGATGTTGTTGTTGAAGATGATAATTATATTAGAATGCGTCGTAAACACACTATTGTTAATGATGGGGAAAAATACAAGGTTATCGTAACAAAGAATAAAATAACCAATCTTAAATTAGGTTATTTATATATCATAAAGGCTCTATGTACCTTAAAAATTGTCAAGATAAAAGAGAAGGTATCGCTTATTTATATAAATGATAGAGAAACAAGAATAGATGTTTCTGTGAAAGTGAATATTCCTATTATAATCAATGATGAATTAGAAAAATATCTTAACGTAGTTTTTCAAAGCGTATTGAATAATATTAAGAGGAAGGTTGAAACTTAATAGCTGTCAGAGTCTATTTTCAGATTCATTATTCGCTTCTTAATCCTTTTTTTATAAATTGCAAATCCAATATTGAATTGTCAAAATCCCTGTATATAAGCTCGGTTCTTATGATATCATCCCAATCTTTTAATATAATCATGGGTAGATTATAGGTATCCTTAACAATTCTTATAAAATCGCTATCTAACACAATAGGTATTACTTTTAGATAAAAGCATTCCCATAATCTATGAGTATCAGCTCCATTACCATCAGGACATATAGCAAACTTGTATTTAGATAGTACTTTTATATAGTCTGTAACATTTAATTCTTCACCGAACTTAATATATTTTGCTATTTTATTATAGCATTCAATTCTTTTGTCGGGGTTTGTAGCTATATTGAAATAGAAATATACATCATTTGGCTTATTATTTCCAAATATATATCTTTGAGATTCAATAGCTTCTTGGATTATTTTTAAGGTTCCATGAGACCACTGAGAGTTAGCTATTCCTATTGGCAGTAGTCTCATCTTATCATTCTTAAATGTTAGATTCTGCGAATACCATTTTATTATTTTTGGATTATCTAGTAATTCTTTAAATATACCACTATATACAATATTTTCATCGCTATTGTGTGATACTAAAATGAAAGGGTTTGTGAAATAATGTATTTTTGCATTCAATTCTCTGAGACTGCATGATTTATAATAAACTATTCGCGGATTATCATAGGTACTATTAATATTCATTATATTATAGGATTTTGGGTGATTTATTGTTATATTGGGGTTTGAATTTAAATCATCAGTAGTTCCTATAAAAACATCACATAATAACTGTATTTTTTCACCTGTAATCAAATCCATTTAGCTTACTTTTATTATATAGTAATAATATTCATATATATGCATATTTATTACATCATACTCTTGACGGCATCTCAATAATTATTATATACTTAGATTCATCAGTTATAGAGACACTATAATATTTATATTTTTTAATTTTAATTTGAGTACATCTTTCTGTTTTTTCAAAAGTTTCAAAAGTTTTTTGGAAATTACAAAATAAATCAAGAGATGTACTCAATTTTTATTTTCATTTTTTAGAAAAATCTGGTTTCTTTTTATGGCATCGCAATGATATTGCAATAACTTACGAGCCTATCGGCAGCCTCTTAAAGGCCTCTCATACGCTATTATAAGTATGCTTAGATTCTTACCTGATTGAGGCATCAAAATATTATTTATTATTTTCATTTAATTTTTAGTAGCTCAATGTACCCTCTTTTTTTCAAAAGTTTCATAAATATATGTTTATTCATTTTATTCTTCATGTCCATCACAATATATCATTATTAAGTTATATGAAATGTAAATTGCCAAGATATTATTAGCCTTCTATATTTTTATCTATATTGTCAAGCGCATAGCTTCGTCAACCTCGTGTTTCATCAACCTCGTCACCTTCGTCAGCTTCGTCGGCCTCTCTAACCTCGCCTTTTAATAACTCGGTAATTTGAGTAATCTCTGCATTTTTGTTAGTAATCTCGTCTTGTAATCTCTTATTTTCATTATATATTTGATTGTAATTATTAACCAAGGTATCATTGTATTTTTGTAATATTGATAGTTGCGTTAGTGTCTCAGTATATATTGCTACTATTTCATTTTTATTAAATAGCTTGATATGTTTGTTATTACAATATCTGCAAAATGGACAACAATATTTAATAAATATATGCTTACTCTCAAGATATAACAAGGACGTCCTTGTGTCCAACTTATTACAACAAGATATGCATATTATTTTATTACATTTATAACAATTCAAATTATCAGTAGCTTTTTCATCACAACATATTAAACATTCATTATCTTCTACACATTTTTCGACATTCATTATTTATCTATTATAATATTAAAAACTTATATAAAGATTAAACTATATATATAGTTGGGTAGCAATACCTGCTGCTATAGCTCAGTTGGTCAGAGCACTCGACTGTTAATCGAGTGGTCGCAGGTTCGATCCCTGCTAGCAGCGATTATTTTTATATTTATTCTTATATTAAATTAAGAATGCCATTAAACAAGAAATCTCCGAAATCATTGAGAGTATTTAGGATTACCGATGTTAGTCCGACAAACCCTAGTCCTCCAAAATCTCCTCCTGCTGCTGCTGTATCAATTAAAGTAAGAAAGGTTAGAGTATTTAGAATAACTGATGTAAGTCCGTCAAGTCTACCAAGTGTGTCAAGTGTGTCAAGTCCTTCAAGTCTGACAAGTCTGTCAAAATCTCCTCCGGTAGCGAGAGGCGTCAGGCCTAAGAGAGTATTTAGGATTACTGATGTAAGTCCAGCAAGCCCGCCAAAATCTCCTCCTGCTGCGAGAGCTGCGAGAGCTGCGAGAGCTGCGAGAGGCGCTGTGAAGCCTAAGAGAGTATTTAGGATTACTGATGTAAGTCCGCCAAAATCTCCTCCTGCTGCGAGAGCTGCGAGAGCTGCGAGAGCTGCGAGAGGCGCTGTGAAGCCTAAGAGAGTATTTAGGATTACTGATGTAAGTCCGCCAAAATCTCCTCCTGCTGCGAGAGGCACCGTGAAGCCTAAGAGAGTATTTAGGATTACTGATGTAAGTCCAGCAAGTCCAGCAAGCCCGCCAAAATCTCCTCCTGCTGCGAGAGCTGCGAGAGCTGCAAGAGGCGCCGTGAAGCCTAAGAGAGTATTTCGGATTACTGATGCTTAAATGAAGGATTATTTACAGTATTTTCTACATTTTTATATTTAATTTTTCTATATTTAATTGTAAAAATTGATTATATTATTTAAACATAAGACGAGTTATTTTAACTACTAATATTAAGAGATATGTCAATTTATCCCGAACTATCTTATAACGATCAAAAGGTTGAAATTCAGGAAGTAAAAGGTATTCAATTTAGTGTATTAAGTCCGGATGAAATTATTAAAAGGTCAGTTGTTGAAATTAATAAAACGGATACATATGCTGGAAGTGAACCTATTATTGGCGGTTTATTTGACTCTCGTATGGGAGTTCTTGAACATAACCGAACATGTATTACTTGTGAACAGAAAAACATATTTTGTCCAGGACATTTCGGACATATTGTTCTTGCCAAACCTGTATTTCACGCTATGTTCTTTGATATTGTAAGAAAAATTTTAAATTGCGTATGTTATAAATGTTCAAAATGTCTTATATCTCCAAATACTCCTCACAAAGATTTTAAGAATGATATCAATAAAATCTTGTCCATTAAGAATAACCAGAAAAGATGGGAGGCATATTACAAGCTCTGTAATACTACAACCAAGCTCAAGGTATGCGGCGATGATGAAGTAGTCGGTTGTGGCGCTATCCGTCCTACAAAAATCAACAAAGAAAACTCTATGAAAATCATTGCTGAATGGAAAGATAAGAAGCTTGAAGATAATGTTCGCCAAGAGTTCACTGCCGAAGATATTCTCAAAATATTCAAGCGGATTAGTGAGAAAGATATGGAAATGATGGGGTTCAATCCTAAATGGAATAGGCCAGAATGGATGATATGCTCTGTCCTCCCCGTTCCTCCGCCCGCTGTAAGACCCAGTATTATTGAAGAGAATGGCCAACGCCGCGAAGATGATTTGACGCATAAATTGAGCGATATTATCAAGGCGAATAATCAAGTTGAAGATAAAATTAAAAAGGGAGCTACGGAAGAGACTGTTAGGTATTATACTATTCTATTACAATATCATGTATTTACCTTCATTAATAATCAAATGCCTGGATTGGCCCCTGCGCAACAAAGAAATGGGCGCAAGTTGAAATCTGTATCTGACAGAATGAAGAAGAAGGAAGGACGTATTCGCGGTAATTTGAACGGCAAACGTGTAGATCAATCAGCGCGCTCTGTAATTACTCCCGACCCTTATATCAGCATAGATGAACTTGGTGTTCCTATCAAAGTCGCCATCAATATTACATTTCCCGAAATTGTCAATAAATATAATATAGAGCATATGCGTAAATTGATTATGAACGGCTCAGACCATTGGCCGGGTGCCAAGTATATTAAAAAACCAAATACTACAATCAATCTTAAATATTCCAAGGATTTGGAAACAATTGCAAAAGAATTGAAAATCGGCGACACAGTTCATCGCCACTTGTCTAATGGCGATTATGTGCTATTTAACAGACAGCCCTCGCTACACAAGATGTCTATGATGTGTCATAAGGTAGTTATTATGCCTTACCAAACATTTCGTCTAAATGTTTTGGATACTCCGCCATATAATGCAGATTTTGACGGAGATGAGATGAACTTGCATTGTCCGCAAAGTATCCAGACTATGAACGAACTTATGGATATTGCAGCAGTCCCGTATATGATTCTTGCACCCCGCGATGGCAAACCAATCATTGAGGTAGTCCAAGATACTCTTGTTGGTTCTTATCGCCTAACTAAGGATTTTACAGAGATTCACGATAAAACCATGGCAAACATTCAAATGGTTAATAGTTATTTTAAAGGAAGGTTGCCTAAACCTAAAAATAAATATATTTATAACGGAAAGGAGGCGTATTCTCAAATATTACCACCCGGCCTCTTCATAAATAGAAAAAATAAGAAGGACGAGAAAGTAATTATAAATGACAGTATTTTGGAGAGTGGTAATCTAGACAAAGTGGTATTTCATGGTATTTCAACAGGATTAGTTCCAGTTATCTATCACGATTATGGCCCATTTGAAGTTCGCAAGTTTTTGGATAATACCCAGCGTCTTGTGTGCAGATGGCTACTTACAGCGGGTTTTAGTGTTGGTATCAGTGACCTAGTAACAGATAAAAAGACTGACGAACATCTCAAAAACAAAATTAAGGAAATGCAAACCAAGGCCTATAATAAGCTTGACGAAATTAGAAGAGGTACGCACGATAACAATGGTATCTTGAATAACGAGGATTATATTGAGAGAGAACTCATCGGTATCTTGAATGAGACAACGAGCGAAGTAGGAAAAATTGGATTCTCGCAAATTGACGAAAAAACAAACCGTATGATTAATATGGTTAAATCAGGTTCTAAGGGCAAAGAGATTAACATTTCACAGATGATTGTATGTGTAGGGCAACAGAATGTCGATGGCAAACGCATTACATATGGATTCACTGACAGAACTCTACCGCATTTTACAAAATACGATGACGGCCCTGAGGCACGAGGATTTGTCAAAAATAGCTTTATATCTGGCTTGAAACCACACGAAGTATTCTTTCACGCTATGGGTGGCCGCGAGGGTCTCATTGATACTGCTGTAAAAACATCAGAGACCGGATATATTCAAAGGAGATTAGTAAAAGCTATGGAAGATTCCAAGATTCATTATGATAATACTGTGAGAACTGCTGACGGCACAATCATCCAATATATTTACGGAGAAGATGGAATGGATGGTTGTAAAATTGAGGTTCAGGTAATTGACACTATCTATAAAAATAATATTGAACTGGACTTTGAATATAATCTTAAAAGCACCGACAATATTAATATCCATATTACAGATGACGCTTTTAAGACTATCACACCCAATACATATGTCAGGTGCAATGAGCACTTTGATAAGATGATTGATGATAAACTTTTCTTGATTAAGAAAATATATAATCGCGATAAAAAGAATGTCATTAATTATCCTATACCATTTAGCCGTATTGTTACTACGGCTCACAATAGAATCAAATCTATTAACATTGCGGCTATCAAGACGGATTTAACACCTGATTATATCTTGGATAACATTGATAATCTTGTGGACAAATTGTATATTAAAAATCGCTCACAAGGGATGAGATATCTCCACATTTTGCTCAGACAATATCTAAATCCTAAAAAAATTATATTTCATTATCATTTCACTGTTGAAATATTTGATTGGATTATTTCGCAAATCATTGAGTATTTCAACCAGGCCATTGCACAGCCCGGAGAAATGGTGGGAATAATTGCTGCGCAGACGATTGGTGAATTGGGGACACAGATGACGCTTGATTCATTCCATGTTTCTGGTACTGCTGCTGCTGTAAAGGCTACTTCGGGTGTTCCTCGTCTCAAAGAAATCTTGTCGGCTACCAAGAAGACTAAAACGCCGACTTTGACGATATATATGAAGAACGATATTTCTTGTGTCATTAATCCTTTGAAGGACGAAGAAGGCAATTTCAAGGACGATAGAATTGATATTACTAAGAATCACGCAATGAATATTAAAAACTCTATTGAGATTACGAAATTGTCGGATATTCTAAAATATACTGAGATATACTGGGATAATGGCGAATATTACGAGACGAATATTGAAGAAGACAAGGGTATTATGAATATATACAAAGAGTTTGAAGAATTGAACGGAAATGCTGCGAAGTCTAAGAGCTCTTCGCCATGGGTTCTAAGATTGGTATTTGACAAGTTCAAAATGCTCTCTTATAATTTGAAGATGATTGATATTTATACAAAACTGAATACAGCTTATGATAAATATATTGAATGTGTATATAGCGATGATAATGCAGAGGAATGTGTATTTCGCATCAAGCTTACGGATAGTGCACTCAAAGATGGAGATGAGATTGCTACAATCAAGGCGATTGAGCATAATATTGTGCATCAAATATTATTGAAGGGTTATAAGGGAATTAAGAAGGTATCGCTGGACAAGAAGAAATATTATAGATACAATGATGATACTAACAATTTTGATGAAATGCTTGAATGGGTATTGGATACTGACGGAACAAACTTGATAGAATTATTGTCAAATCCGAATATTGATAGTACTCGCACTATTTCAAATGATATCCGCGAAATCTATGATACACTTGGTATTGAAGCGGCACGATACGCATTATACAAAGAGCTGCTAATTGTTACGAATGAGGGTTCTATGAATTACAGGCATATGTCGCTACTCATAGATACTATGACATACAAAGGTCAATTGATGTCAATTGACAGACATGGAATTAACAGAGGAGACATTGGACCACTTGCCAAATCCTCTTTTGAAGAAACCACTGATATGCTTATTAATGCAAGTATTTTCGCAGAATATGACAAGGTAAATGGAGTATCAGCAAATGTTATGTTAGGACAACAGCCTCCTTGCGGTACCGGAGATAGCAAGATATTGATCGATGAAGAGTATATGATAGAGCTATTGAAGGATGTCAAAGATACAAATCATATGCTAACAAGCATAAATGAGGGAGACGCAGGCGACGCAGGCGACGCTGGTGAAACAGGCGAAGACTTTAACGAAGACGATTTGCAGATTGAGTTCAATCTCAATAAGGGAATTGAAGGTATGATTAGCAAATGTTATAAATTGCCAGAACAAAAAATAAAATACATTTAATGGTTTATTTGGTAGTAGGTATTGGTAAGATAGGTTAGATTCATAGGGATTTTATATGTTCACAGTTATGGGGGAACTGCTTTTATCAAGTGAGTTCGGGTGTTTCAATATATTTTTTATATCTTCATCGGCTTCATTCAATTCGTTATAGATAATCTTATTATCATCTATAAGTTTTATTAAATAATAGCCTATGAATGTCTTTTCTATTTTTCTATATAAAATAATTAGAGGCCTCTTTAATATCTCAGCGTGATTATTATTATCACCGGCATTATAAAACTTAATAGATACTTTTAAATCTTTACTTCCGGCTCTCTTAGATACTTCAACACCCTTGCCATAATCTACACGGTGATGTATAACCATAATATTGATATTTAAATTGATAGACATTTGTTTTAATAGTATATCACCGTAATATTTAATGGCTTTTGTAGATTCTATGATATTCAATATATTTTTACGCTCATCGGGGGAACTCTTGTAAAAGTAATCTTCCAAGAATATTCGTGTCGTCTTAAATGTCTTATTAGTATTATTTACTATATTCATCGCAGTTATATATGTATTTTTGAAATGCGGGTCCTTAAATAACATATCTATCTCATTTTTATAATCCAAATCAATGTCTGGTGTATTGTTTAATAATAAATCCATGTATTCCTTGTAAGTATATTGCACGATATCTTCAAAAGTTATAATATTATTTATCAGGTTATTATCGTATTTAAGCAGATACTTAAATAGTTCATAGATATTAGTATCAGTATAAGTAGAATCTATATAGCGCAACTTAGACCATATTTTTTTCTTATATTTTGTCCATTTTCTCGCAAGAACTTTTTCAATTCCTTTCCAATTTTCTGGAATATACTGATATTGATTTTTTTTCCCATTTTGCATATCACTATTATCAGAAGACTTCGATTTTTGCAGATTATTTTTAAGCTCATAGAAACCAATATTCGTATTTGCATAGGCGTTCGTATTTGTATTAGGCAAATAATCCCCATTATTAGTTATTTTATCTGGCACTCTATCCGATACCAAGTACTGTGTGAATATCAAATCATCACCATCTTCTTTAATATTATTTGAAATATCATGAACATAATTATATCTTGAATAAGCCAAATCATTGGAATACCAATCTTTAATATTTTTCCTCGAATATATATCAATGCCTTCTAGTATTATCTGTAATCCTCTCAATTTTCTTTTATTGGCTCCGCTGCTGCCGCTGCTGCTGATATTATTCAACAAGATTTTTATAATTTCTTTACGGGATTTTTTAGAAAGCTCATTATAATAATTATCATCAAATCTTGCATCAAGCAATTTATCGTATATGTGCTTTCTCATATCTTGCCATTTTTTCTCTTCTTTTGAATATTTACCTGTATCATTATATTTATTCAAGATATTGCTGATAATTCCGCGGTCCTTGCTATAAGCTTCGTCCTTAAATAATAAATTGCTCCTTATTGTATTTTCGTTTTCCTTAGCTATTTCCCCAATATCAACTGCTATACCTATTTTTTCAAACCTTTTAACAATAAAAGAATGCAATGCTTTATTTATATAAATCTTGAAGTTATCGCCATCAATATCCTCGCTAAATATAACATCTTTAATATTCAGGCGTTTAATGATTAAATCAAGCATAATTATTGAGAGTTTTTCGAACTTAATAATACATAACACTGTATTGTCTTTTTTCAATATTATTCTATTGATAGAGAGGTCCTTGTTGATTATTAATGTTCTATATATTTGATTTTTTTCAACATCGTCTTTCTGTCCTTCTGTTTTTATTATAATTTGCTGCCTTGTAGCCTTCATATTTTCTAGATTGGTATAGAAGTTCTTATTAGCGTCGTTGATATTAACAGAACATTTATTTAATATTTTAACTATATTTTTGTGATTATCAAGATTAAAAAATAGGCTCTCTTTTTTATTTAGGGATTTTGATATTATAGGTTCATAATAGGCAACCTCGTTATCCTTTGCTTTATTTTCGGATGAAGTCATTAACATAATGACCTTCGTTTTTTTCCCGAGATATAAAAGCAGATCATTTATCGCACAATAGCGAGGACATACAATGCTTACATCACTATTTGGTTGCCCAATCTCAACATCCCACAATACAATTAGTTTATTATATATGATTGCGACTAATGTATATAAATAATGAATGACATTTCCGGAGGGATTTTCTTCTGTCTTTAAATAATTAATGAACTTTTTATAAGATTTATATATACATAATAATCGGGACTTTTGATAAAGGGATTTCTCGCGATTATCATTCATATCAGGAATATTAATAGTCTTGTCGGCATTAGAGTATTTAAGGAGGAACTCTGTATATAACTCATTGTTTAATTCGGGAATAACTGGTTCTATATCAGAAAAATCCTTGAATACATTTCCATTTTCAAGGGATAAAAACTTCAAGATATCCAGCTTATCCTCTATATTTTTTATAAAATCATCTTTTGTAATTCCCAATAAATAAGCAATTGAATTGATAATATTAGTTGTATTATTCAAGCCTTTTCTTAATACACAATTGTGCTTATTTATATTATTATTAGATAAACAGTTTTTTGTATAATCTCTGTAATCATCAAATAATATATAATATAAC
>Ga0255114_1000523_pt1 | contig 10491 bp, 9 predicted proteins | sample Law_Law_RepA_8h_FD_188477 | JGI IMG/M metagenome (GOLD analysis project Ga0255114, IMG submission 188477) | Freshwater microbial communities from St. Lawrence River, New York, United States - Law_Law_RepA_8h | ecosystem: Environmental > Aquatic > Freshwater > River | place: USA: New York...
GCCTGCCACCGGTGCGGTAAAAGCAATGTGGAGTTGGCCCACTTACGACACAAACTTGGTCGCTGTTCAAGACAACGAACTCGCAGGCGATGTCTTGAACTATCTCAACGACATTCCTGGTAAGCCGTTGTTAGCAAATGCTTATCAAGAGCGCTACATGCCTGGTTCAACTTTTAAAGTCATCACGACAGCCGCAGCACTCGACGACGGACTCATCACCCGTGAATCAACTTGGGCTGACGAAAGCGAATTCCTTCCTCCACAAACAACTGATCCGATTCAAAACTATGGAAACAAAGTGTGCGGCGGAGATTTACCCGAAGTATTTCTTCGCTCATGCAACACGCCGTTCGCGCGTATCGCAATTGAGTTAGGTCCAGAGAAAATGGTCGCGGCAGCGAAGAGGTTTGGTATCGGTGAAGTCATCCCCTTTGATCTTCCTCGCTCCACGAGCAGCCAGTTTGGCGATGTTGAGTACTTCACCCAGAACTTGCCTCTTCTCGGAATCGGTGGATTCGGTCAAGGCAATACCCAAATGGTTCCGTTGCACATGGCAATGGTCGCCGCCTCGATTGCCCACGGTGGCGTGATGATGAAGCCGTATGTCATCGGTGCCACCTACGACCACGACGGTGGAGTGTTGCAACGGACAGTGCCAACTGTTTGGAAAACCCCCATGACTCCTGCGACGTCTGCTCTGTTAACAGAGTTGATGGTGGGTGTCGTCAACGAGGGCACCGCGAGTTGCTGTATGAAATTGACGAACGGCATTCAGGCCGCTGCCAAAACGGGAACGGCTCAATTGAACGCTGCTGGCGAACCCGAACGGTCACATGCCTGGATCATCGCTTTCGCTCCTGCCGAGGCACCCAAATACGCCATCGTCGTGATGCTTAAAGGGACTACCGCCGAAATCAGCGAGGGTACGGGCGGAACCTTGGCTGGCCCTGTCGCCAAGAAAGTTCTCGACGTCGCACTCGCTCAGTAAGTCAAGCCAGAGACCATTCTGAGCAGGGGCGACAGTCTCAAGGTCATCAACCTCGGTAGCCTGACCTGAGTTATGTCGGACAACAGCGCAGTCATATTGAACGATCGTTATGAAATGCAGCAGCGCATTGGTCGGGGCGGCATGGCCGACGTCTATTTGGCTCGCGACATCTTGCTTGATCGCCTTGTAGCGATCAAGGTGCTCTTCCCCGAGTACGCCACCGACCCCGCTTTCGTCGAACGCTTCCGCCGCGAAGCTCAGTCGGCCGCAAACCTCAATCACCCCAACATCGTGAGCGTGTACGACTGGGGTCGTAGTAACAACACGTACTTCATGGCCATGGAATACGTGCCTGGTCGTACTTTGGCCGAAGCACTTCACGACGTCGGTCAGATCACAGCTATGAAAGCTGCCGAAGTTGGTATCGAAGTTGCCGCAGCTTTGTCATTTGCTCATCGTGGCAACGTTGTTCACCGCGACATTAAGCCCGGCAACATTCTCATTGGTTCAAACGGACAACTGAAGGTTGCCGACTTCGGTATTGCGCGAGCACTTGGCAGTGCCGCCGACAGCAACCTGACTCAAGTTGGTGCAGTGATGGGGACTGCTGCCTACTTGTCGCCCGAACAGGCACAAGGTGGTCAACCTGATCCACGTAGTGATCTGTATTCGCTCGGCATCGTGTTGTACGAAATGGTGGGCGGACGCGTTCCATTCTCGGGTGACAATCCCGTGTCCATTGCTTACAAACAAGTACATGAAGCACCACAGCCTCTCAATCAACTTGCGTCTGATGTTCCGCGAGCATTTGAAGCGATCGTTGCTCGACTGCTCGCTAAAGATCCAGATCTTCGTTACGCAACGGCAGAGGCAGTTCGCGACGATCTCCGTCGATTCAGAGATGGCATTCCGGTACAGGCATTAGCCGATGCGATTAATCGCCGTAACGGTGACCCGACTCCAGTCGGAACTGCCGCACCGACAACAGTGATACCAACTGGCCCCATGGTCGGCGGACCCGATGATGTCGCAGCCGCTTCGACCCAAAGCATTCCAACCACAGCGATTCCGTCAGCTCAAGCGACAACGGCATTGCCACGCACCACAATCAATGCCAACCCCGATATGCCGCCCGGCTACACGGCAATTAGCACGGTCGTTTCAACAGACGATCTGCAGCGCAAGCGAACCGCAATTGTTATTGGTGCAATTTCTGCCACCGTACTTTTAATCATCGGTGCAGTTGTCGCCTTTCTCGCGTTGTCGGGTGGATCAACGACTGCGCCAACCATTCCCGTTCCCGATGTCACTAGTCAGGTACTCGAAGACGCTGTCGCAGCGCTCAAAGACCTAGGTCTTGAAGTCATTACCGTGGCCGAAGAAACAACGACTGTTGATACCAACGTTGTTTGGAAACAAGTTCCGTTGCCTGGCGAAGAAGTGCAAGAGGGGGACACAATTACGCTTGTCTACAACCCTTCTAATGCGCCAATGGCCGTGCCTGATTTGGCTGGTCTCACCATTGAGCAAGCGCGTACTGCTTTGCTTAATCTTGGTCTGACCATTGGAATCATTACTCCACAAAATGATCCGACTGCTCCGGCCGACACCATCATTGGGTCTGTTCCTAAAGCCGGTGAACAAGTTTTGGGTGGAGCAACTATTGATCTTTTTGTCAGTCAAGGAAGCGGTGTTGTCGAAATTCCCAACGTTCAAGGTCAAACGGCGCAAGCGGCGCGTTCGGTTCTTGAGGGCGAGCCTTTTAAATTCTTGATCACTGTTGTTGAAGAAGCAAGCACAACGGTCGAGTCGGGTCGCGTCACTCGTACGAGCCCGACCATTGGTGGCAGCACCACCAAGGGCGCCGCGGTCACTATTTATGTCTCGACTGGTCAAGCCACTATTGCGGTTCCGTTGGTATCAGGTCTGACCGAAGCTCAAGCGCGAGCAAAACTCACATCTTCAGGGTTCATTGTGAAAGTTGAATACATTGAAGTCACTGCTGGCAATGCCAACGATGGTCGGGTCATTGCTCAAGACCCCAGTATGAATGTTCAATCAACTCCGGGTAGCCAAGTGCTGCTGAAGGTTGGCAAAGCGATTGCTGTCGCAACAACCACAGTTGCGCCAACGACGACTGCACCTGCAACGACGACTGCACCAAGTACCACGCCTTAGTGCATTGCGTTGAAATACGCGCGAGCTATTTGCAACGTTGCAAAAAGTTTCGCAACATGTCGTGGCCAGATCCGGTCAAAATACTTTCGGGATGAAACTGCACACCTTCTACGGGAAGTGTTTTGTGCCGTACGCCCATCACGATTCCGTCAGAAGTTGACGCAGTCACTTCAAGACAATCGGGCATCGAAGAAGGTTCGATAACTAGCGAGTGATATCGAGTAGCAGTGACGGGATTCGTCACACCAGCAAAGACGCCAATGTTGCGATGATTCACTTCGCTCGTTTTGCCATGCATCAACTCGGGTGCGCGAATGACATCTCCACCAAAGACATGACCGATTGCTTGATGACCTAAGCACACACCAAAAACCGGAATCCCTTTTTCGGCAAAAGGAATGATCGCCTCGCAAATAATGCCGGCTTCTTCTGGTCGGCCTGGACCGGGAGACAGCAAGACACCATCGACATCAAGAGCAAGGGCCTGTTCAAGGGTCAGGTCGTCATTGCGATAGACCACTGGCTCGGCACCAAGTTCGCCCAAGTATTGGACCAAGTTATAAACGAAGCTGTCGTAACTATCTAAAACGAGTACCCGAGTCACCCCTATAGCCTGCCAGCAAAACCTGCCCGTCGGTGTGGGCGCACGACATTCGAGCGCATACACTCATTTCTCGTGGCACCTCCGAAGCGGATATCAGGCGGACGCACGACTCCCAAGGGCACCCGCCCAGGCGAGTCCCGTCCCGAAACACCTACTCACAACGAGCACGGAGTTGCGGCTTCGACTCGCTATACCCCGCCCGTTCCCAAGTACGTCAAGGTGAGCCCCCGATGGGTCCCGATCTTGATGTTCACCTTGTTTATTCTTGGTGCACTGATCATTTTGCTGTATTACTTGGGCGCTGTTCCTGGTGGCCGCAGCAACTATTACCTGGTGCTCGGACTCGGATTTATCTTGGGTGGTCTGTTTACGGCCACCAAATACCATTGACCTGAAAATCGGGTTCATCCAACCACGCTGAGCAGGGCTTTTGCGCCAGAGAACTTCTCCCCAGCCTGTGGATAAATCAGGGGATAGTCACATCGATGTAACTTGCGATTTACCTTGTGATGTTGTGATTCATAGGTCGACAGGGGCGACGAAATCCATGTCTTCCATGCAATGACGTGGCGCCTCCGGCTCTTCCTCGGGGGCCATGGTCATCCGTATTTCAACTCCGCACAAACTGCATCGAAAGCGCACGTTGACCTTGCGTAACTCGCCTTCGGGGGGCGGCGCAGGTAGTGGAGTGGTCATGCTTCGTAGCAACCCCACGCCCACGCGCCAAACAAAAAAGAATATGAAGACGGCTCCGAGAAACCAAATGACTCCGGCAAAGTCGATAGCCAGCATTGCAATGATCGACATCAAGAATCAGCCAAGGCGTTCGATGATGGTGGCGTTGGCCATGCCGCCGCCTTCGCACATGGTCTGTAGTCCATAACGACCGCCAGTGCGCTCAAGTTCATTCAACAAGGTGGTCATCAAGCGTGCGCCAGAACATCCGAGTGGATGACCGAGCGCAATTGCGCCACCATTGGGATTGACGATGTCCATATTGGGATGGAATTCCTTTTCCCACGCCAAGACAACCGATGCGAAAGCTTCGTTGATTTCCACAATGTCGATATCGGCCATCGTCATTTTGGCTCGCTCAAGAACTTTGCGCGTGGCAGGAATCGGCGCAGTCAACATGTAACGAGGATCATCACCAGCCAATGAGAAGTTCACAAAACGGGCGCGAGGAGTGAGGCCAAGTGCACGGCACTTCTCTTCGCTCATGATCAATAGCGCAGCGGCACCGTCGGTGATTTGCGATGAGTTGCCAGCGGTCACGCGACCACCTTCGTCTTCGGGGCGGAAAGCAGTCTTCAACTTTGCCAGGCTTTCCATCGTGGTTTCACGCAAACCTTCGTCTTTGGTCATCATGTTTCCTTCGGAATCTTTGACCGGCAAGATTTCGCGTTCGAAACGTCCTTCTGCAGTTGCTCGTGCGGCGCGCGTTTGCGACTGCACACCAAAACGATCCATGTCTTCGCGACTAATGCCCCACTTATCAGCAATCATTTCAGCTGAAACACCTTGTGGAACCAGACCGCCTTGCGACTGGTAACGCGCACTCACCATGGGACCAAAGGGCCAGCCGTACTTGCCGTCGGCCATTGACGCACCCATCGGGACGCGAGTCATCACTTCAACACCAGCAGCAACAACGACGTCGTAGGCCCCGGCCATGACACCTTGGGCGGCGAAGTGTGCAGCCTGCTGTGACGATCCACATTGACGATCAATTGTGGTGCCAGGAACACTCTCGGGCCAACCAGCGGCCAACACAGCGTTACGACCAATGTTGGTGGACTGCTCGCCGGTCTGCATCACGCAACCCATGACGACGTCGTCAATAATGCCCGGATCAATACCAGTGCGCTCAACGAGTGCGTTCATGGTTTCAGCCATCAAATCAACGGGGTGCCAGTCTTTCAATTTGCCGTTACGGCGACCTAATGGTGTGCGGATGGCATCAACAATGACTGCGTTAAACATGGTGTCTCCCAAAAGTTGTTCTACTGCTTCAGTCTGCTGTGTCGAGCATGTCCAAAACGAATTTTAGAGATGGGACTTTGGTAACTCATCTGATTATGAAATTGCCTTCATGGACCACCAAAGTTCTGGAATCGAATCGGCTGGGAAAGCGACAATTCCAAAGCGAAATCCGGGTTCGGGGGTGTAGGCGTTATAACCAGCCAATTCCGCCGCCGCGTCCTGATCCACATCAAAATCTTGTAGTGCTAGGGCCACCAATGGCGAATCTAAAGACTTATGAAAATCACCTTGCCCAATTGACTGCAATTGATCAGTGAGGGTTTGTTGTAATTCACGAACTCGGGTTTCACTCTCTTGATCAAAAGGTGTGATTTGACTCACCACTATCGCCTCGGGTTGAGAGGCAAGAAGTGAAAAAGCTATTCCGGAGTCGCAAACCATCCACACCGCAGCAGCTTCGGATTCAAGTACTCGATCGCCAAAAACCCATTCGATGCCGGGCTCGATTCCGCTGGCGATACCACGTTCCTCAAAGTCGTAGACCAACGCCGGATACAGGCCCACCAATCCGCCGTCACCCAACTTCAACAGAATCGAACCATCGGCCGGATTTAGCTCGTCGTACTTCACCGCTTGCATGATGGCGCGATGCACGCTCTCAGCATCTGTTGTCACTGTCTTGGTGTCGGCTGCGGGCAAGCTTGCACCAATCAGATTGAGAACGAATAAACCAATCGCCACCACCGTGACCCAGGGTTGGCGGATCACCGTGGTGTGGGCCAACACAACGCCAACTATCCACGCCACCACAAAGATGACGATCACCGATCGCCATAAGACGACATAAGGAAAGAGGTAGCCGCGCACCTGCGCCACAGCAATCGTTCCGGCCACCAACAACGCCCACACGACTGGTGCTGAATTCAGGAAACGACGACGTAATGAACCTTCAGATGAACGCCACACCCACACTGTGGCCGCGCACAGGCAAACCACTAATGCAATAAACCAGATCAGAGAACTCGACGGCGCCTCGCCGATGAGGCCAACTTCCGATGGTCCCGCTAGCCATGTTGCCTGCGGACTCATTTCAAATGACATCACTTCAAGGGCTCGACTGAAACCAATCGTTGGCTCATTGGCCGTCACAAAATAGCGAGCAAGATCGCCCACGTTACGTACTGACTGACGTAGGTCAAATACATAGGGAGCGAACAACAAGATTGACGTAGCGAGTGGTCGCGTAATCGAACGCTGGTTCCCGCCAGTCCACCAAAAAACAATGCATGCCACCAGACCAACTAGCCCCACGATGGGCAAATAACCCACATGTACTTGAACAGCAATCGCTCCCGAAATCCACATCATCCACATAGATGGTCGATCACGTTCGGTGACTCCAAGTACCGCCAACAAAAAGAGAATGAATAGTGGAAGAGCTAAATAGGGAGTCCACGCATCAACGCTTGCAATGCGTCCAACACTGACCCAATACGCGAGCAAAGCGGCGACACCTAAGGCGCTCCCCCAAATACCCCGTAAGCGATACCCCAACCACGAAATGGCAACAAGCAGGGCGCACGAGTACACCGCTACTCCAAGAAAAAGTCCCCACGCCGCGCCACCAGATAACCAATGAAATGGGGCAAATACGTAAAAAATCAAAGCCCCTGGATGATTCCAGCCGTGCCAACTGTATTGACCAACCGACGGGAACGAACCAGTCGCAGCGTCCTTAACGAGCAAGGCAAAAACAGCTCGATCACCAACCAAGATTGCGCCACCGCGTAATGAGTTCACCAGGGCAATGACTACCGGAACGATTCCGATGGTCGCGATCATTAACCAACGCGGAACGCGTTTGAACAGATTCATTGAGTCACTTTTTAAAGGGTGAGATCTTGGTGAGTGCGCGCACCATGGTGGTGACTTCGGTTTCGGTGAGGCCATTCGCGAACTCGCGTTGAATTGCTCGCCTATAGAGAATGTTCGAGTCTCGCCACACCAGTCGGCCCATACGTGTCAGTCGCACCATGACCGCTCGATTGTCTTCAACTGTTGGAGCTTCTTCACGAGTGACATAACCACGTTCAACAAGTGAGTCGATGCGCCGCGACAAACTGCTCGGAACAGCCGAGAGTATTTCGCATAATTCTTTCACCCGCATCTGATCATTGTTCTGTGCGAGAGCGGCCAGAAGATCGAACTGGGGTAATGCCAAGTGGAACTCGTCAAACATCTCGGCTTCGATGCTGCGCGAAACTACCTCACCGGCAGTTTGAAATGCCCGCCAAAGGGCAACACGTTCAGCATCAAGACGAGGCACTGCAAAAGACTAACCAATTGTCGGTGCGTTGTCACGAGATTGTTCAGGTTGCAACAAACGTGGACACCAACTCAAGTGCTTGTTCCCATGTGGCGCGTTCGGCCAACAACTTTCGAAACGGCATGAGTTGTTTTGGTCGACTGACACCGAGCGCAGCTTTGAGATAGCCATCTTTTTCGTACAGTGCGACAAATGAACGCTCTTCTGGCGAACCCACCACGATGTGAGCAGTCTCGTCACCATTTGCGCGACCGAGAAATTGAATCCGTGCAGTGAATTGATCGCTCCAGAAAAATGGAACGGCCGAATATGGTTTGGGGTTTTCACCCCGAGATACCGCCAACAGATTTGATGCGGCTGCTGCACCTTGCTCAGATGCGGTCGTCCAGTGTTCAACCCGCATTTCTTGGTCATACAAGTTGTTGAACCATCGACACACATCACCCGCGGCGTAAACACCTGGTAACCCAGCGTTAAGCGTGGTGTCGCACACGACTCCGTCACGTAATTCAAGTTCGGTGTTTTCAAGCCATTGCGTCGCAGGTACAACGCCAATACCGACCACGACCACATCGGCAGGAACAACTTCTCCGTCGTCTAATGCCACGCCGCCCACTGAACCCTTGCTGCCTTCAACAAGTCCGGCGACCTTGACATTAAATCTCATCGAGACACCGTTGTCGGTGTGCACCAGAGCTGCGGCGTGGCCCATCTCGGCTCCTAGTCCGCGCATCATGGGAGCGGGTGCACCTTCAAGAACAGTGACCTCGCAACCGCGATTTTTGGCCGTTGCAGCGACTTCGAGACCGATAAAGCCGGCGCCGATGACTACTACCCGTGCGCCGGGGTTCAGGTTGGCCCGCAAAGCAAGAGAGTCATCGAGCGTTCGCACGACGTGCACGCCTTTCCAATCGGGCTGGTTGGGAAGTTTGCGCACTCCCGAACCGGTTGCGATGATGAGGCCATCAAAAGCAATCGTTTCGCCCGATGCCAAGGTGATGGTGCGAGTAGTTGTGTTCAGAGATGTTGCCGCTGAACCGAACTTCCAATCAATGTTCAGTTTGGCGAGATCTTCGGGTTTACGAAGCGAAATACGGTCGGCTTCCCACTCACCCGACAAGACCTTCTTCGACAACGGGGGTCGATCGTAAGGTTGGCGATCTTCGGCGCCAACAATGACGATGCGCCCCTCGTATTTTTCGAGCCGCAAAGTTTCGGCCGCTCGCAACCCCGCCAACGACGACCCAACAATGACCACGGTGTTCAATTCACTCACGCCTCAACGGTACCTACTGTTGTGATTCTGGTGCAGAATTGTTGCGCATTTCGCAACAATTCTGCACCAGAATCTCAGGGGAAAGAGACGAGACCATCCAATCTGAGGGGCGTTTTGCCATCCCAGCGGTAAGCCTTCAGTGGACCGCCCTTGCCGGCGCTGTAGTCAACACAGATCGCGTAGTCAGAACTAATTTTGAGGCTCTTATCACTGCACCAATAATGACCGAAGAAGAGAGGAACAGCATCTGTGTAGGGTCGACGATCGCCCTCTTCAATGGTGTATTCGGAGAGTTCACTCTTTGATCGATTCTTCTTGAATTTAAAGTCTGGAGAAATCACAGCGGCCTCTTCCATATTTTCGGCCTTCTCGTTCCACCATGCATAGCGAGCTTTGCGGCGCTCAATGCCGTCCTTGTCTTTATACGACAGTCCTTCCGGCATCTCGATTTCGGGACCTTTGATCAAAATCTCAAGATCGTGATAATCCTGGTGACCTTTGGTACTCATCGTGACCATCAGTTCATCGGTCACCGTGTAATTCGGACCCAACTTTCCGCACAATCTCTTCATAGCTACCGGATCCCAACATGCGTGAATGACACGTATCCCGCCGATCTCCAGCCACAGCGGAATTGTTTTGAACCAAGTGATGAATTCTTTACGTTGAACTGAGTTCTTCCCAACCGCTTTTAAGAACTTCTTGTGCTGTTTACGATTGTTTCGTCCCACTTTTCGACGGTGAGTACGAAGGAAGTCGCCTGGCTTATTTGGATTCGGCGTTGCGTACGCAATGGCATTGAACTCGTGATTACCCATCACAATGTGGGCGTGGCCACCTTCAACCATTCGTTTGGCAATCATTACCGAATCAATTTGCCGAGGTCCTCGGTCAATCAAGTCGCCAACAAAAATTGCCTTGCGCTCGGGGTGCTGCCACGTTCCATCAATCAACTCATAATCCATCTTGAGCAGAAGGCCTTCAAGTTTGTCGGCATACCCATGAACATCGCCGATGATGTCGTATCTGTTTTGCTTTTCGTCGCTCATATGGCCTCCTGCATTCCTGTGAAACTTAATGGACCAAGGTATTTCTGGTGTCGTTTAACTCGGTATATCCAACTTAAACGACACCAG
>Ga0255114_1000537_pt1 | contig 10386 bp, 20 predicted proteins | sample Law_Law_RepA_8h_FD_188477 | JGI IMG/M metagenome (GOLD analysis project Ga0255114, IMG submission 188477) | Freshwater microbial communities from St. Lawrence River, New York, United States - Law_Law_RepA_8h | ecosystem: Environmental > Aquatic > Freshwater > River | place: USA: New York...
TCCGATTAGAGGGGTTTGATATTAATTGTATCTGTTAAATCTGTTAAACATTTCCATGATTTTATTTTTTTGATTTTTGAAATCTTCTTGTAAATCTTCGTCAATTTCTTCCCATTCATCATCCATATCTTCCATATCTTCATCGTCCATATCGTTATGAGTTGTTCCATATGAAAATTCTTGGTATGGCCCACCTTTACCTGGTCCATCACTATCAAAATCAAATGCTGGGTCCATATCTCCATAAATCCCTTGAGAACCTGAAATATCCACTTCTTCTAACTCATCATCAGCAAATGCAGATTCCATCGCCTCATATTCTTTTACAGGATAAACATCTCCAGGTCCGTCTGATTCAAAATCGTAAGCAGGTTGAACAGAATCAGTATCCATATCATCAACATTTCCACCTTGTTCAACCATATCATCCTTACTAATTAATCCAAGGTCATTTAATCTTTTTGTAAAAACTTTTCTTGGTAATTTTCTTAAGTATCTAATAACAATTGGTGGAATATCATCACCATATTGACCAAAAAGTTTTTCTAAAATATCTTTTTCTTTTGGAGTTGGTTCAAAAGTTGCTCTTGCACGAGAAGCTTTCATTCCAAACTTACCTTTTTCATATGGTTTATCGTCTGTTCGGTCTTCATCCATTTCTGCACTATTCAAATCTTCAAATCCATCATTTTCATTATCAGGGTCTTCAAAGTTATCATCGTAATTTACAAATTCATCTGATTCATCTTCTTTATAAAGATTTTTGTGCATTCCTTCAAAAGTGCCATAGTCATTTCCACCACCTTCAACATAGTCAAAATCACCATGTTTTAAGTTTAAATCTCTAACACTATAAATGTCATCTAAATGGCCTGTTTCTTCTTCCATTCCATGTTTTGAGGAAATCTTATTTACTTTTTTAATTGCTTTGCCGGTTGTTGAACCTTTAGGTTTTACTCCTCTACCTTTTAAAATATCAGCATAAGTTACTTTACCATCACCAGTTAAATCAGGGAATTTTTTACCTTCTCCCATTTCACCACCTCTATAACCACATTCCATGCATTCTCCTTCGCTCATTTGCATTGCTCCGCATTCATCACAAACTTCATTAGTTTCAACTTGTTCGTTGATTCCCATGTTTGTATATCTTTTAACTTCGCCCTTATTATTAACGACTAAACCTTCTTTATCACCAGCAAAATCATACACAGTTAATGGTTGTGTGTTTGACACTTGTGGCTGCATAGTTTGGTAACCATTATAAACACTTTTATGTTGGTCTAAAATATCTGACTTCTCAGATGCCGATAATTGACCTAATCCAAAATATCCTCTCATAACTATTATTTTAATATAAATAGTTTTTAATTTTGAATTTTCGTTTGACATACCAAAATAGGTTATCTATCTTTAATTAAGACAAGTGATGTTTGACAATTCATCTGATAGTATCTTGGTAATTTACCTATCGCCTAAATTATAAACTCACTTGTTTTTTTAAATTTACTACTATGATAATCAACAATTACGATATAGAATCTTACTGTGAAGGAGCTGTTATGTTAGACGGCCTTGATGAAGCAATTATTGGTATTGTTGAGGATTTCCACGGTCCTCGAATACTTTACTCCCAAAGTAAAATTATTAACATCCTACAAGAACGAGACCTTATGACTATGGGTGAAGCCGAAGAGTTTTATGACTACAACATTAAAGGTTTATACGCTGGTGAACAAAATCCTGTTTTTTTAATTACTATTTCAGAATAATTTTATTATCTTTGTCCCATAAAATTATTTAATTATGAGCGGAGGAGCATTTGACTACAACCAATATAAAATTGGATACATCGCAGACCAAATAGAGGAGACAGTATTCAATAATGGTCGTGAAAAAACACGAGAAGAGATAAAAAACGACTGGCATAATGATGAATGGTATGAAAAATACCCTGAGGATAAATTCCATTACAAATATTCGGATGAAATTATTGAGAAAATGAAAGACGCTGTTAAGGCTCTTAAGATTGCTCAAGTATATGCACAAAGGGTGGATTGGTTATTGTCAGGTGATGATGGTGAGGACTCATTCTTAAGTCGATTAGAAGACGAATTAAAAAAAATTGAATCGGTATGATAAAAATAGATAAAGATAGAAAGGTATGGGTAATCTCCGATACGCACTATGGACATAAGAATATATGTCGTGGTGTGACTGCATGGAGATTACCTGACGGTAGTATCCCATTATCCCAAACCAGAGATTTCAAAACTATTGAACAAATGAACGAATCTATCGTAAACAATATTAATAGTGTTGTTGGTCAAGATGATGTTTTGATTCACTTGGGTGATTGGAGTTTTGGAGGGTTTGAAAATGTAAAAATTTTTAGAGATAGAATTGTATGTCAAGAGATACACCTTATATTAGGTAATCACGACCACCACATTGAAAATAACCGAGGGGATTGTCAAGAATTGTTTGCAAGCGTTAATCACTACACAAAATTGATGTATAAGTTTGGAACTTTTGTTTTGATGCACTATCCAATGGCATCGTGGGATGGTTTAAATAAAGGACACGTACACCTTCACGGACACGTACACCTTCCAACAAATCTTAGATTTGGAAAAGGTAAAAAAATGGATGTTGGGATTGATGGTAATCCAAATTTTGGTGTTTATGACATGGACGATATTGTAAGAATGATAATCAAACGTGAAATTGTGTCGGATATGTTATTTGACCACCACACAGATGAAATAATAAATAAAGACAATGGATAATAAAAGAGAAGAAATCGTAAAATATCATTTATCAATAGGTCAAGAAATAAGTGAAGTTGAAATAAATGAAATTGTAGGTAAAAAAGAATACATATTGTGTGCAGCAATTTGGTATAAAGACATACCATTAAAAAAAGATATACCACAAGTTCTCCCAAAAAATTGTGATAGAGGGTTGGTGGTGTTAGGACATAGACACGGACAGGCTATGTGGACAATGAGTTGTCTAACCGGATTGAGAAGTGTTGAAAATGCTGAAGATGGTGTTGGAGAATACGAACAAGGGTTCTTAACAAACACAAATAGATTTGTTGGTAGAGAGGAAGGGGCTAAAATAGCGTTTGAGTCTGGTCAGATTAAAGAAGAAACAACAAGATTATTTTCAGAAGATTTATATTAAGATTATGTGTAAAAAATCTTGTAAAGAATGTCCTTGGATGGTTAGGAATCATTTTAACGATATGATTATCGGACATTCAATGAAATACGATAAACCCCACAATTGTCATATGATTCCTTCTGACAAAAGAGGTGGGTTATGGGATACAAATGAAGAAACAAAATGTAATGGAAGAAAAAAATACGAAAAGAATGGAAAAAAAATTATACATAGTTAGAGGAGTTCCTGGTTCAGGTAAATCTACCTTTGCAAAATCAATTGCCAAATCATGGCAAATATTTGAGGCCGACGATTATTTTGTTAAAAACGGTAAATATGAATTCAACTTTAGTCATCTAAGAGAAGCTCATGATTCTTGTAAAAGAAAAGTTCACAAATCAATGAGACCAAGTTTGTTTAACTCGTTATTTTATCGTACTATTGTAGTCTCAAACACATTTACCCAAGAATGGGAAATGAAATTTTATCAGACAATTGCAAAAAAATACGGGTATAAAGTTTATACCGTTATTGCTGAAAATCGCCATGGTGGTGTAAATAAACATGGAGTACCTGAAGATAAGGTAGATGTAATGAGAAAAAGAATGGAAATTAAACTATAAAAACAAAAACAAAAAACACATGCAAACATTAGTATTTAACACATTAGCAAAAACCGCAAAACTTTATTTAAATAAAGCACAAGATTCAGAAATTCTTTATGAATTTACAAATGTACCAACCGTAAAAGTGGAAGATGGTTTCTACCAAGTATTACAATTAGATAATACATCAACAGAAGAAAAAAGGGTTCCTGTTGCAAGATTCCCAATAGCAAATACTAACATGTTAATCACAAAATAATATATGTTAGTAAATCTTAGTAGAAGTTCTTGGCACTCAAAGTATTATAATTTCGTTAAAGGATATTATCCTACTTACGAATTTAAAAGTTTATGTCCATATTTTTGGACAATAGTAACACTAATTTTGTTACTACCTGTAATTTTGATTTGGAAAGGGTTTAAAACTTTAATAGTTTCTCCAACCAAAAAGATTGTGAAAATCACAAAAAAAGAACCAAAAAACAAACCATATAAAGAACCAACTAAGTTCATAAAATGGTGTCAAAGAAATGATTCAAAAATAACAAAAGGGTTTCAATATCTATATTTTGGGCTTATGGGCGGATGTCTTGTTATTATACTTACCGCTGGTCTATATGATTTATTTTCAACTAAAGGGTTTTTAATGGGATTAATTTATATTTTTGCAGTGATTGGGGTATTAACCACATCAGTATTATCAATATGGGGAATCCTTTCGTTTTTTGAAACGGATACTTGGACAATGATTAAAGGAATGTCATATTCAATAAAAAATAAAGTATGTCCCATGATAACTTGGAAATAAAACAATAAAAAATGACCGCAGATATAAACATATTAAATGATTACATAGAAAGAGGGTTGGTGGTTAAAAATGACCACCCAACCCTTCCTATTTCAATATACAATTATTCTCGTACATGTCAGTACGAGAATAACTGGGATAGTATTACCAAAATGTGCCGAGGACTTATCTTGGATAATGAAGGTAATGTGGTTGCAAAATCATTTAATAAGTTTTTCAACTACGAAGAATTAACCTTTAAAGACATCCCAGAAGAAACTTTTGAAGTATATGAAAAATTAGATGGTTCTTTAGGTATTTTATTTTGGTTTAGAGGGAATTGGATTTTGGCAAGTAAAGGTTCGTTTATTTCCGACCAATCAATTAGAGGGACTAAGATATTAAATGAAAAATACAATGTTGAAGTTTTACCAAAAGGTTATACTACCGTTGTAGAGATTATTTACCCTGAAAATCGTATTGTTTGTGATTATGGTGATGATGAAGAATTGGTTGTATTATGTATGATAAGTAATGTCTCAGGTAAAGAATTGGATTATACCTCAATGTTATCTATCAATGAAGTAAGTGGTTTACCAACCGTTAAAAAATACGATGATGTAACTAATTACGACATACTTAAATCTCAAATAACTCAAAACCGTGAAGGTTATGTTATTCGTTTTAGAAACGGATTTCGTATGAAAATAAAAGGAGAAGAATATGTTCGTCTTCACAGAATCTTAACAGGATTTTCAAATGTTGACATATGGGAATACCTAAAAGATGGTAAAGATATGTCTGAACTATTAGATAAAGTCCCTGATGAATTTGATAAATGGGTTAAAAACACCATTAGGGATTTAAGATATGGGTTTTTTCAAATATCTGAAAGAGCTGGCAAACTCCACGATGGATTCCGTTATGGAAAATATGGTGATGTGGACCCTGAACCAACAAAAAAAGAATTTGCGGAGTTTGTATTAAAACAACAAGAAGTATTACGACCAATAATGTTTGCCATGTGGGATAAAAAACAATATGATGAGATTATTTGGAAATTGATTAAACCACAATATAGTAAACCATTTTGGCAAAAAGAAATTGAACCATGAAAAATAAATTAGAAGAAATTTACGAATCAAAAATCGTACATAATTCATTCTTAGATAAAGATTCTGTTATTGACGCAATGACAGAATCTTATGTCTTTGGTATAAATGAATCAGAACAAAAATATAATAAACTTAAATTGGCGTTTGAGTCCCTATTGGATTATTGGGGGGATTACGGCAATTATAATTCATCAAGAAACCACATGGAAGAAATGTGGAGAGAGGAGGCAGGAATACTATGACAAATGAAGAAAGAGTTGAGGAGCGTTTAGTACACGCCCATGAAAGAGGTTATTATAACAAAGTAATAACCCGAATGAAAGAAATGGAAATGAAAAACCCAAAATTAAACAAATATGACTTATATGATATTGTTTGTGATGAGGTAAAATCAGAATGGTTAAAAGAAATGACTAATAAAGGATAAATGGAGTTATTAAATACGCATCCAATTAAAAAATCTGATTTAGGTTTTCACGGAAACTTATTTGGAGGGAAATTACTTGCATGGATTGATGCCGCGGCCGCAGGATATTCCATGCAATTATGTGATACACCAAGAATGGTTACTGTTTCAATAGATAAATGTTATTTTGAAAAACCAGCTAAAGAAGGGCAATTACTTAAAATATATGGTAGGCCTTCTAAATTGGGTATCACCTCTGTAACATTATACATGGAGGCGAGAGCACATAATGTTTACACGAGTAATCAAGTAATTGTCTTAAAAACTAATATACGATTTGTTCGTATTGACGAAGAAGGAAATCCAATACCAATCAATGAAAAAGGTAGAAAAAAAATAGAATTATTAATTGAAGATTATTTGAAAACTAACGAAATACAAAATTAGGATAAGATGAAAAAAAATACACGAATAGCGGTAATTGCTCACGACGGGAAAAAAGCGGATATGGTTGCCTTTATTATGAAGAGATTAGATTTCTTTAGAGAGGTTGATGTTATGGCGACAGGTACAACTGGAAAACATATTGAACACGCAGGACTTGATGTAAATTGTCTTAAATCAGGTCCTTTAGGTGGTGACGCACAAATTGCTTCGTTAATATCTGATGGTGAAATAGACGCTGTTATATTTTTTATTGACCCACTAGGTCTTCATCCCCATCAGGTAGATGTGAATATGTTATTACGAATTTGTAATGTTTATAATATACCATTGGCAACAAATTATTCCACAGCGTCTTTATTAATAAGCGGACTAAAAAAAATTAAAACACATACAGATGACATACGATGAATTAGAAAATTGGCAAGCGGTTAATTACCGAATGGATAACGAAGGAATTGATTATTGTTTTGAACACTACTCAAGTTTTGAGGAAATCAAAGATGAAGAATTCCACAGATTAAGATTGGGGTTCTTACAACATATGAAAGAACTTCGTGAATACATTGATAGTAAAGTCGAAGAAGGACAAACTCAAGAATTAGAGGGTGAATTAGATGATGAGTAATACGCAATCAACCGACGATGAATTGTGGGACTATTACAGTGGGTTACCAAGTCCATTATGGTATCAACATATTGAAGAAATAGATGAAGAAGAAAATACAAGTGATGGTAATGATACTGAAGTTACTACTGAATAAAATAAAACGAAAAAGAAAAAGTATATGGGATTTATAAACAACATAGACAAACAATACCAATCACTATTACAAGACATCTTGGATAACGGAGTGGAAAAGAAAGACAGAACCGGGACGGGAACAATCTCGGTATTCGGAAGACAAATCAGACATAAAATGTCAGAAGGATTCCCATTACTTACAACCAAAAAGATGCCGTGGAAATCAATCGTCACAGAACTTCTTTGGTTTCTTCAGGGGAATACAAACATCAAATGGTTGGTTGATAATGGTTGTAATATTTGGAATGGTGATGCTTATAAGAACTATGTAAAACACAATCAATTTAATTCAAACCCAAAATGGTTAAAACCAATCCCATTAGAAAACGGGTATAATGGAGCTGGTTTATACTCACAAGAAGAATTCATCAACAAAATAAAAACAGATGATGAATTTGCTGAGAAGTGGGGTGATTTAGGAAAAATATACGGATTCCAATGGCGTAACTGGAGTGGATGGAAAGACACCAAACAAACAGGTTTTTTACACAAAACTGATAATGGCTGGACTGTTAAGTGGAGCGATTTACATTCATTTGCTAATGGTACTGAGTGGTTAACAACACCAATACAGGATTCTGACCAATCTCTTTACAGTGATGAAGATGAAGGTAAAAAAGTTTACTATAAAAACATAACACTTGGTTATAATGATTCTTTTTGTCCAGTTCAAGTTGCTAAAGTTATTGATGATAAGTTTGACAAATATGTTGGAGGAATAGACCAAATCCAAAATCTAATCAACGACCTTAAAACCAATCCGGATAGTAGACGATTAATGGTTAATGCTTGGGCAGTTCACGATTTACCAAATATGATTCTCCCACCTTGTCATTATGGATTTCAAGTTTATACAAGAGAGTTGAGTTTGGAAGAGAGGTTATGTATTGCGGATAAGTTTAATCCACTAATCAGAGAAGATTGTTTAACTAAAACACACCATCCTGATGAAACTGAAGAATTAAAATTGGTGTATAGACATGAATTTTTAGATAGTTTAGGTCCTAATGTAGTTCCTCAAAAAAGAGCAATCTCTCTAATGTGGAATCAACGTTCAGTAGATACATTCTTGGGTTTACCATTCAACATTGCAAGTTATGGATTGTTATTAGAGATAATAGCAAAAGAAGTTAATATGGTTCCTGATGAATTGATTGGAAATTTGGGTGATGTTCATTTGTATACAAATCATATTGAACAAGCCAAAGAACAGATTGGGAGAAAATATACTCACCAAGAAAGAACCGAATTGTTAAAACAAGCGATGGGTAAAGAAAGATATGATAAAGCGGTTGATGAATTGATGCCGTTCGGTGGTGGATTAAGTGAATATTATAATTCATATAAAATTCCGTATAGAACAAGAGAACCTTATGAGTTACCAAGATTGAAATTCTCACCTTGTCCAATAACCGGAATTGATATGGAGTATCAATCAATCGCACAATTCCAAATTGAGAACTATGAATCACATCCAACAATTAAAGCACCTTTAAGTAATTAAAAATGTTAATTCATATTCAGACACAGGAATTAGAAAAAGAGTTTATAAATTCGGTTAAAAATGGGTTTGTGTCTCATCCGGCTATTGATTACCAAACAAATGCCGTCCACGCACAATACGAAGGAAAAGATGTTATCATCTTTAACTTCAAAAAGTATGGATGGTTAAACGATAACAGATTTAACACCTACAACCTATCATTAGGACCAGCAGGCATAACAATTGAAATACTATTATGATAGTTAATGAAAAGGTGGACGATAAAGGTAGAGTTGTTGAAAAGAAAATAACAGGTTCTTACTATAATTCCATTTGGAGTTATATCTATGACGATAATAATCAATCCGTAACCCAAAAAAGAAGTGACTCGCCTTTTTATAAAATTATTACGGATTTAATAAGTAAAACAAGTAAAATCGTTTGGAACGATGGTAAAGAAGAACAAATAATATGAAAAGTCCATTAACAGGAAAAGAAATGAAACTAATGTCGGAACCATCCACATTAAATTACAGAGGAAAACAATACAATGTGAATCATCACTTCTACCTATGTGAATTATCAAACGAACAATTCACGACAACAGAATTAGATGAACAAAATTTACAAGAACTTAACAAACAAGTTAAACTTGAGTTTAGTGATATTAGACCATGGGGATTTTACGAAATCTTATTAGACACCGATTATACTAAGGTAAAACAAATAACGGTAAATCCAGGTCAAAAATTATCTTATCAATATCACGAAAAAAGAAAAGAATATTGGACAATCGTTAAAGGTTCTGCAACAATAATTTTGGATGATGAAAAAGTGTTTAGAAATCAAGGAGAATCAATCCATATTCCTTTAGGTTCAAAACACAGAATAATTAATGAAAGTGATGAAATACTAATTTTTATTGAAGTTCAAACAGGAGAATCTTTTGAAGAAGAAGATATTATAAGACTTGAAGATGATTATGGTAGACAGGATTAATGAAATGTCATGTATAATTGAACTATTTTTGTTGCCAATCTACCAATAGCTCTATTAACTTTATCTAATTCAATCTCCATACCTTGAGATTCCATCCATTTAATGGTTCCGTGAACCATTTTATCTTTAGCCTCTTCAGCGCTATCAAGAACATCTTGGAAGTCTTCATTGTCTTCCAAGTTTTCTCCATAATATCGGTTAATCCATTGTTTACCTGAGTATAAAAATGGGCCTGATTGAAACATGTTAACAGGGCTTGCCTTTCTTATTTTATTAAGATAATCTCTTAAAAATCTCCAATCAAAATTTTCAAAAATTTCAGGATTATCTGCAAAAAAATTATATTCGTTTGATAATGTATTTGTTTTGGCCTCCTCAATTTGGTTTTTAGATAATTTCCAAGCGTCCGTTACACTAACCAATGATAATCTACTATCATTATCCCAATCAACACTAATAATTAAATCATCCTCATTCGGTTCAAATGGGTCTTTTTGAACTTTAGTTACAGTTCCTTCAGTACCAGGAGGTACTCCAGTTTCTCCGTCCATATGGTAACAAATCACTCTATCAC
>Ga0255114_1000549_pt1 | contig 10239 bp, 9 predicted proteins | sample Law_Law_RepA_8h_FD_188477 | JGI IMG/M metagenome (GOLD analysis project Ga0255114, IMG submission 188477) | Freshwater microbial communities from St. Lawrence River, New York, United States - Law_Law_RepA_8h | ecosystem: Environmental > Aquatic > Freshwater > River | place: USA: New York...
GAGTTCGACATACAGGTTGGAAAGCGGGCCCGTCACAAAGTGTTGGTGGCTCATGTCATTTCATGATGACTTCAGATGACGAATGGGTCGCGATCAACTTGGCGCGTCCCGAAGATCATGAACTTGTGGGCATTTTCTTTTCATTAGAAGTTGGTTCGAATGAAAAACTAGACATCAGCAACCTACGCAACGATGTTCAATCGTGTACATCGGCAAACCTCATTGAATATGCGATTGACGTTGGGCTTCCGATATCGCGTCTGAATGAAGTACCGAATGAATACCTCAGTCATGAGTTGCCGGTACGGGTTCAAGAAGTGAGCCAGGGTTTGACTGCACCAAAGCTTAAGCAATTGAAAGTCGTTGACCTCTCTTCGTTGTGGGCTGGTCCACTGTGTTCTCATCTTCTACAGCAAGCTGGGTTTGCCGTGACCAAGGTTGAGTCAACGCGTCGACCTGATGGTGCGCGGTTCGGACATCCTCACTTCTTCGCCGAACTTGATGAAGGAAAGTCTCATGTCGAGATTGATTTTCGGTCGTTGTTAGGCATCTCTGAATTACGCGCATTGATTGAAACTGCCGATGTCGTGATTGAGGGTTCGCGTCCGCGAGCGTTGCAACAACTTGGGATTGAAGTCGACGAGATCATGGGAAATGCGCAACCACAGGTCTGGTTGTCGATCACTGGATACGGCCGAATAGGTTTGGCCGGCCAGAGGGTTGGCTTTGGGGACGACTGCGCCGCGGCGGGCGGTTTGGTTGATTTCATGCCCGATGGACCGCAGTTTTTGGGCGATGCTGTGGCCGATCCAATCTCGGGGTTGGTGGCGGCCACCGCGATTTTGCGAGCCATTACGGAACAAAAGTCCTGCTTGATCGGGGTAAGCCTGGCCGAGTCGGCGGCTTGGCTAAATAGTGTCCGCGAAAATCACGAAAGTCGGCGAGACTCAAACTCATGAAGCCCCACTACTGCGTTCGCCTTGAAGGACCAACGTGGTCGTCGGCGCAGCAGGCAAAACTTCGTGCACTGGTCGAGAGTTGGCTTGAAGCCGAACATCCTTTTGATGAGCGCGGACCGGGTGTGTCGATCCGACTTGATGCGGAGAATCCCGAACAATGGTGGCGCTACACAATTGATGAATCGCTGAACGGTGGAGCGATTGTTTCAACAGCAATCTCAATTTTGAATCTCGAAAAGCGTTCAACTTTTGAGGTACGAACTTCGGTCGTCCCGAGTGGTTCGCGGGTGACACCTTTGAAGATCTCGGTGTCGGTTAAGACGAAGCGCGATCTGCTCAAACGGGTTGTTGAAACAGTGACGTTGTACGACGCCGGCATGAAGATCGGTGCAAAGACAGCAGTGATCACTGATGGCCCTGGGGCCGAAGCAATTGCCGCGTTCTTTGAAGCGCCAAGTCGCGCCTTGCCAATAGTGATTGAAACTATGCCGTCAATAGAAACGTCAGTTTTTGAATCAGACAAATTGGCTCCTGAAATGGCTGGACTTGCACATGTTGTGCAGATCGTTGGCTCAGCACCTCGAGTTGCATTTAATGAATTTCACGGCCGCGATGTTTTGCAGCAGCAGGGATTGGTTGTTTTATGGCCGGACCATTCAAATGACTCAATTTCCGGCCAGGGAATGTTGGCTGGTGCTGGCGAAAAAGACCGAAATCGGGTGCGACAAACTGTCACCGGAATCGCGGCCGATTCATTAGCACCCCTACGTGCCCCACGTTTTCGTCGACGAGCTGCTGAACAAGAAGTTGAAACTCGAGTCGTTGAGGCCACGAAGATTGAAAAGGATGCTTTAGGTGATCCTGAAACAGTTTCATGGAGTGAGTACCGCAGCGCCCTTGATGGCTGGCAAGAAACTGAAGAACATGTTGGCGAGCTTGAACAAGCAATGGCCGAAGCCGACCGTATTATCGCCGAGCAGCAGACAATTATTGAAAACAAAGATCAAGCGGTTAATCAGCTCATCTTGCAGAACGTGAACTATGCAATTGAGCTCAACAAGAACCCCACTGGTCTAGTGGCGACAAATGCCATTGATGCGGTGAATCAGGCAGCCGAACGTTGCGACTATCTCATTTTCCATCCACAGGCGATTGCAACTGCTAAAGAACTTGATGGCATTGATGCCAACCGATTGTTACAAGACTTGATGCGCTTAAACATCGTGGCCCGAGACTGGCAGAGCGGCCAAATCAATAATGCTTCGATCAAAGTGGCATGCCGAGGTTTAGGTCTTGATTTCGCACCGAGTGTCGGCGACAACGCGGGGCAAAAGTTCGGTTCGGATTATGCGTTTACCTGGCAGGGTCGCACCGAGTTCGCTCTTGCCCATATTCGTAACGGTAAGGGCACCCGAATGTACCGAGTTCACGTCTTTTTCGACGATTCGCTTCGCCAAGTAGTTGTTGCTTACGTGGGTCGCCACCTGCGTGGAAAGCGCGATCACTAAATTTTTGTCTTCCAACGCACACTTTGGGTGTGCATGTTCGTTAGTCAAGTATGAGCACATCAACTTTGACCAACACATCCATCGGCCGACCTATCACCAAGTTCGGTTTTTCGATCTACCCCGTATACAAATGGGGCAGTGGTGACAATGACCTGACGGTGATCCGACCAAATGAATTGGTGAAGATCCGCGAAATGGAATCACCGACAGTTCCGACTTTGGTCGTTGAAAATAACAACGGAGTGCCAGTGGTCCTCTTTGCTGGTGAAACGATTGAAGGTGGACGCCAGCAGCGAGTTCTCAATCAGACTGTCGTGTTGCCACCCATGAGCGTGACCGAAATTCCGGTCTCGTGTGTTGAACAAGGCCGTTGGCACGGTGCCCAAGAATTTGGTGGTGTGGGACGTATGTCGCCAAGCAATGTGCGCCGCTCGGCATCTCGAGGAATGCAACACGAAGTCTGGAACGAAGTGGAGGAACTTTTGCAGTCGCGCGCTATTCGATCAAACACGATGGCTCTCGGCGACTACTTCGGTGACGTCGATGTTGAAGCTGACGCCAAGCGTCGCGAGAAAATCGCCAAGGTTGCGAGTTGGGGACCACTTGCCGGCCAAACTGGCATCGTCGTCACCCGCGGCAGTCAAATTCAGTCAGTTGATCTGTTTGGTTCGCAACAGTTCTTAGATGCAATGTGGCCCAAGATGATCGAGTCTGCATTGGGCGCCAATGTTGCACCGACATCAGTTCACAGCCGCCGTGATTCAGGTGATCGAGTTCTGAAGTTCTTGAGTCGCCTCAGCAAGACCATTGATGAAACCCCACGAACATCTTCCACTGGTCTGGGAGAACATCTGCGTATTGAAAATGAGTACTTCACTGGCCAAGCGCTCACCCTTGACGGCGCATTGGTGCACGCCTCGGCATTCCCATCAGCAGATTAATGCCATGAAGGATTTTGTGGATGTCAAGGTTTCGTATCGGAAGCTTTCTGATACTGCGTTGATCGTGTGTGATGAAGCACAACTCGAAGACATATGTGTGGCTCATGCAATTGGTGAACTCGAAGAAGAGGTTGAGACATATCAACTGGACTTTGATACTCATGTTGAAATTCGGCCTCTCATGACCCAGTGCTTGACACAACACGTTGTTGTGGCGATACAAATCGTTGGTGCCGATTCGCGCCAGGCAACTAATTGCGGCGAAATTGCCATACCACGTAGCTTCAGAGGAATCCTTGAAAAAGTGATTGCAAACGCCGACCAAGAACATGACGAAGGAGATTCCATTACGGCCACGTATGAAGAGTCTTTCCAGGTGCCGTTTCTCGATGTCGTACTTGACAAACCTTTGGTTGCTCCACATCTCGTTCATCTTTCGCACGTGAAAGCTGTTTCGGCGGCGGTTGATGAATTCGGTGCAGCGCATCACCGATTGATGGTGCGATCATCATCGATGTTTGAAAGGCGACCTGCGCATGATGATGTGCGCTTGTTGTGGTCGGGATTGGCTCAAGAAATCGATCATGCTCAAGGTCTTGGTCCGGTGTCATCAATTGTTCGGGTAATCAAAAGCCTCAGATGTCAAGCGACTATCCCAGCAAATATTCGTCTGGCCACCTATCGAACTCTTGAAGATCTGTTGCAAACACAGCAATGGCAGGTGGCTGCAGCCACATTGCGAGAGGCAACCAAGGCACTCGACGACATAACAGTCGCCAAATAGTGTGATTTCACCATTTACGACTTGCATTTTTCAGGTCACAATGGGGGGATGCCGGCGCAACCAAAGACTTCAGCCACGCGACCGCGCCGAGTTGATCCACTCGAGCGGGTGCTGAACCTCTTCACATTGCTGCATCGATCAACCCGCCCTCTGACTCGAGAACAAATCGTTGCCGAAATGGCCCGCGGCATGACTCCGTATCCCACCACAGAGGATGCGCAACGTCAACTTTTCGGAAGCGACAAGAACACCATTGTTCGTGATCTAGGTATTCAGGTGCGGCAAACAATTGCTCAGGGTGATGAGGCTGGTCAAACGAAGTATTGGATCAGCGAGGACGACATGTGTGTTCCCGAACTCAACCTCACTGAAGAGGAAGTTTCGGTTCTGAGCCTGGCCTTGGCCTCAATCCACCAATCAGTTCCCGAGGCATCTGAAGCGATGATGAAAGTTGAGGGGATGAATCCTCAACGCGCTGCCGTGAATTTCAATGTTCAGGTGCCGGTCATCATCGTGCGTTTGTCTGAGGTCATTCAGCGCCGCCAGACCATCGAGTTCAAACTTCACGATGTCAAAGTCGTTTTTGATCCATCACGATTACTGTTTGATAAAGGAACTTGGTATTTGATCGGATCGAGCCAAGGATCAAAGAAGATGAGTGCGATTAAGTGCGCGCTCATACCTCTCGAATTTGAAATTGGTGAAGACGAATCAGTCCATGTGGGCAAGAAACTGTCGAATCGTGAATTGCGACGGCTTGTTCATGGTGTCGACGATCTAGAACTTGAAGCGACAGTCGTGGTTGACTCACTAGCCGCCGGCATGTCGTGGTGGGATTCTCGTGTCGTTGAAACAGAGTCCATGCCAGAAGGTCGATTGCGGATCACCGTCAAGGTTGATGACCCAGCACGTTTTCGTGGTTGGGTTTTGGGTTTTGGTGAACACGCAATCATTGAATCACCAGACACATTGCGACACGACTTCTTGCAATGGCTTGATGGGCTTGGTCAGCTACCAACAGAAATTCCTCAGCCACCCGCAATACCTACTGCTCCAACAAATCGGCCAGGACCGCGACCATTGGGAGAACGTTTGCAGCGCTTGTTGTCCATTTTGCCTTGGTTGCGCGTACAGGGTTCGATTTCAGTTGACGAGTTGGCAGGGATGTTAGGGGTCGGTCCACAACATCTTTTGAAAGATCTTGAATTCGCATCAATGTGCGGCGTTCCGCCCTATACGCACGATGCACTTTTCGACTTCTCGGTGATCGACGGAGATGTTCTGTTCCATGGTGATGCACCTTCGTTCGGACCATTGCGTCGCACGAGGGCGCTTATGACTCGTTCAATCAAACTGACTCCGCGTCAAGCGACGGCAATCGCTTTAGCTCTAGCGAGCCACGAGGCAGTTGCCGGTGACTTGACGATGCGAAACGAAGCGGTCGTATCGTTGCGCGACAAACTTGAACAAGCTATTGGTGGCTTGCCCATTCAAGTGCGCCTTGAAGATGCGCCACTATTGAACGAAGTCAATGTTGCGATCGAGGGCGCCAAAGAGATACGTGTCGTTTACGTTAACGGCGAAGATGTTGTGACTGAGCGCTTGTTGCATCCGTTGAAGATTTTTGTTGACCGTGGCGAGTCGTATTTGATCGCCGACGATATTGCGAGCGGCGACTCTGAACGCGTTTTTCGCGTCGACCGTCTTATTGAATGTCACGAGACTGGGGCTTCGTTCGAACCCCGTATCGTCGAGTTTCAAGAGTGGCGTTTTCGTGGCGATGTCGAGCCTGCAGTTTTGTATGTGGCCCCTGGAAATGATTGGTTGCTTGATCGCATCGTGACAACGGCCAACGTGGTCAATGATGATGGATCAATGTTTTTATGGGTCAATGTGGCTAGCCGACCGTGGTTGGCTCGATTGCTGTTGCGTTGCGGACCTACGTCGTGTGTTGTCAGTCCCACGCACCTTCAGGGCGTTGTCTCCGAACGGGCACGGGAAATTCGCCGGCAATACACGTGATTGTTGGCATGTGGTGCCAGACAAGCAGGTATATGTTGCCTGACCCCCATGTCAAAGTGGCAACATGGTAAATGTGAAAGCGCTTTTAACGTTACGGTACCGACCGGTGTCGGACACCGTCATCGCCTACGTTGATGCGCTCGAGCCCGACGTTAACGATTCGGGAGTAGTTCCCGATCTTGACTCTGGCGTTGTGCGCGAAAAACTAGATGCTGACACAACGGCCGAATGGGTGACGATTAACGGCACTGATGTTTTGGTCGGTATTCAACAGATGCATGCTTCAGTTGGCTCGTACGTTGGAGGCATGCCTCCTTTTATGGCGCAACTGTTAACCGACATTGTTTTGTTGGCCAAAGATTCAGAAGACCCTGAAGCTTCGCAGGCGGCCTTGTTGAAAACACACGAGATGACGCGTCGTCTTGACATCTCATTGCTACACCGACCAGCGGTGATAAACGAAAAACGACGTGCATCTCGAGCGACATCAAAAGGTGTCGAGGCCGCACTGCATTATGTCATTGACAGTTTTGAACACTCACCGCGTCCACTTCCATCCGACGAATCAGTGGCCCACGTCTTGCGTGATCTCGCATCTTCAATTAGTGATGGTGAAGGTCTGTCGAGTGAACGCACAGTCGAGGCTGCTTTCAACAAGATTTCCAAAACCGGCATGCGGAGCCAAACACAAAAGAAAGAACTGTTGTCGATGGTCAATGATCTGCGCGATCAACGAACCTGGCAGAGCGCGATTGATAAGGCACTGACGACTCCTGAGCTTGTGCTCAATTCAGAGTCAGATACCGAACTCAATGACGCCGATTGACATTCCACTCGTCGCGAAGAAACCTTGAGAACGTTTTGTTCCACGTGGCGTAGTGCGGCCAACGGGCAGTGATCCAGGCATCGGCTTCTAGATCGTCAAAGTCATATTGACGCATTGCCCATGCTTTCAAGATGAGCCCAGTTCGGCTGCGTCCACCATGACAATGCACCAGAACTTGATGGCCTTCGGCGAGAAGAGCATCGATGCTGTCGACGGCGTCACGAACGAGCGTTAGCAAATCTAAATTGGCGTCGCCTTCGTCGTCGCGAATATAAAACTCGCGGCGAACTGCATGATTCGCTAGCTCTCCTCCGGTCAAACACAACGACACCGTTGCAAACGACGAATCGCTCAATAAAGCCCCACCTAGATCGGTCGCGAAGACTGCAAAAGTTTCGTCCACTTGTTTTGGTTCCTTGGGCTCTTCACGTTGCGTGAGAACGGCTGGCTTTGAACCAACCAGCTTGCGTGCTGTGTTCTGCAAATCGAGATAGTCGTAGTCACGTCGGCCAGTTGGTGTGTTGATTGACCCGTGTATATAGGTCAACCAGCGGCTGGGGATTCCTTGAATTCCGTAGGTTGCTCCTGCAATTGCGCCAGCGACACACGCAACTGTGTCGGTGTCTCCTCCAAGATCGATCGCAGCGGTCACAGCGTCGGCGAAATTGTTGTTGGTGCGCACGGCCCAGACTGCTTGAGCAAGGCAAGTCCAGACCGACCCGTTGCTGGGCTCATCGGGATTTCCAGGTACCCACTGTGAACTCAGTATCTGGCTAAAGCGAACGCGATGCTCGGCTGGGACATACGACAAGACATCGTCGATTTGATCAATGGGGTGAGCACCCAAAATTGAACGGCGACATAGTTCAGTTCCGATGGCCGCGCCCCAACCGGCTGCTGGGTCGAAGTGAGTTATTGATGCCTGGGTGAATGCCACATGCATGACCTCTTCGGTGCTGTGTCCGATGTAAGCCAAAGCAATGGCCCAAGTGCGCATGAGAGCACCGTTACTCGCAGAGCGACCTGGATCAGCGGCGTCGTTCATCGCGGCCTCATGTCGATCAGTTGCCGAAAGAGCGCGCGATGTTGCAATACCAACGTCGGTTGCGCCGGCTCGCCAGGCAACGAAGCGTGCCCATAAGTCATCGAGGTCGAGCCCGCCGCAAGCCAGAAGTGATTCGGCAAGAGCCAAGGTCATCTGTGTGTCGTCGGTGAATTCGGCAGGCTCCCAGGAAAAGGAACCTCCACCGATCATCTCGCCGATTCCACCTAAAACAGGTTGCGGGAATTGGGTCGAATATTGGTCGGCTGGGCCGAATTCAAACGGGGCGCCCAAAGCATCGCCGATGGCTGAACCGATGAGAGCTCCCATGGCACGTTGCGAGATTTCTTGCGTGATTCGGTGTTGAACGAAGGGGATGAAGTGGGGGGTTTGCGGTGTGCTCTGGTTCATGATGTTCTCCTCTGGTGGCTGATAGAGGTATAACGATTGGAACTTATGAAAATGTGCGTCGATCATTTTTAGGCTCGCCACACGGAGAGAGAAAATTGACCAAGTAGCCGATTTCGGCCATTTTCACCAACAAAAAAATCACAGACAAATTTCTCTTTATGGGCTTTTTGGGCGAGAAAAATACCGAAGTTACTAACAGTGTGGAAAAATAGTGTGATCTATTAGGTCGTCTTGAGCAAATTATGACACAGCAATAGGGCAGACTTCCGAAGTGATTATTTCGCCTAACGACGAGGACGCCATAGGTTCAAATCCTGATGACGACCGCGAATCGCCGGACGAAAATGAAGATTTTCCCCCCGAACACGATTGGATTCGTTCATCGTTTTGGGTCAAGAGCTTACGCACGGCGCGACAACGCAAAACCTGGTTTCGAGTGCCCCGTATGTACACAGAAAAAACTGCGCAGCAGATCGCGAGCGATTTACGTTCGGCCCATCATCGAGACCCGAAAAAGTTGCGGGTCAAAGGCGTCTTGCCAAGCGACCGTTGGGACGCCCGTTGGAATGCGTCACCTGAGGGACCAGAAGGTCAGTTTTCAATCTGGATTCGGTTTCTCGGGGAAGACAAATAACCGTGGTCGGCTAGTTCAACTGCTGATTCAGATTCCAATTCAATTTGTCGCCCCCGTAACGTACCCAAACTTCGCAATCGCCAGGAGCTCCAACATCGGTGGGTTGCCATGTGGCCTCCCACACTTCGGCCGTACGAAACCCTCGCACACGTTGGTGATTGGTCAGGCGTAAGTGTGAACGCCGGATATCGCTTGCGATTTGAGATGCTGATTTACGGGTGTACAACTTCGGAATACGGAACCAATCACCCGTGATTCGGGCCTGATCGAGCGAACGTTGCCAGAACGAACGACGTTTTTCACGACGGCGTATTGACGAAGTTGACGGAGCTTTGGAGGCAATGGTGATGGTCATATCTACAGAACGACATCACTCACATCATTTGTGCGCTTCTCAAAAAACTTTTATCGAGAGAAATTTACCAACGCTCGAACGACCAGCTTTCGGGTTGCCCATTTTTGTAGGGCATAATTCCGTGGAAAACACGTGGATCTTCGTCAAAAACAAGCGGTAAAAAGTAGCGATCGCCTTCCCACATGGGCAGTTGAGCAGCGTCGCGCTCGGCCGGATCATCGCTACAGGCTTGAAGAACTCGCGAGATGGGAATCCACGCCAAGTCACCCTCGATATTGGTGGAAACAGGATCACCGGTCCATCCATCAATGATGAACATGGGTGACAACCAATCCTCGCCGTTAGGGCCAAAGCCAGGCCATGACACGGTGCCACGTAAACGCATCGAGGTGACGTTGATGCCAGCCTCTTCCCGAATTTCGCGACGCATACCTGTTGCCAAATCTTCATTGATTTCTAACTTGCCACCGAGACCATTCCATTTCCCGAGATGTTCATCGTTGGCGCGCTTATTGCGATGTACGAGGAGCACTTCATTGGTTTCGCGGTTCACGATGTACCCGAGAGTTCCCAAAATCGGCGTATAAGGCATGTCTCACTTGTATCAGAGATTGATGGGGCAGACTGTTGCTATGAGTCTGAAAGAAGAGTTTCTTCGAGACGGAGCAGTTGTGCTGCGCGGAGTTGTGACTCCCTATGAAATTGAACTGCTGACGAGAGGTATCGACGCAGTCCTTGAGCGCCCAAGTGCTCGAGC